>Ga0209488_10000784_pt1 | contig 27041 bp, 26 predicted proteins | sample Rivendell_Oct201_8_FD_188349 | JGI IMG/M metagenome (GOLD analysis project Ga0209488, IMG submission 188349) | Vadose zone soil microbial communities from the Eel River Critical Zone Observatory, Northern California, USA -... | ecosystem: Environmental > Terrestrial > Soil > Vadose zone >...
GCTGTTTCGCACGCATCAGGGCGCGGGCGTTGCGCGGCAGATAGACCGACATGCGCACAACCTCGATCAAAGAGCGCGCCGCCGAGGCAAAGCCGTGGCCGCGCATCAGCGCGACATTGTGAGGTCCTAGGCAGGAAGCGAGATCGCCCGCCTGCTCGATATTGGTCACGAGCAGATTCGTGTCGCCGAACCGATCGGCGATATCCCAGACCGGCACCTCGCCGCCGATAAAACTGCCGGAATGGATCACGGGACGCAATTTCGCCGCCGGCGCGATCCCGAACGGCAACGTGTCCTCGGCATGCGCGTGCACGACGGCCATGACATCGGGGCGGGCCGCGAAGATCGCGGCGTGGATGAACCGCTCGAGATAGAGCTTATGGCCGTCATCGCGCACGGGATCGCCGTCGAGATCGAGCTCGACAATATCGTCGGGACCGACCAATTCCGGCGCGAGCGAGCGCGCAATCAGAAAGCGGTGCGGGTTGTCGGGATGACGCACGCTGACATGGCCGTAGGCGTCGACGACATCTTCGCGCGCCAGAATGCGATTGGCGATGACGAGATCCTGGATCAGAGCTTGCAGGCTGCCCATCGCCGTCACGTCCCGAGTTGCGCCGCGAGATCCTCGAAGTCTTTCGCGACGTAGGTAAAATCGTGCTCCGCCTTGAAGTCGCGCGATTGCTTCGCGCCGTGTTCGTAAGGGCGGGAGATGAACGCGGTCTTCATGCCGTGCTTGGCCGCACTCACGAGATCGTTGTTATGGGCGGCGACCATCATGACCGAACCGGGATCGTCATTGCCGAGGAAATGGATCGCCGATTGGTACATCTCGGCGTCGGGCTTGTAATGCTGCACGACATCGGAGCCGAGCACCGTATCCCACGGCAGGCCGCAATATTTCGCCATGTCGGTCAAAAGGCGAACCGTGCCGTTCGACAAAGTCGCGATGATGTACTTCTTTTTGATGCGGGTCAGGCCCGGCACTGAATCCGGCCACGGCTTGAGCCTGTGCCAGGTCAGGTTGAACCAGATTTTGTCGTCTTCGCTGAGTGCGGCGATGCCGAATTTTTCGAGCAAGGTGTCGAGCGCCATGCGGTGCAGGGCGTCGAGATGGGTCCACGGCAATTCGCCAGTGCGCACGCGGTTCATCGAGGGCGCATAAGCGCCGCGCCATTCATCGGCGAATTGCTGCCAATCGACGCCGGTGATGCCGCGCCGTGCAGCCAAAGCCTCGCCGTCGGCGGTCACCGCCGAGCGCCAATCGACGACCGTGCCGAATACGTCATGCACCAATGCCTGGATCTCGATCATTTTCTCCTCCCCTTGAGAAGCGCTCAGGATTGCACGATTAGCGGTGCGGCGATGGCGCGGCGCCACCATCTGCGTAGTCCGCGCACCAAGAGTATTGCGGCGCGAGCCGCCAACCCGGCGCATTTGCCCAAGCCGAAGAAGACGATTGTCCAGAAGGCGAGCTGAACGATCCACGGCAACAATGCCAGCGCGTCCAGCAGCAATTGGCCGCTGCCGAAATAAATGGCGAGCAGAAGCCCGCCGGCAAACAGGATCGCGGCGCGGCTTGCGGTAATTTCCCCGACGAGTGCGACAGGGCCGCGGAGAATGCCGGCCGCTCTGCGCAGCCCGGTAGCCTCGCGCAGCAACACGGCTATCCGCGAAAGGCCTCTGCTGGCGGTGCGCGCGACCCATAGCGCCGCCGAACCTACCGCCGGCACGATTGCGACGGCCTCGATCGCGCTCCAGACCGCCTCGCTTCGCTCAATCTGGATGCCGCACTGCCATTTCTTGCTGAGTGTGATGAGGTCGCCGGCGACAAAATCGACTGCCGCGCCGCTCCACGACCGCTCGGGCGCGATGCCCTGGTCGCGCAAGCCTAGCTCCAGCCGCCATTCCTTGCAGTGGGAGTATTGGTTGTACTCGACCGCGATGAGGGCGCCGAGCAGCGCCAGGAGGGCAATCATCAAGTTACGCATGCGAGCTCAATCCGGCGAGCAAACGCGCCTTGGCGGCGAGGCCGAGGACGCGGCGGTAATAGTACCGGAAGCGCTGATCCTGCGTCTGCCCACGCACAAAGCGAATGTAGATCTGCTGGATGATGACGGCGAGCTTGAAGGCAGCGAACACCTGGTGCCAAAGGATCGGGCCGACATCGAAGCCGGTGCGGGCCGCGTATCGCGCGATCGCATCGGCGCGGCTCGGGAAACCGTCGCGCCAGGTCGGCATCGAAGCGATGTCGCGCCACTCTGGGTTGTCGCTGGGCTCGACCCAATAATTCAGCACATAGCCGAGATCGGCCAGCGGGTCGCCCTGTGTGCACATGTCCCAATCGAGCACCGCGACGATATGCGCGGGATCGGCCGTGTCGAGCAGGCAATTGTCGAGCCGGTAGTCGTTGTGAAGAAGCGCGGCGGCGCCCGATTGCGGCAGATGCCGGCCCAGCCAGTCGAGCACTGGTTGCATCTCGGCGGCGGCCTCTTCCGCTCGCTCACCGCCTTGGGCCGCCTGCCAGCGCCGCGTCCAACCTGATAGCTGCCGTTCGAGAAAGCCCTCGGGCCGCCCCAAATCGCCGAGCCCGATCTCGGCCGGCGGCACGCCATGCAGATCGGCCAGCGCCTCGATCAGCGCAAAGCCGATACAGCGGTTGAGTTCAGGGCGGCCAGCGAATTCGGGCGGGATGTCGTCGCGGATCGCAAAGCCGTGCCGGCGTTCCTCGACGAGGAACACCGCGCCGATGATGCTCTCGTCTTCGCAGAGCAAGAGGCTCCGCGGCGCCAGCGGAAAGCGACGGTGGAGCACTGAGAGCACGCGGTGCTCGCGCCGCATATCGTGCGCGCCGGGCGGGATCGGCCCCAAGGGCGGCCGGCGCAGCACGAATTCGTTGCTGCCGAAGCGGATCAGATAGGTGAGGTTCGCCTTGCCGCCATTGAACTGCCGTACCGAAAGCGGCCCCTCGGCGCCTTCGAGATGGGCACGCAGATAGGGTTCGAGCCGCGCCGTATCGAGCCGCTCGTCCGGCCGTTCATCGATCAGCTCGGCCGCTTCTAGAGAGCTCGCGGCACCGGATTGGAACTGCATCAGCAACCTGCGTCCTTCGACACGCGCCCCGGCTTCGCCGTGACACTGCTCAGGATGAGGAACATTGTTGGTGGCGTTAAAGTAGTTGCCTCATCCTGAGCGCGAGCGCAGCGAGCAGTCGAAGGGCGCACCGAGTTGGTCCCATTCACTTCCGCAATTCCACCCGCGCGATCGCGCGCTTGTGTACCTCGTCGGGGCCGTCGACGATGCGCATGACGCGCGAGCGTGCCCAGGCATAAGCCAAGCCAAAATCCTGGCTGACGCCGCCGCCGCCATGCGCCTGAATCGCGCGGTCGATGACCGCGAGCAGCATTTTCGGCGCGATGACTTTAATCATCGCGATCTCGGCCTGCGCCGCCTTGTTGCCGACTGTGTCCATCATGGCGGCGGCCTTTAGGGTCAGGAGTCGCGCCTGCTCGATCTCCATGCGCGAGTCGGCAATCCATTCGCGGATGACGCCCTGATCGGCGAGCGGCCGGCCGAATGCGACACGGTTTTTGACGCGCGAGACCATAGCTTCCAGGGAACGCTCGGCGAGGCCGATCATGCGCATGCAATGATGGATGCGGCCGGGGCCGAGACGGCCCTGGGCGATCTCAAAGCCGCGCCCTTCGCCGAGCAAAATGTTCTCAACGGGCACGCGGACATCCTTGAACTCGACCTCGGCATGGCCGTGCGGCGCGTCGTCATAGCCGAAGACGGTGAGCGCCCGTACGACAGTCACCCCGGGGGTGTCGCGCGGCACGAGGATCATCGATTGCTGCTGGTGGCGCGGTGCATCGGGATCGGTCTTGCCCATCAAGATAAAGATCTTGCAGCGCGGGTCCATCGCGCCCGAGGTCCACCACTTCCGGGCGTTGACGACATAGCTCGAATTGCCCTCGCGGCGAATTGAGGCCTCGATGTTGGTCGCGTCGGAGGATGCGACAGCAGGCTCGGTCATCGCAAAAGACGAGCGGATCTCGCCCTCGAGCAGCGGCTTCAGCCAGCGCTCCTGCTGTTCCTTCGTGCCATAGCGGACCAGCGTTTCCATATTGCCGGTATCGGGCGCCGAGCAGTTGAAGACCTCGGGTGCGATCGGCGAGCGGCCCAGGATCTCGCAGAGCGGCGCGTATTCGAGGTTTGTCAGCCCGGCGCCGTATTCGCTTTCCGGCAGGAACAGGTTCCACAAACCGGCGGCGCGCGCCTTCTGTTTCAGCTCCTCCATGATCGGCGGAATCTGCCAGCGCGAGGGCTGCTCGTTCAGCTGCTGTTCAAAAATCTTCTCGGCCGGGTAGACGTGCTCCTCCATAAAGGCGCGCACTTTTGCCTCGAGGCGCTTCACCTTCTCCGACGGCTCGAAATCCATTGGCGTCTCCCGGTGCGCGGTCGTTAATCGCGGCTGCGGCTGAGCAGCATGTTGCCGTAGGGCGCGTAGGCGGCTGCGCGGCTCGCGGCATGATGGGTCAGGATCGTCATGACGTCGCGGCGGATCTCCTGCAGCGGGTCGGTGTCGTACACCCAGCGCGCGCCGGACAGCTCGCAAAGGCGCTCCAAGGCCCAGCCAATCTGGTGCTGTGCGTAGACCATGTCGCGGCGCGCCTGCAACGCTTCGGCCGCGGTGATCTGGCGCCCGGAGCTGACCGCCTCCGTCGTCGCGCGACGGCCGTGGCGCAGCAGCAATGTCGCCGCATCGATCGCCGCGGCGGCCTCGCCGATGGTCATCTGCACGACCTCCGAGCCGGCCATCTTTGTGACGCCGCGCGACACGCGGATCGCGAGATCGCGGCACACGATGTCGAGGGCGCGGCGGCCCAGCGCGATCGCGACCGGCGGCAGCGAATACGAGACGAGAAAGCCGCGCGGCGCCCGCACGACCGGATAATCGGGATGCACGAGCGCGCCCGGCGGGGTCCCGGCGAAGAGATCGCTAACCATGACGCAGCGATGCTGCGGCACAAAAACATCGCGCACGATGAGCGACTTGCTGCCGGTTCCGGCGAGCCCCAGCACCTGCCAATCGTCGAGGATCTCGGTCTCGGCAAGCGGCACGAGCAGATAAGCGATCGTGCGAGGGTCGCCGATCTCGCCGAGAAAGACGCCGAGGATCGCCCATTGCGCATGGTCGCAGCCGCTCGAAAAGCTGTAATGCCCGCTGAGCCGCCAGCCGCCTGGGACGGGCGTCGCGGCGGCGCGGGGGGCGAGCGAGGACGCAGCGACCGCGTCCGGATCGTCGCCCCACACATCGATCTGCGCCTGTTCGGGATAGGAGGCGATGATCCATTGGTGCTCGCCGAGCACGGCATAGACCCAGGCCGAGGAGGCGCAGCCATAGGTCAATTCCTCGACAATCTGCGAGAACAGGCTGAAGCGGCCCTGCAGCCCGCCAAACCGCCGGGGCTGCAGGATCTTGAGGATGCCGGCGTCGTCGTATTCGGCAATCGTCTCGGGCGTCACGTTTCGTTTGGCGGTTGTGGCCGGCGCGCGCTCGGCGAGGTGCGGGATCAGGGCGCGGGCGCGGCCGAGCAGCTGCCGCTCCGGGTCGGGCAGGTCGCTGTCGTCGGTGAGAAAGCGCGAGAAATCGCGAGCGGTCATCTTGTGCTTCCGCTGCTCACCGCGTCGGATCGGCGCTGAGGCGCACGAGAAGCTTCCCGAAATTCTTTCCCTGCAAGAGGCCGATAAAGGCCGCCGGCGCGTTGTCGATCCCCTCGACGATGTCTTCGCGGTATCTGAGCTGACCGCTTTTGACGAGCGGCGCTGCCACGGCGCGGAACTCGCCATAGCGCTGCCAGTCGTCGCTGACGATAAACCCCTGGATGCGGAGTCGCTTGCGCACGACCGACATCAGATTGGGGCCGGGGCGCGGGGTCGTGTCATTATATTCTGAGATCATGCCGCACATGATCATGCGGGCGAAATCGTTGAAGCGCGGAAAGACGGCGTGCTGCACCGCGCCGCCGACATTCTCGAAATAAACATCGATGCCCTTCGGGCACGCCTCGTCGAGCGCGGCGCCGAGATCGGGGCTGCGATGGTCGAGCGCGGCATCGAAGCCGAGCTCGTCCTTGACATAGCGGCACTTGTCGGCGCCGCCCGCGATGCCAATAACCCGCGCGCCCTGACGTTTGGCGAGCTGCCCGGCGACGGCCCCGACCGCGCCCGAGGCGGCCGAGACGACAACGGTCTCGCCTTCCTTCGGCTGGCCGATATTGGCGAGACCGATATAGGCGGTCATGCCCGGCATGCCGAGGATGCCAAGCGCGGTCGAGATCGGCGCCTCGGCCGGATCAAGCTTCAACAGGCCATCGCCGGGAACACCGCTGTAGAGCTGCCAGCCATACCCGCCCATCGCGAAGTCGCCCTCGCGGAAGCCGGGGTGGTTCGAGCGCACGACCTCGCCGACGACGCGGCCCTCGATCACCGCGCCCATTTCAACGGGCTTGGCGTAGGAGCGCTGTCCGCTGATGCGGCCGCGCATATAGGGATCGAGCGATAGATAGATGCCGCGCAGCAGCACCTCGCCCGTTCTGGGCTCGGGCAGCGGCGCGTCGACGATCTCGAAATCGCCGGGGGCCGGCATGCCCTCAGGCCGCCGCTTCAGCAACACCTGTCGGTTTCGCTCGGGCATCGTCTCCTCCGTTTCGGCTGCCCTACGGTATCGCCGATAAAGAGCGCGACCTAGCGCCTCGTGACCGACGAGGGCGGAGCGCCTAGGATTGGCCGAGCGAGACCCATTGAAGGAGAGGCACATGGCGGCGGCATTGCGCAACCCGGCGCGGGATCGGCTCGAAAAGGGCGAATTGTCGTTGGGCATCGGCCTGCGCCAAACGCGCACCGTCGATATCGCGCCGGCGATGAAGGCCTGCGGCTACGACTGGCTGTTCATCGACCTCGAGCACAATTCGATGGACCTCGACATGGCGGTACAGATCTCGGTCGCGGCGCTCGGCGCCGGCATCGCGCCGATCGTCCGTGTGCCGGCGCGGCAATACTGGATGGCGACGCGAGTGCTCGACGGCGGCGCGATCGGCATCGTCATGCCGCATGTCGATACGCCCGAGGAGGCGCGCGACATCGCGGCGGCGTTGCGCTACCCGCCGCAGGGGCATCGCTCGGTCGCGGGCGGGCTGCCGCATTTCAACTACGTGCCGATGAGCATCGCCGAGACCTGCGCGGCGATGAACGAGGCGTTGCTCGTCACCGTGCTGATCGAAACGCCGCGAGCCGTCGAGAATGCGGCAGCAATTGCTGCCGTGCCCGGCATCGATTGCCTCTTGATCGGCACCAACGATCTGGCGATGGAACACGGTGTCCCCGGCGGCTTCAGCGACGAGCGCATCGTCGCCGCCTATCGCACCGTCACCGACGCGTGCCGCGCAAACGGCAAATGGGCCGGGCTCGGCGGCATCAACGACGAGGCGCTGATCCGCCGCTATGTCGAGATGGGCGTGCGCATGGTGCTTGGCGGCAGCGATCTCGGCTTCCTGATGAGCGCCGCCAGCGAGCGCGCGAAGGCGCTGCGCGGCCTCGTTTGAAAATATAATCGCGTCGCCGCCACAGCCGGGATTCGTCGATCAGCTTCTCGTCCGCTAACCACCGTGAGGCCCGGCTTTCGCCGGTGGTGCCGTTTTTCGGGTGTCGAATTCGGTTAGATGTTGTCGCGAATTTTTTTTCGGCGTTCCATCGACGCACCTATCGCAACGCCGTTACCGGTATCCGCCGGGCGCTCGCAGCACGATGCGCTGCGCGGCATCCTGTTGATGTGCGGCGGCGTGTCGATGTTTCCGTTCATGAACGCGGCCGTGAAATTGCTCGGCGCGGATTACCCCGTGGCGCAAATTGTCTGGGCGCGCTTCACCGGGCATCTGCTCGTCATGCTGCTCGTCTTTCTGCCGCAATATGGGCGGCGGCTGTTGGCGACGCGCCGCCCCGCCGTCCAGATCGGCCGCTCCTTGCTGATGCTTGTCAGCAACATGATGTTTGTCGTGGCGATAACACGGGTGCCGCTCGCCACCGCCTCGGCGATCGGCTTTACCTCGCCGCTGATCGTGACGGCACTGTCGGTGCCGATACTGCATGAGAGCGTCGGCATCCGGCGGTGGAGCGCCGTAGTCATCGGCTTCGCCGGCGCGCTGTTGGTGATCCGGCCGGGCGCCGGGTTGCACGATCTGGCGGTGTTGTTGTTATTGCTGTCCTCGGGCGCGTACGCGCTGTACCAGATCGCGACCCGCTGGGTCAGTTTCTATGACGACGCCGCGATCGGCATCATCTTCACCGCGCTGCTCGGCTCGCTCGTTATGACGGCAACGCTGCCCTTTGTGTTCGTGATGCCGAGAAGCGCGCTCGACATTCTGCTGTTCGCCAGCCTCGGTCTCCTCGGCGGCGCCGGACATTACCTCGTCATCCGTGCCTTTCAGTCCGGACCGGCGGCGGTCATTGCGCCGCTCGGCTATATCGAGCTGATCGGCACGACAATCCTGGGCTATGCGATCTTTGGCAATTTTCCCGATCTGTGGACCTGGATCGGCGCCGCGATCATCATTGCCTCGGGCCTCTACATCGCCTTCCGCGAGCGGCTGCGATCCGCGGCCCCCTAATATCGGAGCCGGTCATGGATTTCACGATTCCAGACGAACTGCTCGCGCTGAAGGAGCGCACCGAGCACTTTGTGCGCCAGGATATCCTGGCACGTGAGCAAGACCCACGCCTCGGGCCGCACGGCCCGAGCGATGATTTTCGCCGCGAACTCGTCGCATTGGCGCGGCAGGCGGGGCTCCTGTCGCCGCATGTCGGGCGCGAATGGGGCGGGCTCGGCCTCGACCACCGCGGCAAGGCGATCGTCTTCGAGGCGGCCGGCTACGCGCCGCTCGCGACAATCGCGATGAACATCTTCGCGCCGGACGAAGCCAACATGCACCTCTTGGAACAGGTCGCCGACCAGCAGCAGAAGGAGGAGTGGCTGCGCCCCTTGGCGGCAGGCGATATCCGATCCTGCTTTATGATGACCGAGCCCCCGCCGGGCGCCGGCGCCGACCCGTCGATGCTCTTAACCACGGCGCGCCGGGCCGAAAGCTCTAACAGCGGCGATTTTGTCATCGATGGGACAAAATGGCTGATTACCGGCGCGGTCGGCGCCGATCTCGCGATCGTCATGGCGAAGAATGCCAGCGATCCGCTCGGTCCGGCGGGCGCGACGATGTTTCTGACACCGATGAACGCGCCGGGCATCCACATCGAGCGCGTGCTCGGCACGCTCGACCAATACATGACGGGCGGCCACGCCGTCGTGCGGCTCGACGGGTTGCGCGTGCCGGAGAGCGCCGTCCTCGGCCGGGTCGGCGAGGGCTTCCGCTATGCACAGGCGCGGCTCGCCCCGGCCAGGCTGACGCATTGCATGCGCTGGCTCGGCGCGGCTCGACGCGCGCATGACATCGCGACGGATTACGCGCGCCGCCGTACCGCCTTCGGCAAGCCCTTGGGGGAGCATGAGGGGGTCGGCTTTATGCTGGCCGACAACGAGATGGATCTGCACACCTCCAGGCTCACGATCTGGCACACCGCCTGGCTCTTGGACCAGGGCGAGCGAGCGCGCCATGAATCGAGCATGGCAAAGGTGATCTGCTCGGAGGCGATCTGGCGGGTCGTGGACCGCAGCATGCAGGTATTGGGCGGGCTCGGGATCACGGACGACACGATCGTCGCGCGGCTGTTCCGCGAGGTGCGTCCGTTCCGTATCTATGACGGCCCCTCGGAGGTGCACCGCTGGTCGATTGCACAGCGTGTGCTGCGCACCGGTGGCGCCCCGCAATGATTGCGGTGGCGGTCGGCCTCTTTATCGCGATCGCGTCCTGGGTGCCGCTGTGGATCGTCGAGGCGCGCGATCCCTATTCGATGCCGATCGTTCTTGGCTTGTTTGCCTTTGCCGGCAGTATTGTCGGCGGTGTCATCGCCGTGATCGGTCTGGTGCGGCTCGTCAGGCGCGCTTACCGCAGCGCATAACCCGGTTCTCAGCCCGGTGCGGCGCCCTGAGTGTTGAGCTGCAGCACATAAAGCGACTGGCTCGCGCACATGAAGAGCCGGTCGCGCTTCGGACCGCCAAAGGCGAGGTTGGCGCAGACCTCCGGAAGGCGGATGCGGCCGATCAGCTTGCCTTGCGGCGTGAAGCACAACACGCCGGCATAGCCCAACGGCGCGTTCGAGCTGACCCACAGATTGCCGTAGACATCTGCGCGCATGCCGTCGGGGCCGCATTTGACGCCGTCGAGCATCATGTCGCTGAAGAGGCGCTGGTTCGCGACCTTCTTGTCCTGCACGTCGAAGGCGTAGACGACGCGCTGCCCGCCGGGTCCGACATCGCCGGGTCCGCGTCCGGTGCTGATGACATAGAGCGTCTTGTAATCGGGTGCGAAGCAGAGGCCGTTAGGGTCCGGCAATTGCTCCTCGGTGATGACGACGTCCAGCTTGGCGCTCGGATCCCAGCGATAGACGTTGGTCGAGAGTTCGCGTTTCTTGCCGCCGAGCGCGCCGGCATTCGGCGCGCCGATCAGCGGGTTTAGCTTGCCCTCGGGATTGGTCGGGCCGCCGGGATCATCGGGATGCCCTTCGTTCAGGCGGCCGCCATAGGGCGGGTCGGTGAACCAGATCGAGCCGTCGGGATGCGGCACGATGTCGTTCGGCGAGTTGAGCGATTTGCCCTCATAGGAATCGGCGATGACGGTCATCGAGCCGTCATGCTCCCAGCGCACAACGCGCCGGAAAAAATCCTGGCAGGAGAGTTGCCGGCCCTGATGGTCGAAGGAATTGCCGTTCGTGTTGTCGGACGGCCTGCGGAACGGCGTGACCCGCCCGTCCTCCCAGATATAACGGTACTGAACGTTGCCGGTTACGTCGCTGAAGACGAGATATTGCCCCTGGCTCGACCAAGCCGGGCCTTCGGCCCAATTGGCGCCGGTCCACACCCGGCGGATCGGCGCACTCCCCAGCCTGACACTGTTGAAGGCGGGATCGATGACGATGACATCCGGGTCGGGATAGATCGACGGGCGGCCCGGCGTCCAATCGCGCGGTGGTGTGGTGATGGTGCTCGCGGGTGTGCCGAGCTGCGCATTAGGCGCGGGCTGCGCCTGCGCAGCGGCTCGGCGCGAGGCGAACGCGGCGGCGCCGACAGCCCCGGCGCCGGCCAACAGACCGCGGCGCGACAGTGGATGGCGCGTGGTCATGTCGCTCCTCCCATAATTCTGCCCGTTCGGTGGGGCGTTTTCTTGACGGTGGGCGCTAGCGCCCGCGGTAATGACGATAGAACTCGACCGCTTCGGCCCCCTGCTGGAATCCCAGGATGACATTGACGTCGCCGGGCCGGCGGCCGCCGAGCGGGATGGTTTCCTCGATATGGTCGCTGACGGCGGCGCGCTTGGCGCTCCCCGGAATATCGATATGGACCGGGAAGAGCCGCTTGCCGAGGACCGCCTGATCGGGCCCGGTCACCGCGACGAAATACCAGAGGTCGAGAGCGCTGGCGCCGCCCGCCGCCGGGCCACGTTCGCCGACAACGACAACATCAAGCGCGAGACGCACCGCGTCCCCGGCGCGATCGCATTTGGCCTCGACCTCGCTCAGCAACCCGTAAAACGCGACCCCCGGCGGCTCGTGCGGCTGGCCGGGCGCGAACAAGGCGGTCTGGGAGAGGGGTTTGAGGATTGCCGCCGTCGGACAGGTACCCGGCTCCAAAATCGGCCGCGCCGCGGGCTCGGAGGAGCCGAACCAGCCCGACGCCCAGCTGCAGCCGGACAGCACGAAGAGGCCGATCACAGCGGCCCAGCCCGCGCGCTTCGCCCGGGGCGATTCGCGCCGCATCGCGGGCCGCCCGCGACGGGCGCCCGAGCTGAAAGCGGCCATCCGCGTCCCGATCAGAGCGTGTTGTGAGTTCCGTCGCAGAAGGGCTTGCCGCCGGTCGCTTTGCAGCCGCAGAACCACAGCTCCTCGGTCTTCTCGGCGGTGAACAGCATCGGCGTGATGCCGGTGTCCTTGTGCGAGCCGTCGCAGAAAGGCTGGTTGCTGCTGCGGCCGCAGGCGCACCAGAAGTAGCGTTTGCCCTCTTCGACCGTCACGTTATAGGGCGCCTTTTGCGCCGGGATTGGTTCGGCCATCTTTCTTCCCTGCCATCGCCCTTGCTAGTGTCCCGCGCCGGCGGGCGACGGGAGACGAGAGACTAGGCGAGGCTTGCCACCCGCACAAGCTGGCTCGCGGGTCTGTGAAAGGCGCAGCATTCGGATGGCAGTCTACACGGAAGTCGGCGATGACGAGCTGCGCGCATTCGCGGCCCTGTACGATCTCGGTGAGGTGCTGGCGTGCAAGGGCATCGCCGAGGGCGTCGAGAATTCGAATTACCTGCTGACCACCGAACGCGGCAATTTCATCCTGACCCTCTACGAGAAGCGCGTCGCGCCCGAGGATCTGCCATTTTTTATCGCGCTGATGGACCATCTCGCGCATCAGGGTGTGCCCTGCCCCACGCCGGTGCGAGCCCGCGACGGCGAGGCGTTGCGGCAGCTATGCGGCCGACCGGCGGCGATCGTCACCTTTCTTACCGGCATGTGGCCGCGCCGCATCGAGCCGTTCCATTGCGCCGGGCTCGGCAGCGCCCTCGCCGCGCTGCATCGCGCCGGCGGCTCCTTCGCCGGTCGGCGGACAAACAGCCTGGGTGTGACCGGCTGGCGCCGGCTTTACGAAGCGAGCGCCGCGCGCGCCGGCGAATTGCAGCAGGGTCTCGCGGCCGAACTCGGCGACGAGCTCGCTTTCCTCGAAGCGTCCTGGCCGCAAGGATTGCCGAGCGGCGTCATTCATGCCGATCTGTTTCCCGACAACGTCTTCTTCCGCGACCGCGAGGTATCCGGTCTGATCGACTTCTATTTCGCGTGCAGCGATTTTCTCGCCTACGATCTGGCGATCTGTCTGAACGCGTGGTGCTTCGAACCGGACGGCAGCTTCAATGTCACGAAGGCGCGGCTGCTCGTCCGGCAGTATCATGCCGCGCGCCCGCTCAACGCCACGGAACTCGCCGCGTTGCCGTTGCTGGCGCGCGGCAGCGCGCTGCGCTTTCTGATGACCCGTTTGTATGACTGGCTGAACCAGACAGCGGGCGCGCTGGTGCGGCCCAAGGATCCGCTCGAATATTTGAAAAAGCTGCGTTTTCACCGTGGCATCTCGGACCCGGCGGCGTATGGCATCGATGTCTGAAGTTGAAATCTTCACCGATGGGGCGTGCAGCGGCAATCCCGGGCCCGGCGGGTGGGGCGCCATTCTGCGATCGCGCGGCATCGAGAAAGAGTTGTCGGGCGGTGAGCCCGCGACGACGAACAACCGCATGGAGCTGATGGCGGCGATCGCCGGGCTGGAAGCGCTGAAGCGGCCGTGCCGAATACAGCTTTACACCGACAGCCAGTACCTGCGCGACGGCATCACGCGGTGGCTTCCTGCTTGGAAGGCGCGCGGCTGGCGGACCGCTAGCAAGGCAGCGGTGAAGAACGTCGATCTATGGCAACGCTTGGAACGGGCCGCCGCGCCGCACGAGATCGAATGGCATTGGGTGCGCGGTCATGCCGGGCATCCCGAAAACGAGCGCGCCGATGCACTGGCGCGCGGCGCCATCGCCGCGCAGCGCAACTAGACCGACGATCAGCCGCCGCGGTGACGCCAGGTGTTGCTGTTGCCGACCGGCTCGGCGGCGTTGCGCTGTTGCAATTGACCCAGCGCATGGCGGATCGAGGTGAACGCCATCTCGACGCCTCTCTGCTGCAGCGCTCTGCGGATGTCGGCCGGCGGGATCGCGCGCGGCGCTGCTGACCTCAGGATCTCGCCGATCACCTGCGCATTGGCGCCACGCTGTGGGCGGCGGCCGCTTGCCCGTTTGCGGGTGGTGCGACCGGCGGTGCCCGAGGTTGCGCGAGTGCGAGCGGTGGCACGAGTGCGGGTGGCGGCGCGCCGCTTCGCCCGTGTGCGGGCCGCAGGACGGGCTGTTGTCGCACGTTTTGTCGCTGTACGCGCTCGACGTCGCGTCGTGCGGCGGCGCCGGGCCGGGCGCGCTGTCGCGGCTGCGGTTTCTTGGGCGCGCGGGCGCCCGCGGCGACGTCCGGGAGGCCGTCCGCGACGGGCCGGCGCGGCAGCCGCGCTCGCAGCTCCGGGCGCCGAACGCGACGTGAGGTCCCGCACCGCCTCCATCGCGGCAGCGTAACCCGCGGCGAAAGCTTCGCGGCGTATCGCCTCAATCTGTTGCTGCAATTCCGTCATCGCCGTTCTGGCCATTATCGACCATCCTCCCTGCTTCAGGGACGAACGCTAACACGTTTTCACCTGCCGCAGTAGAACAACTGCTCAGACAGCAAGTGACAATCCGCGAGAGATTTTACTTCAGTCGCTCGCGCGGCGGCCGAATCTCGGTGACGAGATCGCGCAACAGCGGCTTGCCCGGAAGCGGTTCGAGCGTCATGACTTTGTCGTCGCGCAGCCGCGTCGTGCAGGCATAGTCGATGACGCCGTCGATCGCGATCAGGCATTCCTTGCAGACATTCGCGTTGATGCAGCTGTAGCGGATTGCGAGCGACGGATCCTGCTGTCTTCGTATGGCGATCAGCGCGTCAAGGACAGTAGTGCCGGGTTCGAACGGCAGCGCAAATTCCTCATAGCGAGGCTGCGGCTCGTCGGCGGTGCCGCGGCGTATTCGCAAGCGCGCCGTGTGCTTTGTCATTGTGACGGCCCGAGCGTAATCCCGCCTTCAGCGGTCATCGTGATCCGCTGCGAGCGCGCCCATGCCGGATCGCTGTCGGGATAATCTTCGCGCTGATGCGCGCCGCGGCTCTCGATGCGCGCGGCCGCAGCATGTGCCACCGCGGATGCGGCGATCAGGCTGCCGCGCAATTCGAACCATTCCGCCAGCGCCGGGTTGAATCGCCGCCCGGGCGGGAGTGACAATTTTGGGAGCGCCGCGCGCATCTCCTCGGTCCGCACGATGGCGCGCGAGAGCACTTTGGCGCTACGGAACGGACCGACGTCGCGCCACATGATCTCACGCAATTCGTCGAGCAATTCGCACGCTGCGATATCGCCCTTTCGACCATCGGCGAGCGATCGGATCTGCTCGACAATATCGGCGCCTGCCCCACTCGGCAGGGCCGACATCGGCCGCTTCGCCGCCAACAGTGCTGCGGATCGCCCTGCCACTTCACCAAACACCAGCGCTTCGGGAATGGCGTTGCCGGAGAGCCGGTTTGCGCCATTGGCGCCGCCGGCCGCTTCGCCGGCCGCGAAGAGCCGCGGCACGGAACTCGCCATATCCGTGTCGACTGCAATGCCGCCCATATGATAGTGCGCGATCGGCGCGACTTCGACCGGGGCCCTGGCGAGATCAATGCCGTTCTTCGCCAGCCGGCCGATGACCGGCCCGAAGGCCGCTTCGAGCGAATGCCGCGGCACATGCGTGAAGGACAGATAGACACCGCCATTCGGCGAGCCGCGCCCGGCCGCCACCTCCTTCTGGATCGCATAGGTCGCGATGTCGCGCGGCGTTGTGTAGCCCGCGCTCTCATCGCTGCCGTAATCGGCGAGGAATTCGCGGCCGTCGCGATTGAGCAACCGGCCACCGAGCTTGTAGCGGAACGGGTCCCACATGATCGGGTCCATGCCGACGACGCGCGGCGCCAGATGCCCGATCGGAAAGAACTGCACGAATTCCATATCGACAAGCGCGGCGCCGGCCGCGAGCGCCAGCGCATAGCCGTCACCGCCCATATTGGCGGATGCGCTGTTGCGCTGGTAAATGCGCGTGAGCCCGCCGGTGGCGATGATGACGGCCTTCGCGGCAATCCTCACCGGCTCGCCCTCGGCAATATCGAGCGCGACCGCGCCGACCACTTCGCCGTCATGCACGAGAAGATCGGTGACAGCCAAATTGCTGACGCGGTTTATGACACCGATCTGGCTTATCTGACGCCGCAAGGTCGCGGCGACCGCCGGGCCGGTGTTCAGGAAATCGACATAGCAGCAGCGCGGCCGCGAATGACCCGGGGCGGTGACCTGTGCAATCCGACCGTTCTCACGCCGCGCCCAGCCGACCCGCCACTCCGCCATCTCGCGGATCCGCGCTGGCGCGTCGCGGCAAAGTAAGGCGGCGAGATTTTCGTCGCAGAGGCCGCGCCCGGCTGCGAGCGTGTCGTCGAGATGCGCCTGCCAATCATCTGGACATTCTTCGCCGAGCGCCGCCGCTACCGTCATCTGCGCCATGATCGTCGCGCCGCCGCGGCCGACCAGGCTCTTATCGGCCAGCAGGACATGCCCGGCCCCGGCGCGCGCCGCCGCGATCGCCGCGTACATGCCGGCGCCTCCGGCCCCGACAATCAGCACATCGGTGGCGAGATCGGTCATGCCGAAGATTTGGTGCCGCTGGCCAGGATCGCCATGATCGGAACCGCAAAACCGTCGCCGCGCCGATAGGGCGCCGCGGCGCGAACGATTGCGGTCTCGATCGCTGGGCGCGCTTCGGCGGGCTGCGCCCCGATCAGCGCGGCGGTGCGCACGGTGCCGCGCGACAGGGCGGCAAGGAGGTCGCGCGGGTCCGCGACCTGCCATTCGCGGCGCACCGGCTCGGCGCGGATATCGGCGAATCCGGCACCGCGGAACAGGCGCAGCATCGCGTCTATGGTGCCGAGATTGCCGCCGGAGGGCGGCGTCTTCGCCGCGTTTGGATCGCCATGCGCGCGGATTGCATCAAACAATAGGCCCCAGGCGATGTTCTCGGCCGGCACGGCCCAGGTCGTAACGGCGACCCGCCCGCCTGGGCGCAGCACGCGAAACGCCTCCGCAATCGCCTTCTCCGGGTTGGGTGCGTGATGCACCCCGAAATTCGATACGACTGCGTCGAAGCTGTCATCGGCATAGGGGAGGGTCTCCGCGTCGCCTTCGTCCAAATGGAGGTGCGGATGTCCTTGCCGTGCCTGACGCAGCATCGCGGGTGAGAAGTCGAGCCCGACCACCGACGCACCGCGCGCCGCCGCTGCTGCCGTGACGATCCCCGTCCCGCAACATACGTCGAGCAGCTTCATGCCGGCCCCAGTCCCGGCGGCATCGAGCAATGCCTCGACAAACGGCGCCGTCGCCTGCGCGAAGGTCGCCTCGTATTCGGCCGCTGCCTCTTGCCAGCCGGCATGCTCGAAGGCGCGCACCGCCTCCGGATCGAAACTCATGCTGCTTGCCCTCGTTCCGGCCAGCGCCGACGATAGCAGCGCATTGGGCAGGAGACGAGCGATGGACATCGCGATCGTCGGAGGCGGCATCGCCGGGCTCGGCCTCGCGCTGAACCTGCAGCAGCGCGGGCTCCAGTGCCGGGTCTACGAGGCGGTGCCGGAGGTCAAGGAGCTCGGCGTCGGCATCACGCTTTTGCCGCACGCGATGCGCGAATTGGCGCGGCTCGGTCTGCAGGAGATCCTCGAACCGCTGGGCATCGAGAACCGGGAGAGCTGCTTCTTCAACCGGTTCGGACAGCTGATCTACCGCGAGCCGCGCGGCCGCTTTGCGGGGTACGACATACCGGAATTGGGCATGCACCGCGGTCGGCTGCACCGCGTTTTGTACCAGGCCGCGCTCGACCGGCTCGGCCGCGACCGCATCGTCACCGACCGGCGCTGCGTCGGCCTCGAGCAGGACGATGCCGGGGTCACCTTGCAGTTCCGGGAGACGAGCACTGGCGGGCTCTGCCCGTCCGTACGGGCGGACATCGCTGTCGGCTGCGACGGCGTCAATTCGACGGTGCGCGCCCAGTTCTATCCCGGAGAACAGCTCGTCTTCACCGGCATCAACACCTGGCGCGGCGTCACGCGCCGGCCGCCGATCCTGACCGGCCGCACCTATATGCGGGTCGGCTCGATCCGCACCGGCAAGATCGTCATCTACCCGATCATCGACAATGTCGACGGTAACGGAAACCAGCTGATCAACTGGACAACCGAGATCCAGACCGGCGGCGAGCAGCAGAACGACTGGAATAAACCGGGCCGGCTCGACGATTTCATTCATCTCTATGAGAGCTGGCGCTTCGACTGGCTCGATGTTGCCGAGCTGATCCGCCGCGCCGATGTCATTTTCGAATACCCGATGGTGGACAAGGACCCGATCGAGCGCTGGTCGTTCGGCCGCGTCACCCTGGCGGGCGATGCGGCGCATCCGATGTACCCACGCGGCTCGAACGGCTCGGCGCAGGGGCTGGTTGATGCGCGCGTGCTCGCCGACTGCTTGTGCGAGGAGGCCGAGCCGGTCGCTGCGCTGCACGCCTATGAGGCGATCCGCGCCGGCCCAGCCGCCGATGTCGTCCGGACGAACCGCACCTCGCCGCCCGATTTCATCAACATCAAGGTCGAGGAGCTGACCGGCGACCGGCCGTTCGAGAAGCTCGACGCTTTCATCACGCAGGACGAGTTGCGCGCGCTGTCGGATCGGTACAAGCAGGTCGCCGGCTACAGCCTCGATCAGCTCCAGAACCGAGGCGGCCCCTCGAGTTCATAAGATTTGTTGGACGGGAGGCGGGTTTCTCGGCAATCTCCGGTCGCCCGAGCGGCGCTGTCGTGCATCTTTTTTGGATCGGGCCTGGATCGTCTCACCGGCTGATTGGTTTTCTCCAATAATGCCGCAGTCGATACCCCTGGGGTGCGAAACGGCGCATCGAAGACAGGCTGCAATGGCCGTCGCTCCGCCTCCGAGCACAATTCCGTTCGCCGGACGGCGCCTCGCCGGTCAGCCTGCCGGCGTCTTGCGGTGCTGACACTTTTCAGGCGCACGATGCCGGACACCACGGCCCCGCAAACCGCTTCAGCAGAAACCGCACCGGCGCCGTCGGGTCACCGCCCGCCAAGCACTGGCCCCGCTCACAATCTGACCATTGCGGCCCTCGGGGTCGTGTTCGGCGATATCGGCACCTCGCCCCTCTATGCCATCAAGCAATGCTTTCATGATGGGTCGGCGGTGACCGAACCGCGCGTCTTTGGCGTGCTGTCGCTGATCATCTGGGCGCTGACGATCGTCGTTACCGGGAAATACGTGATCCTGCTGATGCGTGCCGATAATCGCGGCGAGGGCGGCATCTTCGCCTTGACGATCCAGGCATTGGTCGCGACCGAAGGCCGGCGAAACCGCTGGATCCTCGTCGCCGGGTTGATCGGCGGCTCCCTGTTCTTTGGCGACAGCGTGCTGACCCCGGCGATCTCCGTCTTGAGCGCGGTCGAAGGTCTGGAGGTGCGAGCGCCGGAACTGCAGCCCTATGTGATACCGCTCACGCTGGTGCTGCTGATCGTCCTGTTCATGGCGCAGCGGCGCGGCACGGGGCGCGTGGGCGGCTTCTTCGGCCCGGTGCTGATCCTCTGGTTCTCGGTACTTGGGTTTCTCGGGCTGATGCAAATCGCGCAAAATCCCGGCATCCTCAAGGCGTTGAACCCGCTCTATGGGATCGAGCTGATTGTCAGCGACCCCGTTGAGGGCTTCGTGCTCTTGGGTGCGGTCGTGCTCGCGGTGACCGGCGCCGAGGCGCTTTATGCCGATATGGGGCATTTCGGACGAGCGCCGATCCGCCGCGCCTGGTTCTATTTCGTGTTTCCCTGCCTCCTTCTGAACTATTTCGGGCAGGGTGCGCTGCTGCTGGCCAACCCCGAGACCTTGCAGAACCCGTTCTATTACTTGGCGCCGGATTGGGCCGTATTTCCGCTCGTCGCGTTAGCCTCGGCAGCCACCGTCATCGCCTCTCAGGCGGTGATCTCGGGGGCATTCTCGCTGAGCCGCCAGGCGGTCCAGCTCGGCTATCTGCCGCGCATGCAGGTGCGGCACACCTCCGAGCAGGCGATCGGCCAGGTCTTCCTGCCGGAGGTGAACAGCATTCTGCTCGTCGCGGTGGTCGTGACGGTGCTCCTTTTCCGCTCCTCGGACTCGCTGGGTGCGGCCTACGGCATCGCGGTGACCGGGACGATGACGGTCGATACGATCCTCGGCTTTACCTTTCTGTACATGGGCGCCCGGTGGCCGCTCTGGTTGCTGATCCCGCTCTTTGGGCTCTTCGCGATCGTCGATCTGTCGTTTTTCGGCGCCAACCTGCTGAAGGTGACCGAAGGCGGCTGGTTCCCGCTGATCGTCGCTTCGCTGGCCTTCAGCATCATGGGGACGTGGTGGCGCGGCCGCCGTCTGCTGGCCGCGCAGCGGGCGCGCGATGCGATGCCGCTCGATCTCTTTATCGAGACGCTACGGCCGGAGCGGCCGGTCCGGGTGCCGGGCACGGCGATCTTCATGACGCGCGATTTGACGCAGGTGCCGGTCGCGCTGCTGCATGCATTAAAGCACTACAAGGCGCTGCATGAGCGCGTCGTCATCCTGCAGGTCGATACCGCGGGTGTACCGCATGTACCGGACGAGCGCCGCCTGGAGATCCAGGAAATCGGCAAGGGCTTCTACACGATGCTGGTGCATTACGGCTTTATGGACGAGCCGAACATCATGCGCGCCCTGGCGCTTTGCCGGATGCAGCATTTTCATGTCAACCTGATGGAGACCTCGTTTTTTATCGGGCGGGAGAAGATCCGGCCGCGGCCACGGCGGACCGGCTTCTTGCGCTGGCGGGACCGGCTCTTCATCTTTCTCACCAACGTCGCGGTCGACGCGACCGAGTTCTTCCGCATTCCCCCGAACCGGGTCGTAGAGCTCGGCGGCCAAGTCGAGATCTGACAAAAGGCATAGGGATCGCGCCGTGGAGGCGGTTTAGCCGCTCAACGGATTGCCGACGGAGAACACGTGGCCCAAACTGCCTCGTTGCCGGCGAGCGCCGCGATCAGCCCCGATCTGCGGCACAGCCTGACGCTGGCGGCGCTCGGCGTCGTCTATGGCGATATCGGCACCTCGCCGCTTTACGCGGTCCGCCAGTCGCTGGTCGAGTTTGCCGATACCAGCGAGCCGTCGATCTTGGGCACGCTTTCCTTGATCGTCTGGACGCTCGCGCTGGTCGTGACGGTCAAATACGTCTTTGTCATCATGCGCGCCGATAACCGCGGCGAGGGTGGGCTTTTGGCGCTGACCGCGCTGGTGCTGCGCACCACGAACCGCAACCAGAGGCGGCACCTGTGGATCATGGCGGCGGGCTTGGTCGGCGCCGCGCTGTTCTACGGCGATGGCGTCATTACCCCGGCGATCTCGGTGTTGAGCGCCGTCGAGGGGCTCAAGGTCGCGACGCCGCTCTTCGAGCCCTACATCATTCCGATCTCGCTGGTGCTGCTGACCGCGTTGTTCATCGTTCAGCGCCGCGGCACGGCGGCCATCGGCGGGCTGTTCGGGCCGATCATGGTGGTCTGGTTCGCGGTCCTGGCGGTGCTCGGCATCTGGAGCATCGCGCGGCAGCCGCACATCCTGTCGGCGGTAAACCCCTATTACGGCCTGGCGCTCCTCGTGCGGCATCCCTGGCATGGGTTTCTGATGCTGGGCGCGGTGTTTCTCGCGGTTACCGGCGCCGAGGCGCTCTATGCCGATATGGGGCATTTCGGCCGTCGCGCCTTACGGCGCGCCTGGCTCGGCCTGGTCTTCCCGGCGTTGCTGTTGAACTATTTCGGACAGGGCGCGCTGCTGCTTGGAGACCCGGCGGCGCTCGAAAACCCGTTCTACCGGCTTGTGCCGAACTGGGGGCTTTACCCCCTTGTCGCCCTGTCCTCGATCGCGACGATCATCGCCTCGCAGGCGGTCATCTCCGGCGCTTTCTCGTTGAGCCGACAGGCGGTGCAGCTCGGTTACCTGCCGCGACTCGAAGTGCGCCACACCTCAGCGACCGAGATCGGGCAGGTCTATGTGCCGCCGATCAATTGGGGGCTGCTGCTGGCGGTTATCATCCTCGTGCTGTTCTTCCGATCATCCGACAATCTGGGTGCGGCGTACGGGATTGCGGTCAGCGGCATGATGCTGATCACTACGGGTCTCGCCTTTCTCTATATGCGCGCCCACGGCTGGAGCCTCGCCGTTGCGGTGCCGGTGTTCGCGCTTTTCGCGCTGGTCGATCTGACGTTCCTGTCGGCCAACATGCTGAAAATCATCGAAGGCGGCTGGTTCCCGATCGTCGTCGCCGCGCTGGTTTTCACAATCATGGGAACATGGTGGCGCGGCCGCCGCATCCTCGCCGAGCAGCGCGCCCGCGATGCGATGCCGCTGACGCAGTTCGTCGAGATGCTCAACCCGGAGCGGCCGGTGCGGGTGCCCGGCACGGCGATCTTTATGGCGCGCGACCTGAACCAGGTGCCGAGCGCATTGCTGCATGCGCTGAAGCATAACAAAGCCCTGCACGAGCGCGTTGTCATGATGCAGGTCGACACCGAGGACGTGCCGCACGTGCTCGATGACCGGCGGCTCGAAATCGCTGAGATCGGCAAGGGCTTCTACACGATGCGGGTGCGCTACGGCTTTATGGACGAGCCCAACATCATGCGCGCCCTCGCGCTCTGCCGGGTGCAGCATTTCCACATCAATCTGATGGACACGTCCTTTTATATCGGCCGCGAGAAATTGCGGCCGCGCGGCACCGGCTTCCTGCGATGGCGCGACCGGCTGTTCATGTTCATGAACAGCCTTGCGCTCGATGCTACGGAGTTTTTCCGCATTCCACCGAACCGCGTCGTCGAGCTCGGCGGCCAAATCGAAATTTAGCGGCCCCTCGCCTCAACCGCTCTTCCCCCGCAGCCGGCTTTGCACAAAGAAACCCCCAACACGCCGTCATTCCGGGGCGACGCCGCAGGCGGCGAGCCCGGAATCCATTTTCCAGAGGCCGGTGTTCATGGATTCCGGGCTGCCTCGCTCCGCTCGGCACCCGGAATGACCATAATTGTGCAAGGCGCCCTCAGCCGGGGAAAAGGGGCGTCTCAGTGGATTTCGTCCTGCTCGCGATAGGCCTGGCGCAGCCGGTCAACCGAGAAGCCCGGCTGCTTCGAGGCTTCGATCAGCACCTTCTCGCGGCGCGTCAAAAGATCGATCGCCTCCGGAATTTTGCCGACCGCCTCGGGCGGGATCACCACGGCGCCGTGCCGGTCGGCATGGATGATGTCGTTGGGCGAGACGACCATGCCGCCGACGGTGACCGTGCCGCCGAACTCGACGAGATGGACATGCGCATGACTCGGCATGATCGAGCCGGCCAGCACGAAGAAGCCGCTCGCCATGGCGTCGAGATCGCGCACCGAACCGTCGGTGATGACGCCGGTGCAGCCGAGCCCCTTATGGACATGCGTCTGCACCTCGCCCCAGAAGGCGCCGAACCCGGTATCGGGCGCATCGATGTCCTGGATCACCGCGAGGCTCGGCAGCGGCTCGGCGGCGATGTGCTCGTAATAGCCGAGGCGGATCCGGTTGGCGCTCTCCCGGTCGCGCGGATGCGGCTCGCGCGAGCGGATCATCGCCGTCCGCGCGAAGGCGACGACCGGCTTCATCTCCGGAAAGCAGGCGACCAGCGGCCGGCGGGTAAAGCCGATCGCGCGCCGCGCCGGGACGACGATTTCGAGCGCGTTGCAGATCGTCGGGGTATCCCAGGCGCGCAGCGCCTCGAGGCTGTGGCGATCGGGCAGGCTGGGCATCATGTCTCTCCGGCCGGTCAAGGTTCGCCCCGGCTTTAGGGGCAACGCCGTCCGGCCGCAAGGGCTTTTCCGCCGCGCCGCTTTCGCGCATCATTTGCCGCAGCAAACCCGAAAGGACGCCGATGAGCTACACCGTCAGCCATTTCGAGATCCGTGCCCGCGATCCGGCCGCGATGGAGAAGTTCTACACGGACGTGCTCGGCTTCATCGTGAGCGACCGCGGCGTCCTCGATGCGGGACCGATGAAAGGCCGCGAGCTCATCTTCCTCAGCCACAGCCCCGAGGAGCACCACCAGATCGTGCTGATTCCGAGCGATGCGCAAGCGTCGGGGAGCGGCATCGGGCATGTCGCGTTCCGCGTCGACAGCCTCGACGAGGTGCGTAGCGTCTATGAGAAGGTGCGGAAGCTGCCGTACGCCAAGCCCGAGCCGGTGTCGCACGCCAACACCTGGTCGGTCTATTTCCGCGATCCCGAGGACAATCGCATCGAGGTGTTCACGCAAACGCCGTGGCACGCGACCCAGCCCTGTCGCTTCGATGTCGATTACGACCAGCCGGACGAGACGCTGAAAGAGGCGACACGCGGCACCGCCAAGACGCTGGCCGGCTTCACGGCGACGGAGGAATGGCAGGAGGCGTTCAGCCGACGTTTCGCCGACGCGAAATAGTCAGCGGCAGTTTGGCCGCGAGCGACGGATTGTCCGAGAGCCTTTGGGCTTAGACGCCCGTCTTGGCGGTGATCAGGAGGCTGAGCGGCAGCGCCAGCAGGATCAAGGTGACGAGCAGCGCGAGCACGCGTTCGGCGCGGCTCCACTTGTTCCAATCGGCGATCCAGTCACGCATGTCCAGCCACCATCAGCCGCGCGGTTGTGACCCGCTCTTCTCGAGGTTTATACGGCGCGGCCCGTAAACCTTCCGTTAAGCACGCAATCCGTTCCGGATATCTCTTAAACGGCGAATAGCGGCCGCGAATTCCGCGCCCTCGCTTGTTCTAGGCCGCAGGCTTCGCCATCATGCCCGGACAGAACGCCGCAGCTTTCGACGGGCTGACGGCCACAAGCCTGAAAGGGGAGCCGCCGTGCCGACCTATGTCATGCTCGCCAACTGGACCGATCAGGGCGCTCGCCAAGTGAAGGAGTCGCCGAGGCGTGTCGAGACCGCTCGGAGGGCATTGGTGGAAATGGGCGGCGAGTTCAAATCCTTCTACATGACGTTGGGCGAGTATGACCTGATCGTCATTTACGAGGCGCCGGACGATGCGGTGGCTGCCCGCTTTTCACTGCTCCTGGGCCAGATGGGGTCGGTGCGGACGCGGACCTTGAAGGCGTTCCCGGAAGCCGCCTATCGCGAGATCATCCATTCGCTCGGCTGACGCGGCGGACCGATAACCCCGCCCCTTTCGGGCTGCGACATTTTGTCCTATCTTTCGGAAGACGGCGGCGGCTCCGGCTCCCGCGAGTGTGGGGCGCCGCTCTCTCCGGCCTGGGAGGCCCCGATGAATGTCGAGACAATCCTGCGCAACAAAGGCAGCCGGGTCGCGACGATCCGGCCCGGCTCGACGATCGCCGAGGCTGTCGAGACACTCAATCGCGAGCGCATCGGCGCGATTGTCGTCAGCGCGGATGGCGAGAGCGTCGACGGCATCCTGTCCGAGCGCGACATCGTCATCGCGCTCGCCGACGGTGGCGCCGAGCTGTTGTCGCGCGGCGTCGACGAGATCATGACGCGCAATGTCGTGACCTGCGCGCCGGGTGATACCGTGCAGGAGTTGATGGCCGAGATGACGAACCGGCGCATGCGACATTTGCCGGTCGTCTCCAACGGGCGGCTCTGCGGCATCGTCAGCATCGGCGATCTCGTCAAGAACCGACTCGACGAGGTTGAGTTCGAGGCAAAATCGCTGCGCTCCTTCATCGCCAGCGCGTAAGGCCGCCGGCCTGCGGCGAGTTCCCTTGCACGCTAATGTAAGTGCTATTAACATTAGCATGGTTGCGGGGATGCGCCGATGAACCTTGCTCCACTCTTGGCCGCGCCGGCCGTCATTCAGATCCACGCCTTGGCGGCGTTCAGTGCGTTTTCGCTGGGCGTCGTGCAATTGGCGGCGCCGAAGGGCACGATCCCGCACCGCACGGTCGGGTGGCTCTGGGCCGGGCTGATGCTCGCGGTCGTGTTGAGCTCGTTTTTCATCCACACGATCCGGATGTGGGGCCCGTTCAGCCCGATCCATTTGCTGTCGGTCCTGACATTGATCACGCTGCCGCTCGCGGTGTGGCGGGCACGGCAGCACGATGTGCGCAAGCATCAGCGCGCGATGCTGGGCCTGTTCCTCGGTGCGCTGGTCATCGCCGGCGTCTTCACGTTCCTGCCCGGCCGCATCATGCACGCTGTGGTCTTCGGCTCCTGACAAGCGGCTGAGGTTGCCGCGCGGCGCCGGTTTCGGCTCAATAGGGCCGAGACGGCAAACGGAGGCGCGGCGATGAACCGGCTTTTGGCGGATCTGCGCATCGTCGAATTGAGCGCTTTTGTCGCCGCGCCGCTCGGCGGCATGACGATGGCGCAGTTTGGCGCCGAGGTTATCCGCATCGACCCGATCGGCGGCGGCATCGACTTCAACCGCTGGCCGGTGACGCAAGACGGCGCGAGCCTCTATTGGGCCGGGATGAACAAGGCGAAGCGCTCGGTTGCGCTGGCGCTCGACAAGCCGGAGGGGCGCGAAGTCGCGCAGGCAATCGCGACCGCACCCGGTCCCGGCGCCGGTATCGTGCTGACCAATTTGCCGCCGCTGCCCGGTCTCGATTACGCCAGTCTCAAAGCAAAGCGCGGCGATGTGATCCTGTTGCGGCTGATCGGCAACCGCGACGGCAGCGCTGCGGTCGACTACACGGTCAACGCGGCGAGTGGGTTTCCGATGGTGACCGGGCCGACAAGCGCGGGGGGCGGCGCGCCGGTCAACAATGTGTTGCCGGCCTGGGACATCGCCGCCGGTCTTTATCTCGCGACATCGCTGCTCGCAGCCGAGCGCCACCGCGCGCGCACCGGCGAGGGGCAGGAGGTCGTCGCCGCCTTGGCCGATGTCATGCTCGCGGCGGTTGGGCATCTCGGCTATGTCGGCGATGTCTGCATCAACGGCCGGGCGCGGCCGGCGATCGGCAACGATCTCTACGGCAGCTTCGGGCGCGATTTTGCGACCGCCGACGGACGGCGGGTCATGATCATCGCGCTGACGCCGCGGCAATGGCGCGCGCTCGGCCGCGTGACGGGGCTCACCGACAAATTGGCGATGATCGGCGAGATGATGGAGGTCGATCTCGACACCGAGACCGGCCGCTACGAGGCGCGCGACGC
>Ga0209488_10000785_pt1 | contig 27017 bp, 22 predicted proteins | sample Rivendell_Oct201_8_FD_188349 | JGI IMG/M metagenome (GOLD analysis project Ga0209488, IMG submission 188349) | Vadose zone soil microbial communities from the Eel River Critical Zone Observatory, Northern California, USA -... | ecosystem: Environmental > Terrestrial > Soil > Vadose zone >...
ATTCAGGGATGTCGTCTACTACAAATACGGATGTTCCGATGCGCGTTTCAACAGATATGCGGGAATACCATGGCTTTTGTGGAAAGCTATCGTAGCCGGGAAATCGAATGGGGCAATGGAGTTTGACATGGGGCGGACCGAGGAAGACAATGCCGGGCTTCTTGCGTTCAAAAATCACTGGGTCCAACCACCCAAACGATTGATCTATTGGAAATTTCCCCTCACTCCCTTTTCTAATTTAACCGACAACTGGAAATCAAAGTTCGCCAAACGCTTATTTTCATGCATGCCCAACAGATTACTGGCCATGACTGGAAAATTTATTTATCGCCACATCGGATAGAATCTAAAACGGCAATATGGGAACCCCGTCGAGAGAGAACTCTAACGGATAAGAAGAAGGAACCCCGAATCACAGTTAGGAAGAGTACTACGGGAAGTCGCGAGAACCTGAGAGACGGCCGTTCAACTCTTTTCCGTTGCGCGACGATTAGGCTTTTGCAAATGAAATACACGAGCGAGAATCAGTTGGCATGACATTTCATGAAACTAAAATATCGGGAGCTTTCGAAATTTACCTCGAGCCCAAACTTGACGAACGCGGTTTCTTTGCACGCACTTGGTGCCAGAAGGAATTCGAGTCTCATGGGCTCAATTCCAGATTAGTGCAATGTAGCATTTCGTTTAATACGCGGAAAGGAACACTGCGCGGAATCCACTATCAAGCAGCGCCGTACGAGGAGATCAAGCTGATACGTTGTACAAGGGGGGCGGTTTACGACGTCGTGCTCGATGTCCGGCCCCAATCGCCAACGTTCAAAGACTGGATCGCGGTGCTTCTGACGGCTGAGAATCGTCATATGGTCTGTGTACCACGAGGATGCGCGCACGGCTTTCTGACGCTGGAAAACGAGACCGAGGTCTTCTATCAAATGACGGAGGTCTACAACGCAGAATTCGCCCGGGGAGTGCGATGGGATGATCCGGCATTCCAGATTGCTTGGCCGGAAAAAGTAGAAGTGATTTCCCAACGCGACCGAAGCTACCCAGATTTTGGACGATGAGCCTGCTGAAGGAGTTCGATCAAATCAATCCGATTCGAATCGGGCAGGAGTTGCACCGATTCGCAGCAGAGCTCTATCCGATTTGCCGAAGCATCACCGGGGACGGAATCCGGCACACTCTGAAGCTAATCCAGGACCGAATTCCTCTGCAGTTCATCGAGGTACCGACAGGAACTCGGGTATTCGATTGGACCGTGCCCAAAGAATGGAACATTCGAGACGCGTATATCAAGGCCCCTAGCGGAAAGCGAGTTGTGGACTTCCAGAGCTGCAATCTGCACGTCCTCAATTACAGCGTACCAATACAAGCGACCATGCCGCTGAGTGAACTCAAACCGCATCTGTTTACGATTCCAGAACATCCCGATTGGATCCCTTACCGAACGTCGTACTACCAGGAAAACTGGGGGTTTTGTCTCTCTCACAACCAGATGCTCGCACTGAAGGACGGCCAGTACGAAGTATGTGTCGACTCGACTCTTAAGGACGGATACTTGACATACGGCGAATGCTTTTTACCTGGCCGGTCAAACGACGAAGTTCTGGTTTCGTGTCATGCCTGTCATCCTTCGCTTGCGAACGACAATCTTTCCGGGCTGACTGTTGGAACCTCCCTCGCACGGCTTCTTTCCGGACGGAATCTTCGCTACTCATACCGGTTTTTGTTTATTCCCGGCACGATTGGGGCTATTACGTGGCTCGACCGAAATCGAGAGACCGCGGGGCGAATTCGACACGGATTGGTGTTGACATGCATTGGGGACGAGAGCCGTTTCCATTACAAGAAGAGCCGCCGAGGAGATGCTGAGATTGATCGCGCGACAACGCACATTCTCAGCCACTGCGGCGAACCCGCCGAGATTCTGGAATTCTCGCCATATGGTTACGACGAACGGCAGTACTGCTCTCCCGGTTTTAATCTCGCCGTCGGCTGTCTGATGCGAAGCGTGTGGGGGACATTTCCTGAGTATCACAGTTCTGCTGATAACCTCGATTTCATCAAACCTGCACAGTTGGCCGGGGCGTTACGCGTATGTACTGCAATCCTGGACGTACTCGAAAACAATCGCCGATACCGAAACCTAAGCCCTTACTGCGAGCCTCAACTTGGAAACCGGAATCTTTACCGATCGAACGCTGGCACGGCAATCGAATTGGATGTAAACGCGCGACTTTGGGTCTTGAATCTCTCCGATGAAGAGCACTCTCTTCTGGATATTGCGGAGCGTTCCGGGATTCCGTTCTCGGTTATTCATGAGGCGGCGGAAGCTCTTTGTCATAGCGGCCTGCTCTCCGCCATCTCTAACACGGCCGAGGAAGCGGGCCGAGATCGAGCAGTTCTTCAATGATCGCGACTCTTGTCGTCACACCGCCCACGACTGTGGGGAAACACTCCTTTTACCGGCCCGAACTAGACGCGCTGAGGTTTTTTGCGTTTTTTGGCGTGTTTCTGTTTCATTTTTCTCATCCGGCTGAATTCTATGGCGAACATGGAATACCCCTACAGATGGCTTTTGCAGCGAACAGCGTCATGCGTGCTGGTGTCTTCGGGGTCGATCTGTTTTTCGTGCTCAGCGCATATCTCATCACGGAATTGTTGCTGCGTGAAAAGAACGAATGCGGCACGCTCGATGTGCGAGCCTTTTACATGCGCAGGATCTTACGAATTTGGCCCCTGTATTTCTTTTATATCGGTCTCGCGCTCATCCCGGCATTTAATCCCAATCACGTGTTTACATGGCGCTACGCTGCGGCATTTCTTCTATTAGCAGGCAATTGGAGCATTATTGCCTACGGCTGGCCGATACATTCCATCATCGGCCCGCTGTGGACTGTATCGATTGAGGAGCAGTTCTATCTCCTGTGGCCTCCGCTTGTGCGCGCGCTATCACGCGAGCGCATCATAGTGGCAGGCATTGGGATGTTAAGTATCTCAAATGTCATTCGAGTCGCCATGATTGCTCTCCACGGAGGAACGAATTCAGTGTGGTGCAACACCCTCGGGAGACTCGATCCCATTGCTGCAGGTATTCTCGTTGCAGCCACGTTGCGAGGAGGCCTCCCGAATTTGAGGCTCGCCACCCGACTCGGGTTGCTCTTTTTCGGAACCTTGGCGCTTGCCCTCGTTGCGAACTACTGGCGAATCCACGAGCCCGAGAGACTGGAGTGGATTCCAACGCTCGTCGGCTTCCCGGTCGTGGCGCTCAGTTGTACTCTTGTGATGATGAGTGTGTTGGGTATCTCCGTCCGGCTGCCCCGGTCGCTTCTGTACCTCGGTAAGATTTCTTATGGTCTTTACGTATATCACGCCCTGGGAAATCTCCTCTCCAACAAAATCATCCCTGTGCACGCTACTTTCATTCAGCTGGCTTTGCGACCAACGCTAGCCTTGGGATTTACGGTGCTCCTTGCCTCGGTGTCTTACGCGGCCCTGGAGAAACCCTTCTTGAATCTGAAGAAACGATTCACCCACATAAACTCCCGACCGGTCTAGGCATACGTGACTGAGACCGCTGTGGTCAACCTAACTAGCCCTGAAAACGGCCTTTGACAGCGCGAATGAACAAACGAGTTTAATGTTGAGCAGCATTCACGTAAAACTAAGGGCCTATAGGAAAAAACCTCCTGCAGATTCACCATGGAGGCCGGACTCGCAGCTGAAGTGTGTATTGCCGAAATTGCAGAATCAAGTCTGTTTAGATGAGGAACTGCATGCGAATACTATTGACTGGCCATAAGGGTTATATCGGCGCCGTAACGGTGCCCATTTTGGCTTCCGCCGACCATGAAGTGGTCGGGCTTGACTCTGATCTTTTTGACGGCTGCGAGTTTGGGGAACCGGCACCCGAGATTCCGGAAATCCGCAAGGATATCCGCGATTTAGGGAAGGAAGATCTAGATGGCTTCGATGCGGTTGTCCATCTTGCGGCATTGTCGAATGACCCCCTAGGTGATCTCGATGCAGAACTTACTTACGATATCAACCATCGTGCCTCGGTGAGGCTCGCTGAATTCGCCAAAGCAGCAGGGGTGAAGCGTTTTGTTTTCTCCTCGTCATGCAGCACATACGGCGCAGCAGGGGACGAATTCCACAACGAGACCGCGCCGCTTAATCCGGTAACTCCTTATGGTGAGTCAAAGGTCTTGGTCGAGCGCGACCTTGGAAAACTGGCAGACGAGCACTTCAGCCCGACTTCTCTAAGAAATGCGACCGCGTATGGGGTATCTCCGCGCCTTCGCCTTGATATCGTTCTAAACGACCTGGTGGCATCGGCGTACGCGACGGGCCGAATATATGTAAAGAGCGACGGCACGCCCTGGCGTCCCATCGTGCATATTCGTGACATCGCCACTGCAATTATGGCCGTCCTTGATGCGCCCCAGGAAGTCATCCACAACGAGACTTTCAATGTCGGCCGGACCGAGGAGAATTACCGGATCAGCGAATTGGCCGACATCGTCGCGCAGACTGTTCCGGGCTGTCGCGTGGAATACGCACCGGGAGGCGCTCCCGACAAACGGTGCTACCGCATCAACTGCGACAAGATTCACCGGGTTCTGCCCAATTTGAAACTGGAATGGACCGCCCGTAAGGGTGCCCAGGAGCTTTACAACGCCTATCGCGCTGTCGGGCTGACATCTGGGTGCTTAGAACGTGGGCTCTATGTCCGGATGAGTCATATCCAGCGTCTTTTAGCAGATGAAGAATTAGATTCGTCTCTTCGCCGAAAAATGGGACATAGTGGAAAGATTTTTCTCAGTTATGCCCGAAAAACATCCTAGCCTGCGTGTCCTACTTCCAGTTCTATACTAAGCCTATTATCTAAAAGTAGTTACGGCCACGCCCCATCATGTAATTCGCCGGGTTGTCGCGCGGTTTGGCATGATGATTGCCGAGTCAAAGCTAGATCCTAGGTCATAGACCAGTGACATTTGTGGCGGTAGCCTGCCCGTCCCACGCACGCACCTCCCCTGGTGCGCCAAACACCGAGCCGCTCTGCGAGCGAGAGACGAATAAGCCCCTTTGTCGGATGGCAAGAGATATGAGAGTTGCCCAAGCACAGATAGCGTTCAGTATATGCGGTAGCTTTTTTGTCTTTGTTTCCAAAGGAGTCCAAGGGTAGATGATTTCGACCACGCTTGCTGCCGGCGCTCAACAGCGGGTTGTGACCAAGTCGTGCCGCTTCTGCGGTGCGGCCTTGCAGCGAACGTTCGTAGACCTCGGGATGTCCCCACTTTGCGAGAGGTACCCGTCGGCAGCCGACCTTAGCCACGGCGAGGTGTACTATCCACTGCACGTGCACGTCTGCGAAAAGTGCTTCCTCGTGCAACTGCAAGAATTCGAGAGCCCGGACAGTATCTTCAGTGACTACGCCTACTTCTCTTCCTACTCCGACTCATGGCTCAAGCACTGTGAAAATTACTGCTACGAAATGGTGAAGCAGCTCCGCCTCAACCGAAAGAGTTTCGTTGTGGAGGTCGCCAGCAATGACGGCTATCTGCTGCAGTATTTTATCCAGCAGAACGTCCCCGTCTTGGGCATTGAACCCGCCGCGAATGTGGCGAAAGTAGCAGTCGAAAAGGGAGTGCCCACCCTGGTCCGTTTCTTCGGCCAGCAACTTGCCGAAAACCTGGCAGCCGAAGAACGTTGCGCGGATCTAGTCCTCGCCAATAACGTACTAGCGCAAGTACCGGATTTGAATGATTTTGTCGAAGGGCTGAAGATTTTGCTGAAGCCGCAAGGGGTCTTGACACTGGAGTTCCCCCACATTCTGCGGCTGATCGAACGTAACGAGTTTGACACGATCTACCACGAGCATTTCTCCTATTTCTCGCTGCTCACGATTGTACGCATCATGAGAGCGCACGGGATGGAGGTGTTCGACGTCAAAGAGCTGTCGACTCATGGTGGTTCGCTCCGCGTCCATGCCTGCAGAATTGAGAGCCAGACGCACCAGATACAGTCGAGTGTTCCGAAGTTAATTTCAGAAGAAGAAGCCGCGGGGCTCCGTTCACCCGAAGGTTATTCGTTTTTTGTCTCTCAGGTGAAACAGACGAAGTGGGCATTGCTGGAATTCTTGCTCACAGCGGCACGCGCGGGAAAGTCGGTGGCAGCATACGGAGCGCCGGGCAAGAGCGCGACGCTGCTGAATTACTGCGGCATAGGAAAAGATTTGATCCAGTATACGGTGGATCGGAATCCTTACAAGCAGGGCCGATTCCTGCCGGGTAGTCACATCCCGATCTATCATCCGGATCGGATCCACGAGACCAAACCCGACTACGTCGTCATTCTGCCCTGGAATTTGAAGGACGAAGTCATGGAGCAGTTGCGGTTTATCCGAGAGTGGGGCGGCCGCTTCGTCGTACCGATTCCGAAAGTTACAGTCTGCTAAGTGAAAAGCGAAGGGAGCGACCATGAAAGTCGTGTTGTTTTGTGGTGGTGCCGGGATGAGGCTCAGGGGCTATTCGGAAGATGTTCCGAAACCCATGGTGACGATTGGGTCGCGGCCGGTGCTGTGGCATGTGATGAAGTACTATGCACACTTTGGTCACAAGGACTTCATCCTCTGCCTGGGCTACAAGGCAAACGTCATCAAGAACTACTTTCTTGAATACGAGGAATCGGTGTCCAACGATTTCGTATTCTCGCAGGGTGGCAGAAAGCTCGAGTTCATGCAAAGGGACATTGACGATTGGAAGATCACCTTCGTCGACACAGGATTGCGTTCAACCATTGCGGACCGACTGCGTCTGGTCGAGCCGTACTTGAACGGAGAAGAGATTTTTCTCGCTAATTACAGCGACGGTCTTACTGACTTCCACCTGCCGCAGATGATTCAAGAGTTTTCTCGTCAAAAGAATTATGCCTCGTTCCTCTCAGTGCAACCACGATCGAGCAGCCTGGATTCTGTTCAGATCGACGACGACGGCTGCGTTCGCGGCATTAAATGCATGAAGGACTCTAACATCTGGATCAACGGAGGTTACTTCGTGCTGCGGAAGGACATCTTTAGATACATAAAGCAGGGAGAAGAGCTGGTCTACGAACCCTTCCAACGACTGATCTCCGAAGGCAAAGTCTGGTCATACCGCTACGACGGTTTTTGGCAGTGCATGGATACCTTCAGGGACAAGCAAATCCTGGATGAGTTCGAGGCTGCTGGCACAGCTCCGTGGCGCGTATGGAAGAACGGCCACGCAGCTTCGCGAGTGGTCGCATGAGCCGGCTGTTCGGTCTTACCTTGTAACCCGTACAAGTCCGCAGACGCAAGCATAGCCAGATTGACGTTGTGGCCCACCCCGGGGTATGGCAGCTAATTTAGGCAGAGACACACGAAAAGGGGTCTAAACAGGTGAACATCTTCATCGATTCAAAAATCAGCGATGATGAACGCAGGATGCAATTATACCAGGGTGCAATCTTCTCTCATGCGCCGTGTGCGAATGCCGTGAAGCTGTGCGAATTGGCGCGGGAATTGATTGAAGACGCGTTTGGGCCGCTGGATCCACGCGAGGTTCAGGATGCTATGCCGCCCGAGCAAACCGCAGAGATTCTTTCAGTGTTGAAGCCAAAATTTATCCACCATCCCAAGGCTAAAGAAAACATTCAGGGGATGCTCGCCGAATTGGGCTGCAATCTCGAGAAGACCTATTTTGACGTGCCTCGACTGCGCACCGCGTTTCCTGGCAACTACCTGAAATCTGGAATCGCGTACGCGTTTCATCCTCATCGTGACACCTGGTACTCAGCGCCATTCTGTCAAATCAACTGGTGGATGCCTCTTTATCCGATAAGCTCAGAAAACTGCATGGCAATTCATCCGCAGTATTGGAATAAGCCAATCCCAAATAGTTCGCATCAATACAACTATTACAGATGGAATCAACAGAGTCGGTATAACGCGGCTCAACACCTCAAGAGTGACACCCGCGTTCAACCGCGGCCGAAAGAACCCGTAGAGCTGGATCCCCAGTTTCGGTTGGTCTGCGAACCGGGCGCGATTTACCAGTTCTCGGCCGCGCAACTGCACTCGACCGTGCCGAACACTTCTAATATGACTCGCTACAGCGTCGACTTTAGGACTGTGCATCTAGATGATGTTTGGACGCGGACTGGCGCCCCGAACATCGATTCAGCTTGCACTGGTACATCGATGGGCGATTTCTTGAAGGCAACCGATTTCTCCCAGCTCCCACCCGAGGCTCTGGCATTCTACCAGGATGGGACAGAATGCCAATTGTGTCCCCCCGCCTGATTGCCTGAGAAAGTCACACGGCTTGCGATTGAAGCCCGGGATCGTGCAACTCCTAGAACACATTGCGTCCTAACGCTCGAGCGTCAAGGATCTAACAGCGGCTAGCGGATGCTCCACCTCAACCTAAAGAAAGAGGCCACCGCAAGATTGACAGTCTTGTGCATTGGCGCGCATTGCGACGATATTGAGATAGGCTGTGGCGCCACCCTACTGCATCTCAAAACAGTTTTCCCGCGACTAAGATTTCACTGGGTCGTTCTTAGTGCTTCAGGACCCCGCAGCCAAGAAGCTGCAAGAGCCGCGGAGCTGTTTACCGCCGGCTGCGAGAAGGATGTCCTTCTCAAGGACTTTCAGGATGGTTTTTTGCCATACTGCGGCAGCAAGGTGAAGGATTTTTTCGAGGAGATGAAAAGTCAAGTAAATCCGGACCTCATCTTCACGCACTGGCATGGTGATGCCCATCAAGACCACCGGTTAATTTCTGAACTCACCTGGAATACTTTTCGAAATCATCTCATCCTGGAATACGAGATTCCAAAATATGATGGGGACATGGGCCGACCGAACGTGTTTGTGCCGCTGGAGGCGCCGTTATACGAGCGCAAGGTCGATTACCTGTTCGAGGCATTTGCGTCTCAGCGTGACAAACAGTGGTTCGATCGCAGGACTTTCCTGGCTCTGATGAGAATTCGTGGTATGGAGTCAAATTCCGCCAGTGGCTACGCAGAGGCGTTCCGCGCTCGAAAAATTGTTGTTGCTCCAGTTGCATAAAGGAAAAGAGAAGTGGCCAGTTTAAAAAAGGAACCCACTCGTCCCCCGGTTGCGACCGCCGGTTCCAAAGATTCCTCTGAATCGCGAGTGCTGCAGCATAAGGCGCACCAGTTCATCCCCGGCGGCGCCCATACTTACGCGAAAGGCGACGACCAGTATCCCGAGCAAGCCCCGGGGTTCATCATTCGCGGGAAAGGCTCCCATGTGTGGGATCTGGACGGAAACGAGTTCATAGAATATGGAATGGGCCTTCGCGCGGTCACACTGGGACACGCGTTCGAACCCGTTGTGGAAGCCGCTTGTAAGCAGATGCAGCTTGGAATCAACTTCAGCCGCCCCACAAAGATCGAGGTAGAGCTTGCCGAGGTGATGCTTGCACTCATCGACGGAGCCGACATGCTTAAGTTTGCCAAGAACGGCTCCGACGTCACAACGGCAGCCGTGAAACTGGCCAGGGCTTACACCGGTCGGGATCTGGTCGCCATTTGCGGCGACCAGCCGTTCTTCTCTACGGATGACTGGTTTATAGGTAGCACTGAGATGAATGCCGGTATCCCTCAAGCTGTCATCGATATGACTCTAAAGTTCCGTTATAACGATCTTGTGAATTTGCAAGAGTTGCTCGACAGGCATCCCGGGCAGATCGCCTGCGTCTTGATGGAGGCGGAAGCAGCGACTCCTCCCGCTCCTGGCTATCTGAAGGCAGTCAAGGAACTTTGTGAGGAGCGGGGCGCTGTCCTGGTATTCGACGAGATGATCACAGGGTTCCGCTGGCACTTGGGAGGTGCTCAGAAGTTCCACGGCGTTGTTCCTCATTTGTCAACTTTCGGCAAGGGTATGGGAAACGGCTTCGCGATATCGGCACTTGCGGGAAGGCGCGAGATCATGCGACTTGGAGGCCTGGACCACGACCAGCGGCGCGTTTTCCTGTTATCCACGACCCACGGGGCCGAGACTCACGCACTGGCAGCATCACTCGAAACCATCCGGATCTATCGAGAGCGGAGTGTCGTTGAATTTCTTTGGAGACAGGGAGAACGGCTACGTGAGGGGATCAATCAAGCCATAGAGCGCCACGGGATTGCTAGCCAGTTTGAACTAATCGGGCGGCCGTGCAACCTTACTTACCGCACAAAGGACAATGGTGGCGAGCCGTCGCAGGCCTTTCGTACGCTGTTCCTGCAGGAGCTGATCCGAGGAGGGATCATAGCTCCCTCGTTTGTAGTCAGCTTTTCACATTCCGACAAGGATATCGACCATACAGTAGATGTCGCCAATCGGGCCTTAGAGGTATATGCGAGAGCTCTTGACGACGGAGTTCAGAAGCACTTAGTCGGGCATCCTGTGAAACCTGTCAATCGAAAGTATAACTAAGCGCTTATCAAATAAAGGCTTGTTGGCCCGACGCGGCCGTTGACGGTAAACATTGCGCCGGGGATCATGCGACGGCGATTGAGAGTAATTACGCTAGAGGGCGAGGAATACCATCACATCATGGAAACCACTGCTCCGATGACTGATCGCTCGCGCAACATGGATGAGAGGACGTGGTGGGACCTTTGGAATCGTTCCTATCGAACCGAAGATAATAACGATGAAGTCTCAAGCGAGCTCTTCGTACGTACTGCGGCTGTTATCAATAACGTGACGCAGTCGGGCACCGGCCGGGTCTTGGAAATCGGCTGCGGCGCTGGATCACTCTCCCGATTGCTCACGTACTCCAGCTACCACGGTCTCGACATTTCGCCCGCTGCCATCGATATCGCACGGAAGCAAGCCGAGCTTATGCAGCAGCCCCGTGGGGCTGGATCCGCCACGTATGAGGTAACTGACTTCCATGAGTGGCCTCTCCCTTCAGGCTCTTTCGATGTGGTAGTGTGCGTTGACGCCGTTGCGTATTTCCGCGACCAGCGACTCGCGCTCAAGAAGATCGCACAGTGCTTGCGGACTCGTGGCAGGCTCGTGCTGACGACGATCAACCCATTCGTCTACCGGCGGATTAGGCGAATGTGGGAGAACGGTCCGATAAGCCACTGGCTTTCGCGCCACGAGCTGCACCGGCTGATCGACTCAGCCGGGCTCAAGATCGAGCGATCATATACAATTATGCCCAGGGGCCACTTGGGAATTCTGCGGCTGATCAATGCGAGGCGGGTGAGTGAGGCGTTCGGCCCGCACTTGACAGCAGTCCCTCGCCGACTGAAAGAGCGAGTGGGGCTTGGTCAATACCGTGTCGTGGTCGCTCAGAAAGACTGATTGCCAAGTCTTTGGACTGAGCAGCGCTTTCTGCGAGTCAAACCTGAACGTAGCCGTAAGTCGTGGCCTACCTTCTCACTCGACTCTGAAGCAATACGATATCTATTCTCCATGAGAAACTCATTCGACAGCAGCATAGTTACCGACACAGCGGACTCCCGCCAGAATGGCGAAGGGCAACAGAGTCTGTCAGGCATCGCGGGGGCCAGGGAGCTCAAACGGAAATCGGTTCGCGGAGGCGCTGCCACCGTGCTCGGACAGGGCGTAGGCATCGCGCTGCAGCTAGGTACGACCTTCATTCTTGCCCGTCTGCTGTCGCCAACAGATTACGGCCTGCAGAGCATGGTCCTCACCTTGACCGCTTTCTTCAGCTTGTTCAAGGATGCTGGGTTGAGCGTTGCGACAGTCCAGCGGGAAACTCTGACACACGAACAGATATCTACTCTGTTTTGGATAAATCTTGGTTTAGGTGCATTCCTGACGATTGCCGTAGCTGCCTCAAGCCGGTTCTTAGCCGTGTTCTACAGGGAACCTCGTTTACTCTGGGTCACTGTCGCCTCTGCGTCGATTTTCCTATTCCATAGTCTTTCAGTACAGCATAAAGCACTATTGGACCGTTCGATGCAGTTTGGCACGAGCGTGAAGATCGACATCTTGAGTGCCGCGGTCGGTTCTGTCATCGCCATTGGCATGGCGGCGCTCGGGTACGGATACTGGTCGCTTATCTGCCAGAACATTAGCCTTCCGATAGTTGGCACGGTCGCGACCTGGGTGGCGATGCCTTGGCTGCCGGGAAGACCGCGCTGGACTGCGGAACTCCGCTCCATGATTCGTTTTGGTGGAACCGTGACCCTCAACAGCTTGGTGGTCTATGCTGCGTACAACGCGGAAAAAATTCTTTTGGGGCGTTTCTGGGGTACAGCATCGCTTGGGTTCTACAGCCGCGCGTACCAGCTCGCGACGCTTCCAGTGCAACAACTCATAGGAGCGGTCCACATGGTGGCATTTTCTGTGTTATCCCGGATGCAAGGCGATGCTCAGCGTCTCCAACGAGCCTACTTGAAATCTCTGTCAATAATTGTTTCTCTGACCGTTCCTGTGGTCATCGGGACCGCGCTTTTCTCGGATGAGGTCGTCTTGATCACGCTCGGACAAAAGTGGAACGGAGTTGCTCCAGTTCTCCGGCTGCTCTCGCCGACAGTCTTGGTATTTGCGCTGGTCAATCCGTTCTCCTGGTTTCTCAGGTCCACCGGCCGTGTCACGCGCAGCCTGAAGATCGCCTTGCTGATCGCGCCCGTTGTGATATTCGGTATCCTCTTGGGGCTCCGTTACGGACCGTCTGGAGTTGCAGTTGGTTATTCAACGGCCATGCTTCTGCTCTTCGTTCCAGTGGTGGCTTGCGCAATCCATGGGACAGGAATAACCAGTCCCGACTACTGGGACGCGATCAAACGACCACTGATTTCTGGCGTCCTCGGTGGGGTCACCGGATGGCTCGTTAAGTTCGCTTTTCACAGCGCTCTGTCGCCGCTGGCAATACTAATCGTCGGCTTGACAGCTTCGTTTGCGGTGTACGCTGGGATTCTGCTTTTCGTCATGGGGCAGAAAGATTCTTTTGCCGAGTTACTGAGTCATTTGTTCCAACGGAACCGCACATTTCCGGCAGAGAGCTAAGGAGATTGAACGCGCTTTACTCGGCGATCCAGTAATGATCGGTGCTGATCCGAATCGCGATTGCTAACAATGAGCGGCTCTAAACTAAGGGTGGGCGACTGGGTGGAAGTCCGAAGTAAAGAAGAAATCCTTGCGACCCTCGACAGCAAAGGACGCCTCGAGGGCATGCCGTTCATGCCCGAGATGTTCGCGTTCTGCGGGAAGCGGTTTCAGGTCTACAAACGGGCACACAAGACCTGCGATACAGTCTTCCCGGTTCGCGGACGCCGAGTCAACCGTGCGATCCACCTCGACACCCGCTGTAATGGACACGCTCACGGCGGCTGCCAGGCGACTTGCCTAATTTTCTGGAAGGAACCTTGGCTGAAGCCAATCAGCGGGAATTCGCCGGAAAACGCTGCCTCACACACCACGCCGGGCTATGGGCCAATCAACGCTTCGCCCTCAGCTCCGGAGTGCACCGAATCCACCCTCTTGAGTCAGGTGCAGGTCGACCACCCAGATGGCGAGCTCTCGTACGTGTGCCAAGCCACCGAACTGCCGTCCGCAACCGAGTCCCTCGAATGGTGGAACCTTCGTCAATATGTCGAGGACTACGCGTCGGGCAATGTCGGTCTTTGGCGGATTGTCTGTGGAGCGGTCTATTTTCTCTATTACGCCATCAGCCGCGCCGGAATTGGACTAGGACGACCTATGCGGTGGATCTACGATAAGTTTTATCTGCTGTGGCGTGGCACGCCATTTCCACGAAAACAAGGGACCATACCCGAAGGCGAGCCAACACCGACGGTCACACTCGGTCTGCAGCCCGGAGAGTTGGTGCGAATTAAGCCCTACCAGGAGATTCTCAAAACGCTGAATACACGGAACCACAATCGCGGGCTCTATTTTGATGCTGAAGAAGTTCCCTATTGTGGCGGTACCTACAGGGTGTTCAAGCGCGTCACCAAGATCATTCACGAGAGAACGGGAAAGATGCTGGAAATGAAAACTCCGTGCGTCATTTTGGAGTCGGTTGTATGCCAATCCCGCTATAGCGAATGCCGTCTCTTCTGCCCAAGGAGTATCTATTCGTATTGGCGTGAGGTTTGGCTGGAACGCGTTGAACCCCAACCCTCTCCCGAGGGTTGGAGAGAACCGGGCGGGTCGCATCGCGCCGCGAACCGGCATAAAGGAGCCGTTAGCGACCAGGAGAGCAGAGCTTATCCCGCGGATCTAATGTGAGCCAACCTTTTGTCAGCGTCGTTACGCCCTTTCACAATACCGCGCCGTACCTTGCCCAATGTATTGAAAGCGTGCTGGCTCAGAGCTACTCCCGGTTTGAGTACATTCTCGTGGACAATTGCAGCACGGACCGTTCGGGGGAGATTGCCCAGGCCTATGCCGCCCGAGACCACCGCATTCGCCTGATTCGCCGCACGCAGTTAGTTTCCCAGGTACAGAATTACAATAGCGCCCTGATGGAGATTTCCGGCGTCAGCGAGTATTGCAAGGTCGTCCAGGCGGACGATTTCATCTTTCCCGAGTGCTTGCAGTTGATGGTGAAGACCTTCGAGCAGTCCGCGTCCATCGGGCTCGTCAGTTCGTATTGGTTGAAGGGGAACACAGTTCGGGGCTCCGGCTTTCCCTTCCCTATCTCGCTGCTCCCGGGCAAGAAGTTGGGCCGCCTGTTTCTTCGCACCGGACTCTACGTTTTCGGCTCGCCGACCACGGTGATGTACCGTTCCTCGGTGGTCCGGACCCAGCGACATTTCTACGACGAGTCGCTGCTTCACGAGGACACCGAGAAGTGCATGCAGATCTTGGAGAATTGGGATTTCGGCTTTGTCCACCAAGTGCTTTCTTTCCTGCGAACGGACAACCAATCGATTTCCTCAGCGACCCGTACGTTTGAGCCGAATGCGCTGGATAGGTACATCCTTGTCAAACGCTACGCTGGGGTTTTTCTGGACGCACCACAAGCGGTGGAACTGAGGAAAAAATCACAACGAGAGTATTATCGTGTCCTTGCGAATGGGGTACTCCGGCTTCGAGGATCCGCTTTCTGGCACTATCACATAGAAGGATTAGAATCATTGGGGGAAACGCTCACCCTGCCCGGCTTGGCGCTGCGCACGGGCCTGGAATTGCTCTGGATGGCCGCAAATCCGGGTACAACAGCGCTGCGAGTTATCCGCTCATTGAAGCGCAACCGCACGCAGGAGTCCGGTATAAGGCGTTCACCTCCCGCGGACGGAACGGACGGGAAGCAGAAAACTGCAAGCTCAACGGATGCTGAAGTCTTCTCCCCTAGGCATGCGTGCGAAGAATGAACCAACCCCTGGTTTCAGTGGTCATGCCCGTCTGCAACGTCGAACGTTTTCTCGCCGAGTCCATCGAAAGCATCCTCGGGCAGACGTTCCGGGATTTTGAGTTCATCATCATAGACTTTGGCTCTACTGACAACTCCACATCGATCGTTTCGAGCTATGCGGCTAGAGACAACCGCATCAAGTTCCACAAGATCCCGAACTGTGTATTGCCTGCAGCCCGTAACGCCGGTTGCTCCCTCGCTCAAGGTAAATACATCGCCATCATGGACGCAGATGATGTCTCCTTGACGAACCGTCTGGCCTTGCAAGTAGATTTTATCGAGAGACGGTCAGAAATCGCTCTCCTTGGTGGCGCAACGGAGTGGATAGACGCAACTGGTAGATCACTCGGTGCACATCACGTACCGAGCGAGTATTACGAGATTCAATCCGCTCTGGCGACTCGCTGTCCGTTCTGGCACCCCACAATTCTCATCAGAAAGGACATCTTCTTGATAGTTGGCGGATATCGGGCAGCGTTTATCTTCGCCCACGACTATGACTTGGAGCTAAGAATAGCGGAGCGGTTCGAGTGCACCAATCTCAAGCAAGTGGTGCTCAAGTACAGGATTCACCCGTTCCAAGTAACGTTTCACAGCCAAAGACAGCAGACTCTCTATAAACTCGCTGCCCAAGCTTCCGCAATTAGAAGGGGACACAGTAAGTTAGACCCGCTGGAGGGTGCTCGAAAGATTACACCGAGATTGCTGGCGGAATTAGGTGTGGGTGAGCCAGCACAACAGAATGCTCTCGCTTCTGATTGTCGCAACTGGATCCGGAGCATGTCTGCTGCTCGCGAGTACTCTGCGGCCCTCGATGCCGCTCGTCAGATGCTAGGATCCAGACTGAATTATGTCGAGCGATGGCAAATTGCTGATTTGCGTCTTGCGGTTGCGCGGCTTTATTGGAAGCAAGGAAGATTCGTAAGAAGCGCTGTCACTGCCGGTCACGCGCTCATTACGCGGCCTTTGATATTAGCTCGTCCCCTTAAGCTGTTCTTGCGATGGTTTCGGTTCTGAACCCTGATCCTAAATAGTCGATGACCGGCCAGCTCGGCTATGGATGCCATCGAACACCGAAATTGGCATACAGTTCAATCTTCGCAGAGCCGGCATGTGTAGGGAGGCTCGTAAACTCCGATAGCCTATCGCCCGAAAGCTAGGACGATAAATATTACTTCCCATTATATATGCGTGTAACAGTTATTTTATGTACTTATAACCGTTGTAGTCTATTGGCGAAAACTCTCGAGTGTGTGGCCTCCCAAATCCTCCCTGTGTCAACCGAGTGGGAAATTTTGGTGATAGACAACAATTCGAGCGACCAGACATGTGCAGTGGTCGAGGATTTTCGCCGGCGGCACCCAGGGCGTTTCCGTTACATATTCGAACCGCAGCAAGGCAAATCTCAAGCGCTCAATGCGGGGATCAGGGAGGCTCGTGGCGACATCCTGGCCTTCGTCGATGACGATGTCACTATGGGGGCGACCTGGCTGCAGTACCTGACTGAGAGTTTGCAGGGGGGGCAATGGGCCGGTGCAGGCGGACGCATCCTTCCGTTGTGGACTTGCTCCCCTCCGCCCTGGCTTCCAGTCCACGAGCGCTACGGCCTGGCCCCTCTCGCTATGTTTGACTTGGGCCCTGAAGCTCGTCCACTTACCGAACCTCCGTTCGGCACCAACATGGCCTTTCAAAGGGGGGTTTTTGCAAGATACGTTGGTTTTCGAACCGACTTGGGTCCTCGTCCTGGCAGCGAGATCCGCAACGAAGACACCGAGTTTGGTCTCCGGTTGCTGAAGGCGGGGGAGCGGCTGCGTTATGAGCCATCCGCACTTGTCTATCATTCGGTTTCCGCGAGCCGGCTTCAGAAACGATATTTTCTAAGGTGGTGGCTCGACAAAGCGCGTGCGGACGTGCGGGAATTCGGGATTCCGGCCGATAGCACGTGGCTCATCGCAGGAGTCCCACTCTATCTGTTTCGAAGGCTGGCCATGTGGACCATCCGCTGGATGATTGCTACCGATCCGAGGCGGCGATTTGGCTCAAGGCTCAAGGTATGGGCAGGAATTGGGGCGATCAAGGAATGCTATCGCTTGTCAAACGATGCCAAGAGACAAGAAGCGAGACACAATCCTCGATCGTGATGTTTTCACGTCGAGACCTCCAGGTGTCTTAGATATACATGCGTCATCGGAGCAGAGCTGCCAGCGATTTTTCCATGGTGCGACTCCGATAGACACCTGCCTCCTCGGTATTCGTGACAGTCCGAAAAACGAGCCACAGAACGAATCAGACATCGCCCGGAGGGCTTGATGCTCATCCGAAGAGTTTGCGTTTGGTGCGATGGGGGCTAGTGACGGTCCTATCGCTCTTCGCGGTGACGTTTTCGGTTGTTCGCTTTCGCCCGCGCCGGACTGAGATTCACGACCTTCGCTTTCATATCCCGCCAGCGGACAGGATATCGGAAAACTTAGCGCTCCGACGAAATCTTGTCCTGAATGCTGACGGTCAGTTGATAACCCTCGATACGACCGGAAACTTTCTGTTGAACTCAATCACGACGAAGCCCGTCTTCATCACGGGAGATGCGGCTTGGTCGCTGCAGGTCCAACTTTCCGACTCTGATATCCAATTCTATCTGTCTGAACGAGCCCTCAAGGGCTATAACGCGATCTTAATCAATCTCGTCGATAACGTTTACTCCAATAACCGGCCTAAGGATTTCTACGGAAACGTCCCGTTCAATGGAGCTGACTTTACGAATGCAAGCCCGACGTATTGGGCGCGCGTTGATCAGACGTTTTCGTGGGCGGCCGTTCGCGGTATCACTGTGATAGCGGATCCAGCATTCGTCGGATATAACGGTTCAGCGGGCTACTGCGAGAGCTACAGAGCCAGTTCCCAAGACGTTCTCAGAGCTTACGGCGAGTTCTTAGGCAATCGCTACAAGCATTTCTCAAACATTATCTGGCTCATCGGCGGCGATGCCGATGCGATAGACAATAACGTCCAATCCAAGCTGCACGCCCTCGCAAGCGGCATACGCTCCAAGGATTCCGTCCATCTGATTACAACAGAAAATTATCGCGGCACCTCCTCTGTTGACATCTGGTCTGAAACGTCCTGGCTGGATCTGGATGCGCTGTATTTGCTGCCGAGTGCCATTCCAGCCAAGGCTAATGTCGACTACAAAGCCGGCCACTATCCGGTATTCCTGCTGGAGGATTGGTACGAGGGCGAGCACTCCATCACCGATTTGGAGGTGAGAAAGGAGGGATACTGGGCAATCTTGAGCGGCTGCACACTTGGCCGCGTCTTTGGAAATTATGCGGTATGGAACTTCAGTTGGTCGCGCAACACAACAGAGCCGTGGAAACCCCAGCTTGGTTCACCTGGTTCGGTAGCACAAGCATGGCTGGGGAAGTTGTTTCGCTCTCGTGAGCATTGGAAACTGGTCCCAGATGTAGATCACACAGTCATGACTGGTGGGTACGGCTCACGCGGCATCCTCAGCTCGGCAAGGGACGTTCTCCGCACGTGGGTTGGGCGGGGGTCACAACGCGCGGCGCGCACACTGTCCGTTGCAGCACGGACTTCCGATGGGCAGACCATCATCGCTTACGTGCCAAATGGCCATGCCACGAGCATCACCGTCGATATGAGGAAGATTATCGACCCCGGAGGGCAAGCAAGAGGCTGGTGGTTCAATCCGCGCGATGGATCGACTACACTGATTGGCACTTTTGCCGCGCGGGGCACTCGCGACTTCACTCCACCGAGCGCAAATGATTGGATCCTGGTCATTGACAGTGCAGCAGCAAATCTGGCCGCTCCGGGCAGTAAGGATCTGTGAGAAGAGCCTGGTGACCTCTCGTCAGCACAATGTTCGGAGATCCATGCGGCCTTTGTTGCTGCCTCCACCGTCGAAAACTGCGCAGACCCCTCCGATTCCAGGGACCGAAGAAAAATGAATCGGGTTTTTATTTTCGGCTCCGTGCTCATCGTCTTGCTCGCGGCCTCGCTACGTGTGTATCACATCGCGCAACGTAGCCTTTGGCTTGATGAAGCAATTGCGGCAAACATCTCGCGAGACACATTGGCTGAGACTTTAGTCTTGACGCGTGGACTGCACAGTGCGCCGGTTACGCACCCCTTGGTTCTCTACGCCGTGGAAAAGGTTGCTTCTGGCCCACTAGCTGTGCGATTGCCCTCGCTGGCAGCTAGCCTGCTCGCCGTGTGCTCGATGCTTTGCTTTGCCGCGATACCTTCGATCGGTCCCAAGGCGGCGACACTCTCTGCCTTGATGCTCAGCGTGTCGGCCGTGCAGATTCGCTACGCACAGGAGGTGCGCGAGTACTCCGCTTCAGTTTTCTTCGCTGGACTGCTCTTGTATCTGTACATGTCCTACGTTTCGAACAGTCAGGAGTGTTGCCGCCCGCCGATTGGCTTGTTTCTGGCTCTATTTGCTGCCCCACTTATCCAATACGGCCTGGCCTTGTTCGGTTTCGGAATTATCGCCGCGCTGTTCGCGATGGGGTTAGCCGGTAGCCGACCTCGAGTGAAAATCTCGCAGCTTGTGACCGGGTCACTCTTCTTCGCCAGCGGAGGCCTGCTGTCGTATGTGCTGACTCTTCGCTATCAATGGGAGCCGAAATCATATCTGCAGGATTATTACTTCTCTCCAGGCTCCAGTCTCCCGGGATTTGTTTGGTCGAACACGCACGATCTGCTTACGTTCTTTCTGCCCGGACGGGCTGCTGCACTTCTTTCTGCCGTCGCAATTGTGTTTCGTCTTGTGACATGGCGCTGGCATCGAACCGATTCCCCGCTCCTCATCCTGGCGTTCACTTCGTTCGCCACTGTGGCAGGGTGCGCGATTCTGCGACTTTATCCCTACGGTCCGACCCGTCAGTGTCTTTTCCTGACGCCGGTTCTCTGCTTGTTAGCCTCGGCAACCCTGGTGCAGATGGCAGACAGATTCTCGGGAGAGTGGAATCGGGCGGTGTTCCTTGCGATCGTCTGCGTCGTTCTTGTGTCGAGCGTGTCCCAGGTCCGCGCTCTAAAACCGTATGCGGAGATCGAAGACATTCAGAGTGTCTTGCTCGAACTGCGGAACCACATCGCGCCTGGAGACGGTGTTTACGTCTATTCAGGAGCCGTGCCCGCTCTCGACTTCTATGTAAAGGAGCGTGACCCGAGGTTTGCGTACGGCGACTTTCACCGGGAAGAGCCGGGGAAATATGTGCCAGAGATGCTGGCTGACCTTCCTCAGGGGACAAGCAGGGTTTGGGTTGTCTTAAGTCACATATTCGAGGACGAGGACCAAAGAATCTTGCGCGATCTGGGTAGCGACTGGGAAGTAAAACCCGCACTGTTCGCTAAAGGCACGGCTCTGTACTTGGCATGTCGTCGTGGCGCGCCCGTGATCGACCTAGCAGCCAATCGCAACTTCAGGCAGGGCGACACCGCTCCCACCCCTGGGGTTCACCGCCCTCGAGACAGTTTCTTGGACTGGAACATTCGCAATTCACGTCAGCAAGCCCACTAGTCTTCGCGTGGTACTCTTCCAAGTCTGGGGCAGCCGATTGTGAGATCACCTAAAAACTTCCCGGTCATCGTGCTTGGGGGAGGTATCTCGGGTCTAACCGCTGCTCGAGTTCTCGAGCAACGGGGACGGGATTACTTGTTACTCGAAAAGTGCCCAACAGTTGGAGGGCTCACTCGCACTGTGGAGGTGGGCGAATTCTGTTTCGACTATACCGGGCACTTTCTTCATCTCAGTCGCTACGCGACGCCCGAGGACATTCCATACGCGAATTTGAAGAATGATGAGTGGGCTCAAATCACTCGACGTTCGTGTTGTTTTGTCGGTGGAAAACTTGTGACTGCTCCTGTTCAGTATCACCTTGCGGAACTACCTCAAGCTCTCTTCATGCAGTGTGTGGAATCGTATAGGACCAGACCCAGTCTTTCGGATGATGGAAACGCGACTTTTCGTGACTATATAGTTAGCGGGTTCGGGCAAGCGCTGGCAGATCTGTTTCTGATCCCACAAAATGAAAAGACGATGGCGATCTCCCTTGACCGTCTGTCGAAACACGCAGTTCGGCGTTTCTTTCCTGCCCCGGATGAGAAGTTAGTCCGAATGGGAATGACCGCCGGAGCAGCCTCCAGCGCAAAGGGCTATAATTCAACCTTCTGGTATCCCAAGATTGGCGGGATTACCCGACTTGTACGAGGATTACGATCGGAGACTCACGGATGCGTTGTAAACCAAGATGTGATTGCTGTGAATCTCAAAGACAAATCCGTGCGGACCAAGAGTCAAAATATACATCGCTGGGACATCATGTTTTCCAGCATTCCACTCAAATCTCTTTGCGAGTTGACAAATGACCGAGAACTATTGCGCGCTTCCGCGGAGTTATCGCACAGTTCGACAATAAGTTTCAATATTGGCCTCCGCGGTCGCCTGCGTCCGGAATTTGAGGACATTCATTGGCTATACGTTCCGGATCGCGCAATTCCTTTCTACCGCGTGGGGTTCTATTCCAATATCGGTCAAGGCACCTGCGCTCCTGACCACAGCGCCCTCTATGTGGAGGTTGGGCTAGGATCTAAAGAAGTGGATCAGATCAACCTTATCAATGACTTGCAGCCAAAGGTCATGAAATCTCTAGAAGAACTTGGCTGGGTAGATACCCGGCATGTCATTTGCGTCGTAATTCATGTAATGAGGCATGCCTACGTTCACCTCACCCCTCAACGTGATGAAGCCGTCAACAGGATCCTGACGCGTTTGCGAGAATCTCGTGTGTTCCCCATTGGGCGTTACGGCCTTTGGGACTACACCAGCATGGAAGATTCGATGGAGTCGGCGCGGGCTGCAGTCGTGGAGACGGATTGATGGAGTGTAGCATCGTTATCCCCGCTCACAACGAGGCTGCGAATTTGGAGGCTTATATTGCTCATTTTATTCAAACGCTCCCGTACGATGTCGCCGGAGTGTTGAAGGAGATCATTATCGTCGAAAACGGCTCAAGCGACGGTACCTTGGATGCTTGCCGGCGCCTTCAGCAAAGGTTTCCGAGGCTGATCCAAGTGTGTGTGATACCGCAAGGGAGTTACGGCGAAGCAATCAAGAGAGGGATGTTGGAGAGCCGGGGGACACACGTTACCATTCTTGAGTGTGATTTCCTCGACCATCGCTTTGTTTCTGCCTCCATCGCAATCCTCCGGCTGAAACGCGCGCAGTTCGTCGTAGGTTCCAAGCGGCATCCGCTATCGGCTGACCGGCGTCCTTTGAAACGCCGGATCTTGACAGCGCTTTACAACTATGTGTTCCTCCGGCTTTTGATGGGATATCCCGGAAGTGATACACACGGCCTTAAGAGCATCGACATGCCGATCGCTAAGAGACTATGTGAACTTGCGATTACTTCGGACGAGATTTTTCAGACAGAAATAGTTCTCTTGGCTTGGAAGCTCGGAATCAGAATTGAGGAGGTCCCGGTTCACATTCTAGAAACGAGAAACCCGACTGTGGCTGTCCTTCGCCGGCTACCGAAAGTTCTGAATACGTTCCGAGCTCTCCAGCGTTCACTTGTGCGCTTTTCCAAGCTTTCGCCGCAAGCGCCCAAGTCGTCATATGATTCGCCTTCCTGATCTCTCCGGGCGCTCACGATTAGCAATCATATCGACAAGCAGCATCGTGGGAACCCCAGTAACCGCTTTCAGCTCCTTGCTATCCAGACCTTCGAGACTGTCATTCCTTGGTGATTTTCTCCCCGCCCTTTTTCCTCCATGCTCGACGGCGGGTCTTTCTCTTTAGCCAAAATTCAGATGACTTAGTTTCAGCTCCGACCGTATTATTGCCTTTCCGGGCGTCTAAAACTGACTTCCCAACACAATAGTGAAGTTACGCATCGGCTGAGCTCGCGCCCAATCTCGAGACCCGGCTGTCGAGATTTCTTAACTCCGTTCTTCCTCAACAATTTGTCGAGCCGGCCCGCTCCCCAGAACTCCCGCTCGATTTTAGGCCTCCTCCAAGTCGCCCGATCTCAGCCTTGAGCGCCCTTCACGCATTAACCATAGGTTTGATCGCCATCGGCTTCTCCGAAGTCTAATTGTCTCCGGTCAGGCGATCCATTGTGCGGCGGCGGCGAGCCGTCTGGGCAGGCGAGGCCCCATCGTTGAGATGAACAAACGGGCCGCGCGCCACCAGTATGTCGATACATCTAAGCGCACACCAATCGTGGGAACGTACGATACATAGCGCGACAATGGGGGCCCCGTGTCAGACCAGATCACTAGTTCTTCCAGCCCTTGCAGGATGAGAAGTTCGATAAGATAGCCTCGAAGTACGACGGAGAGCGAATCGGGACCGAAGTCGCGTTCGTTATTACATTGGAAGCATAATACAGCCCCACCAGGTCTGTACCATCCTCCGATGACACTTAGCCATTCTCCGTCGCGATGCTTTAGGGCGATAGCAAGCGGCTGGCTTGCAGCAGCCACCATGTTCAGATCTCTTTCAATGTCCGTCGGTCGCCACCGAGCGGTGCACTTGGATTTGGGGAGTAGATCGAGTGCCACAGAACGTAATTCACCCATCGAAAGACGGGCTATGAAGCTATGACCAGATGCCTCGAAACGCCGACGATAATAGCGAAAATTGTGCCGCGTCGTGCTACCCAAACCCTCGAGAAACTGATCGTAGGTGTTAGCCAAAGGCAAATGCGCGTGATATTTCCACAGGGGAGAATTGCCGTACTCAATCGGGGAATACTGGGCATCGAGAGACCTGGAAGCGATCAGCTCCCTAACGGCATCAAATTCGTCGCTACATTGCAGGACTCTTAGCCACATACCCCGTATCCCTGGAGACGCAAACAACGTTTCCACCGCAACGCGGAATGCATTCTCTTGATGCAGGGGATTCGCAAGCAGGACATCGGCCAGACTGCCGTCGGCATATACAATTCCGGTTGGAATGCCAGAGATGATCCTCTCCCTCGTATACATGAGTCCGACCACTTCGCGCGGGTTGTAAACGGCCACGAGTCTAGGTCTCCACCCTTTGGACAGCGAGGCGAGGAAAAACTCGGGATCCAGCATCGTGTCATCCTTCTGCATCAATCGCCTGGCAACGTCTCTTAATTGGCGAATTTCTGCATTGGATGACAATACTATTCCTCCGTACTCGTTCGCGCCGGGATTTGTGGAACGGCCAACAAACATAGTCTTCATGGTTTTGCTTCATTGCCTCTCGACGAGGCGCTACCGTCATGCTGAAGGTATCGTTCCCAAACACAATGGCGATCGGAATTTCTGCCTATATAAGCTTTTTTGCAATCCCGTAATTCTGGGGCCTGGCGAAACCAGAACGACACCGGGTTCGTAATATCGCTGCAAGTCCGATGCGAGGAAAGGGTGGGTATCTCAGGAGGATGAATACAAAGGCTGTTGAATAGAACGAAAGCTGCTCGGATAGTGATCAGTTCGACCGCTTGTGCCGACAACGCTGAAAACCTGCTAGTGACGCACACCAACCGCTTGAGCGAACGGTGGGCACTCTGAGTGTCCACGCCATTCATCGCCCCGAAGGCCGGTGATCCTTCGGACTGGGCCATTGGTTTGGATTTTGCCCTTTACATGTTCAAAAACAATACATCGGATACCCTAGGCCAACAACTTCAGTTCTAGTGCGACGCGTCCTCCGTGCCATTCGGCAACATCGACTCGTCGATTCCGGACCAAGGAGCCCTTAATTTTCTAAGAGACATCAGGAGGATGAGATAGCCAAAAACAACCATCAGAAGGCAAGCCGCGGTAACAAACAAACCAATCGCGGACGCAATCCGAACCACGTGGTTTCGGACCATGATGAACTCGTGTTTTCCAAACTGACCAAGACATCTCCGCCTGAGTTCTGACATTGCGGCCAAAGACTTGGAAGAGGCGACATTTCGGTGTAGTTTTGCTGAAGTTTGCGCAGCTGACTTCCTCTCGGGCGTGTCGTGCCCGATGGTATTAGGCCGAATACCGGAGCCAAAGGCAGAAGCGCGCTTTCGAGGGGTGACGCTAGTAAGCACCTTCACCGCCAAGGACGGCAGCTGGAGTTGCAACGAGAATCTTCAAGTCGAGCCAGAGTGACCAAGACTGAGAGTAACGGAGGTCCAATCGAACCATGTCATCAAAGGATGTGCGACTCCGGCCGCTAACTTGCCAAAGTCCCGTAAGACCCGGCCTGACTTCAAGAACTCTACGCCGATGCCAGATATCGTAGATTTCGAATTCGTATGGCAACGAAGGGCGAGGACCCACGAGGGACATCTCTCCCGCCAGAACGTTCCAAAATTGCGGAAGTTCATCGAAGCTCGTCTTCCGAAGGAATCTCCCGATCGGTGTGATTCGGTGATCTTTCGTGATCTTGTAAACAGGTTTTCCTGGTTCCGTATTGTTGATCTCCGTCTGACCGGAAATAAAACCTTGAATGAATTTTTGGTGTATTTTGGAATCACTGTTTGTGTACATGGTTCGGAATTTCAGACACTTGAACCGCACCCCGAACTGTCCGAGCCGCTCCTGCCGAAAAATGACCGAACCTTTGGAAGTCAGCTTGATTGCAACCGCTATGGCGGCTAGCAGAGGGCTGAGGAGTAGGAACAGCGCGCAGCTTCCTGTAATATCAATCAGGCGTTTTATAAGGTGAGAAGGCCGGTTCTTTGGTCCTCGTTCAGAGAGATCAGGATAGAGCCTCAAATCTGCGACCGGCTCCCCTCCAATTCGATCCCCGCTCTCCGGGAAAAGATGGACTGTAACAGACAGTTTCGAAGTGAATTCATGACTAAGCTCAGCATGAAGGGCATTGAGGATCTTCGAGCGCAAAATCTCAGTGATTAGCCCCTTCGATTCCAAGCTGATTTCTGTGAAGATGATGCCTAGGATGACGCCGTCCTTATACCAGCCAACGAGGTCAGTTTCGCGGGTAGACTTCAAAACGACCGAAGTCATCGCACACATTACCTTATCCGCGCTTCCGGTTGCGGAAAATACCGTTGCATCAAGAAGCATCAGGATGAAAGGTTTGCGCGAGCGCTCCGCCCGCCGACGCTCGAGTGTCAGCATATTGCAGAACGTTTCTTCTTGAAAAGTCTCTGCTCGGTTTGCAGCGGCAGAAGTGAAAGTAAACAGACTCTTCTGACCCCTCGAACGGGTCAAAGGCAATTCTACGATGGCTGGCATTCTCGAGTAGTTATTCTCCATGTGCCTTCAAACCTTAAGATGCCTCAGTAGATCCTTTGCTTGATCCGAATACGCGGCTCCGAAGCCAACCGAGGAGGACGCAGCGCAGGTGTTTGACATTTGGCTGAGGCCCACAGTCCTTAACTACGCGAGCGCGCCTTCGAGCAACCTCGACGCCGCTAGTGGTCCAAAAACAGGTGTTCGCACAGACTGAATAGGCCCAACACTCAAACGATCAATCTCCAGCGCCACGGAACGCCGAAGCAATGAGACGGATACCACTATGCGACTGCTTCCTTTGAAGCTAATCAGAATCCCTTCAAGCCCACTCAACGCCCCATCCCTAATCCGAACCTGCTGCCCGACCTCCAAATAGGGGACGGGCTCAGCCTGAAT
>Ga0209488_10000786_pt1 | contig 26966 bp, 31 predicted proteins | sample Rivendell_Oct201_8_FD_188349 | JGI IMG/M metagenome (GOLD analysis project Ga0209488, IMG submission 188349) | Vadose zone soil microbial communities from the Eel River Critical Zone Observatory, Northern California, USA -... | ecosystem: Environmental > Terrestrial > Soil > Vadose zone >...
GGGCATCTCCTCGTCCACGGGGAGCTTCTCGATGAAGCTGATCGCACCGAAGAGTTGGTCCCAGTGATAGAACTTGAACTCGATGAACCCGCGCCGGTCGCGCTTCCTCCAGTAGTCGTACTCTTCGAACATGTGCCGGACGTAGTCTGGCATGCCGCGCAGCAGCCAGATCAGGTAGGCCATCTGCAGCTTGATCTGCGCTACGGGCGTGTCGTCGTGGTTGGTGGACGATTGGGCCCAGACGTTGCAGAATTCTTTGTGTTGGCGCCAGTGCCGTCGTTGACAGTCCTGGAAACAATTACGCATATTGTTGGCGCCAACGTAGATGATCATCAGAGGAGGGAGGGAGAGAGAAGGCAAGTACCTTGTCGCAATATCTCGCCGACCTATACACGGATTCAGGTTAGTCAAATTGGCAAGTAGCGCGCTGTCAATAGGGTCGATCGGTGAAACGGCGTACTTGCATTTGGCGCACTTGAGAGGCGCCTTGTTGCCTGGGTGACCGTACCGCTCACAGGAAGTATTCGAACATGTTACGAGCGTTCTCTTGACAATTGGTGGTGGCCCTGACATTGTTTATGAGTTCCCCGAGTGTTCACTGTCGTGGCGCAACATCAAACCGTGATTACGTCAGCCAGGCATCTTCCCTTGACCGACTGCACTGCCAGACGGGCCAACCAATGTCGTTTGCACTGGCAGTTCGTCTTCGTTCGTCATTCTCGCCATTTTCTCGCACATTTCAGAACCGCGCGCTTCTTAAGCCTGTACCTCCGCCAAGAGGCACGTATATTTTATCTCTCAGACGTGGTCCCATGCACATGCTCACTTTCATCCCTTGCAGGCGATATTTCTACCTCAGAGAGCTTCCTCAAGGCTCTTGGCCGAGGTTCTGAAACGAAGATATCGTTCGATACATGGGACGCTTTATGGAAAACTGATGGTCTGGCTCTGAAAAAGGCCGGACTCGCCGTGCGCGACCGCAGGTGTGTCGCGTTTTACCACAGCATTCGGGCTCGCGGTGATCGTTTGGATAGATACATCCTTTGGGCGATGGAACGCTATCGTCAGAATGACGACCCTTCTGAGTTTGCCCATGAAGTGAAGCCAAAGAAAAAGATACGAGGGTGCGTATCCTGTTCCTCGTAGTTTCTCATCTGCTCATCGTCGAACAGTCATGGGCCTGCCGTGCAATTCGGTAAGCGTATTCGATCAAGACGACATCAATGAGCCAGCGTTGCACGTCTCGTCTTCTCTACGACCTCGCGTACTTGTGCTTGTGAGGATATCGGGGTACTGAACCTTTATTCTCGGTCCCACGAACCTATAATACATCCCTTTCATAAGCTATCCTCATGGTCCCGTCGTATGCGTTATTGTCGCTGATGGTACCAGCTTCCGGAGAGACACATCGTAAACCACTGTACCGCGATGCTTCTATTACGAAGATACTCTATAACGTGGCGGACGTATCTCACCTTCCTCGACCTTCTTGATATCATACTTAAGGCTATCGAAGCGACGACGAAGCAGATCATTTTTGAGGTTCAGCTTGGCCGACCGTATAGGGTGAACCTCAGTCATAGGGCGAGAGAAGCTCACGTACCATAGAGAAACCGGTGAACACCTCTTTGGCAAAGACAGAAATCCTAAGTGGTGCTTCAAAGTCGCCAAGTGTGACCGCATTTACCGCCAACCGAGACTGTTCGTCTGATTCATGCACTTGTGGAAGCGCAGTGTAAGAATTGCGCACCAGTTCATTGATAACGGTTATTACTCCGTGAAGATAGTCCTCAGGAGTCAACGAGAGCCTGTCTTTCCATTCCTCTTTGACTAGAAATTGCGTACACCACACGTTGACCCAGGAAGAAAAAAAGGACGCACTGCCAAGTTGCTCAGCGACCGTGGCCAGGGATGCTAGAGTCCCATCTGTGAGAAAGCATGCGAGGACCACCGCAAACACGGCTGCTCTAAATGGAGCGGTCCACAGCTCTTTCCACTTCCATACCTCGTCGCGAGGGATCGTCTCTGCAAGGTCGGCTGTAATCTTGTGGCAGTTATAAAAGACAGGTCGAATCGTGTCGAGCAAGGCCGGAACTACAGGAAAGGTCAAAAAATCACCTCTTGGAGGCCATCGAGACAATGTCCGCACTTTCAGATTTCGGAGTCGAGTGTACCCTATCAAGCGTGCTGGTCATTATTCGCGTTTTCTTTTCAAATTCTCCCGCTTTCTCGCGGATTCTCTGCGTAGATTGAATAATTGGTGAAACTGTGACTCGTAAAACAGAACACGATTCACTTCTTTGAGGCTTGCTTCGCCTTCGAACAGCTCATTGATGAGTTCAAAATCTCGAGGATCCATACCCATGATCGTGAAAGCCAAGTCAGTCACGTGTGGCAACCTTCGTACTCGATCACGCTGCCCGCTGGTGTCTTGATGTTCGCGTTCGCGCAGTGTTCGCGCCATGTGGTACGAGTCGATTCCTCACTATCTCGAATATCCATGTTCGTGCCATGGCCCAAAGACAACATTTACAACCACTAGCTTGCCCCCGAGGGGAATGTGGCCAGATGTAGTTGAGGCGGACGATGACTGTGAGCCTGAGTAGACATCCACTACCACGGTCAAGTCAAAAAAAACGCTGTAGCACAGGATTCTCGCTTCAATTTGGTGTCAGTGCTCGCATCCAATGGAAAGAACCCAGGGTGGTAGGCGCCCACGAGGTACGGAGCGCCGCCGAATGTCTTCCGCTTCTCATTACCTCCGTACCACGATGATAATTATCCTAGCTATCCTCGCAGCCTCTCGCGCATCTCCTGTTGGCCTACGATCACAACCGATTGCCTCTCTCGACCAATTTCAGGCCTCTGGGCCCTCCTGCACTGATCCTAACGGGTGCAGGTCACTCACGGACATCATACGCAGCTGCATCCTCACTATTCTCTTATGCACCTGGGTGTCCATGCACCCGAACATCCCAAGTCCTGACGAGAGGTGGCCAAGGCTCGTATGGCGACGTGTAGGGCTCATGCTTCTTGCCCTCATTACTCCAGAAGCAGTCGTTGGATGGGCATTAAGACAACGTCAGGCTTCCGCTGAGCTAGCAATGAAACACAAAGGCGAGTCATAAAAACCCAGGTCGAAAATCAATAGTGACCATTAGGTACAGGAGAGGGATGGACAATCACTCACGGTTTCTTTGCGGTCATGGGTGGCTTTATGGAATATGAAGGAAACCAGCCGATCCGAGTGCTATTGCCCCACGAGCTAGAATCATATTCTCTGACGGGCAACGGTGATTTCCCAAGGATCTCGAAGGCAGAGATCGATGACAAGAGCAAAGGAGACGCGGTCTCGAAAGGATTTGTCGTTCTGCAAACCGGCTGGTTTGTGACGCAATGCATCGCTCGAGGAATCCAAGGCCTACCGATCACGGAATTGGAGCTAGCTACTGTTGCCTTCGCAACCCTCAACTTTGGGATATACCTCCTGTGGTGGGACAAGCCGCTGAACGTGCAACGTGGGGTACGAGTATACAAGAAACGAACGACTGAGCAGCCCGTGGATGATGGGGATGTTGAAGCAACTGTTGGATTTTGGATTGCACTTCAAGATACACTTTCTGGCCTTCCAGCTGCGATTGTCTTTGGACCATACAACGACACCTTCATTGGCTCCTCGTGGCTAACCCGTGTCCTCACGTGGCCACTTTTCAAGCCCGGGGACATCATGCTTGGTCAGGATTGGGCGGATGATGTCAAGTCTAAGAGGGTCAACACGTTTTATCCAACCAAGTGGGTCACGGCGTCCCAAAAATTTCTTGTGGCCACTGTCACGGTGGCCTTTGGTGGCATTCACTGTATTGGATGGTCATTCAATTTTCCTTCTAGCACAGAGCGAACTCTCTGGCAGTCGCGTCACTCTCTATAACGGGTATCCCAATTGTGCTCATCCCGCTAGGTCTACTCACAGTTGTTGCTATTGACGAGTTCCTCCTTGGAGATTTATTTTCGAGAATGACTATGGCATTGCTACTGTTCCTTTATATTCTTAGTCGATTGGCATTACTTGTACTCCCTTTCCTGTCCATTAGGTCGCTTCCTCCTGCGGCCTTCCATATTGTACGCTGGACTTCACTTATCCCGCATATATAAGTCGCCAATGAAAGTCTGTCTTTCCATTCCTCTCTAACTAGAACGAAGCGCACACCGCGACTGTGGCCAGGGATGCTAGAGTCCCATCAGTGAGAAAGAATTCGAGGACTGCCACGAACAAGGCCGCTCTAAGAGGCCCGGGAGCGGTTCACAACTTTTTCCACTCCCATACCCCGTCTCGAGGAATCGTCTCTGCTAGGATGGGTCGAATCGTTTCGATCAAGGCCGGAACTACAGGGGTATAATAACCTCATGGAGGCCATCGAGACAATGTCCGATCCACACCTTCAGATTTCATAGTCGAATGTATCACGATCTTATCAAGGGCCCGGGTGCAACGCGTTTGTTTTCAAATTGTCCCGCCTGCTCGCAGATCACCTGTGTAAATGGATAATTTGTGAGTTCCTCGTAGAGCAAATTTCTTCTTTGAGACCCCCCTTCAAGCAATTCACAAACAACAAAGAGCGCTAACACGTGTTCAGTCACGTGGTCGCTGGTCGCTGGAGTCACGAATGGGAACTTACCAGGTCAAGGGTCAAGACCGCTACTCCATTTATTACATACCCTTCATCGCATTTGGTCCTGGAAAATCTTCGACGACGTTCTTTTGAATATGGTTGATTTTCTGCGCGAAGATTCGCAGCAAGATGCGCGTCCTGCCGACATGCTTATCGCAGCCGATGTAGGTTTGTTCTCATAGTCCATTGAAACTTACACACCCATTTGACGACAGTCCATTCGCTCCCTTCTCTCCAAATACAGGAGCGAGAATGACCCTACCCGACGCCGTGCCGCTCTTCATTCACTAGACACGCATGCCGACCGTTTCGTCTCCATCGCCTTTTCACGGGCATACGGTGGCATTGAATGGGCCACGGCACGCAGGTCGATTCGGATTCTTCTGCCCCAAGCACTGAAGATGGATTGTCAAGATATCTCAACAGCCATTACTCAATTATCCCGAGCAGTATCGCACCGCGACCAGGAAATAATCGTTCCGGATGTACGCAAGCAGTTCTGGACCAAGATCTTCGCCAGTGTTCTACCATATGACTCCAATGCCACCTTGACGATGATCTCCGTCGCCGCACCATCCGCCCATCTTAATCCACTCACCGAGAGCGCATATGCCACTGTCCTCGGCAAGCAGGGCTCTAATGCGAAACTGGCCTTCGCTGGCGTCAATGAGGCGTTGGCAATTCTTCGAACCGGCTTATCTGAAGTTATCTCAAAGTTCGCGAATTATAACTCGCCCGCGGCCACCAAAGAGCTCCTTCGCCAGCCCGGGGCTGCAAAAGACGTGGCAGCCATAATGCTTGGTCCGAGCGAAGATCTTCGAGGCGCGGCGCAGGCCCTGGTAGGACAAGCGTTCGACGCGGATGTGCGCGCGGAGTGCTTTCACGCCATGCTTCGGAACTTGACTGGCGATACCCTGGAGGGGATTTTCGCATTTTTGGAGGCCTTCATAAAATACGCAACCATTGTCCCCGAGGCTTGCGATACCTCGAAAGCTCTGGTCCGCTCTTTGACAGACGTCATCGAAGTACTCTGCTCGTCGCCGGACAGCCTATTACTCGATGACGCGTTCGTGAGAAGTGACAATGGCGCGGTGCTGCGACTCGCGCTGCCAAAGCTTTGGACGCTGATGACAGAGTCCATCTCTACCATTTTCAAGAGGACGCCTGCGTGGTCGGTCTACTTCGATGCCGAGGATATGATCCGATGGATGCGCGACGCGCTCATATTTGGGCGCGATATGCTCGCTCAATGGAGAACGTTCGAATCCGCTTGTATTTCTCCGGTTTCCCAGAAATCCTCAGCACAGAAGCTCTCACGTATCGGGAAGAAAATGATGGACGACTTGCAGCAGTTCTTGCCAGAGCTAACCAAGTGGCTGCGTCTAACCGACGAAGAATTACTCCATCAGTCGTTCGCCCTGCTACAGTCTCTTTTGGACTGTTTCAGGAAAATTGGCGTACAGCCCTCGGAAATAGGCGTGCAAAAACTCACCCGACACATTGAGGGTTCGCGGAACAAGGATGGCAAGGTTCAGACCAGACTCGATTCCACTCGCATCCTGGCACTTGAGGCTACTTTGGCTGCGTTCGAGGATGACGACGATGACATTGAATTCATATCCCATTCGCTTCCTACCAGTACCACGCAGCAGAAACATCCAAAGGAAAAAATGTCTGGTGCAGATCCACGTCAAACCAAAGCACGTGACACGAAACCGTCAGCTCTGCCCCAAGTGCCGTCTAAACAATCGTTACCGCGTCAGTCGAAACACTTCACTTCGAAGGACGAGGAAAAGCTTTCCAAAGAGTCTTGCATGCCCCGGTTGCAATCGATCGCATCGTCCTCGTCCAGACCTAAAGGCTCAAGGCACACTTCTCCCGTCGAGGTACATCCGCTCTCCGACGAGGACTCGAGTGAAGAAAGCGACCGTGAAGGTGGTCTAGCCGCACTGGGCAAGTTCCAGCGTACTCCTCAGTTGAAGAGACCTGTGGAGCGTCGTCAGATGAAGAGGTTGGAACTTCCGACAGTCGAGAATCATTCTGCGATGCGGCGGTTGCGGGGGCATGATGACGCTCGAAGAACGGCTTTACGTATGAAGCCCGATATTTCCCGTCTTCATCGCGCGATACTATCCTGGGACTATAATCATAGCGGTCCTGATCCTCCCTCAATCGAGTTTAAAGCGCCGCTGGCCAGTATCCCAGACCACTTTTCGAACTACAGCCATTACCAACGTGTATTCGAACCCTTGCTGTTACTGGAATGTTGGGCCCAAATACTCCAATCGAAAGAAGAAGAAATAGAGATGTACGAATCCAAGGTGATCTCGCGTCAATTCGTCGATGATTTCGTAGATCTCGACTTCGCTATCGTCGAGCCTCTGAAGAAGGGATGGTCACTCAGTGACACTGACATTATTCTCTTATGCCACCCTGGAGGAAAGCGTTCGGTGATGGGAAAAGTTCTGAATTTCAAGGCTAATTCACGTGGGCAGCAGTACGACTCCCAAAACGGAGCTACAAGTTCCCACCACGCAATTCATGTGGCAGTACGATGCCACTTTGGAACGAAGGGGGACTCCGGTCTGCAAATTGGTACTACCTGGCAGATTCGCAAATTAATCAGGTTAAGGACCGTTTCACTCTTTCGAGCGCGCCGTGCTAATCCTAACCTTTAGCTTGAGCACATTGCATCGGGAATATGCCGCGTTAATGGCGATGCCTCATTATGACTGTACCGACTTCATTTTGAAGCCCCAATTACCGAAGCCAAAGTTCGTTGATCAGAGGGAAATTCAGACCGCCATGACAAAGTACAATGTGAATGAGCCTCAAGCGCGTGCGATTCTAAGTGCTTTGCGGACAGATGGCTTCTCCTTGATACAAGGGTACGTTCCTTCGCCGCCTGCAGTATTCTCTCTGACAATCCCGAGGATAGACCCCCCGGAACGGGCAAGACATCGACCATTTGCGGATTGGTACAAGCGTTTCTGTCCAGTCGCCCACAACTTATTGCACCAAATGGCACTCGATCAATGGACAAGACTGCGGCAAAGAAGATTCTTCTCTGCGCGCCCAGCAATGCTGCAATCGACGAGATCGCATATCGGCTCAAAGAAGGTGTTTCTGGAGCTGGCAGACGAAGCGTGATCCCAAAGGTTGTTCGGGTCGGGACTGACAAGGCCATAAACGTCAGCGTGAAGGATATTTCCCTAGACAACCTTGTCGACCAGAAGTTGGATGCCACTCAAACCTCCCGCGGCGGCTCCAAAGAATCGGCAAGTGAGATTGTACGGCTGCGCTCTGAGCTTGAATCGGTTCGGCAATTACGCCAGCAAAAGCAGAATGAATTGGCGGTTTTGCAAGACAACGCCGCTAAGGGTGCGACTCTAGAAGAGGAGATAAAGAAGCTCAACTATCGGCGAGTTACGATTATTCAGAAACTTGATAAACTCCGAGATCAACAGAAGTCCGACTATCGAACGTTGGATGCCGTTCGCCGCAAGTTCCGGATGGAAGTCCTTGCAGAGGCCGATGTAATCTGTTCCACGTTGTCTGGTTCAGGCCACGACGTCCTAGAGGCTCTCGAGTTTGATATGACTATCATAGATGAAGCAGCGCAAGCTATCGAGTTAAGTTCATTGATACCCCTCAAGTATCTTGTGGCACGTTGCGTTATGGTTGGAGGTGCGGTGACCTTTCGTATCTTGGGGCTTCGTTTACGTGTGGTGCCTTCTATAGATCCTCAGCAACTCCCACCTACTGTCATCTCACTGGAGGTCAGTTGTCTTTTCTAGATCATTCGGCGTTTGCTTATTTCCTCTTTCAGGCATCCAAGTACCTTTACAACCAATCGCTCTTCGTACGTTTACAGAAGCTCGACCCGGATGCTGTTCACTTGCTGAGGTATGCCTTTTCCTTTTTATCCCACTACAAGATCTCTCTCGCGCTAATATGCATTAATAAATATACGTTAGCATCCAATACCGAATGCACCCAGACATCAGCCAACTACCAAGTCGTGTTTTCTACAGAGGGCTACTCAAAGATGGCCCGGGGATGACTGAAAAAACCGCCCGTCCTTGGCACGCAAGTAACATATTTGGACCTTATAGATTCTTTAATATCCTTCGCGGACAAGAAACATCTGGATCATCGCATTCGTTGATGAATAAAGCCGAGGTTCAGGTCGCTGTTGCCCTATACGATTGTCTTCTCAAGGAGTTCAGTTCCGTGGACTTCGAATTCCGCATAGGAGTCGTTTCCATGTACCGTGCCCAGATCGTGGAACTACGACGCGCATTCGAGTCGCGGTTTGGGGCTAATGTTACGAGTCTGGTCGACTTTAACACCGTCGACGGCTTTCAGGGGCAAGAAAAGGATGTCATTCTTCTGTCATGTGTCCGCGCCGGTCCTGGTCTACAGAACGTGGGCTTCTTATCTGGTGCGTCTACAGCGTTGTTAGGTTGTGCAAAACTTAAGCCCAGCAGATGTTCGGCGCATGAACGTTGCGCTGACGCGCGCGCGAGCGTCGCTCTTCGTGCTGGGTCACTGTCCTACCCTGGAGCGCAGCGATAAAAATTGGAAGGATATAATATCTGATGCGCGTGAACGTGGTTGCCTGATTGAGGTGAGCACCTCTGAAGCTCGCACCCACGTATTGAACATAGTGATACGTCTCTCCAGGCCGACGCGGATCTCTTCATGAGACGGAAAGGGAAAGAGAAGGCCCCTCCTAAACCGTCTACCAAGCCCCAGAAAAAAGCCGCTGTTAACTCGCAACCGATCCCAACTACACTTGTTGCAGCACGTAGCATTGGCTCCCAAGGAACAACCACTCCAACATCGGCACAACGATCTAATGCTCCTCCTTCGGAACCTGCGTCCACTCCTCTGCCACCTGTGCTGATACCCACGCGCAAGCTCTCATCTTCCCAATCTCCTGTTACATCTCCCGGTTTCCCCTTGATACCCCCAAAACCAGCCGTTCAGCCTTCCGAGACGAAATCTAGTCAGGTACAGCCAGCTCCAGGCGAGTCCTCTGCTGGAAGCCGCCCGAAACCTACACAACACATCCGAGCTGCACCACTTCCAAAACAAAGATCGAAGCAACCTCCTAGTCTTTTCATTCCCAAGAAGGTGCGTTTTAATCCTATTCTCGTGGGCCATACTTAGTCCCCGTATCTCATGCTTAGCGTCCTGCCCCTGGTGGTGGAAGTGCGGGACCTCCAAACAAAAAGCAAGCATAGCGCCTCGCTAGTAGCAAGACTAGCAGCCGTCACCCCAAAATCATGCTTCATCAGGATGCATCTCCCGATACCCGCGCCGCGTAGCAAGGGCGGAACTCTCTCTTAGACATTTTCGTTATTTATATGGTCACTTGGTTATTACACGCATGTACTATAGCACTACAAATAAGTTATTGTCGGCTGTCTGCCTTCACTGGTGGTAGCTCCCATCCATCAGGACCGAATTTCGGCGTCACCATCATGTCTCCTGCCTTGTTCTTGAACGGCTTCGAAAACGTACACAAGGATTTCCCAAGAGTGGGCAGCCAAGCGGGGTTTATTAAAGTTAAACCTATTCAAGAAAGTCAACGAAAACGTCTTTTCTCGCAGGGGTTGAATCTGACCTTTGAGCCAGACTTGACTCGTTCGCACGACTTCGTGATACACGACGTAGTCGGGCGGTGGTGAAGTCGCTGCGAGCACAGACGACGGATGTATGTATACGTCTTCTGATATGCCCAGTGCGCAATAGGGGACTTGCTTTGCTGTCGTACGCTGTACCCCGGTCGCACTGTCCTTCTCGACCAACTCCTTACGTACTGCAACTTGATCGACGAAACACGACGCGATGAGTTGGCGCAGTACCCTGAGCTAAAAAAAAAATATGATTATTGAAGGCGGAAATGGCGTGTGAGTCGTCAAGTCGTAACTTGTGGAAAGTTTGTTGTTGCCGCTCCTACCTGGAGGTCCTGCGGCGGGGGGATTTTAGGGGTGAAGCCGACGTCGGCGTCAGTGAAATTGGCGCGGACAATGTCACTGATTTGAGCTCGCAATTTGTGTATCTCTTCCATGGCCTGCGGTGTGTGAAACGTGAGCAGAGCACTGATTGGTGGGTGTATGCATACCTTTGGTCTCACGAAATGCTCCGCACAAAATGACTGACCGCCGCCGGCATACTCGTAAGCGCCAACGATAGATAAGATCCTGAACAGATCGCTCGTCGACTTGCCCAGTGATGCGTGATACTGACCAAAAGTCTGAGCTTTATGATCAGAGAAGGTCGTCTAGAATGAGTACCTGCTGGGACCGAAAATACGTTCGCCTGCGGAGCTTCGACGCCTCCTTCGCCTGTGCCTTCTCTCTACTGACGTGAGCCGTCTCTTCTTCGCCTCCTGATGAGCCCTCGACGCCAAGCGCCTCTTCGCGCAGGAACGGGTCGCCTACGGACATTGCAGAGACGATCGCGATGGCGTATGGTAAGCAGCCGTGCCGACGACTGCTCACTAGCATTTTCGAAAACCGTGGGGATAAAGGGAAGAGGGACATCGTTCTCCCGATGTCAGTCACCGTACCACCTGCAGCGCTGAAAGGTATCGAGCTTGGGGGCGTCTCTAAAGCTCCGAGATACGTCAGCGTCTTTTCAGCTTGTTTAAGTGATTGACGATCGGGCGGGGTGGGGAAGGGGAAGTTGGCCACGGAATCGATGTGCATGCATTTCATTTGCAAGACCACGCCCTCGATAGGGACGCGAAGGATTTCGGGCTGAGAGAATTGCTCGAAATAGTTTTCGAATATCGCAGAAGAATATAACCTGTAGCAGTGTCCTGGCCCTGTCCGACCAGCGCGTCCGGCTCGCTGGGCTGCTGAAGCCTTGGATATCCAGCTGATTTGAAACGATTGAATCCCGTTGGCAAGATTGTACCTGCGCTACAGCGCTCTTGAGATGGTAATAAAATTATATGCACAGGACGGCCGTACCTCTTTCGCCCTCCCGCAATCAATGACATACCTGATGCCGGGGATGGTCAGGGACGTCTCTGCAACATTAGTTGCAACGACGACCAGGCGTGTTCCTGCGGGAGGCGGTTCGAACACCTTCATCTGTTTTTCAGTGGAGAGCAAAGAATATAGCGGGATAATGTGCATTGGGACTGAAATCGGAAGCTTAGATTTGCATCAACGCGAGGAGCACGCAACTCACTGTCGGACTCTTCGGTATCAATACCTAAGGCCTGGTCTTCCGCTTCGTCATCATCAGTATCCAACGCATCCACGTCCACATCCTCCTCGTCCTTTAGCTCGCCCTCCACGTCAAGCGTAAAGTCATCTTCACGTGCGCCCCCAAGTTCCATTTCCTCAGCTTCAAAGTCAACTAAACGGGGTGTAGATCAGTTATAATCAGTTCACTGAGTTCCTTCGGTAGCGTGTCCTGAACCTTGCGAAGGCTTGATACCGACGGTGTCCTCATCATTTCTGAAGAACCGTTGGGCGTTAAACCCAACTTGTGTGCCCTTTCGGCGTTTCGTCCGCTCCGCGATTGCCCGGGCACCGTATCTTTCTTCTAGCCGTCTGCAGACGCCAGATATCTCGTTTTGGCCAGTAAGAAAGACAAGGATGCCCCCGGGAGGCAGACGGGCGTGGATTTTGGACGCCTTACGGATAGCCTCGCCCACGTAGTCCGACACTGTTTGTCGGTTAAAATGAACCGTCACTGGATACTGACGGGCTGGGACCTTGATAACTGGTGGTGGAGTAGCAAACAGGGTAGTATTTTCCACGAAGTCGCTGATTCGAAGCGTAGCAGACATGATGACCAAACGCAGCGGCTTGAGAGGCGTCACGTCAGTAGACTGTCAAAGACCGTAAGCTAAACGAACCTTGATTGAGTCCTTTCCTTCTCTCCACAGGCTTTCGCGTAACTTCACCACTCGACTCAAGACGCCAATCAAGATATCTGTGTTCATGCTCCGTTCGTGGGCCTCGTCGATAATAAGGACCGAATATTTGGAAAGCAAGAAATCCGACGCCAGTTCGCGTAGTAGGACACCATCCGTCATGAACTTGATCGATGTTGAAGGTGATACGGTAGCATCATAACGGATCTGATATGAGGCACGGGATGAAGGTAGTGAAAGCTCATGAGCTACGCGCGAAGCCATCGACATAGCGGCGACTCGACGGGGTTGTGTGATGCCGACCATGCCCGGGTTATCTGCAGGATGACATGAAGTTCACCAACGAGAAGAGCGATCGATAACATACCACTATCAGGCGACCCGAAGCCCGCTTCGAATAGAAACTGGGGGACCTGAGTCGTCTTTCCACTCCCGGTCTCACCACAAATGACGACAACGGTATTCAGTAGTATGGCTTCCATTATCGGTTGCTCCTCGGTCACGATGGGTAAGAGAATTCGCGCATCGTCGACTTCAGGCGGACGTGTTACGACGACCACTTTCCTCCTAGGCTCCGTCGTCTGCACAAGATGTTTTAGGTGTTCGGCAAAGGATGTGGATGGGAGGGTGATATTCTCGCCCAGGGGTCCTCGCATTTCTACTGGTGATGACGGACCAATTTTCCTCCTTTTATTAGGCCGGGATGATTCTTGCACAGTATCCTCCTCAAGAGGGATGGGCTGATGTGACGCTTCTTGTACTGGGGCAACATAGCCCTTGACAGTACTCAGTTGACCCACAGCCCACTGTTTGAACCCTACGCTCCTCCGTGGAGGGGTGGGTAAGCTCGCGCCAGTATCCCGAGGAGATTCATCATCAGAGGCGCCAGACTCTTCCTCTGAGGCATCATCTCCGTGTCGTCCATTGCTGTCAGAGTTTGTCATCTCCGTTTCTGCTTCCGAGGTGTCATTTGCAGAATCTGAACTGTCGAACGAGGATTCAGAGTCACCACCTGCGCTGGTGGGTAGCGCTGTAGGTGGAACACGCTTCCACCTTCGTAAGATGGTCTTGAATAGCTTGAGTGAGGATCACGTCAGAAAAGAAGAGATACGAAGCGTACACTAGCACCCTTCTCCTTCTTCTTCATGATTCTTGGCCCCACAGTGGACCCATCTGCGTTTCGTTGTAGCGCACTCCCAACGACTATTTTAGCGGGCGCTTCCTGTTTTCGCGTTGTAGTCGATGCTGCATCCACCTCGACGACCAGGCCTCCGAGCGATGTACTTTCGCCATCCTTAGATATATCGTTTTCAGAGTGGACATGATGGGTGGAATCGACAAGTTCCTCATCGCTGTCGCTCTCTGCAATGTCAGCAACGTGACCACCTCTTCTTTGACGCGAATGTATCGCATGCCGAACTTCCTTATCTTCCGAGTTCTCGAGCCTCTCCTGCGCAGTAGATGTTCTACCGGCGCCGAGTGTAGACGAGGATTGCAATTGCAGTGAGCTTGGCAAACTCGCCTGACTTTTACTTCATCCAGAGGTCAGTACCACAGATTCGAAGTAAAAAGGCCGGAAACCCACGCAAGTTTTTCAAATAGCTCGACGCGCTCTTCCTTCTTCAGTTTCTTCTCCTGAATATAGGCATGAGCTTTCTGCGAGTTGATAGAACCGATATAGCGCACGCACGATGTATTTATCCAACCTCTTCCTCTTCTTGCTCGACGCCTTCGACTGAGACTGAGCGAGTAACTGCGTCGGGTAAGATTAGGATCGTATGTAGAAGATCCGCTCTTGCCTCTTTCTTCAGTTGTTCTCTACGGTCTAGCGCCTTCTCTTCAGCAGACTTGCGCGGTACAACCTCCAAATTCGTATCCACGGCAGTCTGTTTTTTGAGACGACGTTGCTTCCCTCGCTTATGAGAGGAGGCACCCGCGCTGCTCCGACGCGCTCTTGCATTAAATCGTTCTGCTTTGTTCATTATGTAGGAAGGCAGTCCGAAGTGAGAATGGGCATGCGCCGAACTGGCTGGGTCTGGGAACCCAAAAGCAAAAACGGTGAGGGGAGATAAGATAAGATTCTGATTATATTTTGATCACGTGCATAATGTTGGCTCAAGCTGTAGCAACCAGCTCGACTGGTGAAACACTCGATGTACTCTCCAAAGGCCTCGCATCTCGCAGAGAAACGACATTCTAGCTCTTTCTTGTTATCACATCCTGCATCTTCTCCCGGTCCACGTCATGTCACTCGACCGCCAGATTATCCCCACAACCTTCCCTCTCCATCTAAGCGTCAGCGTCTGACAAGCACACCGTCATCGAAATCTCTCCCTTCGACACCCTCACGAGACCGTGACCGCAGTGCTGAGGATTTCTATCAGGCTCGCTTCGAAAGTACGATGCGTCTGAGGGACGCATGGGCACAACTCGCGCGGCGCTATGCCCGACCTCTCGAAGAGGATGACATTATAGACCTGCGCGAGGCGAAGATTCTTAAAGACCGCGGCGTCGTGCGCAACCTACATGCTCAAGTCGCGTTTGGCAAAACTCCCATTCTGGAAGAACCTGTAAATGACGCAAGCAGCGAGGCTGGTGGCGCGCATAGCGAGGACGAGGGCGACGATGACATTGATGAGATCGACGCGCTCTCCCGAGTGCATGTCCGGAACAGACTAGAGGCGCAACTCAGACGCGTCAAACCACTGCGACGCGACCTTGATTCTGAGGACGAGGACGACCTCCAGGAGTTCCTCGAGGCGGAGAGGCGGACACGAGAGGAATTCGGCCCTGTCGATGAAGGCCAAGATGAAGATGAAGAGGACCTCGCACACCTACCGGACGACGTGGAGGAGGGGAGTGGCAATTGGCCGGATGAAGTCATAGAGATATTAGGGTCAAGCGATGAAGAATGCGACGACGACGATTTACGGACGTTTACGACGAATGCACGCGAGGACGAGGATTGCGATGACGACCCGTTGGGTGACTGGGTACACGACGAGTCCACTGCAATCTACGAAGTCGTCCGCGGGTCTCCCCTACCCGACCATGAATACATCGAAATTTTCGACACACCCCCATCCTCACCACCTCCATCTTCACCATCCCCGATGAGCCCCTTCTCCGTGAGGTCATCCATACGAGCCAGCAGCCCTTGATGCACGTCCCCCGGTGCAATTGTAGGGTAGAGCAAGTGGGTTAATTTTAGGATATATGAAAAAGCGTTTGCAATTACAGAGCCGCTGCACCAACTGTGCCACAGCACCTACAACTGTTTCAAGTAATTCGCGCGTCCAGGCCCCCCATGGTGCGAGTGGTCCCGGCGTGTGGATTGAAACCACTGCCTGTGTGGCACGACATACAACACGTAATAGCAGTGTCGTGCCCACACACACGCCGTCGCGTTACTCCGACTCTCTCCCTATTTTCGGCACAGAAGGCTGTGTAACGCTCGGCGCCTTCATCGCGGCCGCGCCAAACCGCGACAAGACCACGCCTTCCAAAATTGGCCACTTAAATCACGCGCATATACGTAGCATGCGTAGTAGCATAGGCATCTCGGGCCACACCCACGACCCGCGCGCATGTTTGTACTTAAATACATGTTGTGTAACAAAAATAAGATATTCACATTTGTCACACTCAGGGGAGGGGCATACTGCACAGGTTGTATAAACCAGTTGGGAGTCCATACATAGCTTCCGTATACACCAACTGTGCACTTGTGCGATTGTCCTGAGATGGACGAAGCCCTTTGCCCAGGAGTAACAACAGTATCGCGTGTCAGTTTGGACATGAAAACGAAACGTTCCCCAAGTGAAGGGCATTTGAGACAATGATTAAGGCACTTTTTCTCAGCAATGCTGTTAGCTTGACGTATTGACAGTTTCTGAGGGATATACAGTAGCGATGTCGCATAGCCATATGAAAATTTTAATTGGGTTTGGCGGGGAGTTCATACGCAGAACACACAACGCCAAACAGGGATGATGTGCTCGCCGACATCTGTCATCTCTTTCGCATCTTTGCCCGCCGCGGCGCACGCACACGACCCCGAATAATTCACTGAGCCCTCGACCCCGTTTCTTTCCCCTCTTTTCTTCGCCTTAACCCTCGCTTTCCTCTCTCCCCACCTCCTCACGTACCATTCTCTCTAGTTTAACTCTCCAATGGTACGCTGACCCTGATTCTTGCCGATATCTCCACCAACTCACCGCATTTCGTACCCTCAGGGTCAAATTTTATCTTATCCAGGTCAGTCGCTACAAAAACGCTGCACAATTGCTGTCCCTTTACTTACGCAGAGCCCCTTCGTATCACTCGTATTTATCCTGTATCGCGCGCAGCTACGGAGAAGCATACAGAAACTGGCAAGAATGCTCGTTTTGCCTATGGCCTCTCGGAGATGCAGGGATGGCGATTAAGTGAGTTTTACGCTGTACCCCCCTTTGCACTTTTGTCGTGGCTGTAATACCCCCCCCCCACTGTTTCCCGACTCATTCTTTCTCCTATCTCTTCAAAGTTCACTGCGTTGCTTCATGACTCCTGACCTCACTTCTCCGCAGGCATGGAAGATTCACACACGGTTTCATTAAATCTTGACGGACTCGAAGAAGATATACATTCTAATACGTTCTTCGCTGTGTATGATGGTCATGGAGGTACGAGGACCTTTGGCCTTTCCTTCTCTGCAGCTGAGCGAGTCGAGTAAAGGCGGCTCCGTTGCACGCTTTGCCGGCCAAAATGTGCATAGACGCTTGGTACAAGAGGAATCATATCGACAAGAAGATTACGAAGAAGCTATGAGACGCGCATTCTTAGGCACCGATGAGGATATGCTCGCAGGTGCCTAGTACTCTCCTTTAGACTGTGAGGAAGCTGACGTGGCCCAGACCCTGCATATACAAGGGATCCGTCCGGATGCACGGCGGTAACCGCTTTGGTAACCAGTGACAACAAGATTTTTGTTGTATGAATCAATCCAACTTCCTCTCAGATATGTGCTTAGCAAGCGATTTTGATCAGGCAAATGCTGGTGACTCCCGGGTTGTACTCAGCATAAAAGGCGAAGTGAAGCCCTTAAGTTTTGATCACAAGCCCGGCAACGAATGTCCGTGATCTCCGTGTACCCGTTGCTTATGATTCTAATCTGTCCATAGCTGAAAGAAAACGCATACAGGCAGCTGGTGGCTACATCGAATTCGGGCGTGTGAATGGTTCGCTGGCTGGCTTAATGATCTCGCATTAAAGTCTAACAAATTTTATTTTAGGAAATCTGGCCCTCGCTAGGGCCTTGGGTGATTTTGAGTTCAAGAAAAATTACGCTCTCACCCCGGACAAGCAGGTTATCACGTCAAACCCTGACATCACAGTTCATGATATCACTGAGGATGACGAGTTCTTCGTTCTAGCTTGCGATGGTGAGTTTCTATCGAAATATAATTCAACTCTCTTTCTTATGGAAACCCTCAGGAATATGGGACTGCCTAAATTCACAACAGGTTGTCGACTTCATCCGTCGCGAAGTTGCTCAGGAGAAGCCCCTTGGACAAGTCTGTGAAAGCATCATGGAGCACTGTCTTGCTCCTGATACGCACGGTGCACAGGGCATCGGTTGCGATAACATGACTATTCTGATCGTCGCTATTTTGAACGGCAAGACCGAAGAGGAATGGTATGCCATGATAAGGGATCGCGTCGCAAACAAAATTGGCTACGACACCCCCGATGCACCGCCGCAGATTTACTCAGCTGCCCGCTTAATGTCGTGGCGAACACGACGTGCGAACGTCGAGGCGCTGGAACGCGACGAAGAGGTGCATCTGGGGCGCCACCGCCATCTCCCCCTTCGTGGCCCGCATCCCGCCTCACTCGATCAACTGACGAGGGTGATTAATGAAACTCTTGGCGGGGGCATCTCGTTTCACCCGGGATCAGCTATCATGAGCGATTCAGGTACCATCATGTTCGGAGATGACTCGGAGAGTGACGAGGACAAGGGAGATGAACCAGTGGGGTCGGACCCAAACTCCATATTATTGGGTACACTCTCCCAGGACGTCGCAGAACGCGACCCAGTGGAAGACCAGGACATGGATGCAGATGAAGATCAGTTACGTGACCCTTTCGACAAAGTGATTCGTCTGTCTCGGGCAGAGAATCACCTCGCAGAGATTCGCGCAAATGGTGTACATGGACACGAACATGACCCGCCCACACCGTCATCGACGTCCACCCAGGAGCCATCATCCCCGCCACCTGACACGCCCCGCGGTGAAACCCCGCCACTACCACGGCAGCCAGCTAGCGAACTTGCTAAGCAGAAACAGTTGTCGACTCTGCCTGATGCTCCCAAGGAACTTCCGGCCACGGTGGAACATCACCTCCGTGCGAACGGGGAGCCGTCTACATGATAATCCGAGGAGTTTTCATTCATAGGCTTGTCTATTCCAGCATTCATAAATATGTATGTGTCTCCGTAATGATCTTTGTATGTGGTACGCGTACACACCCCTTCCGTATTTGTTCACCATGGATTGCTGCTCAATCTCTGTTTCGATGACTTTCTGGCATACCGTTGTATTACAACAATACTGAATACTTTGTGGCTGTGGTTTATCTCGTCTCCTTTACAGCACATTCCGTAGGACAAGCAGCTCTCCTTCACACAAACATAGGATGGTGACTTCCCCGCCAGTTCGGGTCGCTCCCGCTCCGAGCAGTGAACCTGACGTGTTCTCTGCCAGCTTCAGAATCGCCTGTTTCGCCCTATTGCTCTTTGGCTTCGCGTCGCGATATATGTACAGATTCCCTCCAGATTCTGTGCTCCCCCCTTCGAATGCCAGCACGGCCTTTGACGGGACGTGGAAGGTAAAGCGGGTGTCTCGCTTCGAGGCCAGCACAAACGCCAGCGCGGAAAAGGTAGAAGAGTGCGTCCACGTGGGCGTTCCACTCGCCGTATCTCCGTCTGAGAGCATGAACAACAGCCCATCGATGGTGTGCTTGACGACAATCGAGATCTCACTGCCCATTCCAGGCAACGGCGTGGAGAGTGCCGTGAACGGCACGCCCCACTCCTCGCGCACCCACGCAGGCTCCGAGTCGGCGCCGTCCGCGGGAGACAGAGACACCCATGTGATGCACGTCTCCGTCCCGACCCGAGCGTCCACCTCCTCGTCCACCTCGCCGTCGGCGAGGCTCGAAGGACGCACCATCCCACCAACCCCGCCACTGCCCGTTTCCTTTAGCGCCGCGGTGTATTTTTCGAGACTCTCGCGGATAGCGTAGAGCTCTGATGGATCGAGCGTCTCCGGCACCTCGACGCGGACCGCGCGCGGCGCATCGGCGGCGGCAGTGTCGAAGAGGTGGGGCCAGCGCGTGCCCGCGTGTTGCTTCTCGAGGTGTAGCGTGAGCAGGCCGTAGGCTTGCGTTGCGTGCGCGTCCCACGTCCAGAAACTCGACGAGGGCACGATGGCGTCCCACAAGCGTGCGGCAGCGTAGCGCGGCGCGTCGGCGTCGGCGTCGGCGTTAGTGTTGGAGTCCTGGACGAGCACGGTGAGCGTCTGAGGGGAGAAGAGGACGTTGATGTCCGTTTTGGGAGTGCCGGACGGGAACGGGAATGCGACTGTGAGTTCTTCTGAGTCTTGCGTCCAGGCGTACGGTGGTGGTTTTGGAGGCGAGGCGGGGCCTGGTTGGGAGGCGTCGTCAGCGCGGGGTATGGGAGCGGAGTCGTTTGGCGAGGGTTCGTGGCGTTCTGCTGCTGGTTGTCCGACTTGCCGATACGGTGATCCGCCTGCGAGGATAAAGGCGTTCCGACGGTTTTCGTATGCGGTGTAAAGGGGGACGCTTGCGCCCCTGCGGTGCCAGAGGACGTGTAGAGGAGAAACCGCACTGTTGTCTTCGGCTGCTTGGAGCGGCACCTGGACGCCGACGAGGTCGAATGCTACGGGGGGTGTCTTCCGAGTGTATGATGAGTCGGGAGGTACTTCCACCAGAGACTTGAATGATAAAACTGCGACGGCTTGGTCATCTGCGAGATGAGCGGCATGCAGTCTGAAGGGAATAGGTGACGATGACGAAATGTTCAGTATTCGAGGGAGCTCGTAGATCCCTAGAAGTGTTGCAGAGTCGATCGAGGATAGCGTCAAGATATGGAGCGTGCCATGACCATCAGCACATATTAGAGTTTGGGCATCGACAAAGACAGAGGACGGGTATTCTCTCTGAGATGAATCGGACGCCGGGGTCTGCGTGGGCTGAGGGAGGTCATAGATCGTTACAAAGGATGGCTGGAACGTGTCCTGAACTAGCGAGTGAATAGAATCTGCGCTGTTGCATGGAGAACCCTCACATGGTCTAGTCGGACCGAGATCACACGGAGGTCCGTGTCGATATAGACGGCCTGCTCGCCGTCGGAGCTCACGGTGAGGTGGTTGTGTCGAATCCGACTTTCGGCTTCTTGGAACGAGAAGTGATGCCGTCCGGACACGGAGGCTTGTGTGGCTTTATGTTTCAAAACATAGCGAGTAATTGTGTCCTCAGAGGATATGGGATCGAGTTTGTAGCCATCGAATTGTGGGTTGAGAAGTGAACGGTTTGGATGAAGCGTGAACATGAAAGCGACAATGCCAGTTGTGATCGCGTCCAGATATGCCGGCCCGCTGGGTGTAGTGTTGTGTAAATAATTTTATTCACAACCCCAGATAAGATACCGTACTAATTACCTGCATAGATAGGCCACTTAGTCTCTGATCATGAACTCAGGTCTAAGGGAGCGTGAAAATGGCTTAGCGCGCAGACTCGGAAGGTGCACAAATGATGGTTTACGAAGACAGGACTCAGGCTGACTCCGAATCGGAGGAATGTTACTCAGGTCAGGGACGTTAACTGCCAGTGTGCCACCCGATACCACTGTGAGTACCGTGAGGAATAAACGGCGCTCAACAAGACACGGCCATTTCTGCCAAAGGAAAGACAGTGACGGATACGTAACTGGCAAGTGAACGGGGAATCAGTGGGTCATTCCCAGGGAAAGCATCCGAGTCAGAACCCCGGTGAAGCAGAGCTCCGATGGAGCAAATAGCGCGCATAGGGATACTTCGTTGACACATTAGGAGAGCCTTACCGTTACAAGTCGTTCACAGGGGTCGACGACCAAGGTGGTCTGGGCCTGATGAAAATGAACAATTCCGCAAGAGAATCCGTGATGGGACCATTCCCAGACTACTAGACGATGAGTGATGGCGGTGGCGAAATATTGCCCTACAACGTACTCTCGGAAATGGAGATCAACGCGGGCGCAGGAAAGAAGATCCGAAGTTGGCAACTCAGGTTCGATGCGAGCTGCCAGGAGCCAGAGTTTGTCGTTACAGTTTACAGTAACACCGAACAAATCTGGGATTGATCGAAGTGATGCGGTCGCCGGCTCTTGATCGCAGCAGGTTCGAAATGGCGCAAGACCCTCATTAAGCCCGCTCGCTCGTTCCCTGACTCGGATGCATCGTAAATTGAATGAGCTTCTAGTGAGCAGTTACAATCAGCTGGTTATTGTTCTCAAAGCGTTCCTAAAGAAGTATACTCCGCGGCTGAGAAGAGGGAGGGGATTACGTTTGGAGTGAGGTAAACACAGTCCAGAAACGATGAGTGCTATAAAAACTAGTCCCGGGATGAACCTTATGTGACTGGCACCAAGGGACGTATGTAGGTAACCGTCGCTCAGAAGCACAGAATGTACCCGCGGACATGATCCCGGTGGATACATTGAAATTAGCTGTCCTAGGGGAAAGAACCTTGTGAACGAAACGTGACCGTAAAGGGCTCCGGAGGCGATGTGTCCGCCTCCGGACCATTGAACATCAGGAGCGCGTCATGTGAGACGCTCCATGAAAGCGAGGCGAGAAGCAGCCTTCCGAAAGGAATTGAAACAGCTCGACGATCAACACGGCAGGGTGTGGGGAAAAGCCAAACTGGAGGGTCCGCAGCCACAGAAATTGACGACACAATAGAACCTGTTGAATGCCGCACTACGGGCCATCATGAAATACGCGTCAATGGTTATTGATTCCGATGTCGTATGCGTGCCAGATTGACGAATGGAATAAAACCGCCGGGGGCGCGTCTCTGGCATTCGCAGCTGACATTACCCAAAATAGTATTTCATCAGCCGATGATGACGAACGAGCCTCGGGCCCGTGAGAGAACGGTGGCAGACCCCGCGCTCGTGCGCAAAGAGTGCAATGCTCCAACGCAAGCACGCAACGCCACTCTAAGAGCGCGATGAATACTATATCGGCTTGTCAATCAGACGAGATGGTGGAGATATGATGCCGACACAAGTTGAAGCGGGGCTGGAAGTTGGCGCCGACAAGTTCCAGTACAGTACTCGGATACCTGTCTGCTGGATATTGAAGAGAGCCACATCGAGCAAGAAACGGCGAGGCACCGGCAAGGTGCGAGAGATTGTACCTAAGTCAGAGAGACGTTCTCGATGAATTCGGGAGGGCCGTACAGGGGGAATCGCACCTGAAACGGTGAGTGTCTACCTCGGACAAACAACTCCGGTCGTTCGGAAAGTGAGAAATGCGAATTACGAGGTTTACTATTGTCATACATCACGGAAACACTCGGATCTCAGGACGCACGGAATCATTGCGAAGGTTTTTGGATAGATTGCATAAGGAAATACCATGATGGACCCGACAGACCTTGCAACCTCGCCGTCGAGCCTTAATCAGTAGATCAGGAGCTAAGAGACACGAGAACGCGTTATCGTTGCCCCACTTAGATGAATGGTCGAGCCTGAGGGTGCTGTTCTCTGCTCTGGAAACACTGCAAGTCATGCAATCGCAATCAAGCTCTAAACTTAATAGTGGCACACCTCCGCATCGCGTTCGAGGCGAATAATAATCATCACAGGACTCTGGCAGTATTATTGGTTGATTCATCCGAACGCGACAAACACATAGGTCGGGGGATTGAGTAGATTAAAAACTCTTCGGCTCGATAAGTTATCCGTCGTGGTGCCCTTTAGAGCTGTGAAAAAAAACTGGTCCAACTGAATGCGCCATTAATACGGGGGTGTGACCAAAGCCGGAGAAGGGCGTTGCGCTCATTCAATAGAGGTTTGGTAAAGTGTGTGTGTTGATTGTAGCAGCAATAAAAAAGCCGCGAGACGCAGATAAAAATAACAGGTGTCCAAGCGTAAGCTGAGACCTAGAAGAAAATTTAGTCTCAAAATCCAAAGAATACAAGATGGTCATTACGCTACGATGTGCCACCGATGACATTATTAGCTAGTCGTCGAACTTGATACGTTTTCCTTGCGAAGGGACAATCACTGCACCCGATTTTTCTTTCATTTTGGCTACCCAGGACGGGTGAAGTGGGCGATCATCCGCAACTCTAGGCTTGCGCTTATGAGAGGTATTCTTCTCCAAAACACGCTGTACCTTCTCCAGTTGGGGATTTTGCTTGGATGAACTTGGAAGTCGTGGTCCGTGACGGGGCTTGGCTTGTGAACCCTTGACAGGCTTCCGAGGGGCGCGCACATTATGCGTTGTACCAGACTCTTGCTGCTTCTGTAGATGCTTCGCTCCTTTGCCGTATTTCTTCTCCCATATTCTAGACGCAGAATGATTGAGACATCTCAGATATCAGATCAACCGTTACTCACGCCCTCCTTGCCCTTTGACCTCTTCGGTTTTTACGAGTAACGTCGGTTTCTTTTGCATCTCCATCACTCCAGTCGGTGTCTGAACCTGCGGGAATGAAGCCATTTGAAAGCGTCGGGAAAAAGGTGGACTCGGTTCCTAGATTTTGTGAAGCGCCGTCTGAAAGCCGTGGAGAATGGTTTTCTCGATGAAACGTAGCAGATTTTGGGTGCTGGGTAGATGTGCTGGGCCGAAATGGACTATCACTCCTTGTAGAGCCACTGCTTCCACTTGCATCGTCATCTGAGTCACCAGACTTGTTCTCGGACACTTGTGGCGAACTCCGCTGATTAACCGTGGTAGACGGATGTGCTATCTCGTGATCATGAGAAGAACTAGACGCCTCATCAACATCATCTCCTTCATCTCCATTCGGCTTGAGAGCGGAGTGTAGTGACAAGATGACCCTGTTGACTTCCTTCGACAACGTTTTGGAGCTTAACAGTCGGCTCTCCAATTTTGTGGTCGTGCCCTCAGACAAGGGAGTTGCAACAGATAGGAATGTTTCAGAAGCTGCTGACTGTATGGATGGGTCACTTGATAAGAGCTTGTCCTTCTTCAGCTTACTCTTCAAGGCAAGCGTGCCGATCCGGTCGTGATCTATTGCCTGGGTTCACGTTGGTGATATACAATGCGGAAATAACACAGCCATACCTTGAGCACGTTGAGTTCCGCTTCTAATTTTGATTTGTCGCTGCCTTTCCCCGCTCGGGGTACTCTACAAATTACATGACCTCAGGTCTTTCACGCCGTAAAGTAGACGAACCCGGAAGCCTTAAGCCGTTTCACGATTTTCCGAGTTTCAAAGGCTTTCGTCTTCTTGGCTGCTTTCTTAACTTCTTTCAGACCACGAAACTGTCTTGGATTGTCTATGTGCGGGAAGTATAACAAATTGTGGGGATGCGCACCAGCTTCCCAATTATCTTCGCGTTGTCACCTTCCTGAAAGAGAGCTACGTGAAGCGCTAATAACATACGCATTAACAACGCGTACAGTTAACAGAGACGATCGCTTTCTTTTTATTCCACGAGAGTCCGTGGATGGCAATGGCATGGCTGGCTGCAGGAAGGTGAACTTGAATGTGCGCGAGCGCGATAGTCAGGGTGTGGTCCCCGGCCCGGTAAACCGCTTCACGGGTGTCTTATTAGCGCTCACCCTGACTTGCATCAAGTTCATCGCAGCACAACGGCCCCCAAGCGTCTAGGACACCCCACAATCTCGACTCGTGAGATTGCCTCTGCACGTTGCACAAATGGACGGGGATTCTGAATCTAAGATTCCCACGCGGTTTGAGAAGTACGACGAGTTCGTAGCCCTGCAGAACCAGGTACTCTCTCTGGACTCCAGTCCCCAAGCATCAGATGAGGAGTTACGCAGACGAATCAACCTCATGTGGAGCATGATCAACATTGTACGTCGAATATTGTCACCTCACCTCCCTTCAAGCTTACCATTCTCGTTTAGTTTGCGGAATACCAGGAACAGGCGTATCTACTTGACCCATTTTTAGAAGAACTACTGGGGCCTGTAATCAAGAAGTTCAAATATTATGTCCTGGGTCTCACTAGTGGCGGCCTCCTATTAGAAGATATCGCGACCTTCGATCCTAAGCTAGAGCTAACAGCACCACTGACTCGTGTATCCAATCTGCTGTACAATTATTTCAAGTTCAGAGGTCCCAAGACCATTAGTCAGTCAATGTGCATAACTTTTGAGCTGCGCGCAGTGGACTTGACAGACCGGCTGCAGTTAAATTCTTTCCTCACGAGATCGCAGATCTTGGGGTAGCTCTGGAGTTTGCGCAGATTCTCGATCGCACGCAAAATTCCACTACTCTGTGGTCGACACGATATGTGACGCTCCTCTGGATAGCTCTTATTTGTATGATACCTTTCGACCTCTCTCAATTCGATGAAGTCGGAAGGGAAGGTGAAACAGCAGACACCATCGAGGATATCGCTAAGCGGAGTCTGACGAATTCCGGCTTAGTCCGAGAGAGTGCTGCTGTCCTCCTCTCTCGCCTTTATGTCAGGTATAAACATATGTGTGGTGTTTTATCCAGTAATCTCAACGCATTCCAGGAGGGATGCATTGCCGCGCCTTCCAGCATTTCTGGATTGGGCGAAAAAGAGCGCTAAAGAACAGGCAGACATCTTTGAGGTACATTCATTCGTGACTTACGGGGGCTGCTCATTCTATCCTTCTCCTAGTGTCTCGGTATCTACCACACGCTTTGTGAGGTTGCCAAAAACAGTCCGTCGGGTGTTCTCTCGCCATTTATACCCGATTTCCTTGAAGCAGCACGATCGTTAGAGCTTAATACTACGCTCTATGCCAATGCATCGATTCGCAAGCTAAGAATCAAGCTTTTATCCCGCGCTGCCCTTCGCCTACTGCCCGTTTCACCGCTTTCGTCCTTGCAGAAGGGTTGGTGTGCTTAGTTTGTGCGGCAACGTGGAAATTCCACACTAATGAAGCCTGGAAGGTCGTATCCTGCATGTGACGAATGTACCTGAACATTCCGTGAACGACGATAACGGCGACGCCGATATCCCGGAAGAAATAGAGACCGTACTCGAAGAATTGTTTCAAGGTCTGCAGGACAGGGTCAGTTCTAAATGCAGGAGTTCGTAAGGGTGCTAACACACAAGCGCCGCAGGATACCATCGTGCGATGGTCTGC
>Ga0209488_10000787_pt1 | contig 26954 bp, 21 predicted proteins | sample Rivendell_Oct201_8_FD_188349 | JGI IMG/M metagenome (GOLD analysis project Ga0209488, IMG submission 188349) | Vadose zone soil microbial communities from the Eel River Critical Zone Observatory, Northern California, USA -... | ecosystem: Environmental > Terrestrial > Soil > Vadose zone >...
GGGGCGAGACGATGGTACTCTCCGGCCCGTCGGAGGCCCGCGCGCGTGGCATCGGCATGGTATTCCAGCATTTCTCGCTGTTCGACAATCTCACCGTCGCGGAAAACGTGGCACTCGGTCTCGACGGCAAGGAGTCCTTCAAGGACATGTCGGCGCGCCTCGAAGAAGTGTCCAATGTTTACGGGCTTCCGCTCGATCCGCGCCGCGAGGTCTGGCAGCTCTCCGTAGGCGAGCGCCAGCGCATCGAGATCGTCCGGGCCTTGATGCAGAATCCCAAATTCCTGATCCTCGACGAGCCGACCGCGGTGCTCACGCCACAGGAGGCCGACCAGCTCTTCACGGTGCTCGACCGCTTGAAGGCCGAGGGGCGCGCGATCCTCTACATCAGCCACAAGCTGGAAGAAGTGAAGCGGCTCTGCGATACCGCCACCATCCTGCGCGGTGGCAAGAAGGTCTCGACCTGTAATCCCAAGGCGGAGACCGCGGCCTCGCTGGCGCGGATGATGGTCGGCGCCGACATCAAGGAAGTGAAGCCCCCCGCCGGCCGGCGGGTCACGGTGCCGCGTCTGGTCGTCAATGACCTTTGCCTCGAGCCCGACGATCCCCACGGCGTGCGGCTCGAACACATCTCGCTCGAGCTCAAGGGTGGTGAAATCTTGGGCATCGCGGGCGTCGCCGGCAATGGACAGGACGAGCTTTTCGCCGCCCTTTCCGGTGAACGGCTGGCCAAGGACCCCGGCACGATCGTGATCGACGGCAATGCCGCCGGCCACCTCTCCATCACCCAGCGGCGCAAATTGGGAGCGGCCTTCGTGCCCGAAGAGCGCCTCGGTCACGGCACCGCGCCGCGCATGAAGCTGTCGGAGAATGCCCTGCTGACCGGACATGCCGCCAGCGGCATGGTGCAGCACGGCTTCGTCAACACCGCCGCGACCCTAAAAACCGTCGACCGCGCGACCGAAACCTTTGACGTGCGCAAGGCCAAGCGCGATCCGGAAGCGGCGAGCCTGTCCGGGGGCAATCTGCAAAAATTCATCGTCGGCCGCGAAATTCTCCGTAACCCGGCGGTGCTGGTGGTCAGCCAGCCAACCTGGGGCGTCGATGCCGGCGCTGCCGCCGTGATCCGCCAGGCTTTGCTCGACCTTGCCGCGAAGGGCGCCGCCGTTCTGGTGACGAGCCAGGATCTCGATGAGCTCGCCGAAATCACCGACCGCATCGCGGTGATGTTCCACGGCCGCCTCTCGGAGCCTTTGCCGACGGCGGAAGCCAACCGCGAAACGCTCGGCCTGTTGATGGGCGGCAGCACCCTGGAACAGAAGGAAGCGCCGCATGCAGTTAGTGCTTGAAAAGCGCGCCGAGCGATCGAACACGATCGCGCTGGTTTCGCCGTTGATCGCAATCGGCCTGACGATCGTGACCATGAGCATCCTGTTTGTGATCCTCGGCAAGAACCCGATTTCCGCGCTTGGCGTCTACTTCATCGATCCCCTCACCGACAGCTATTCGCTGCAGGAGATCGCGGTGAAAGCGACACCGCTGGTGATGATCGCGATCGGGCTTTCGCTCTGCTATCTCGCCAACGCCTGGAACATCGGCGCCGAAGGCCAGTTCCTGATCGGCGCGGTGGCCGGAAGCTGGCTTGCGGTGAAGACCCAGGGCACCGACGCCGGCTATTGGGTGATGCCCGCGATGCTTCTGCTCGGCGCAATCGGCGGCGCGCTCTACGCGCTGATCCCGGCGATCTGCAAGGTCAAGTTCGGCGCCAGCGAAATCCTCACCAGCCTGATGCTGGTCTATGTCGCCGATCTCTTCCTTGATTATCTCGTGCGCGGCCCGTGGCGCGATCCAGCGGGCTTCAATTTTCCGACTACTGCCGAGTTCGATCCGGTCGCTACCGTTCCGGTTCTGATCGAGGGCGGCCGGCTCCACCTCGGCGCCATCATCACGCTTGCCGTCGTGGCCGCCGGCGCCGTGCTGCTGGGGCGCACCATAAAAGGGTTCGAAATCCGTGTCGTCGGCGCCGCCCCCCGCGCCGCGCGCTTCGGCGGGTTCAATTCCAACCAGCTCATCCTTTTGACGTTTGCGATCTCGGGCGCGCTGGCCGGGCTTGCCGGGATCGTCGAGGTCGCCGGTCCCGTCGGACATCTGCAGCCGGGCATCTCGCCCGGCTACGGGTTTACCGCGATCATCGTTGCCTTCCTCGGGCGGCTGAACCCGGTTGGAATATTAATTGCAGGCCTGTTCCTCGCACTGACCTTTATCGGCGGCGAGCAGGCCCAGATCGCGATGAAAATCCCGTTGGACGTCACAAAAGTCTTCCAGGGCATTTTGCTGTTCTACGTGCTCGCTTGCGACAGCCTCATTCTCTACCGCTTCCGGCTGATCTCCTCATCACCAAAGGTTTCCCGTGGTGCTGCTTGAAGCCATCATCCTCGCCGTACTGGCGGCCTCGACCCCGCTGCTGATCGCGGCAACGGGGGAATTGGTGACGGAGCGCGCCGGCGTTCTCAATCTCGGCGTCGAAGGCATGATGATCGTCGGCGCTGCCTGCGGTTTCGGCGGCGCTTGGCTGTCGGGCTCGATCATCGTCGGCGCCGTCTGCGGCATCATCGCGGGCACGGCCATGTCGCTGATTTTCGCGGCGATGACGCTCGGCCTTGCCGTCAACCAGGTCGCCACCGGCCTTGCGCTGACGATCCTCGGGATCGGCCTCTCCGGCCTGATCGGCTCGCGCTTCGTCGGCGAAAAGATCACGCCGGCGCCGCACCTCAATATCCCGGGATTGACCGACATCCCCTTCGCCGGCCGTATCCTGTTCGGCCAGAATGGGTTCGTCTACCTCTCGCTGGCGCTGGTCGTCGGCGTCTGGTGGTTTCTCTACAAGACGCGCGCCGGCCTGATCTTGCGCGCCGTTGGCGACAATCACGTCTCGGCCCACGCGCTCGGCTATCCCGTGCTGAAAATCCGCATGCTGGCGGTGATGTTCGGCGGCGCCTGCGCGGGCCTTGCGGGGGCGTATCTGCCGCTCGCCTATACGCCCTTCTTCATTCCCGGAATGACCGCAGGACGCGGCTGGATCGCGCTCGCGCTCGTCGTGTTCTCGTCATGGCTGCCGGGCCGGCTCGTGATCGGCGCCTATCTGTTCGGCGCCGTCACCATCCTGCAATTGCATGCGCAGGGCGCAGGCTTTGGCATTCCGTCCCAGTTCATGTCGGCAATGCCGTATCTCGCCACCGTGATCGTGCTGGTTTTGATTTCGCGCGCGAGGACCGGCGGCTCGACCGCGCCGGCAGCGTTGGGGACGGTGTTCGTGCCCGATCGATGAATGTGCCCATGAAAGTGCCCAAGGCGCGCGCGACGGGGCGCCATGCTTTGGGAGAGACAGTCCGCCCGTCAGTGTCAGGAGAAATCTATGAGAAAAATCCTTCTTGCCGCGACCGCAGCGTTGCTGGCGACCGGCTTGAGTTTTGGCGCATCCGCCGCCGACAAGCTCAAGGTCGGCTTCATCTATCTTGGTCCGGTCGGCGATCTCGGCTGGACCTACCAGCACGACCTCGGCCGCCTCGCCATGGTGAAAGAGTTCGGCGACAAGGTCGAAACCACCTTCCTGGAAAATGTCAGTGAAGGACCGGACTCCGAGCGTTCGATCGAACAGCTTGCGCGCGCCGGCAACAAGCTGATCTTCACGACATCGTTCGGCTATATGGAGCCGACGCTGAAGGTCGCCAAGAAGTATCCCAACGTGCATTTCGAGCACGCCACCGGCTACAAGCGCGACAAGAACATGTCGACCTATTCCGGCCGGTTCTATGAAGGCCGCTACATTCAGGGGCTGATCGCCGCAAAAATGTCGAAGGCCGGCGTGCTCGGCTATATCGGCTCCTTCCCGATTCCCGAAGTCATCTCCGGCATCAACGCCACGATACTGGCGGCGCAGACCATCAACCCGAACATCAAGGTCAAGATCATCTGGGCGAACTCGTGGTTCGACCCGGGCAAGGAAGCGGATGCCGCCAAGGCCCTGATCGACCAGGGCGCCGACGTGATCATGCAGCACACCGACAGCCCGGCCCCGATGCAGGTCGCGGCCGAGCGCGGCAAGCTGGCGTTCGGTCAGGACTCCGAAATGATCAAGTTCGGGCCGAAGGCGCAGCTCACCTCGATCATGGACAATTGGGGCCCCTACTACATCGAACGCGTCAAGGCCGAGCTCAACGGCAGCTGGAAGTCGGAAGACGAGTGGGGCGGGCTGAAGTCCAAGATGGTGGTGATGGCGCCCTACACCAACATGCCCGACGACGTGAAGAAGTTGGCCGAAGAGACCGAAGCGGCCATCAAGGACGGCAAGCTATTTCCGTTCAAGTGTCCGATCAAGGATCAGGAAGGCAAGGACGTCGAGTGCAAGGCCGGCGACCATCTCGCCGACGGTCAGGTGCTCGGCATGAATTTCTACGTCAAGGGCATCGACGACAAGATTCCCGGCAAGTAGAGCGGCTTGCTCTTCTCCTCTCCGCGCCCGCGGGGGGAGAGCCCCTCACCCCGACCCTCTCCCCGCAAGAGCGGGGCGAGGGAGCCACGAACTACCCCGCGTGCATTATGAGCGCGGCGGCGCTGTGACGCCGGATCAGGTCGGCGACGTCGAGCCCGGGAATTGCGCCGTCGGTCACCGCCCATTTGCCGCCGACCATGACGCGATCGGCGAGATGCGCGCCGCACAGCACGAGTGCGGCCAGCGGATCGCCATGGCCGGAGAAACGCAGCTCATCCAGCTTGAACAGTGCGAGGTCGGCGGCCTTGCCAACCGCGATCTCACCAAGCTCCGGGCGGCCGACGCAGGCCGCCGATCCCTTGGTTGCCCAGCGCAGCGCGTCCTTGTGGCTGACGCGCGTGACGCCGTATCGCGCCCGTTGCAGCAGGAACGCGGCGCGCACCTCCTGCATCAGATTGGATGCATCGTTCGAGGCCGAACCGTCGACCCCAAGCCCGATGGCAACACCAGCCTCTTCCATCTCGCAGACCGGACAACAGCCTGAGGCCAGAATCTGATTGCTGCAGGCGCAGTGGCTGATTGTCGTCCTTGCCTTGCCGAGCCGCTTCATTTCCTCGGCATTGAAGAAAATACCGTGGGCAAGCCAGGTCCGCTCGTTGAGCCAGCCACATTGCTCGAGATAATCGAGCGGCCGGCAGCTATGGATCTGCTCGCAGAATTTGTTCTCGTCCTCGGTCTCTGCCAGATGGGTGTGCAGGCGAACGTCGAGTTTTTCCGCCAAGGCCGCGGTCGCCCGCATCAACGACGTCGTCACCGAGAACGGCGAGCACGGCGCCAGCGCGATCTGCACCATGGCGTCCTCGCCACGCTGGTGATGCTTTGCGACCACGCGCGCGCTGTCGGCCAGGATGGTGTCCTCGTCCTGTACCACGCTGTCAGGCGGCAGTCCGCCATCGCGCTGCGAGCGGTTCATCGAGCCGCGCGTGAGCAATGTACGGATACCCAGCCGCTTTGCGGCGGCTACCTCGATATCGACGGCGTCCTCCAGCCCGGCCGGAAACACATAATGATGATCTGTCGTCGTGGTGCATCCGGACAGCAAAAGCTCCGACATCGCCACGGTAACGCCGAGGTCGAGCGCCTCGGGCGTCATTCGCGCCCAAATCGGATAAAGCGCCTGCAGCCAGGGAAACAGCTCGCGGTCGAGCGCCGCTGGCAGCGCGCGGGTCAGCGTCTGATAGAAATGATGGTGGGTGTTGATCAGGCCCGGCAGCACCACATGGTCGCCGGCCTCAAGGAACGCGGCTGAGGTGGTGGGCTGACCGCCCTTCGGCACCAGTTCGACGATCTTGCCGTTCTGGACGACGACGCCCCGCTCGGCGCCATCGGCGAGAATGGCGAGAGGGTCCTTGATCCAGATCGCCCGCGTTGCATCCATGACGTATCTTCTCCAGACCAGAATTCGCACGGCTTGCCGAACATGATCCCTGCAAGACGTGATCCCTGCAATTCAAGGACCAGCCCATCCCTGCGAGAATTGGCGCTGGTCTTGCAAGCCTTCATAGTGGGAGATGCATCTCGTTGAAAGCGTTGGCGTATCAATGGACTTGAATACGATCACGGAAGTCGCCCGTCCCCGGACAAGGGAGCAACTGCCCGTTTGGACGGCAGGCGATGCCTGGCTCGCGGGCGGGACCTGGCTGTTCTCGGAACCGCAGACCCATCTGACGCGGTTGATCGATCTCACCGACCTGAACTGGCCTGCACTGACGATCCGTGAGACCGAACTCTCGATATCAGCCACCTGCACGGTCGCCCGGCTCGACGCGTTGCCCTGCCCGCCGGATTGGATCGCCTCGCCGCTGATCAACCAGTGTTGCCGCGCGTTTCTGGCCTCGTTCAAGATCTGGAAGACCGCAACCGTGGGCGGCAACATCTGCATGTCGTTGCCGGCCGGACCGATAATCGCGCTGACCACGGCGCTCGATGGCGTCTGCACCATCTGGCAGGCCGATGGCGGCGAGCGAAAGATCGCCGTCGGCGACTTCGTCACCGGCGATCAGCGCAATGTGCTCGCGCCCGGCGATCTCTTGCGTCAGATCGATCTTCCGATCGCGGCCTTGCGGCGGCGTTCGGCGTTCCGTCAGATATCGCTGACGCCGGTCGGCCGCTCGGCGGCGCTGCTGATCGGCAGCATCAGAATCGACGGCGGTTTGCTGTTGACGGTGACGGCCTCGACGAGGCGGCCGGTTCAACTGTCGTTTGCGGAAATTCCCGGAGCGGAAGAACTGCGCGAAACCATTTTGCAGCGCATTGCAGACGACCTCTACCACACCGACGTTCACGGCAAGCCGATCTGGCGCAAGCATATGACGCTGCGGTTGGCGGAAGAAATCCGCGGCGAGTTGCAGGGCGCATCGTAAAGCATGACGTTCCAGATCAACGGCAAGGAGTTATCCGAAGCGCCACGCGCGGGGCAATGCCTGCGTACGTTCCTGCGCGAACTCGGCCATTTCGGCGTCAAAAAGGGCTGTGACGCCGGCGATTGCGGCGCTTGCACGGTTCTGATCGACGGTGAGCCGGTGCATAGCTGCCTGATTCCCGCCTTCCGCGCCGATGGCCACGCCGTCACCACCATCGAGGGCTTCGCGCCTGAGGGCGGCACGCATCCGATGCAGCGGGCCTTTCTGGATGCGCAGGGATTTCAGTGCGGTTTCTGTACGGCGGGCATGATCTTGACTTGCGCATCCCTCAACCAGGCGCAGCGCCAGGATCTCGGTGCAGCGCTGAAAGGAAATATCTGCCGGTGCACCGGCTATCGCTCGATTGAAGACGCGCTCGACGGCAAGAACAATGTCGAGGATGCTGCGGCCGGCACCGCCTTCGGCCGCAGCCTTCCCGCGCCCGCCGGCCCGCGCGTGGTGCGCGGCGCCGAGCGCTACACGTTCGACATGGCGCTCGAAGGGCTGCTGCATATCAAGATGCTGCGTTCGCCACATCCGCACGCCAAGATTATCTCGATCGACAAGCGCGCTGCGCTTGGCGTGTCCGGCGTGCATGCCGTACTCACCCATGAAGATGCGCCGGGAAAACTGTTCTCGACCGCCCGGCACGAAAAGGAGTGGATGGATCCCGACGACACCCGCGTACTCGACGACGTCGTCCGCTTCATCGGACAGAAAATCGCCGCCGTCGTCGCAGAAACGGAAGCAGCGGCGGAAGAAGGTTGCCGCAGGCTCAAGGTCGAATACGAAGTGCTACCGGCGGTGGTCGATCCCGCGATGGCAATTGCGCCGGGCGCCCCTGTCATTCACCCCGACAAGACACCGGAGCACCGGGTAACCAACTCGGCGCAGAATATCGTGGCCGAAACCCACGGCGAGTTTGGCGACGTTGCCACGGCGCTGAAACAGGCTGCCGTCACCTATGAGGGCACCTTTGTCAGCCAGCGCGTTCAGCATGCCGCGCTCGAAACCCACGGCGGCCTTGCCTGGGTCGATTCAGACGGTGTCCTGACCGTGCGCTCCAGCACGCAGGTCCCCTTCCTGACACGGCGGGCGCTCAGCGATTTGTTCGATCTCGCGCCCGACAAGGTCCGCGTGTTCTGCGAGCGCGTCGGCGGCGGGTTTGGCGGCAAGCAGGAAATGTTCGTCGAGGACATTTTGGCGCTGGCCGCGCTGAAGACCGGACGTCCCGTCAAATTCGAACTGACGCGGGAAGAACAGTTCATCTCGACATCGACGCGGCATCCGATGCGGGTCACCGTCAAGGCCGGCGCCGACAACCACGGAAAACTGACGGCGCTGCAACTCGACGTGCTCTCCAATACCGGGGCCTATGGCAATCATGCCGGCCCCGTGCTGTTCCATGCCTGCGCCGAGTCGCTCGGGGTCTATAATTGTCCGAACAAGAAGGTCGATGCGGTCGCCGCCTACACCAACACCGTGCCGTCGGGCGCTTTCCGCGGTTATGGCCTGCCGCAATCGCTGTTCGCGGTGGAAGCCGCGATCGACGAGTTGGCAAGGCAACTCGGCTTGAGCCCGTACGAATTTCGCCGCCGCAACATCGTGAAACCCGGCGATCCCATGCGCTCGCCGCCGGACTCCAGGCATCACGACGTGCTCTATGGCAGCTATGGCCTCGACCAGTGCCTCGATCTGGTCGAACGCGCGATGGCTGCCGATGCGGCAAAACCTGAACTTTCGGCGGACTGGCTGGTCGGCGACGGCATCGCACTGACCATGATCGATACCGTTCCGCCCGATGGCCATTTTGCCGACTGCAAGATTTCCTTGCGCGAAGATGGTGGATTCGACCTCACCGTCGGAACCGCGGAGTTCGGCAACGGCACCAGCACGGTACATCTCCAGATTGCCGCTACGGCGCTGGCGACAACGGTCGATCAAGTTCGCTTGCGGCAGTCCGACACCGCCCATGGCGGCCACGATACCGGCGCTTATGGTAGCGCCGGCATTTTTGTCGCCGGTCGTGCGACGCAGGCGGCCGCTGAAAATCTTGCGGGCGAGATCAAGGCATTTGCCGCGACGACAACTGGGATCGACGTGTCCTGTACCCTGGAACACGACTCCGTCGTTTACGGCAAAGCGCGCCTGCCCTATGCCGAACTCGCGAAGTCAGCACGGCAACAGGGCAAAACATTACATGCAAGCGGCACCTCGGCGGGCTCGCCGCGCTCGGTCGCCTTTAACGTGCAGGGTTTTCGCGTCGCGGTGAACAAGTTTACCGGCGAGATCAAAATCTTAAAAAGCGTGCAAGCCGCCGATGCCGGCCGGGTCGCCAATCCCATGCAGTGCCGCGGTCAGGTCGAGGGCGGCGTCGCGCAATCGCTGGGTGCCACGCTGTACGAAGAAATGGTGGTCGACGAGGGCGGCCGCGTGGTCAATCCAAAATTCCGTGACTACCATTTGCCGTCCTTTGCCGATATTCCCCGCACTGAAGTATTCTTCGCCGACACGTCGGATTCACTGGGACCGTTGGGCGCGAAATCGATGAGCGAGAGCCCTTACAACCCTGTCGCTGCCGCGCTCGGCAATGCGATCGCTGACGCCACCGGCATCCGCTTCACGGCGGTACCGTTCAAGCCAGACCGGCTGTGGCCGCTGCTGCATGAGAAGTTTGGAAGCTAGCCTCTTCCCACCGTGCATTCGATCTGGCCATGCGGCTCGTCGGTCGGCAGGAACACGTCGTTGTTGTTGTCCATGCCGAACGCCGACAAATTCATCAGGATGAAATGCATGTTCGGACAGGCCATGCCGATCTCCGAAATCTCGGGTACCGCCGCGAGCGCCGCCTCGCCCATCCGGTAAAGGCTGTCCTGCACGCTCATGCTGTAGGTGGTGCCGAACACCTCGAGCACGGTGTCGAGGATCTTCGCATTGGTCGCCAGATAATTCTGCGGCTTCGCCGACCATTTCCACGACGCCACCATACTGGTCGCGCACATTCGGTCGGCAGTCGGCGGAATCGTGGTGTAGCGATCCTTGACGTAGTTCTCCCAGCCCGACTGGGTCGATTTCATGAAGGCAAAGCCGTCGATGCCTGAACTCAATGTCGAGGAGCCTCCGCGCGTCGCGGTCAACTCAACGGTGGGTTTGCCGTTGCTGTCGAGTACAAAACTGTGCGGATGCGGCTTGCCGCCAAAGCTCAACCTGTTCCATTTGGTCTCGTGCGAGGTGATCGCGACAGAAGCGATCTGCGGATAGGTGTCGAGATATTTCTTCGCCAGAACCTGACAGAACTCTTCGGGGCTGAGGCCCGTATTTTCGCGGGCAACGACATTGACGACGTTCTTGATCGTGTCGGTCGAGACCGACGTCGAATTGTCGGCATGGGTATAGGCGCGCGCAAAGTCGCCCTCGATCATCGCCTTGATGTTGAGCTGGCTCACCTCGTGCCTGTCGCCGTCGCGGTGAATTCGCATCACGCGGACACGGCCCTTTCCGTATCGGTTCTTGATCAGCGGCACCTGCGAGCCTCCAGTTCAACCGTCAAATCCGGCAAATTCGTCCTTCCAGTGCCGCCAATAATGAGCAACGTTCGTGCCATAGGGCAAGCTTTTGGGGGCAAGCTTCTGGCACGCCCCTTGTATCAGTTTGACGGGGGCCGAAGGCCCGAGAGGATCCGTTCATGAGCAGCGAAATCCATCCCGTCGACCAGATGTTGCCAACCCCTCGTCTGCTGGCTCTGGGCCTGCAGCATGTGCTGGTGATGTATGCCGGCGCGGTCGCGGTTCCGCTGATCATCGGCCGGGCGCTAAAACTGCCGCCGGAGGACGTCGCCTTCCTGATCAGTGCGGATTTGTTCGCCTGCGGGCTGGCGACATTAGTGCAGTGCATCGGCTTTTCCGGCGTCGGCATCCGCCTGCCGGTCATGATGGGCGTCACCTTCGCTTCCGTCGGCCCGATGCTGTCGATGGCCGCGGCGCCCGATATCGGGCTGCTCGGCATCTATGGCTCGGTGATTTCTGCCGGAATCTTCGCCATCCTTGCCGCGCCTTTCATCAGCCGTCTGCTGCCGCTGTTTCCGCCCGTGGTGACCGGCACCATCATCCTGGTGATCGGGATTTCGCTGATGCGCGTTGGCATCAACTGGGCCGGCGGCGGCCTGCCGACCCTGACCAAGGTCGTTGACGGCGTACCCGGTGCCTTTCCCAATCCCGGCTTCGGCCAGTTGCAGGGGCTGGGTCTCGCCTTGTTCGTGTTGCTCGCCATCCTCGGCCTGATCAAATGGGGTTCCGGCTTCATCGCCAATGTCGCGGTGCTGCTCGGCATCGTCGCCGGGGCGATCCTCGCCAGCGTGCTCGGGCTGATGCATTTCGAAAAATTGGCCGCGGCGTCGTGGGGCGCGGTTGTGATCCCGTTCCGCTTCGGCATCCCGCAATTCCATTTCGTGTCGATCATTACCATGTGCATCGTGATGATCGTGGTCATGATCGAGTCGCTCGGGATGTTTTTGGCGCTCGGCGAAATCACCGGCAAGCTGGTCGACCGCGACGCGCTCACGCGCGGCCTGCGCGCTGATGGCGTCGGCACCCTGCTCGGTGGTATCTTCAACACCTTTCCCTATACGTCGTTTTCTCAGAACGTTGGCCTTGTCAGCGTCACCGGCGTGCGCTCGCGTTGGGTGACGGTGGCCGGCGGCTGCATCATGCTGCTGCTAGGGTTGTTGCCGAAGATGGCGGCGTTGGTCGAAGCGGTGCCGCTGGTGGTGCTCGGCGGCGCCGGGCTTGTGATGTTCGGCATGGTCGCCGCGACTGGCGCGCGGATTCTCGCAACCGTCGATTTCAGGAATAACCACTATAATCTGTTCGTGGTCGCGATATCCGTCGGCTTCGGGATGATCCCGCTGGTTGCGCCGAACTTTTTCAAGAACCTGCCGCACGACCTGCACCCACTCCTGGAATCCAGCATCCTGCTCTGTGCGCTGGTCGCGGTGATCCTGAATGCGTTCTTCAACGGAGTCAGCAGCAAGGCGGCGGCGGAAGCGGATGCCACGGCGGCGGCATCCTCGGCGCAGCATGTGTGAGTGTTAGCTCCCCCGATACGTCGCGTAGCTCCATGGCGTGACGAGCAGCGGCACGTGGAGATGGCCTTCGGGATCGCTCACCGAAAACCGCAAGGGGATCCTGTCGAGAAACGGCGGATCGGACAACGGCACGCCACGCGCGGCAAAATAGTCGCCGATGGCAAACATCAATTCGTAGCGGCCCTTCGGCACCGGCCGGCCGCCGATCAGGGGCTGATCGGTGCGGCCGTCACTGTTGGTGACCGTGCGGGCCACCAGGCGGCTTACGCCAAGGTCGGACAGTTCAGTGAGTTCGACCGCAATGCCCGCCGCCGGCTTGCCACTGTGGGTGTCGAGTACGTGCGTGGATAGCCGCCCATGCACCGGCAGCCTGTCGTCTGCCGTCACAAGCTGGTCGAGCCGCAGCGCCGCGATCCGGCAAATTTCCTCGATCGACGTCTGTGTCTCGGACTCGACGTCGTTCGGCAAGCGCCGCTCGAAATCGCGTAAAATGGAATCCTTGGTGTGGCGGCGGACGCAAACGATGTAGGGGAAGCCGAATTTCGAGCGATAGGCGTTGCCGACGCGCTCGAAGGCCGCGTATTCAGCATCCGACAGCCGGTCGAGACCGACGCTGTTCTGCTCGGCGTTGGATTCCGTGGTGAGACCTGCCGCGCGCTGGGTCTTGTTGGCGAGATCGGGGTGCGCCTTGATCAGCGTCATCCGGAATTCGGCTGGCGCGCGATCGACCGCGGCCTTCATTGCGGCGAATAGCGCCTTTAGACCCGCGAACGGCCGCGCCGACGCCGCCTGCTCCGCGATCCACGGCGAATACTCGAAAATATTCGCCAGTGCAGCGACGAAATCGTCTTTGCTGCAGGCATTCAGGTCGGACAATGCTTTCTGGGACATCGCTGATCACGAAAGGGGTTCGGCAATATCCATTGCAGCAGGGAATGCCAGAGGCAAGGAGCGTTCCAGCCGACTGCCAGTTGCCGGGTTATCTTCGGTCATAAGACCAGCCGAAAATCCCGCTCCTTTGCACCTCCGGCTCTGGCGGCGGCGCCTCCTTGATTTCGGCCTGCGGCGGAGGGGGCGGCGCCGGCGGGTTATCGCACTTCATCGAATAGACAAGCTTGCGGTCAGCGGTCTGGCCGATCGGGGCGCAATTGTCGACCCGTGCCGTCGCTGCCTTGGGCGTCAATTTGGTTTGAGCCCACGCTGGGGGTGCAATCAGTAGAATAAACAGCAAGAATTTCTTCATCGGCCTCGCTCGCAAGAAAGACTATGCCCGATCGAACCCGACCGGTCAGCGAAAGTCTATTACAGCCGGAGCGAGTGCGGCTGCTGAATATTTAGCCGAAATGATTTTCTGACAAAAAAATATGCTCGCCGCTTCGTGATCGGCGAGATCGTAATAATCGGCCTCGGCCATCGTTATGTAGGGAAATAGCGCGGGCGCGCAAGGCGCATTTGTTTCGCCACGAACAGCGCAAAAAGGGAGACTTGCAATGCGAAAGACAATCCTCACCATTCTCGCCACGGCTTTGCTAACTGCCACAACTGTTCAGTTCGCCGCGGCCGCGGAGCGCCATCAGGGCCGGAAAGCGGTCCGCTTGACCACGCCGGCAAGCGATCCGTTCCGTAACTCAAACGCCGCCTGGCCTGCCCAGCAGGTACAGCCTGATTGGTCGCGCTACACTGGCGGATACTCGGCGCCTGCTGGACATTGAACGCCGGTAAGAATTGAGTTGAAAAGCCTGTCGCGCACTGCGGGTACACGGCGCGCGACGAAGACATAGACTGGGCGATGCCAGATCTGACATTCCATATCGATCATTGCGCGAAATGCATCTACAGGCTCCTGGTAACTAGATATCTTGGCCCCTAATGGCTGATACTCCAGGGGCGAGCGGTCGGAAAGCTCTTTGCGCCGCATGCTTGCGCTTTGCCCACCCACGCTGCACGCCAGGCTCCGCCTAACGCCCTAGTAGTTGGTCGCGATTTTCTCGTTGGGGATGCCGTCGATCGGGCATTCGTCGGTGCCGGCGGTCTGGCGGGTCATGGCCTCGACCATTTCGCGCGTGCCTTCCGGATCGGCGATCCACTTTGAATAGAAATCGTAGGGACAGGCCGCGACGCCGCGCGGGCCTTCGCCGGAATTGATTTTGCCGGTATAGCCGCGATGCAAGAGCTTGTAGAGGTGGTTCTGCGACTGGCCGGTGCGGCGGAAATCGCGGATCAGGTTCTTCGACAGCGCCGCATACTGGATGCCGTACTCCTCCTCGCCGGTCTCGCCCAGCGTGCGGCCGTCGAAACCGATGATGGCGGAGTGACCGAAATAGGAATAGACCCCGTCAAAGCCGGCGGCATTGGCGACCGCAACGTAGACGTTGTTGGCCCAGGCCATCGCCTTGGAAATCATGACCTGCTGTTCCTTGGCCGGATACATGTAGCCCTGGCAGCGCACGATCAGCTCGGCACCCTTCATGGCGCAGTCGCGCCAGATTTCCGGATAGTTGCCGTCGTCGCAGATGATCAGGCTGACCTTCAGGCCCTTCGGACCCTCGGAGACATAGGTGCAATTGCCAGGGTACCAGCCTTCGATCGGCACCCACGGCATGATCTTGCGGTATTTCTGCACGATCTCGCCCTTGTCGTTCATCAGGATCAAGGTGTTGTACGGCGCCTTTTGCGGGTGTTCCTCGTGCCGCTCCCCGGTGAGCGAGAACACGCCCCAGACTTTTGCCTTGCGGCACGCTTCGGCAAAAATGTCCGTCTCGGCGCCCGGGACCGTTGAGGCGGTCTCGTACATCTCCTTCGAGTCATACATGATGCCGTGGGTGGAATATTCCGGGAAGATCACGAGATCCATGCCCGGCAGGCCGGTCTTCATGCCCACCACCATGTCGGCGATCTTGCGGGCGTTGTCGAGCACCTCGGTCCTGGTGTGCAGGCGCGGCATTTTGTAGTTGACGACGGCCACGCCGACCGCGTCGTTGCTGCTGGAAATGTCACCGTGAAGCATGGGGTTCGCCTCTTGTTTTGGTTTGAGTTTGCCGTCGCCAGGGATCACGCATCAGTGGCTGATCATCCATGGACGCGCGGTCGGAAAGCTCTTGGCACCGCTCCTCGTCTGCTTCACCAGCCGTGACGGCTTCCTGGTCGAACAGCAGCCGCAGCCGGGACCGTGGGAAGCCCTGTACTCGGCGAGCGCCTTTGGCGCGTTGGAACTGCGCTCGTTGGTGGCGTACGCCTTCCGCTTGTCCGACGGCATGCACAAAAACTTCGGCGCGGTCAGGATGACGCGCGGCGACTCGGTTTCACATTGCGGGCAATCCTGCGGCAGGTCGCATTCCGCCATCGGCCGCATGTCCGTGAACGGGCCGCAATCGTTGCAGAGATATTCGTAGACAGGCATTTCATGTCCTCGCGCGATCAATCACTGAATATGTGCGGCAGCGGATGCGGGGCGGCATGATACTCAACCGTCCCGCATCCCGTCGCACAGGGATTACTTGTCCGGCGAGAGCGGCATCTGTATGTCGCCCTTGATGTGCTTGATCGGCCCCGCCGAGGAGGGCATGACGTCGAAGTCAAAAATCTCGGTCGGGAGCCACAGCGTGGCGCAGGCGTTGGGCACGTCGACCACGCCGGAGATGTGACCCTGGCACGGCGCCGTGCCGAGAATCGAATAAGCCTGCGCGCCGGAGTAGCCGAACTTCTTGAGATACTCGATCGCGTTCAGGCAAGCCTGGCGATAGGCGATGTGGACGTCGAGATAATGCTGCTTGCCTTCTTCGTCGACCGATATGCCCTCGAAGATCAGATAGTCCTTGTAGTTCGGCGTGATCGGTGACGGCTTGAACACCGGATTCTTGATGCCGTATTTGGCGACGCCGTCCTTGATGATGTCGACCTTGAGATGCAGCCAGCCGGCCATTTCGATCGCGCCGCAGAAGGTGATCTCGCCGTCGCCCTGGCTGAAGTGCAAATCGCCCATCGAGAGCCCGGCCCCAGGCACATAAACCGGGAAGTAGATCTTTGAGCCACGCGACAGATCCTTGATATCGCAATTGCCGCCGTGTTCTCGCGGCGGCACGGTGCGCGCGCCCTCGGCGCCGATCCTGGCCTTGGCGTCGCCTTTCGCGCGGCCGCCATGAGCCGTCGGGGCGAATGGCGGATTGGCGAGACCCGGCACGCGGGTCGGGTTGGTGGCGATCAGCGCGTTCTCGCGCTCGTTCCATTTCGCCAGCAGCTTTGGATCGGGCAGACAGCCGATCAGGCCGGGATGGATCAGCCCGGCAAAGCTGACGCCGGGCACGTGGCGCGAGGACGTATAGAGGCCCTTGATGTCCCAGATCGACTTTTGCGCCAGCGGAAAATGATCGGTCAGGAAGCCGCCGCCGTTCTTCTTGGAGAAGAAGCCGTTAAAGCCCCACAGGCTCTCCTTCAGTGGACCGACGTCGAGCAGGTCGACCACCAGCAAATCGCCGGGCTCGGCGCCCTTGACGCCGATCGGACCGGACAGGAAGTGCACGATCGACAGATCGATGTCGCGCACGTCGTCGGCGGAATCGTTGTTCTTGATAAAGCCGCCGGTCCAGTCATAGGTCTCGATGATGAAATCGTCGCCGGGATTGACCCAGGCCACGATCGGAATATCCGGGTGCCAGCGATTATGGATCATGTCGTTGTCGTAGGCCGACCTGGTGAGATCGACCTTGATCAGCGTCTCGGGCATCGATTTGGAGGCCGACTTCATGGCATCGACTTTGAGCAGTGACTCTTGCATTGAAAGCTCCCGTGGTTACCAGGCGACAGATATTTTCAGACGGACAGGTATTTCGAGATCTGCGCGGCATTGACGCTTTCGCGCGGATCGTCACGCACGATCTCGCCGTTCTCGATGACGAGCACGCGGTCGGCGACGTCGAGCGCAAAGCTCAGCACCTGTTCGGAGACCACGATCGACAGGCCACGCTCGTCGCGAATCCGTTTCAGCGTGCGGGCCATGTCCTTGATGATCGACGGCTGGATGCCTTCGGTCGGCTCGTCCAGTAGCAACACCTTTGGCTTGGTGGCGAGTGCGCGGGCGATCGCGAGCTGCTGCTGCTGTCCGCCGGAGAGATTGCCGCCGCGGCGGTTCTTCATTTCCAACAGCACCGGAAACAACTCGTAGATGCTGCCGGGCACTTCGGACTCGCCTGAAACCACCAGCCCGGTTTCGATGTTTTCCTGCACCGTCATGGTGGAAAAAATCATGCGGCCCTGCGGCACATAGGCGAGGCCTTTTGCGACCCGCTCAAAGCTCTGCATCGCGCTGAGCTCGGCACCATCCATTTTCACCGAACCGCTTTTGGTGGGCAGAACGCCCATCAGCGATTTCATCAGCGTAGTCTTGCCCATGCCATTGCGGCCCATGATCGCCACGATTTCGTTGGGCGCGACCGACACGTTGAGGCCGTGCAGCACTTCGCTCTGGCCGTAAGCGACGTGAAGATCGGAAATAGCCAGCATCGACGCGCTCCTTAATGTCCGAGGTAAACTTCGATCACTTTGGGATCGTTCTTCACCTTCTCCATCGTCCCCTCGGAGAGGATCTGGCCCTGGTGCAGCACCGTGACCTTGTGGGCGATGTCCTCGACGAATTTCATGTCGTGCTCGATCACCAGCACCGAACGATCCTTGATGATGCGGTTGAGCAGTTCCGCGGTCTTGGCGCGCTCGCTGACGCTCATGCCGGCAACCGGCTCGTCGAGCATCAGCAGGTCCGGGTCCTGGATCAGCAGCATGCCGATCTCGAGCCACTGTTTTTGGCCGTGGCTCAACTGGTCGGCATAGGTATCGAGGCGATCCTTCAGGAAGATCATCTCGGCGACTTCCTCGACGCGCTGCTTCACCGCGCTATCGCGCTGGAAGGTCAGCGAGCCGAACACACTTCGGCCGCGTGGATAGGAAATCTCGAGATTCTCGAACACGGTGAGGTCTTCGAATACGGACGGCGTCTGGAACTTGCGGCCGACGCCGGTCTGCACGATCTCGTTCTCCTTCAGCTTGGTGAGCTCCTTGCCGCGAAACTGGATTGAGCCTGAGGTCGCCTTGGTCTTGCCGCAGATCAGATCGAGCACCGTGGTCTTGCCGGCGCCGTTCGGGCCGATGATGACACGGATTTCGTTCTCCTCAACATAGAAGGAGAGATTGTTGACCGCCTTGAAGCCGTCGAAGGAAACCGTGAGCGCTTCGACCGCGAGCAGGAATTCCTTGGGCTGATGACCGATGAGCATGATGATCTCCTCACTCCGCCGGCGCGCCGTCGGCGACGGAATTGTCGGCCCACGCGCTGCCGGGCTTCGATTTGCGCGATGCGAGCAGCCGGTCGATGCGCGGCTGCACGTAATCGGACCAGATTCCGGACAGGCCGTTCGGGAAGGCGAGCACGACCGCGATGAACAGCGCGCCGAGGCCGAACAACCAGAGCTGCGGGAAGGATTCCGACAGGCTGGTCTTGGCGAAGTTGACCAGCAGCGAGCCCCACACCGCGCCGAAGATCGACATCCGTCCGCCGACCGCGGTGTAGATCACCATCTCGATCGACGGCACGATCCCAACAAAGGACGGCGACATGAAACCTACATTGAGCGCGAACATGGCGCCGCCGATCGCGGCGAAGACCGCGGCCATGCAGAAGGCAAATATCTTGAAGTTGGCGACGCTATAGCCGGAGAAGCGCACGCGGTCTTCCTGTTCGCGCATCGCCACCAGGATGCGGCCGAGCTTGGTCAGGCGGATGAGCTGCGCGATGCCGATGCAACCGAACAGCAGCACCACTTCGACGAAGTACAGGATGACCTTGGCGTGGTCCGGCCGGATGTCCCAACCCTTGAGGGTGCGCAGGTCGGTCATGCCGTTGATGCCGCCGGTATAGCCCTGCTGTCCCACGATCAGGATGGTCAGGATCGCGGCGACGGCCTGGGTGATGATCGCGAAATAGGTGCCGCCGACGCGGCGCTTGAACATCGCAGTGCCGATGATCAGAGCGAAGAGGCCGGGCACCAGGATGATGGCGGCGATGGTGAAGGTGAGACTGTGGAACGGCTGCCAGAACAGGGGCAGCGAGGTGATCTGATTCCAGTCCATGAAATCCGGGATGCCCGGCGTCGACTGGATTTTTGTGTTCTCGACGCTGGAAGCCTCCAGCTTGAGGAACATCGCCATGCAGTAGCCGCCGAGACCGAAGAATACGCCCTGCCCCAGACTCAGAATGCCGCCATAGCCCCAGCAGAGCACCAGGCCAATCGCGACAAAGGCGTAGGTCAGATATTTCGCGACCAGATTGAGGCGGAACGCATCCAGCGACAGCGGCAGGATCACGAACAGGATGGCCGCCAGCGCAATGAAGCCAATGAGCTCAGATCGATTGAAGAAGCGTGAGTTGATGATCATGACCTGCCTGCTTCTGTTATTTGCGGACTTTTAGGGCGAACAGACCCTGCGGCCGCAGCATCAGAATTCCGACCACAGCGAGCAGCGTGAGCACCTTGGCCATCGAACCCGACATGAAGAATTCCAGCGTCGATTGTGTCTGCGAGATCGAGAAGGCGGAGGCGATGGTGCCGAGCAGGCTGGCTGCGCCGCCGAACACAACCACCAGGAAGGTATCGACGATGTAGAGCTGGCCGGAGGTCGGCCCGGTCGAGCCGATCATGGTGAAGGCGCTGCCGGCGACGCCGGCGATGCCGCAGCCGAGCCCGAAGGTGTAGCGGTCGACCTTCTCGGTATTGATGCCGACGGCGCCAGCCATGATGCGGTTCTGCACGACGGCACGGACCTGGCGGCCCCAGCGCGACTTGTACAAGACGTAAGCGACCACAATGGTGATCAGCACGGTCAGGCCCATTACGAAAATGCCGTTGATCGGGACCTCGATGCTGTCGGTGACCTTGAGCGAACCCAGCATCCACTGCGGCAGCTCGACGCCGACTTCGCGCGCGCCGAATACCGAACGATAGGTCTGCTGGAGGATGAGGCTCAGGCCCCAGGTGGCGAGCAGCGTATCGAGCGGGCGTTTATAGAGATGGCGTATCAACCCCCACTCGACCAGCATACCGAGTGAACCCGAAGCGATGAACGCGAGCGTCATCGCAATGAAGAAGTATCCGGTGAACAGCGACGGCAAATAATGCTGAAAGACGCTCGACGTCAGCCAGGTGACGTAGGCGCCGAGGATCATGAACTCGCCATGGGCCATGTTGATGACGCCCATCTGGCCGAAGATGATCGCAAGGCCGAGCGCCATCAGCACATAGACGGAGAACAGGATCAGCCCCGCAAAACCCTGCATCACGAAGATGGAGCCCAAATCGCCAATCGAATAGTCGCCGAACATCGATGTTTCTCCGTCGGGAGGGAATCCCGCGTCGCGAGCACGTTCGCGACGCGGGGGCGTTGAGCATGGATTGACGGTCCCCGCCAGGGAGCTGCTTGGCTTTCAGGGAATAGCGCGGAAGGCGCCCGCCCTTACTGGTAGCCCTTCGGGAACGGATCGGGTTCGACCAGATCGGCTGTCTCGTAGATCAGCTCGAACTGACCATCGAGCTTGGCGCGACCGACGCGGGTCTTGGACCAGAGGTGATGGTTTTCGTGGATGCGAACGTAGCCTTCGGGCGCGCCCTTGAATTCCACACCGGGCGAAGCCGCGGCGATCTTGTCCACGTCGAAGCTGCCCGCCTTCTCGACCGTCAATTTCCACAGCCACGGGCCCAGATAAGCAGCCTGGGTGACGTCACCGATCGCGGTCTTCTCGCCCCACATCTTCTGGAAGGCGGGAACGAAAGCCTTGTTGTTCGAATTGTCGAGTGACTGGAAGTACTTCATGCAGGCATAGGCGCCCGCGATGTTCTCGCCGCCGATGCCGTCGATTTCGTCTTCGGTCACCGAGATCGTCAGCAACGCCTGCTTCGAGAGGTCGACGCCGGCGGCCTTGAGCTGCTTGTAGAAGGCGACGTTCGATCCGCCGACAACGTCGGTGAAGATCACGTCCGGCTTGGTCAGCTTGATCTTGTTGATCACCGAGTTGAACTGGGTGTTGCCGAGCGGATAATATTCCTCGCCAACCACCTTGCCCTTCAGCACGTTCTCGACATGCTTGCGCGCGATCTTGTTCGAGGTGCGCGGCCAGATGTAGTCCGAGCCGATGAAGAAGAACGATTTCGCGCCCTTTTCCTTGGCGATCCAGTTCAGGCCGGCGAGGATCTGCTGGGTGGCTTCCTGGCCGGTGTAGATGACGTTCTTGGACTGCTCGAGGCCTTCGTAGAAGGTCGGATAATAGAGCATGCCGTTATATTGTTCGACGACTGGCAGCACCGCCTTGCGGGAGGCCGAGGTCCAGCAGCCCATGATCGCCGCGACCTTGTCGTTGACGAGAAGCTTCTTGGCCTTTTCGGCGAAGGTCGGCCAGTCGCTGGCGCCGTCCTCCTGGATGAACTTGATCTTGCGGCCGAGGATGCCGCCCGCGGCGTTGATCTGCTCGATGGCGAGCTTCTCGGCTTCGATTGAGCCGGTTTCCGAAATCGCCATCGTGCCGGTCGCCGAATGCAGGATGCCGCAGGTCACTTCAGTATCGGTAACCGCGAGACCCGTCGTATTGACCGCGGAAGTTGCCGGTCCGGCGCCCAAAGCAATACGCGGCAACAGCGCCATCGCAGGTAGAGCCGCCGCTCCCATGAGCAGTTTGCGGCGGAGCGGAGATTGCAAACCCCGTTTGATTTCGTCTGACATGAGCACCCCATTTTGGTTCGAGGACGCGCTTATTGATCAGGCGAGGATTGCCTAGAATTGTGCAGTGCACAGATACGCAAGATCGCGTATATTGCACCGCAAAATAGCGACGTAGGTTTGGGTGCGTAGGTCGGGCTCAGGAGTTTTATGGAAGTGGCAGGGCGGCAGCGGATAGACCGCGTCAGGCGCCAATATAATCAATGGGTTGCCAACCAGACGCTGGAAGATTACGCGCTGCGCTTTACAGCCAAAAGCGCGCGGCGATGGTCCGCCGCCCGGGTCGCCAATACCGCCCTTGGCGCGATCTCCTTTCTGGCGCTGGAGGCAATCGGCGGCACCATCGCGCTTAACTACGGTTTTACCAACGCGACCGCCGCGATCCTGGTCGTCAGCGTCATCATTTTCGGCTGCGGATTGCCGATCGCCTATCACGCGGCGAAGTGCGGCATCGATATCGACCTGCTCACGCGTGGCGCTGGCTTTGGCTATATCGGCTCGACCATCACGTCGCTGATCTATGCGTCCTTTACCTTCATCTTCTTCGCGATTGAGGCGGTGATCCTCGCGACCGCGCTCGAGATGTGTTTCGGCATCCCGCGCCCGATCGGCTATCTCATCAGCGCGGTCGTGATCATTCCCCTGGTGACGTACGGCATCACGTTGATCAGCCGCTTTCAATTGTGGACGCAGCCGCTGTGGATCATCCTGCACATCATGCCCTTTGCGGCGATCGCCTGGGCCAATCCTTATTCATTCTCGGAATGGACAAAATTCGCCGGCGAGCACGGCGATTCCTCAGGCCATCTCGATCTCCTGCTGTTCGGCACCGCGGCGTCGGTGGTGTTTTCGCTGGTGGCGCAGATCGGCGAACAGGTCGACTTTTTGCGGTTCCTGCCGCGCGATCGCCGCACCTCAAAAACCGCGTGGTGGATCGCGCTGCTCAGCGCCGGTCCCGGCTGGATCGTGCTCGGCGCACTGAAACTGCTGGCGGGCTCGTTCCTCGCCTTCTTCGCGCTCAGCCACGGCGTCTCCGTCGAGCACGCCGCCGAGCCCGCGCACATGTATCTCGAAGCTTTCCGGTACGTGCTGTCGCAGCCTGATCTGGCGCTGGCGCTGACGGGAACGTTTGTCATCCTGTCACAGCTCAAGATCAACGTCACCAACGCCTATGCCGGCTCGATCGCCTGGTCGAACTTCTTCTCGCGGCTGACCCACAGCCATCCCGGCCGCGTGGTCTGGCTGGTGTTCAACGTGCTGGTGGCGCTGTTATTGATGGAGATCGGGGTCTACAAGGCGCTGGAGCAGACGCTGGCGCTCTACTCCAATGTCGCGATCGCCTGGGTCGGAGCGCTCGTTGCCGATCTCGTCGTCAACAGGCCGCTGCGCCTGCGCCCTCAGCATATCGAATTCAAGCGCGCGCATCTCTATGACATCAATCCGGTCGGTGTCGGCGCGATGACGATTGCGACCATCGTCTCGATCAGCGCGTTCTATGGATTGTTCGGCCCGACGGCGAAGGCGCTGTCGGCCTTCGTCGCGCTGGCCGTTGCCTTCGTCACGGCGCCGCTGATCGCCTGGGCCACCGACGGCAACTACTACATCGCACGCAAGCCGAAACGGAGCTGGCAGAATCTCGAGGCGATCCAGTGCTGTATCTGCGAGCATTCGTTCGAGCCCGAGGACATGGCCACCTGCCCGGCCTATGCCGGGCCAATCTGCTCGCTGTGCTGTTCGCTCGACGCGCGCTGCCACGATCTCTGCAAGCCCCATGCGCGGATCGGGGCCCAGGTGTCGGAGACACTCGGCAAACTGTTGCCGCAGCCGATCTATGCGCGGGTCAATTCGCAGCTCGGGCATTATCTCGGCGTATTCGCGGTATCCGCGGGGCTGGTCGCACTGACGCTTGGGCTGATCTATTTGCAGACGTCGACGACAGCGCAGCTCGATACGCAATTATTATCCGACGTGCTCTGGAAGGTGTTCTTCGCGCTGACCATCATCATCGGCGTGGTGGCGTGGCTGTTCGTGCTGGCGCAGCAAAGCCGGCGCGCGGCGGAATCCGAGACGCGACGGCAAACCACGCTGCTGATCCAGGAAATCGACGCGCACAAGCGCACCGACGCCGAACTGCAGCGTGCCAAGGAAGTCGCGGAGTCGGCGAACCTCGCCAAGAGCCGCTACGTAGTCGGTCTCAGCCACGAACTGCGCTCGCCGCTGAATGCGATCAGCGGCTACGCGCAATTGCTGGAACAGGATGCGAGCCTGCAAGCAAAACCGCGCGATCAGGTGCGCGTCGTGCGCCGCAGCGCCGACCACCTCTCCGGCCTGATCGACGGTATTCTGGATATTTCAAAGATCGAGGCGGGCCGGCTTTATCTGTCGCGCGACCAGGTTCGGCTCAGCGATTTTCTCGAGCAGCTCGTCGGCATGTTCCGCCTGCAGGCCGCCGCAAAAGGTACCGATTTTATCTTCAAGCGGCCGGCGGTCTTGCCTGTCGTGGTCTACGCCGACGAAAAGCGCTTGCGACAGATCCTGATCAACCTGCTGTCGAACGCGATCAAGTTCACGCAAGTGGGCAGCGTGCAGTTCGTCGTGCACTACCGCAGCCCGGTCGCGGAATTCGAGGTCATCGATACCGGCCCCGGAATCCAGGCAAGCGACCTCGAACGCATCTTTGCGCCCTTCGAGCGCGGCGCACTCGGCGTCTCGCAGCCGCAGACCGGCACCGGTCTTGGGCTCACCATCAGCCGCCTGTTGGCCGGCGTGATGGGCGGCGACATCAAGGTGACTTCGACGGTCGGCACCGGCAGCATTTTCCGCGTGAAGATACTATTGTCGGAAGTGACAAATCCGACGCGGATCGCGCCGATCGATGCCCCTGTGTTCGGCTATCACGGCCCGCGCAAGACGATATTGATCACCGACGACGATCCGACCCAGCGCGATCTCTTGCGCGAGGTGCTGGCGCCGCTCGGCTTTATCCTGCTCAGCGCGCCCGATGGAACGGCGTGTCTGGCGCTGGCGCAGCACTGCCGGCCCGATCTGTTCCTGCTCGACATATCCATGGCGGGTATGGACGGCTGGACGGTGGCGGAGACGTTGCGCGCGACCGGCCATCATCAGGCGCGCATCCTGATGGTGTCGGCCAGCGCGCTCGAAGCGCACGGCGCGCCGCTGGCGCAGCCCTATCACGACGGCTACATGATGAAGCCGATCGATATCCCGCGCCTGCTGGAGACCATCCGCCAGCTCCTGAAGCTCGAATGGCAGTACGAAGTCGAGCATGCCGTCGTTACGCCACGGTGGCGGCCGGACACCGGCTCACGGCCGCCGGTCAGGCATGTCGAGGAGCTGATCGGCCTTGGACAGCTTGGCCATATCCGCGCGATCCAGCTCAAGCTCGATGAGATCGGCAATGAACTGCCTGAACATGCCAATTTCGTCTCGGAAATGCGCTCCCTGATTGATCGATTCGATCTCGACCAATACATGGCGGCACTGAAGACTCTGTACAGCTATGATCACTGAGCCCAAAAAGCGCGACGTCGCGCTCGTCGTCGATGATTCCCCGGAGACGCTGCGGCTGTTGACCGACGCGCTCGACGGCGCCGGCATGACCGTCATGGTCGCGCTCGACGGTGCCAGCGCGATGCGGATCGTCGACCAGATCACGCCCGACATCGTGCTGCTCGATGCTGTCATGCCCGGCATGGACGGCTTTGAAACCTGCAAGCGGCTGAAGCGCGACGCGGGCCTGAGCAACGTGCCGATCATCTTCATGACGGGCCTGGCGGAGACCGAACACATCGTGCGCGGGCTCGAGGCCGGCGGCGTCGACTATGTCACAAAGCCGATTGTGGTCGAGGAGATGATTGCGCGGATTCGCGTTCACCTCGCCAATGCCAGAATGACGCAGAGCGCCCGCGCCGCGCTCGACGTCTCCGGCCGCTATCTGTTGGCTGTCAGCCGGCAAGGCAAGATCCTGTGGGCGACGCCGCAGGCGCAAAAGCTATTGTCGGCGACGTTGACCGCCAATGCCGACGACGAATTCTTGCTGCCCGAGCCGATGCCGCAATGGCTGGAACAGGCACAAAAGGGCAAGGCAGCCTCGAAGGCGGCGATGGCGTCGCTTCCCAGCAACGAGCAGCTTCGGCTGCAATATATGGGCAAGCTCGGCCCCAACGAATTTTTGCTGCGGCTCGCCAAGGATTCCAGCGCCGATACGCCGGCGGAATTTTCCAGCGAGCTCGGACTCACCACGCGCGAAGGCGAAGTGCTGTCCTGGCTTTCCAAGGGCAAGACCAACCGCGACATCGCGCAGATCCTGGGCCTCTCGCCCCGCACGGTCGACAAGCATCTCGAGCAAATTTATTCGAAACTCGGCGTCGAAAACCGCACCGCGGCGGCGGCGATCGCGGTCAAGACCAAAACTCTGAAGCAGTGAGCTGGGTGGTCGCGTAAGCGGCGCCGCTTAGCCATTCTCGAATTTCTCTTGCCGGGTGTACGTTCACCCGGTCGTTCCATAACCGCCCATTCCGCAAATTGGCCCAGTGCAAGGTCATCACCCGTCTATAGCCTTCGAATTTCGAGCACGACTCGTGCTCAACAAGCGCTTCGCTTGGCGAACGACACACGCTCAGCCGGCGCCTGCGCCAGGTTCTACGGATAAGGAGGTGGCCCGAGGCTGGTAACGATCAGCTCGTCGGTATTCGCCGGCGCCAGTTCGCTGGTGGCGCTGTCGCTCAGAAAATGGTCGAGCGTCGCTTGAATCGTCTCTTTTACGGCTTCCGGGCCGCGGTCGCTCATATCGGTATGCCGAAATTTTGTATTGACGATATCGATACCGTCAGTCTTGGCCTCTTGCGCGGTCGGCAGCACGCCGGGATCGGTCCTGAAATTCGGGTCCTTTGACCGGAACGACAGTATCTTCAGCTTGTCGTTGAGCACGAACGGAACGCGCAAATTATCGAGCGTGATAATCTTCGATATCAGTTCCGGATGACGTTTGGCGCAGAACATGGAAATGTCTCCGCCATTCGAATGTCCCAGAAGTGTCAGGTGGCCGTAGTCAGCATTCGGCTGCAATTTTTTCAATTGCCCCAAGCACAAACAGAATATTGGCTTCACCTCGTTCATAGACCCCCTGCCTGCCGACATAAGG
>Ga0209488_10000789_pt1 | contig 26917 bp, 20 predicted proteins | sample Rivendell_Oct201_8_FD_188349 | JGI IMG/M metagenome (GOLD analysis project Ga0209488, IMG submission 188349) | Vadose zone soil microbial communities from the Eel River Critical Zone Observatory, Northern California, USA -... | ecosystem: Environmental > Terrestrial > Soil > Vadose zone >...
AGCGTGGCGTACTTGCGATATGCCGCACCGCGATCGAGGTGTGCGAGCTCCAGAAGAGCTGCCAACAGCTCGGGATCGATGTCCTTGGTTTCAGAATCGATTGCGGTGACTGCTGCCACCGGTTCGTAGGTCGTCACCACTCCGGTACGCATGAATTCATCGGACGTTTCGTCGATGGAATATTGAAAATATCCGTACGACGCCCCGCTCTTCGCGCGTTTCTCAATCAAGGGCAGAAGCTCGGCTAGGGTGCGCTTTTCCACGCGTCGCTGAAGTTTATTTCGCCGCGCCAGCCGCAACCCAACCGTAGTAATAATTCCAAACAGGCCGTACCCGCCGATCGCCAACGTGAAAAGCTCGCGATTCTTTTTGCGGTCACAGCGCTCTATCTTCCCTTCCGCGGTGACGATCTCAATCCATTCCACGTCCGCGATGATCGGCGGACTGCCCAGACAGTGGCCATGCGCGTTTGCTGACAGAGCTCCCGCAAGCGTCATTCGGTCAGCGCCACCCTGCTTTTGCCGAATTCCCCACAATGGCTGTTGTGTTTGCAACGCCAGATAACCACGCAAGAGCTCGGGCCATTCAATTCCGCTTTCGACCTGTACTATTCCCGTAGTAGTGTCCAAACCCACCACGCGATTCAAGCCGCGCATATCAAGCAGTGTCGATCCCTCGGCGAACTGCTGGCCCCCCGCCGCGTGCCGGCTCCCGGAAACGGAGAGCACCTTGTTCTGGCGGTGGCACTCGTGAATAACATTTTGAATTTCGATGATTGACGTCGGCCGAACCACGCGGTCTACCCACGTAGGGTTCAAGCCGGTATGAACATCGTTCACTAATTCTCGTGACGACTCGATTGAAATCGAGCTGGCGCTGAGCATTGGGACAGCGGCGACGCCTTTGACGAAATCGCGCCGGTTGAGAGTCACCGCAACCTCAAAGGGTCACGTCCATGGCGGGAATCAATCTGTCCTGCATCAGGAAATTGTGAAAAAACGGGTCCGGCGAATTTTCAAATTCCGCCCACGAAGAAAAAACGCTGGCCTGGCCTTCCTGCAAAAACACGATGGTGTCGGCCAGTTTTCGCGCCAGGTGGGTATCATGCGTCACCACAATCGAAGTTTTATGAAACTTTTCTTTCAACCGCAAAATCAGGTCGCCCATGTGGACGGCCATGATTGGATCAACCATCGTGGTCGGCTCGTCGTACAGAATGGCCTGCGGATTCTGCGCTAGTGCTCGCGCGATCGCCACTGCGCGTTTCATTCCCGTGGATAATTCGCTCGGCACTTTATCCAGTACATCTTCCACTTCCAATTCTTTGGCCAGCTTTTCCGTGTAGGCTGCGGCATCTTCGTATGTCACCCCTGGTTGATCCATCAAGGGAAATGCAATGTTTTCGCCGATGGTCAGCGAATCGAACAGCGCGCCAGACTGAAAGACCATGGTCACTTTGCGGCGCACTTCGTAAAATTGCGGCTCGGTAAAATTCGTTACGTCCTCGCCGCCGACGAACACTTGTCCGGAATCCGCGCGCAAGAATCCCATGATGTGTTTTAGCGCCACCGATTTCCCCACACCGCTGCGCCCCATGATCACACAAGTTTCGCCGCGCCTTACGGCGAAGCTCACCTGATTCAGCACCGTGCGCTCATCAAATGCTTTTGAGACACTGCGAAATTCAAAATAATTGACGGAATCTTGTCCGCCCGCGTCGATCGCACTGGTAAGGCCGGTTTCGCTCACTTTTGTTCAGCTCTCCACATCTGTAAAGCCTCTTGATAATCCTGGGGCGTGTTCATATTCCAGAAAAGCCGCCCCGCGCTATCAAACCGTTTCCAGTGCGTCTCGTCAAGGATTTCCATGCGCAGGCGTTTCATGGCTTCAGTGACTTTGCGCACACCGTCATCGAACGTCCTCTGCAACGAATCCGCTGCCGATGTCCGCCAACACGCGCAGAGCGGTTCCAGTCCGTGTTCTGAACGCGGAACAACCATTTCTGCATCACTCGCGAGCGCGCTGGTGCACACGTATTCCAGCCACTCTCGCGTCAGAAACGGCATGTCGCAGCCGACGATCAAGTTCCAAGCCGCGCCGTTTTCGTCGCTCTCAGTCGCTCGCAGCGCGGTGATAATTCCGCCCAGCGGCCCTTCGCCCGGCCAGCGATCCGCAACGATCAGCGCGCGCAAATCGGGGTAACGTTCGGCGAGCGCCACAACCTGAACCTTTCCTGCTACTTGGCCAACCAGATCGCGCGCTCGCTGCAGCGCCGTCTTTCCTGCCAATTCAACCAAACCCTTATCTCGACCGAAGCGTGAACTAGCTCCCCCGGCCAGTACGTACCCGTTTATTTCGCCGCCGTTGCTTTTGGCAGTCACGAGGCAATCACCACAAGCCAGTTTATGTAGCAGCGGGTTTATCCCGCTGCTCTTATGTCACGAGTCGGCATCTTCCATCGGTTCCCTGCCCGGGCGCCGAATGCCAAGCTCGCGCAATTTTTCCTGCAAGCTTTGCCGGTGCAGTCCAATCGTCGCCGCGGTCCGCGACACATTCCAGCGATGCGAAACCAACTCCTTCGTAATCCACGCAATTTCAAACTTGCGCTTGCCTTCGCGAAAATCTCGCTCGCTCATCCCAGCATCATCTCCACGAGCGCCCTCTTTGCGTGTGAGCGCTTGACCGGTTGCCACTTCGTTAGGCAAATCGCTTAATGCAATTCCTTCGTCGCGACACATCACCACGCCGCGTTCCAGAGCATTTTTCAACTCGCGCACATTCCCCGGCCAGTCGTAGGCTTCCAGCACCGCCAGCACATCCTTATTCAATCGCGTCGAGCGGCCCATCCGCGCTCCATGCATTTCCAAAAAGGCATCCGACAGCACGCTGATGTCGAGTTTGTGCGAGCGCAGCGGCGGCAGTTCAATGGTCACTACTCGCAGTCGGTAGAACAAGTCTTCGCGAAACTTGCCGCTGCGTATTTCAGCCGGCAAATCGCGATGGGTCGCGCTGATCACTCGGACGTCAACGGGAATCGTCTGCGAACCACCCAGACGCTCGATCGTACGGTTTTCCAGCGCCCTCAGAACTTTTGCCTGCGTCACAGGATTCATGTCGCCAATCTCGTCCAAGAAAAGAGTCCCGCCGTGCGCCTGCTCGAATTTTCCCCGTCGCTGTTGCGCTGCACCGGTAAATGCGCCTCGTTCATATCCGAAAAGTTCCGATTCGATCAGTGTTTCCGGCAGCGCCGCGCAATTCACCGCGACGAATGCTTTGCCCGCGCGTGGCGAGCGCGCATGAATCTCCTGCGCCAACAGATCCTTGCCGGTTCCGCTCTCGCCAAGAATCAGCACTGTGGAATCGGTCGGCGCAACGCGGTCGGCAATCTCGAATGCGCGGCGCATCTCCTCCGAGCGCCCAATCATCGCGCCAAACTGACCTTCGGTGACGAGTTGCCGCCGCAGCGAACTGTTTTCCTCCTCCAAGGAAGCCAGCTTCAGTAAATTTGCGACGCGCTGCCGCAGCTCGTCCAGTTCGAATCCCTTCACCAAATAATCGGCCGCCCCCAACCTCAGCGCATCTACCGCTGTTTTCGCTGCGTCCAGCGCGGAAATCATCAGCACTGGCATAGTGCTTCCCTGGTCGCGAAGCATTTTCAGAAACGAGAGCCCATCCTGCCCCGGCAAAACCACATCCAGCAACACCAGGTCGGGCTTCTCGGTCAGCAAAGCATCGCGCGCTGCTTCGGCAGAGTCTGCCTCAGCAATGCGATATTTCGATTCCAATGCCCGCCGCAATCCGTACCGTGCCGCCGGCTCATCATCCACAATCAAAATCGTTTTCACGTAATCTCCGCACAAGCTCCGAACTCGCCGGTTCGTCTTTACCTCGTTACTTCCTTACTGCCTACTCCGTTACCTCACCTTTCTTCAAAGGCAGCCAAACCGAAAACTTCGTTCCTCGTCCATTCGCCACAGGGCTCTCCAGTTCCATCCTTCCTCCAGCCTCGCTCACGCGACGCGCTACGATTGCCAATCCCAATCCTGTTCCCTGCGTTTTCGTAGTGAAAAACGGTTGCATCACTTTCTCGCGCAGCTCGACGGAAATTCCTTTGCCACCGTCCTGTACGGAAATCACCGCGCTCCCATTGAGCGCCTGCGCTTTCACTCGTACTTCACCGCCGTAGCCGCTTGCTTCCAATCCATTGACCACCAAATTTGACACGATGTCGCTGACCGCCTCCCTGCTAGCCGTAACACCTAGCGCCTCTTGAACCGTCACACCAAATTCAATGCCCTTGCGCTCCGCCTCATGCTTCATCACTGAACTCACTTCGTTCACAATCTCTCCCACGTCGCACAATGCGGCCGCACCGCCCAAAACCGCCGGTCGGCTGAACTGCAGCAATTGCCTCAATTTATTCGAGAGCCGCGAAACTTCTCCCAACACCATCCGCGTTTCCGCCTTCAACGACTCCGGCATCTCCGCACTCTCCATCTGCACCTGCAAAATCGTCTTGATCGACCCCAGCGGATTTTTCAAATTGTGCGAAATACTGGCCGCCATCTGCCCCAGCACGGCCATCCGCTCCCGCTCCGCCAATTCCCTCTCCAGCCGCAGCTTCTCCTCAATCAACCGGCACAAATCGATGGATGCGGGTAGCTGCTCACATAACAGTTGGAGCGCCGCTGTGATTTCGCCAGAAAGCATTGCACCGTGAGGTCGAACAAAAAGCATTGCGTTAAGCAATCCCGGTTGATAAACGGGAAATCCTTCGGCGCCAGCTTTTTGAGCGTTGTCACGAATGGTTTCTTGGAGGATAGGTTCAAGAACCTCCAGCCAAGCTTCTGCAAACTCGAATTGCTGCTTGACGCCGTCGCCGATGAACTGAATGAAACCTCGTAAATCTCCGTCGCGGGCTTTCTCTCTAATTTTGACGATCAGTCGACGAACATCATCCATTTGGTGTTGAGCAGTCTCATGTAGTCGCTTTCCTAGAATCCTCTGAATCGGCTCCACAAAGATGACCAAGACAAAGAGGAGGATCGACGCTGTCGCCTCGGGAGGCAGAACGGGTTCAAGCAATCCGCTTACCCGGCGAACCAGCCCCAGATAAAGGAGCGCCAAAAATGTTACCGAAATGGCATACATGAGATTGGTCTGACGACCGATTTGAAGAAAGTTGTACTTTTGTACAGCGTAGATGAGAGCTGCAAAAAGCGGGATGGGCAGAGAATCGAGCGTTGTTGTGAGACTTGCTGTGATCTGGGGACTTGGCCGCCAATTGAGAACGTGGAGAATCAAGACCAGCAATGTGCAAACCGTCAGACCGGAACCGGCAAAATAGTGAAAGAGCTTTTCCTTCTGATGCGCCGTCGTTTGGGCAAATCTGAATTGCCATCCGGCGCTCGCGCCGAGCGAAATAGCCAGACACATTCCGAATAACGGACCAAACGTTCTGGCTGGCAGGAGAAAATCAAAGTCCTGACCGGGCACGAGCTTTGGGTACGCCCAAATCGCAAAAAGCACTACGAGTGCATAAACAAACGTAAGCGTCAGGCGCTTGGATTGATCGGGATTGCTCTTCCAAGGTAACAGGCCGCGCATTGAGGCGTACTCAAGATGGAGATGAAGAAGCAGTGCTGGAGTGAAGCAGAGCCCGGCGCTCAGGACGGTCCACGCGAACGTCGTGAGCAACGGCGGCGGCTGCAGATAATAAATCTGTGCATTGAGCGCCAGCAGCGATCCGCCGTAAAACAAAAACAGCGAGAGGCACAAGAAGAAGAACACCCGCTCAAAATTCCGCTGCCTACGGTAGCCGAGTATTACTACCATCCAGAACAGCATCAGCAGCGTCCCCGCCGTGTAGCCGATCAGCCGAATATAGAGAAGCGCACCCACTCAGAGCCTCGCGCGAATTCTACGCTTGGTGGGAAAGCACGGCAATCTCCAAGTGCAAGATTTTTCTTGCATCAGCTAAACCTATGTAAATAATAGATTTAAATAGAGTATAGTCGATTGTTAAATTCTGGCAAGAACCGTTCACCTGCCACGCTAAGCCTTGACATGACAGCAAACTCTGCTATATTAGCACTCGACTGTGAGGAGTGCTAAAACCCTCTCTCTGGCGCAATTCCACAGTTCACCTGCAAATAATAAATGGAGGTTTTCCGAAGATGGCAGTCAATCTCACCCCGCTGCACGACCGTGTAATCGTGAAGCGCATTGAAGAAAAAGAAACGGTAAAAGGCGGCATCATCATCCCGGACTCGGCGAAAGAAAAGCCGATGGAAGGCGAAGTGATCGCTGTCGGCTCTGGCAAGCGCGAAAAGGGCGAACTGATCCCTCTCGACGTCAAGCCTGGCGATCGCGTTCTGTTTGGCAAGTACGGCGGCACGGAAATCAAGCTGGACGGCGAGGAATTCCTCATCCTGCGTGAAGAAGAAATCCTGGCCAAGCTCGGCGGCGCCGCAAAGGCCGCAAAAAGATAAGCAGTAAGCTTTTTGTAGTGCAGGGCTTCAGCCCTGCGGATTTGGTTTGCCGTAGTGGCCCCGACCCGGTCGGGGTGCTTCATAAAATGAAATTCAGCAGTTCGCACCACGATCCATCAGGAGGAAACAAGAAATGGCGAAGCAGATTGTTACGGGAGAAGCATCCCGCCAGGCGATTTTGCGCGGCGTGAATGCTCTTGCCGATGCAGTGAAGATTACCCTCGGCCCCAAGGGCCGCAATGCGGTCATCGAAAAGAAGTTCGGCGCGCCGATTATCACCAAGGACGGCGTTACAGTAGCGAAAGAAATCGAACTCCGCGATCCGCTCGAGAACATGGGTGCGCAGATGGTTCGTGAAGTCGCTTCCAAGACTTCCGACGTTGCCGGCGATGGCACCACCACCGCTACCGTGCTCGCTCAAGCCATCTTCCGCGAAGGCGTGAAGACGGTCGCCGCAGGCGCAAGCCCCACGGCTCTCAAACGCGGCATCGATCGCGCCGTTGAAGTCGCCGTAGAAGAAATCAAGAAGCTGCACAAGGACGTCAAGGGCGATATGATCGCCCAGGTCGGCACCATTTCCGCCAACAACGATAAGCAAATCGGCGGAATCATTGCCGAAGCCATGAAGAAGGTCGGCAAGGATGGCGTCATCACCGTCGAGGAATCCAAGACGATGGAGACCACGCTGGAAGTCGTCGAAGGTATGCAGTTTGACCGCGGCTACCTCTCGCCCTATTTCATCACCGATCCAGAGCGGATGGAATGCGTTCTCGAAAACGCGATCATCCTCAACCACGAAAAGAAAATCAGCTCGATGAAGGACCTGCTCCCGTTGCTTGAGCAGATTGCCAAGCTCGGCAAGCCTCTCTTGATCATCGCGGAAGACGTCGAAGGCGAAGCCCTCGCGACTCTCGTGGTCAACAAGCTGCGCGGCACCCTGCAGTGCGCTGCAGTGAAGGCTCCTGGCTTCGGCGATCGCCGCAAGGCCATGCTCGAAGACATCGCAGTCCTGACCGGCGGTAAGTCCATCACCGAAGATCTCGGCATCAAGCTCGAGAACGTGAAAATCGAAGACCTGGGCCGCGCCAAGAAAATCACCATCGACAAGGACAACACCACCATCATCGAAGGCGGCGGCAAGTCCGGCGAAATTGAAGGCCGCGTCAAGCAAATCCGTTCGCAAGTGGAAAACACCACTTCCGATTACGACCGCGAGAAGCTGCAAGAGCGCCTGGCCAAGCTGGTCGGCGGCGTTGCAGTCATCAAGGTAGGCGCGGCAACCGAAACCGAACTGAAAGAAAAGAAAGCTCGTGTTGAGGACGCCATGCACGCCACTCGTGCGGCAGTCGAAGAAGGCATTGTTGCCGGCGGCGGCACTGCGCTTCTCCGCTGCATCTCTGCCATCGAAAAGCTCAAGCTACATGATGACGAAGCAGTTGGCGTCGGTATTGTGAAGCGCGCTCTCGAAGAGCCTGCTCGCCAGATCGCGCTCAACGCCGGACACGAAGGCGCTGTGGTGATCGGCAAAATCCGCGAATCCAAGGACGAAAACTTCGGCTTCAACGCCGACACTGGCGAGTACGGCGACATGGTCAAGGCTGGCGTCATTGATCCAGCCAAGGTCACCCGACTCGCCCTGCAAAACGCAGCCTCTATCGCCGGCCTGATGCTCACCACCGAAGCTCTGGTGGCCGAACTCAAGGAAGACGACAAGAAGTCAGCGGCTGCAGGCGGTGGCCCAGGTGGCCCCGGCGGCATGGGCGGAATGTACTAAAATAGCGAGATAGCCTAGCCGGTCGACGAATTGTGCGGTCGCACAGCGACCGACGAATTTTCCAGCTAGCCCAATATCTCAATCCAACAAAGGGCGGGCCGATTTATCGGTCCGCCCTTTGTGTTTCATCGCCCGTACTTGATCTAGCAGCGGCCTGCTGGCCGCCGGCAAAGTTTATCCCGCCGCACTTCGTTTCTGATTGTAGTGTCGGGCTTCAGCCCGGCCCGCTTCGCTCTCGCCATCACTCACCAATTGCTCTTGCACAAAAAATCTAGCCTCGGTAGCATCGCGCATTATCCATGCCCGCCGATTCTGCGCCTTTCTCGAATTCCTCATTCGCTCAAAAAATCCCGCCGTTACCTTTTTCCTGCTTACGTTCGCAATTCCCTGGACCGCCGCGCTCATGATCGCGGTACCCAAACTTTTCCAACTCGCGCCACTTCCAAAATTAACTGGCATCCTCATGTTCCCGGTGATGCTTCTCGGCCCCAGCATTGCCGGAATTTTTCTGACGCGCAAGCTCGATGGACGTGATGGGTTAGAAGATCTCTTCGCACGAATGCGCCGCGTCCGCTTTCCACTCCGTTGGTACACGGCCTTGCTTGTTCCTCCGGTTCTAGCCCTCAGCGTTCTTTTCTGCCTCAAAACGTTCGTGTCGCCCGTCTACGCGCCAAACCGCTTCTGGATCGGCGTCACTTTCGGCCTCCTCGCCGGATTCCTCGAAGAAATCGGCCAGACCGGCTTCGCCTACGCAAAATTGCGCCAGCGTTTCGCCGTTCTTCCCGCAGCCGCAATCCTCGGCCTCTTCTGGGACTGTGGCAGGCCCCAGTGATCGACTTCCTCGGCGCCGCCTCTCCTCACGGCAAAGCTTTGCCAGTGTTTTTCGCGGCCTTCACAGCCGCCATGGCCGCCATGCGCGTCATGATCACCTGGTTCTACGAGCGCACGCAAAGCATCGCCCTTGGCCCAGTTAATCCACATCAGCTGCACCGGCTCGCTCGTAGCTTTCAGCCCACCGGCCGTCACGCCCGCGCAAGAAGCGGCTTGGTACGCCCTCTACGCCGCCATAGTCTGGCTCCTCGTTCTGCTGCTTACTATCCTCTTTTCTGACAACCGCCAGCGCGGCTAACATCGACAAGGTCAAGCTAGCCACCGGCTTGTTGGAAGGAATTACCATGAGAGAGCTCACGGCAGATCTGTTCATCTCGCTCGATGGTTTCGCCTCTGGCATAGACCAGCCTCCTTACTTCGGTTACTTCGGCCCTGGTCTGGCGAGTTGGGTGCGCGATCATCTTGCTCCACCTCAACTGATAGTCATGGGACGAACCACCTATGCAGCACCCGCCCAGTTCGTGCCGTCCGCTACCGATGAAGTCAGCGCCAGAATGAATGCCCTCCCGAAGTTGGTATTCTTGAACTCGCTTGCCGATCCGCTTGGCTGGAAAAACACCCGCCTGGTGAAGCGCCCCATCGCGGACGAGATTAAGGCGCTCAAGCAGCAGCGTGGGGACCCACTCCGATCAATCGGCAGCATCAGTCTGGTGAAGAGCATGATGCAGCAGGGGCTCGTGGACCGCCTTAGGCTCATGGTCTTTCCCCTAATCCTTAGCAGCGCGGGCAGGGAGCCAATCTATGCCGGCTATTCTCAAGCGGGCCTCGAACTCATCAATACAAAGGTTCTTGATTCGCGTGTCATCCTCCTCGAATACCGGCCCGTGCGCCGCTCAGCCAGTTAGCAACGCTCGTGCCGCACGCTTTCTCAGACTACGTTCCTTGCCTCCCCGCCACACCTTCGCTAGACTCTTCTGGCTTCGCCACACCACTCCTCAGGGGAAGAGTTGCCCAAATGCCTGGATTCTTGCAGCGCCTGTTACCGCGCGAAGAGGGCTTTTTCGACCTTTTCGCCAAGCAATCCGAAAACATCGTCGTGGGCGCCAAAGCCCTCCAGCAAATGCTCGCTCACTACACAGGTGTCCCCGAACAAGTGCAAACCATCAAAGCCATCGAGCATCAGGGGGACGAGATCACGCACGACATCCTCACTAAGCTCAATCAGACGTTTATCACGCCATTCGATCGCGAAGACATTCACGCGCTCTCATCCCAGCTCGACGACGTTATCGACTTGATCGATGCTGCCGCCAGCCGCTTCGTCCTCTATCGCGTCAACACCATCCGCGAAGGCACCATCGACCTCGTCAAAGTACTGGTCTCGGCCACCGTGGAAGTCTCCGCGGCGGTCCACGCCATCAGTACTCCTGATCAAGCTTTGAAACACTGTATCGAAATCAACCGCTACGAAAACGACTCCGACCGCCTGTGCCGCACCTTGATCGCGCAACTCTTCGACGAAGAAAAAGATTCCGTGCAAATCATCAAATGGAAAGAAATTTTCGAAGTCATAGAGACCGCCGTCGACAAGTGCGAAGACGTAGCCAACGTAATCGAAGGCGTAATCCTGAAGTCCCACTAATGCGCAAATGCCGCCCAGACTGATCGTTCGCCTTACAACAAAGCAACATCGTCATTCCACTGGCGTGCGTCGTCCCATCTGCATGCACCGTCATTCCGAGCCTGCCTGCACAGGCAGGCGAAGCGAGGAATCTCTCTTCGATTTCGGCACCGACACAACTCGCAACTTTCGCGTCCTGTCCTTTACCTCCTATACCTCCCTTACTTTCTTAGCCTCACTCCCCAGGTCTTCCACCCGTGCCTAGCTTCTCCCTACTCGTCGTCGTCGTCGCCCTCACCCTGGCCTTCGAATTCTCGAACGGCTGGCACGACGCCGCCAACTCCATCGCGACCGTCGTCTCCACTCGCGTACTCACACCCTTCCGCGCCGTAGCCTGGGCCGCCTTCTGGAACTTCATCGCCGCCTTCGTCTTCGGTACCGCCGTAGCCAGCACTATCGGCAAAGGCATGATCCACATCGAACTGGTCACTCAACAAGTCCTTCTCGCCGGCCTGCTCGGCGCAATCTCCTGGAACCTCATCACTCTGGTCCTCGGGCTACCCACCAGTTCCTCGCACGCCTTAATCGGCGGTTACGGCGGCGCAGCCGTAGCTCACGCCGGCTTCAAGTCCCTGATCCTCGCCGGATGGATCAAACCAATTATTTTTATTTTTCTATCGCCGGTAGTGGGAATGCTTCTGGCCATCGCCATCACCACCATCGCCAGTTGGATCGTCCGCAAACAGCGCCCCAGAAAAGTGGACCGTACCTTCCGCGGACTGCAACTTCTTTCCGCCGCACTGTTTAGCCTCGGTCACGGCACCAACGATTCGCAAAAAGGTATGGGCATCATTACCACTGCTTTGCTAGCCGGTGGCCTCATCAAATCATTCCACGTCCCATACTGGGTGATTATCTGCTGCCACCTCGCGATGGGCGGCGGCACCATGGCCGGCGGCTGGCGCATCATCAAGACCATGGGCCAGCGTATCACCAAGCTGACGCCCTTCGGCGGATTCGCCGCGGAAACTGCCGGCGGCCTCACACTCGTAATGAACGCGGTCTTCGGCATCCCTGTTAGCACTACTCACACCATCACCGGCGCCATCGTCGGAGTAGGCGCTTCCCGCCGCCTCACTGCCGTCCGCTGGGGCGTCACCCGCCGCATCGTCTGGGCCTGGGTGCTCACCATCCCTGGTGCTGCCCTAATCGGCACCATCATCTTCCATTTGGTAGGAATTTTTCTCCCAGCCGGGTCATAAAGAATCCAATTCGATTTTGTGCTTTTCTCTGTGGTTGTAGCGGCCACCTTCAGATGGCGCGACGGCTTTGCTACCCTCGGCGGACTTGGGTTCCAGGCCGATCAACTCCTGGAGCGTCAGCTACTCGGGACTTATGGTCGGGCACCTCGGCTAAAGCTCCGATAAATCGCGTGGCCGGGAACCGATGACCCGCTACCTGAAGAGAGGAACGTACCAACGAATGTAGGTTGCCAATCCCAGCAGGAGCGCCAACCACCAGAGAATCAGGACGCTCCGCATCCAAACTTTGTAATTTGTCAGCCTCAAACGTTCTGGCAAAAGGTTCGTCCCGGCAGCAAGAGCGACATACAACCCCCCGGCTTCCGCAAGGCTTCCAAGCGCTGCGTGCGCTGTGGCCAACGCGTAAAAAGACCGGTCAAGCTTTTCCGGAACCTTCGGCTGAACACGTTCGTGAAAGGAAGGAATCATGGCCACCGCAATCAGCACGCCGTTAAGGAGAACGACCGAGGACTGACACCAGGCGTGCGCGCGATACCGTTTCTTGCGCGCCAGGACAGCTCCCAACAGCAAGCCTATTCCGATGACCACCTCCAGCAGCAACATCAAGTCTGCCGAGGCAGGTGCTGCCGTTCCCAGGAATCCTGCGCTCATGGTGTGGCTTTTCTCCGCAATGATAGAGACTCTTTGCGGCGGCAAAATATTCCGCCTGTCTATACTCCAGCACTATCGACTGGAGGTAGGACGTCGTTCCGAGTCCTCTAGCTCCTTTACTTCATCCACTTCCTATACCTCCATCACTCGCGCTATGATTTTTACAGATCTAACAGGCCAATCCATGACTGACACAGGCAAAACTCCGTTCTGCACCGTCGAAGAAGCCGTCGAAGAAATTCGCAACGGCCGAATGATCGTTCTCGTCGACGACGAAGACCGCGAAAACGAAGGCGACCTCACTATGGCCGCGGAAAAAATCACGCCCGAAGCCATTAACTTTATGGCTAAGTACGGCCGCGGCTTAATTTGCCTCACGCTCACCGAGCAGCGCTGCGACGAACTCCACCTCCCGCTCATGTCGCCGATCAACACTTCGGTCCACGGTACTGCGTTCTGCGAAGCCATCGACGCGCGCGTCGGAGTCACCACCGGCATCAGCGCCTCCGACCGAGCCATTACTGTCCTTACCGCAATCGATCCCAAGACCAAGCCACAAGATCTCGCGCGGCCGGGGCACATGTTTCCGTTGCGCGCCCGCAACGGCGGCGTCCTCGTCCGCGCCGGGCAGACCGAAGCCAGCGTCGATCTCTCGCGCATCGCCGGCCTCAATGATTCCGGCGTCATCTGCGAAATCATGAACGAAGACGGCACCATGTCCCGCGTGCCCCAGCTCATCGAGTTTTGCCGCGAACATAATCTGAAAGTGCTGACGGTTGCGGAACTAATTCGCTATCGTATGCAGCACGAGCGCTACGTTCGCCGCGTGGCCGAAACGATTCTAGCCACGGCTTTCGGTGATTTCCGCATGATTGCCTACGCCAGCGATGTGGATCACGATCAACACATCGCGCTGGTGCGCGGCCAACTCGAAGGCTCGGAACCTGCTCTCGTGCGCGTACATTCGCATTGTTTAACCGGAGATGTTTTTGATTCCGCCGCTTGCGATTGCCACGAACTCGTCGCACGGTCGCTGGCAGCCATCGCGAAAGAAGATCGTGGTGTTTTTCTCTATCTTCATCACACTGGACGCGGCTTCGGCATCGAAGCCTCCTCCGAGCCCGGCACGCTCCCGCAAATTCACGTTCACGCCCGCGGCCAACTGGATCGCTCACCCGCGCGCCAGCGATTGGTGCAACACGAAAGCGGCATAGGCGCGCAAATCCTGATCGACCTCGGCCTGAAAGACATCCGTGTTTTAACGAATCACCCGAAGAAGGTAGTAGCTCTGGAAGGTTACGGCATAACTATCGCCGATCAGGTCCCGCTCCGTATCGATCAACCACGCGAAACGCACCAGCTCCTCTAATAAGAATTTAATATTTACGATTCCTTGCCGGGTTCTCTCGGTTTTGTAGTGGCCGGTCTTTCGGGTCGATTCTTTTCTTGGATTTGTTGGGTTTCAGTTCGACGTAGGAGGATTTTGATTCAAGTTTTTCGGAGTCGCGTGTGGCGGCGATTTGGAGGTTGTCGGCGACGTGGCAAGTATGGGCCAGCAACAGAAAAAGGAACGCCAGCACGCACAAGCCCATAGCGGAAGATGGCCATGTGAATTTGCCGGGCAACCGCATGCGCGGCGATAATAACTGGCATACGTACCTTACACAACGATAGAGTGGAGCCAAGCGCCGTTGCTGCTGCGGCTAGCTGACGCGATTCCCTTTGGCGTCATAAATTCCCAGCTCGCCAAAGAGCGCAGCTTGCGATTCGATGTGCTGGCGGTCGCCGACCACGACGATTTGCATGTTTGCGGAGTCGAAATACGTTCTGGCGGCGGACATAACATCTTCGGGCTTTAGCGCACGAACTTTTTCACGGAAGGTTTCAAGGTAATCGTCAGAAAGATCGTTCAGCGCCAGCATGGACATTTGCGACAGCAATCCACTTTGTGTAGCGAGACCCATGGAGAAAACGCCGGTCAAATAATTTTGCGCATCGAGCAATTCTGGTTCGGGGACGGGCACAGAACGGAGTTTGTCGAGCTCGTAAAATATTTCGGTGAGTGACGCGGCCACAACGTCGTTGCGCACCGCCGCGGAAACCGAAAAATAGCCGTATTGCCGCAAGGGATTTACTCCGCTGCGCGGACTGTACGTGTAGCCTTTGTCTTCGCGGATATTCATCACCAGTCGCGAATTGAAAGCGCCGCCGTACAGGCTGTTGGTGAGACCAAGCTTGATCCAGTCGGGATTTTGTCGCGTAATGGCGTGGCAGCCACAAAGAATCTGCGTTTGCACCGAGCCAGGCAAATCCACAAGATATACGCGGCGGCCCTTGGGAACTGGGGGCTTGGCGCTCTCGAGCGCGGCAGGTTTCTTGCCGGTCCAATTTCCGAAGACTTTTTCCGCGCTTCTCTGCATGCTGGCTGCGTCGAAATCGCCAACGAGAATCAGGATGGCATTTTCCGGCGTATAAAAATCGCGATAAACAGATTGCAGTTCGTCGCGCGTGTATGCCGCCACCTGTTCCGCAGTCGGAGAGATCTGTGAATACGGATGTCCGCCGAACAAAACTTTGCGCAGGCGTTCACCGGCCAGAAAACCGGGCTGGGTGCGCTCTAGTTTGACTTCTTCGAGTTTCTGACGGCGCTCGCGCTCAAATTCTGCCGCGGGAAAAGTTGCCTCGCGCGCCAATTCGTTCATCAGTTGCAGCAGCGGTTCAGCGTGATCGCTGAGGCCTGCGAAGGAAATCGAACTGTTGTCTTGGCCTGCGTTGACGGAAAGGTCAGCGCCAAGACCGCGAAGAAGTTCTTCGATTTCGCGGCTGGAATGTTGTGCGGTTCCCGTGCGCACCATGGTCGCAGTCATTTCCGCGAGTGCGGTTCCACGCGAAGCTGCGAATGCGTTGCCAGACCGAAAAAACAGCTCGCCGTGGAATTTTGGAATAGTGTGCGATTCGAGCAGAATCACTTCCAGACCGTTGGCAAGTTTTGCTTTGGCTCTTTTCGGCCAGCGGACTTCGCGCTCCGGCGCGAGTGCGGGAATTGAATTTGCCGTGCGTTGCGGTTGCGTGGCCATCACGCCGCCTCCTGCTCGGATTTCGCGATAGGTTTACGAAACACGATGGCACGATTTTGCGGTTGCAGATACTTGCGCGCCGCGTCCTGAACCTGTTCCTTTGCGACGGCCAGGAATCCATCGAGAATAGTGTTAACAAGTTGCGGGTCGCCATCAAACAAAGTGAAGCAGGCAAGCAAATGCATCAAGCCGTACTTCGGCATCTGCCCGCCGCGGCCGCCTTCGAGGGTGGCGAAATAATCAGAGCGCCATTTTATTTTCAGCTGATCCAGTTCGGAATCACTGATTCCCTTCTCCTGCATTATGCGAACGATTTGGTCGAAGGCAGCAAGAGTATCTTCGCTGGAAATCTCCGGCTTGTGAAAAAGTCGCGTAGTCATTTGCGCTGGGCCGTCGTAACCGAAAATGTCGTCCACGCCGCCGTCGGCTTCCACGGCGATCTGCTTTTCGAGAACCAGTTCGCGGTACACGCGACCGGCGCGCCCGCCGTGCAGAGCTTGATCGAGCAGAGCCATGGCGCACCAATCGGATGTGCGGCGCGGAGGCAGCACATAGCCGACAGCCATAGCTGGCAAGGTGCCAAATTTTTCAACGACATGGCCGCGGCGTTCTTCAACTTGCTGTGGTTCAGTCGGGTCGGCAAATTGCGGTGGCGGTCCGGCAGGAATGCTGCCGAAATATTTTTCCGCCAGTGAAAAACCATCCGCGACATTGACATCACCGAGAATCAATAGAACCGCGTTGTTGGGAACGTAATAGGTACGAAAGAATGTTTGCACGTCGGCAAGGCTGGCGGCATCCAGGTCGGCGAAGTCACCGTAAAAATTATGCGCATTGGCCCAGTTGCGAAACGCGACCGGCGGCATATCCAGCCAGGGGAAGCCGCCATACGGTTGATTCATGACGTTTACGCGAACTTCCTCCTTCACAACGTCGCGCTGATTACGAAGATTTTCATCATCTACTTTCAGGGCGCGCATGCGATCGGCTTCGAGCCACAGCATGCGCTCGAGCGCGTTCGAAGGCACGGCTTCAAAATAATTGGTGACGTCGTACATGGTGGAACCATTTAGGACGCCGCCGCTGGAATTAACCAACTTGATGTGCTGCATTTTTGGCGCGTTTTCCGAACCCTGGAACATCATGTGTTCGAAAAGATGCGCAAAGCCGCTGCGTCCCCGCGGCTCAAGGCGAAAGCCAATTTTGTAATAAACGCCCACAGTTACGACCGGCGCAGTCGAATCCGGCGCAACAACCACACGCAGGCCGTTTGCGAACGTTTTGTGCTCGATGGGAATCTGTAATGGCTTCACGCGCTTACCCCTATGGATTTAGATTGCGAATCAGCTTTTGAAGAAATTGTTGCGAGTTCGCGAAGCACAGAATCCGGATCGCGAGCCAGCAATCTGGCGGCGAGACGGCTCACCGCGCGATAGGCCTGCAAATATTCTAGCGGAAGAGCTTTCAGCGCGTCTTCGTGCATGGCGATGACCGAGTAATCGCCGCGCGCAAGCGGGCCAGTCCACGCCGCGCGCGCGCCCAGGTGTTCGAGATTTTCCAAAACCTGGCGAGTGAGCGGCGAGAGGGCCATTAGGGCCTGATGACGCTTCATGCCAAGCGAAGTGAAAATGCGAACTGCCGTTTCTTCGAGCGCAAGCAGGTGGCCGGCGGAAATCGTAGCGGCAGCGTGATAAAGAGGCTTGCTAGATGCCGGCAGATGGACCGGCTGTCCACCGAGGGCGCGGGTGATCGCGCGTGCCACGCGGATCGCGCCGGGATCGCCCTCGATGACAAAAATTCGTCCATCAAGATCCGGAATCCCCATACCACTGAAAGATTGCAAGGGGTGAATGGAGCCGACCGCCGCGCCAAGGGTCTGCAATCGCGCAAGAACATCCGAACCGAAAGCGCCGCTGGTGTGCAGCACGGTCCTGTTTCGCAAATCGGCGCTGGCAATCGACGCAAGGCGGCTTGTGACCTCCTCGATCACAGAATCGGGAACTGCAATCAGAATAACGGGAGCGACAAGGACACCTGACGACAAATCCGAACAACCGCGGCCGCCTCCGATGGAGCGGACTGCGCGCCGCGCCGTGGCTTGCCTGCGTGTTACAACCGAGTGAATCTTCCAACCCTGTTCGCGCAAACGACGGCCCAATGCGCGGCCAATTCGTCCTGCGCCGATAATGGAAATTACCGATTTCTTCACTATGTTAGGATACCGTGTTGGCACCTTCCAACACCAATTCATGAGGATTATAGGGCTGCTTTTCTTCGGGATTATCGCAATTTTCTGGATTGCGCACGGTTTGCGCGTGGCGTTGGGCGCGTTGACACTTCCCTGGTTGAAAGATTTCGGCGCTGCCGAGGATGGCGATTGCCCGCCTGTGACCATTCTTTTCGCGGCGCGCGATGAAGAAGAAAAATTGCCGCAAGCATTGGAAACGCTGCGACAAATTGACTATCCGGCGCTCGAAATCCTGGCGGCGAACGACCGTTCGAGCGATGGCACAAAGAAAATATTGAATGATGCTGCGCAGCGCGACTCGCGCTTGAAAGTGGTGAACATTGCCGACTTACCCGCGGGCTGGCTGGGAAAGCCGCACGCGTTGCAGCGCGCCTATGAAGCATCGAGCGGCGAATGGCTCTTGTTTACCGACGCGGATGTGCGATTTCGTGTTGATGCGATTCGCCGTGCGATCACCCTGGTTCAAACCAAGAAGTTGGACCACCTGACGCTGATGACCGACGTGGAGATGCACGGTTTCTGGGAAAAGACGGTGCTTACATTTTTTGGAGTGGGATTTCACCTGGCTACCAATCCGAGGGGCGTTTCCGATCCTCGGTCGAGCGCGTACATCGGAATCGGAGCGTTTCAATTGCTGAAGCGAGCAGCGTACCAGACGAGTGGCACGCATAGCCGGCTGCGCATGGAGGTCCTGGATGACATGAAGCTGGCAAAAATAGTTAAGCAGGCTGGATTCAAGTCCGCGGTCGGCGTCGCGCAAGATTTTGTGACGGTGCGATGGCATGCGGGAATTAGGAATATCGTTCGCGGCGTCACGAAGAATTTTTTTGCAGGGGCGGAATTCAAGCTGTCCATTGCCGCGTTACAACTTCTTGGAATACTCTGTGTAAATATCGTGCCGTTCGTGGCGTTGCCGTTTGTGCGTGGATGGATGCTGGCCTTCGCAATTGTCAGCGTCGTGATTGCATTGGGTTTTCATGCGGGAACTGCGTGGGTGATGCGGGCTTCGCCGTTTTATGCGCTTACGCAGCCTTTGGGTGCGGCGATCTTCGGATTCATGTTGTTACGGTCGACTACCGTGACACTCAGGCAGCGTGGAATTGTCTGGCGGGAGACCTTTTATCCGTTGGATGAGTTGCGGCGTGGGATCGTGTGAGCCGATCGATCAGGCTGCAATTGCAAGAGCAGCGGCATAACCCTTCCTTCGTCAGGGCGAGAAGCAGCTGCTACCCAGACAAGCGCGCGGCCGGTAGGGATTAATCGACGGAGGTTTGCTGCGCGGATGGTTCGCGGCCGAAGACGCCTGCCAGGTCCTGATTTTTGATGGAGCGAATGCGGTCGCGAAGTTGGGCGGCTTTTTCGAATTCGAATTTCTTGGCGGCTTCGCGCATCTGGGATTCGAGTTTACCAAGTAGTTCGGCGACTTCTGATTCGGTGCGCGCAGTGGCTACCGCGGCATCCAGTTCGCCAGCATCCAGAGGAATGGAAACGTAATCCGCTTCAACGATCTTTGCCAATTCCATGTCGGTGCTTTTGATAATGGATTGCGGAGTGATGCAGTTTTCCTTGTTGTAGGCGACCTGTTTTTCACGACGGCGATTGGTTTCCGCGATGGCTTCGTTTATGGAGCGCGTGCGCGTATCAGCGTAAAGAATGGCGCGGCCTTCGACGTGACGAGCACAGCGGCCAATGCTCTGAATCAAGGAGGTGGTGCTGCGCAGAAAGCCTTCCTTGTCGGCGTCGAGAATCGCGACGAGCGAAACTTCGGGCAGATCGAGGCCTTCCCGCAAAAGATTGATACCGATGAGGACGTCGTATTCGCCGCGGCGTAGATCGCGAAGAATCTTGATGCGATCGAGGGTTTCGATTTCGGAGTGCAAATAGCGGCAGCGCACACCGATTTCCGTGAAGTATTCGCTGAGATCTTCCGCCATGCGCTTGGTCAAAGTGGTAACCAGCACGCGCTCGTTTTTCCCGGCGCGAATGCGAATTTGCTCCAGCAGATCGTCCACTTGGCCCTTCACCGGACGAATTTCGATTTGTGGATCGACCAGACCGGTCGGCCGAATTACCTGTTCGACAAAAACACCGCCGGACTTGGTGAGTTCATAGGGACCGGGAGTAGCCGACACGTAAACGATCTGATTGGTGCGATTTTCGAACTCCTCAAAAGTCAGCGGTCGATTATCCAGCGCTGAGGGCATGCGAAAACCGTAATTGACCAGCGTCTCCTTGCGCGCGCGGTCGCCGTGATACATGCCGCGCACCTGGGGGACGGTCTGGTGCGATTCATCGATGAACAGCAAATAGTCCTGCGGAACATAATCGAGAAGCGTTGGCGGGGCTTCTCCGGGAAGGCGTCCGCTCAGGTGACGCGAATAATTTTCAATACCATGGCAATAGCCGATGGTGCGCATCATTTCGATGTCGAAGAGAGTGCGTTGCTGAAGGCGCTGCGCCTCGACGAATTTTCCCTGCTTTTCCAGTTCTTTTTTCCACCAGCCGAGCTCTTCCTGGATGGTCACGATGGCGCGTTCGCGCTGCGCCTGCGGCATGACGTAGTGGGTTTTTGGGTAGATGGGAACTCGCGACAAATTCTGCTGGCCGGGGCGAACTTCTCCGGTCAACGGATCGATCTGGTGGAGTTTATCGATCTGGTCGCCCCACATTTCGATGCGGTAGGCGTTGTCTTCGTAGGTGGGATATATTTCCAGGATGTCGCCGCGAACGCGAAACGTGCCACGGCGCAGATCCTCGCTGCGTTCGTATTGAATGTCGACAAAACGGCGGAGCAGCGCCTCGCGGCTGGTCTGAAAACCTTTTTCCAGCATGACCAGCATGCCGTAATAGGCTTCTGGCGAGCCGAGGCCGTAAATACAACTGACCGAGGCAACGATGATGACATCGCGGCGCTCGAACAGCGAGCGCGTGGCGCTCATGCGAAGCTTGTCAAGCTCGTCGTTGATGGTGGATTCCTTTTCGATATAAACATCGGCAGCGGGTACGTACGCCTCCGGCTGATAGAAATCGTAATAGCTGACAAAATATTCGACGGCGTTTTCAGGGAAAAAAGATTTGAACTCGTGATAGAGCTGCGCGGCCAGCGTTTTGTTGTGCGCAAGAACCAACGCGGGGCGATTCGAAGCTTCAATGACCTTAGCCATCGCGAACGTCTTGCCGGAGCCGGTGACGCCGAGCAAAACCTGGTGCTTGTCGCCAGCTTCAACGCCATGCAGAAGCTGGGCAATGGCGGCGGGCTGATCACCACGCGGCTGGTAGGTGCTCTTGAGTTTGAACGTCATGAAGGGTCGCTCCTGCCGCTCCAGCAAGGCCTGCGCAAACTTTCATTATAGCGCGGGTGGCAAGGTTTGCTTTCGCCCTGAGACAGGCGCAACGACCGACAATTGCACAAATTTAAATTCAGTGTGCGGATTGCGGTGAATCAGGCAGAAGCAGCATGTCGGAATGGCTTTTAGCGTCCAGAACATAACGGACCGAGTTCGAACCGTCGGTCAGTGCGACCAGCACGTCCATGGCTTGCTGGGCGTCTTCGGTAGAGCGAACGAGAAGCCCGGAAGAACGGTCGAAGTACAGAATAGTTTCATTTTTGCCGGCTGCGCTGCCACGAGTTTTCAGGTTGCGGAGCTTATAGTCATCTGGAGTGGAATTCTTGGGCGAAGATTTCTGGCGTAGGACCGATCGGATAAGAATCACGGCGCATACTTTTGCATTCAGCAAAGAAGTTTCCCGGTTCGCTCTTTGTACATGTTGATCGGACCGGCAGGGCTCATCGCGAACGTATTGATATTTTTTCGTCCAGAATAGTGCAGCAATCGGCGAGGGATCGGTTTCTGGTTCGGAGGTTTCCCATTTTTGGCCGACGTGAACTCCCGCTTTTGGAAAGGTCATGGAAGAAGTAAATCGCCCCAGCCAGTCGTTCCATGCGAATTGTTGCGCTGGGGAAAGCCGGTCGATTCCCATTATTTGTGAGGCGGTGCCGTTAGCCGCGATAGAGACTTCCACCATTTTGTCGGATGTTGAGGAATCGTGGGTTTGCGAATTTTGCGACTGCGAAGAGACAGCCGGGGGATTGCGCTCGGAATAGTAAGTCTTGATATGCAGGTCAGCCGGCCCGGCACTCAAGATTTCCACTTGCAGCAGGCCGGTTGCTGCTAGCGCCGAAGAAGGCGGCAACTGCGGAGAGCTAACGGGACCTGCGGTTTTCATGTTGCGAGAACTGTTGAAATCGATGCGATAGAAAAGAATCTGGCCGGCGTGGAAACGTGGGGCGAGTCGCAGACGCTTTGAAAATGAATGCGGCGCGCCGGTAGCGAGGAACGCAATCAGCAGAAATACTCGCACCAAGATGCAAATCCGGCTCACGGCAATCGCTCGATGGTAATAGTGAGCGTAAGCTTCGAAGAGAAATCCGGAGGTTGCGGCAAGCCAGGGACGGGATCGACGTGGCGAGTAGTGGTGCGAGAGGCGCTTCGATTGGCGCGGAGCAGGCTGCCGTCCTGAAGCGACAGGGTGGAAAGCGAATCCGCGAAGAACGCTTCCTCTTTTTGCGTGGGCGATAAAGTTTTCTCGGCGCCTGGAGTTGCGAGTCCCGCCGAGCTCCACAACAGTTGCTGAACGACGTGCAGCGTTGCGGCTGGAACTTCATTTTGGGAATCGAGCCACTCGGTGGTTTCGGAGCCGCGAGCATTTTTCAATAAGCTGCTGACGGGCTGAAATGAGTGTTGAGATGTCGCGCCGATCGCCAATTCTAACTGCGGAAGGATGACGTTGGGACGAACGGCGCGCTTCAGCCACAGGGATAAGAGCTGCGGAGCCGTCTCCGCAAGCGGTGGTAGCGCGTTTCCGCTAACGCTTGCGGCCGCCTCGCCTAGCACGCCTCTATCGTTTTCCGTGTAACGCATGTTTTCAGTCTGCAGCCAGAAAGTGCAAAACGCTTTCAACGAGTCCTGCAATTCGGTGTTGGTTTTATCCGAGATCTGCGCCACTTCTTCGCAGCGCTGAGGATCTGGGGTCACAGTTTCTTCAATCGTAGCGGAGCCGTCATTTTGCAAGGAGAATATTTTGCGAACTGCGCTCCAGCGCACAGTTACTTCCGCTGTGTGAACAACCGGCGTAACGTAGGTTTGTGCGGCAACTGTTTCCGTCGTGACGCTATGCGATTCGGCTTTCAAATTCAGCGTCACTTGATACCGCTCCCCGGCGGGCGCAACAAAATGGCGCCTAAGCGGCCGCTGCTGCGCGAACACATCGGGCGCCGCAACAAACACCGTCACTGCCAGACAAATTTGCCCCGCCCACGCTGCAAGCAGTTTCATCGCTGAAGCGCCATGTTCTAAGGCGCAGGTTGGATCGTGAGTGTGCGATCAAAAAAATCGCTGGCCGCATGATAGGCCTTGAGCCACGAACGATGCAGGAGAAAATCGTGAATTTCATCGGGAAAAATGAGCTGTTCGATGTGTACATTACGTGCGCGAAGCCGCGCGACGAGATCCACTGTTTGCGCGAAATATACGTTGCGATCATCATCACCATGAATAAAGAGCACTGGCGACTTCCAGGAATCGACCGCAGTGACTGGAGAGCTGTCATGGGCGAGTTTGGTGAGCTCGGGCGAAATATTCTTGCCGTCCCAGTTGTCGGTGGGCCAATCGTGAACGCCGTGGAGGTCGACTCCGGCGGCGAAGAGCTCGGAATTGCGCGCAAGACCCAGCGCGGTAAGTAAGCCACCATAACTACCGCCCCATAACCCGATGCGCGCGGGGTTTATGTCAGCACGCGACTGCAGATATTTCCCCGCAGCGACGACGTCCTGATATTCGCTGGCTCCGCGTCCGGCACGGCCGGGAGCTTCGCGGAAAGCGCGGCCGTAGCCGATGCCACTGCGATAGTTCACGGCAAGTACCACGTAGCCGCGGCTGGCGAGATATTGGTTCATGGCATAGGAATTCGAGTAGTAATACATATAATGCCAGCCCGGTAACATCTGGCGCATCGGACCGCCGTGGAAGAATAGAATACCGGGGCGTTTTTCGCCGGGCCTTCGATCTTTTGGCAGGAAAAGTTGACCGTGGATGTCAAGTCCGTCTGCGGATTTGAAAACCACCTGTTCTGGCGTCACCAGCCTATTGGCGGGAAAACCTTCAGGCCAAGTTTCGCCAGCAAAAGGTTGCCCAGTGGAGCGAGAATCCGCAACGCGTCGCACGAACGGGCGCGCGGCGTGCAGCGCATCGGATCCCAAATAAACAAACGAATCAGTGGTGGCAACCGCAGCCGGACTCCATTCAATTCCCGCCCCGCTGCTCAATTGTTGCGGAGCATCGCCGGCTGCGGACACGCTCCACAGATGGCGCCGGTCAACATCATCGCAGTTCGAATTAAACAAAATGGTTTGCGCGGTCGATGCGAACGACCACTGTTCGACTTCGCAATTTCCGGGAGTAAGGAGCTTCGCAGCACCGGCGCCATCCGCAGACATACTGTAGAGATGCTGCCAGCCGTCCTGCTCGCTGGCGAAAACCATGCGATTATCAGCGGCCCAGCCGATCGCACCACCGCCAGTATCGTCCGCCATATAAGGGAATGAGTCTTGCAATTCTTTGCCGCTGTGCCAAATTTCTTTCGCATTCCAGGTCGCGACGTCGGCGACTCGAATGGCCCACGGATGCGCGCGATCCGGTTCAATGAAATAGCCCTCTGGCGTGTCGCGTGGAACGGCTGGCTGGCGCACGAAGGCAATTTGTTTTCCGTCGGGGGACCACTCGACATCTGAGTCCCTGTCCACACTGGGCGCGACGAAGCGAACTGTCTTGGTATTGGCATCGTAGATGCCGATGAAACTGTGATCGCCTCTTCCGGAAACAAAAGCCAGTTTATTGCCGTCCGGCGACCAGCGCTGCCCAAAACCCGTGCCGCTTACGACCAGCTGCACAGGCTTTTCCTTTCCGTCCAGCGGCGCCAGCCACAGACCGCCATCGCGCAAGTAAGCACAAATTCCCTGCTTCGAAATCCGCGCGTCATGGCCGGCGTCAATCTTTTGTGGATCACCACCTCGCCACGAAATTTGATATACCGTCTCCTCCACTCCGGCGGGATTACTGGTCGGATTGGGCGATCGTCCGGCGTGATTCTTCCCTCCACCCCGCGTATAGACGATGGTGTTGGCGTCGGCAGAAAACTGCAGCGACGAAAGCTCTTGCCCATCTTCTTCGAGATAAGAGGTCAGCCGGCGCGCTTTGAAGTCCGGCGCCTCTGCCGCAAAAATATTGCGTTTGCCCTGCTCGTCCAGCACCCACGCGACACGCGGCGACGATTTTGCCGCAGTCAAATCGCTGGGAAACGGTGCACTCATGACCTGTTCCAGCGTGAACGATTGTTGCGCCTGCGTGCCCGATGCCACGATCAGAAGCACCAAACAAATCTTAAAGATAAATGCTGCAAGACGATTACTGCTGCGCGGCTGAATTTGCATTGTTCTCCTTCTAATCTCCTGGCTGCTGCGCCGTGGCCTTCTGCAAAGAAACTTTGGGCTCAGCAAGGGGGCCAGAAATCTGCATGAAGCGAATCGTATTCTGCGGCCGTGCAATGCGGCCCGCGACACGACTCTCCGCAGTGAGATCGGTGTTTTCTGAAAAGCTGACGCTGCCTTTCAGCAACAAATCGCCGGACGCGGACGTCAAACGCAGACTGTTCAACTCGAACCCGCCATCGCTCAAATGAAAAGTTCCATCACCTGCGGCCCAGTGTGAAGTTCCAGTCTTCCATTCGCCAAGAGCGAGTGTACCCGCAATGTCCCAGCCGCGTAACTCCACGTTCGCGAGGCGAATTTCGCCTTTACCTTCCAGACTTCCGAGCAGCGCATCGTGACCAATTCCGGCGGCGCGCAACTCGAAACTTCCCGAAGCCAAACCAGCAAGGCGACTGGACAATTGCGCGAGCCACGGTGTTTGGGCGATAGCAACCCGCTCAAACGAAGCGGACATTTGATATCGCGGCTTCGCGGAAAACCCGGCTTCCAACGCGCCTTTTACTTCGCCATCGCACCACTGCGCTTGCACATCCTGCAACCTGAGTTTCAACGCATCCAGTTTCGCCTGCGCGTGAAATTGTTGCAGCCGAATTCTTTCAATGGTCAGTTCGTCCACGCCCAGGCTCCCCGAAGCGCGAATCCGCTGCAATACCACACTGGGAGGTTCGGGCGCGGGTGCTCCGCCGAATGCGGGCGGCAGCAAACGTTGCAGCCAACTGGGCCGCGCTCGCGGACCAATCCAGCGATCCAGCTCTGCGGCGTCCAAGTGATCCGCTTGCAACTGAAAAGTCCAGGGAAGGATTTCGGTTTCGCCAAAATCGCTCGGCGGAATCCGTGGCTGCGCAACAAAACCTGTCCAGCCGGAGCCGAAAGCGCTTATTTTTCCAAGCGTGAATTTTCGTTCGGTATTTCGCCACTCGGCGCGCAGATCTTCGATCTCGATCGGCTGATTCAGCCCGGCAACCTGCAGCGTCGCTTGTGAAAGGTCTGCGCGTCCGCTCCATATGGGAGACTTGTCCGAATTCCAATTCCAGTGTAGGTCAGCGGCGGCCTTTCCTTTTAGTTCCCAACCATTTTGAATTTTTCGGCCAAACGCGTTGGCAAGCGCGAAAATACCCTGTACTTGCGTGGCCTTACCCTCGATGCGAAGGTCTCCGGCTTTCGCGTCCAAATCATAAAGGAATGAAAGATTTGCTTCGGCCGCGCTCGCGCTTAACGCTGGGGCGGAAACGGGCCGGAGCCTTCCGGGCGTAGAAACATTGATGCCCGCGGGAACGCTTAGTGCAAATGGTTCAACAACCACTTTGCGCATCTGGATTCCGCCACGCATCGGACGCGAAACCAGCGGCGTGGGAAAACCTGGAATGCTCCAGCGGCCGCCGGAACTGGAAAAAGCAGCGTCGCGCAGCGAAAGCG
>Ga0209488_10000790_pt1 | contig 26870 bp, 20 predicted proteins | sample Rivendell_Oct201_8_FD_188349 | JGI IMG/M metagenome (GOLD analysis project Ga0209488, IMG submission 188349) | Vadose zone soil microbial communities from the Eel River Critical Zone Observatory, Northern California, USA -... | ecosystem: Environmental > Terrestrial > Soil > Vadose zone >...
CCGCGATCCAATCGAGCGCCTTCGAAGAGTGGTGAACGGCATGAAAACGCCATAGGAAAGGCACTTTGTGCAAAGCCAGATGAATAAAATATTCAGCAACGTCCGCAACCACAACGGCCAAAACAAATTGCAACAACCAGGGAATTCGAGCGATGAATTCTTGAAGAACCGGAACGCCCAAATATTTAGTAGCCTGGGTAGCGGGCAATAAAACCAGAAAAGATAAAATTTGCAGCGGCAGATGAGTGGACATGAAATACACCACGTCCAAGGTCCACTCCTTCCTGAATGTTACTTGTTTTGGATACTGCGGCCAGATTCTTTCCAGTGGTACGTAGATGAGTGCCATCAAGAACAAATCAAGCAAAAACCAGTCCAGGCCGATTGCAAGCCCACCGCGCGGAGCTTCGTTAATCTGTACGCTTGATCCGCCCAAAGCCGTTGCCGCGATGGCCAGCAACATTCCAGTCAATGCCAGAATCTTTTTCTTGCGCAGAATCGAAGAAATGACTCCGAATAATATTGCCCCTACGATGAGGCATTGGATTAGAACGCGCATGGTGTGCATCGGATAATGGGAACGCAGTTCGGGAGAGCTTAGTAGCTGCGGAAAATGTAGGCACAAGACTCCTCCGAAGGAAAGCAATCCAAAAAAAGTTGACAATATTCCACTCCACCAGCCTGTTCCAAAGCCAGTAGACTCGGCATCGCCAAAGAATTCATTAATTTTTTGCTCGATCACGATGTCTCTTAGTTTACGTTTCTCGACTCAGGCAAGCTAGTAGCAAGATAGCGACATGACGCTTTCGCAGAAAAGAAGTGAGGCCGCTACTGGAGTTCAGCGGGCTCGGCTCGATACGCTCTAGAGGATAGGCAACAATTGTGCTCATCCGAAGGAAGCGGTAAATACGAGCGATGTTCAAGCGCTGAAAAGCCCAAGAATTAACGGGACCATTCGGGCTCAGCTCCGGGGGGATATGGCTTGCAGGAGGGGAGTGGTGGCGAGAGTTGTTACTACGGCCATGAGCACGAACATTGCAAAAAGTGTCGGCGAGAGAGCACCGAGGTCGAGCCCAACGTTCAGGACCACGAGCTCCATCAGGCCGCGAGTGTTCATGAGAATGCCCAGCGCGGCAGCTTCCCGGTTGTCCGATCCAGTTATGTGCGCGGCGAAAAAGCTGCCGCCGAACTTACCAACCGACGCGATCAGAATAATGACCACACAAACCAACCAGTCGGCGGGTTCTTTCAGCAGGCCGACCTGCGTGCGCATTCCCGTGAAGGCGAAAAATGCGGGCAAGAGGAGCACGACGACGAGATCCTCGCACTTCTCCCGGATGTCGCGGGCGAGATGGGAGTCGTGAGGAACAACGGCACCGAGAAGAAATGCGCCGAAGAGCGCGTGAATGCCAATGCGCTCTGTAACCAGCGCCGAAAAGAGCAAAGCAACACAGACGCAGGCAAACATTTGCTGTGTTGTTTTGCCCAAGGACATCTGTCGGCGGACCAGCCACATGGCGCCCCTGCTGACGATTAGCAGCACAAAGAGCACGAACGCTATGGCGGCGCTGACCGTTACGAGGACGCGCCCCGGCTGAGCGCGAGCTACTCCTACAACAAGCGCAAGAAGGCACCATGCCGTGACGTCGTCAACGGCGGCGCATGCCAACGCCAGCACACCCATGCGGCTCGTTTGCATTTTGCTGTCGGTCAGAATACGGGCTAGGACCGGAAAGGCAGTGACCGACATGGCCACGCCAATAAACAGTGCAAACGCGGTGAATGTCATGGTGCCGACGGCGTAACGCGGATAGAGCCAAAGCGCCAGGCCCGCGCCCAATAGAAATGGCACGACGATGCTGGCGTGCGAAATGGCTATGGAAGCCCGAGTCCGTTGGCGCAACAAGCTCGTGTCCAGTTCCAATCCGACCAGAAACATGAAGAGGATGACGCCAACCTGAGCAATAACATTCAAAAACGGCGCTATCGCCGGCGGCAGGAGTTGCGAAGAAAGCTGCGGGGCCAACCTGCCGAGAAATGAGGGGCCGAGCACCAATCCGGCGATGACTTCGCCCATCACTTGCGGTTGGTGCAGCCAACGGAATATCGAGCCCAAGATGCGGGCGGCAATTACGATGACCACCAAAGCAAGGAGGACATGCAACAAGACGCCTGGCGTTTCCATGAGCGGCGGTGTTTCGATACTTCCAGGAGGCTCTGTGACCTGCGGCGCAAGGAGCCTGAGTCCGGCGGATCGAATCAGAAGAAAAATGCCCGCCGCTGCCACCAGACCTGCTGAGTAGAAGAGGATGACGGGCAACCGTCGCGTTAAGAGTGGAGGCATGAGGGCAACACGAGAAAGTTTTCCGCGCACGGGAAAAGGGTGCGGCCTTTACCGTCAGCGTGTCTCATCGGAGTCTCTATGTGGCTCCTTTTCGCGTCGCAGATGTTCCTCAATCCGCTTTGCTTGCCTGCGGTTACGTTCAGTGCTTGCTGTGTTCCAGTAGAGAAGCCGGAGGCCCAACGGGAGCAAGTTCACTGCCAGCAGAGACGGCCACAACAGCTCGTATTCCGATCGCCAGTCTGCAATGAACAGCGCCGGGGCCGCGACAAGTGAAGCGATCGCGAGGACTCTGCGCCTCTTCACCCAGGTAGGACTTAATTCGTCCTTTCGAGCAGCAGTGGGATGCATGATGGCGAGCAAGGGAGGCTTGGCCTTACCGTCAGCGTCGAAAATCTCGCAGCACATGAAAGGAAATTTCTGCACTTGAGCCTCACAGAAGGTACGGGCCTCTTCCAAATGGTCGAAAAGTAGAAACGTGCAATCGCGCAGGTGATCGATTTCCCGGCCGTCCGTCGCCAGAGGGTTAGCTGTCTTCACGTTTTTGAGGAATACGGCGCACTGCGTGGCGCCCACGAGAGAAGACCAGTCCGCAGGCTGCCGCGTTTCGTCGTACACCTTGAATACTCGAAGCGCGCCTTCATGAATGGGAGCCACGGGAACGCCTTGCCCACGAAAAGCTGATAAAAGCACCATTACCACAAAACCGGGGGGAAGCGGAAGGGATCCCCTACCTAACTCCCGCCCGAATTACCCAACAAGAGGCGGCCTGCCGTCGGCGCAAGGCGATGCAGTTGAAGGTGCGCTCCCGCAGATAAAGGGCCTCGATATTTGACTGATGCCTTGGTTTGCCGAATTCCTTTCTGCACCTGTTCGTGTGGCCAGTTCGCAACTCTAGCCCTCGGTACAGTTGACGCCATTCGTGCATGGCTTTAAGTCTAGAGCTCACACAAGTTTCAGATTGCTGGGTATAGCTCCAATCGAAGGGCGGAATTGCGCCATGAACTTTATTAGACGGTGGCGGCACGGTCCTGAAAAAGACCAGGAACAGCTTTTGGTACGGCTGTGGACGATGAACAGTATGAACGCTGATGCGGACGGCCAACTTACACGTCCGGCAGCAAAGTTGGCATTTGACGCCAAAGCGGAGCTAAAACCAAGCCTCAAATTTCTGTCGGGTTTGGAAATAGAAAAGGCGGTTACCGAAGCCGCTTACGAGAATCAGATCGCGCACAATTTCAGAAAACACATGAACGACGGCCGGCGCGACCGGTAAGACAGAAGCTGGGCTCGCTTGAACGGGTGGGAAAACGCCAGGAAAACGGACTGAGGAATAAAGTGCTGGCCGCCCAGGTTACAGGCGGCCAGCTCGATCTGGTGTCGTAGACTGCTTACGCTTTTGCCAGCGATGCATGACTGGCGACACACTGCCATTTACCGCTGGGCATCTTCGTCCAGGTGTCGGTCCAGCGCTCATTGTTATCAAAAGGTTTTCCCGCTGCATCGGTGCCCTTCCCTTTGAAGCCTCCGGTCGCGATGGCGGTGTCGCCAAATACAGTGACTTTCACATCGGTGTACTCGGCACTGTCCCATTTTGTTTTCTTGTAAAATGCAAGCATCTCGGCCTTGTCGAGGACTTTTCCGTCGGCCTCGGTGACCACAATTTTGTCGGCGAGCAGCGGAGCGATTAGATCGGGATTATTTGCCTTTTGTCCCTGGAGCCACTGCTGTTCCAGAGCGGCGACGGCCTTCTCGGTGCCGCCGGCCGATTGTGCTTGCGACCATGCCGCGCTTGGCAAAGAAAGCAACCCAATTAAAAACCACATGCAAGTTTTCTTCATAGCCGTCCTTTTCGTCTTCATGGTTGAAATTTTGAAAAAATTGACCTGAGCCTGGCAAATTGGGCAAAGCAAACAACACCACTCTAGGAATGGAGGGAAAGAACCCGATGGGAGGAGAAACAGCTTCCTAACTAGCTGCTTTGCCAGTTTGCAATACGGACGCTACGTGGTATGGGGATGCGAAGTCAATTCAATACATGAGAATTTTCCGCCGCCGGGGTATTTAGAGCCACAACGTAGTGCGCGGACCAAGACGGTGACCCGTCGCGCTAAAAGCGCAGCCAACATGGCTACCTATCCCGCGGGACAGCGGGGCAAAAAAGGTGGCAGCTACATCGGGGATTCGGAGGGGCGGCGGAAGGCGCGATACCCTTCGCGGCTCAAGGTAAATGCGAACCAGGAGACGGAGCCAAGCATGCCTATCCAGCCTAAAGTGCGGGTGGCGTGGGCGATCTGCGTGTCGTGGAGCATAAGATTCCACTGAGTGAAGAGGACTTCCCAGTCGCTGTCACCGGAGCCGACGAGAAGGAGCGCGCTGGTGCGTGCGTCGGCCATGTAGGTGCCGATGTAGAGAAAGTTTTCAAAGAACCAGAAGGCGCAGAAGGCGGTACCGGTAGATTCGCGGCGGAAGAAGAAATAGGCGGCGCAGGCAAGTGGGACGATGAGTTCGAGGAGCGTGCCACCGAGGACCATAAGCGTATGGCCGAAGCCGGTTTCCGCTCCGCCGCCGAGAATGCCGAAGAGTGGGTGTCCGGCTTCGTGGATCATGAGATTGGCGTTGTCCAAGAAGAGAAAACCGGCATGGTTACTTGCGGCGTAGAGAAGGAATACGAGATAGAAGCCGATGGCGATCAACGCGACGGGACGCGAAACGGGCTTCCATTCATCCAGCGTAAGTGTGCGCCACTCCATGCGATGAGGGTAGCAAGAAGGAAGAAGAGGCCTGCAGGAAATGGTGGCGAGTGTTTCGTCAGCTGAGATGGTTCTTACGCTGAGATGCTTTCCGGAGGGAGCCGGAATCTTCGATTCGACACCTTGAAGATCGGGAATAGATTGCTCACTTCGCCTGCCTGCGGCCGGCGGGCTGGGAATGGCAGCGTCAAGGCGAGAGGATGCCAGCTGCTGGAAAGCGGCATAGAACCACGCTCAGGCTGGAAGGCCTGCAGATTGAAGTTTGTTCCACTGAACTGACAGCACCCCGGCTGGAACCTTATTTTTGCAGCAAGCGCAGGGCTTCGTAGGCCGCGCCTAGTTGGGGGGCGTTTTCGTTGAGAATAACGGAGACCGGGATATTGGCGAGGAGTTTTTCGAAATGCCATTTGTCCTTGAAGGAGTTGAAGAAGGCGCCGTCTTTCATCTTTTCCAGAATTTTTACGGCTATGCCGCCGGCTACGTAGACGCCGCCCAGGGCGAGCACTTTAAGGGCGAGGTTGCCGGCTTCGGCGCCGTAGATATTAGTCCACAGGTCGATGGTTGCGACGCAAACCGGACAAGTTTTGTTGAGGCCATTCTGGGTAATTTCCGGAGCGGGGTCGGCGTCGGCGTCGGCGAAAGTAGCGTGCTTTACGGAAGGATCGAGAAATTCGTGGATGGTGCGGAAGCCGCGGCCGGAAAGAATCAGCTCAAAACTGACTTGCGGATAACGGCGGCGCATGAAGCGAAGCAATTCGATTTCCTGTTCGGTGTGGGGAGCGAAATCGGAGTGGCCGCCCTCGGAGGCTCCGACTTGATAACGCGTGCCATCCCAAACGAGAAAAGCTTCGCCCAAGCCGGTGCCCGCGGCGAGCAGCGCGCGTGTTCCGCCGATTTCTGGAGAGCCGGGATTCAGAACGGCGAAATCGGCGGGATCAAGATATTCGATGCTGTGGCCCCAGGCGCCCAGGTCGTTCAGAAGAATGATATGTTCGATGCTCAGTTCCTTTGAAAGTACGGCCGCATCAACGGTCCAGGGAAGATTGGTGGCGCGCACACGATTGTTGATGACCGGACCGGCGATGCCGAAACCGGCGGCGCGGATTTTTTCCTCACCGAGATGCGTGGCGGCTACTCGGGAAAATTCCTTGGCGATGAGATCGAAGGTGGCGAAATCCTTGCTGCGGAAGCGCTGCTTGAAAACGGTAGTTAGCCTGCCGGCCTTTTCAGAAAAAAGCGCGAGGTTGCATTTGGTGCCGCCGACGTCACCGGCCAGTATCACGAGATCCCCCAAAACACAGTGAAACAGAAAACTCAGCGATGCTCCGCGAGGAAAATTGCAGGACGTATCTTATAGATGCACGCGGCGGCATCGCAAGTGGCGCGCCCAAACTTAAGAGCGATTCCTCGCTGCGCCTGACTGCCCGCCACGGCGGGCAAGCGCAGGCAGGCTCGGAATGACGGAAAGAGGAATTTCTAGGGAGTATGCCATTTTCGGCCATCGCGTTCGAGCAAGGCATCGGATTCCTTCGGCCCCCAACTGCCGGAGGCGTACCTGGGAACAGCCGCAGTTTTGGCAGCGCTCCAAACGTCGAGAATTGGGTCGACCAGAGACCATGCGGCTTCTACGCTGTCGCCGCGATCGAAAAGCGTAGCATCGCCGCGCAGGCAATCATTGACGAGGGTAGCGTACGCGCTTCGCGATGAATCGCCAAATCCTTCCTGATAACTGAAACTCATGTTGACGTTGCCGATGCTCATTTCAGTGCCGGGGCGCTTGGCGCCGAACGAAATCGAAATGCCTTCATCGGGCTGGATATTGAGGATAAGGCGGTTGGCTTCGGCTTCGCGGCCACGAAAAACGACGTGCGGGGCTCGCTTAAATTGGATGACGATTTCCGTGGTGCGCTTGGCGAGACGCTTGCCTGTGCGGAGATAAAACGGAACGTTGGCCCATCGCCAGTTGTCGATGAGCAGTCTAGCGGCAACGAAGGTTTCGGTGCGGGATTGCGGGCTGACGTTTTGTTCCTCTCGATAACCAAGGACAGATTTGTCGCCGACGGTGCCGCCGGCATATTGTCCGCGCACCACGGACTGAGCGACCATTTCCAGATCGAAGGGACGAATGGACTGGAGAACTTTTAGTTTTTCGTTGCGAACGGCGGTGGCGTCGAAGGACGCAGGCGGCTCGACAGCAACGAGCGAAGTGAGTTGCAAGACGTGGCTTTGAATCATATCGCGCAGCGCGCCGGCAGTTTCGTAGAAGCCGCCGCGGCGTTCGACGCCGAGCGTTTCAGCTGCCGTGATTTGAACGTTGTCCACGTAATTGCGGTTCCAGAGCGGTTCGAAGATGCCATTGCCGAAGCGGAAAACTAACAGATTTTGTACAGTGTCTTTGCCGAGATAGTGATCGATGCGATAGACCTGCTGTTCTTCGAAAACATTGTGGACGATCTGGTTCAGTTCGTGGGCGGAAGCGAGGTCACGGCCGAAAGGTTTTTCAATGATGATGCGGACCCAAGATTTGGAATTTGTAGGGCGTGACAAGCCGGCGCGGCCGAGTTGTTCAACGATATCGGGATACACTTCGGGCGGAGTGGAAAGATAAAAGAGACGATTGCCGCCGAGACCCTTTTGCGCATCCAGCTCGTTGAGGCATTTGGCAAGTTGCGCGTAAGCGCTTTGATCCTTGTAATCGCCGTGGGTGTAAAAAAGATTGGACGCGAACTCGCTCCACTTGGCCGGATCGACAGGACCAATGTCGGACATGGTTTTTGCGGCTTCGCCGGTGGCGGAGCGGAAACTGTCATCGTTCATCGGAGTGCGCGCGAAGCCGACGATGGCGTATTTCGACCCGAGAGAATTGTGCACAGCGAGATCGAACATGGCGGGAATCACTTTTCGCTTGGCGAGATCTCCCGACGCGCCGAACAGAATTATGGCGCAAGGATCGCATACGCCGCCGTAACTTGGATTGGTTGAACTGGACTCTGCAGCCATGCATTCTCCTCGAACCGGACCGGCAAAACAGGCCTGGTACATGCCTCAAAAACTATACCTCAACCTGGAGATTTCGCAGGTCGGTTCGCAACTGCTCTGGAGACTGATAGTGAATAACGGAGAAGCCCAGGCGGCGAGGGCTTTCGAGATTAAGGGGCCGGTCGTCGACGAAGACGCACTCTTCGGGCTGGCGCTGAGTGACGGCGAGCGCGATTTTGAAGATGCCTTCTTCTGGTTTGCGGGAGTGGACGTAGCAGGAGCTGAAGAAAACCTGAAAACTTCTGCGTAGGTTGAAAGCTTCAATGCGGTATTGATTTAGTTCGAGAGGCTCGTTGTTGATGGCGCCGACGAAGTACTTTTTGGTTTGTACTACGGCATCGAGAATGGCGCGCGAGCCGGGATATTCTTTGGATTGCGCGAACATGAAGGCGGTGAGTTCTTCGCGGGAAAATTTTCTGGGGCGGTAGAAAAGGGTGCGGTCAAGATATTCGTTGATGGTAATTTGACCGGCATCGAATGCGGGAAAGCTCAGGTCATGGCGGTCTTGAAATTCTTCCCAGTCGAGGTTAAACGCATCGGCGGCTGCCTTGCGGGAGTTGCGGTCCCAGCCGTTGGTGAGGATGACGCCGCCGATATCCCAGAAGAGTGTTGTGATGCCTGGCATGGGGAGAGTTCCTTTCGGCAAGGGATTGGAAGACGCGCCGGAGGGATTCTACTTCAGGAGGGGAACACGGGGCGAATCACAGCGAAGCGGTAAATTCCGGAATTCGCAAAAGGCGGGCTCGGTGATTACAACACCCGGTGGGAACTGATCGACATCTATGGCAACGTAACCCCGCTCGGTGCGCCTTTCGTAGTTGAAATCGGCGTCCTCATAACCTAAGGCTCCCAGGACCGGAAGGACCACCTTATTCTTGACATCCTCTTCGCTTACTAAACCTGTCGCCGGTAAGTCAGCAACACGCTTCAGAGCTCCACCAAGATCAAAGTGAGCTTTCTGATTGTCCATATCCGGTTCTCGAGGACGCGAAGTTTAACAGAGCGCACGTCTCGCTTGCAGGGTTTCTGTCTAGCTGGGAATTTCGGTGGAGATGAAGTAAGGTAAAGAATCGTGCAGAGCACGAGGAGGAAGATGTGGCGAACGATTCGTGCGGACCTGAAACACCTTCGACGCAACCGGCTGCGCCCGGAACGCGGATGGTGCATTGCGTGAAGTTTGACAAGGATTTGCCGGGGCTGGATCGTGTGCCGTGGCGCGGGGACTTGGGCAAGCGCGTGTACGAGAATGTGTCGAAGGAAGCGTGGAAATTGTGGATTGAACATTCGAAGATGATCATGAACGAGTACCGGCTGAATCCGCTGGATCCAAATTCGCAGAAAATCATGGAAGAGCAGCTGGAGCAGTTCTTTTTTGGCGAGGGCGCGAAGTTGCCGGAGGGTTATGTGGCGCCGAAGGCTAAGGGCTAAGGAAGGTTCTCAGTTAATTAGTGGCCAGTTTTCAGTTCCAAAAGGAAGAAACCGGTCTAAAGACCTGCGTGCGGCAGGCAGGCGGCCACTACGACTGCAAGAACGAGGGAGCGACCCTACAGAACGCGCATCAGCGCAGGACTCTTCCGGTGACTGGGTGCTTGACCGGGAGAGTTGAGCGGATCTGGAAATGTAGTTTGGAGTGGGCTTCGCGTAGGGCGGGTTCGACGGCTGCTGGGCTTTCTGCTTTTGCAAAAATAAAACCTAGATAGGACGAGCCTTCGGGCCACGCGAGGATTTCGTCGTGCAGGCGTGCGGTGATCTGTATGTCTGTTACGTGCGGGATGCTCTTGGCGTTCTCCACGCCTTCTACCTGTTGGAAGATTCCGCTCGACGGAACTGGGATCATCATGACGCCGGATGCGGATGTTTCGCGCTGCCACGCGGAGATGTCTTCGCCGATGGCGTGACGCAGAATTACTTCTTCGAGACCGATGAGTTCGGAATATTGCGCGGAACTGAATGCAAGCGATGCGGCGCACATGCCGCCTATGGGGCGCGGAGCTACTTCCAGCGGCCAGATGCCGCGCTCGTTGATGCGGAATTCGGCGTGGACCGGGCCGTGCGTCAGGCCGATGGCGCGGATTGACTCGGTAGCACAGTCAAGAATCGCGGAGTGTTGTTGCGCTGACAGGCGCGGTGGGGTCATGTAGATGGTTTCTTCAAAAAATGGGCCTTCGAGAGGATCGGGTTTATCGAAAATGGCGAGGAGTTTCAGTTCGCCATCGATGAGGATGCCCTCGACTGCCACTTCTGCGCCGGGAATATATTCTTCGACCAAGGCTTCGCGAGGGGAGGAAGGGTTTTTCATTTGCAGCTCGGGGCGGTCCAGCAGGTGTGCGAGGCGGAGGGCGGCACGGTGAAATTCTTCCCTGTTATTGGCGCGCATGACGCCCTGGCTGGCCGAAAGCGACAAAGGCTTGATGACGCAGGGGAATTGAATGCCGAGAAGAGCGGGCTCTGGTTCGGGCGAAAGTGGAATGCGGCGAAACCAAAAATTGCTGGGGGGATTGAAGATGCCGGCATCGCGGAAAACTTCGCGCATGCGGAATTTGTTGAGGCAGGCTTCGACTGCGGCGGGATGATTGGCGCGCAGGCCCAGGCCGCGGGCAGCATAGGCCGCGGCTACGGCAGGCGCGTCGCCCAGAGCGAGAATTGCGCGGAGCGGTTTGCCGCGCAATGATTGCATCGCTGTGGCGGCTGCTTCTTCTGGATTTGCGAAGCGGGCGGCAATGGCGTTGTCGTTCCAGGGGTCGGATAGTTCGTGGCAACGGTCGGTGACGTAGGCAAGCTGCACGTTGAGTTTGCGTGCGGCGGATTCGAAGCTGCGGGTTTGGTAGCCGAGCTTGGCGGCGAAGAGCGCGACGGTTTTTGTTTGTGGCGTAGGCATGATGTTCGGCACTGCAAGCGGGTCCAGACCCGCCGGGATTGATACTACGAAGAGATTCCCTGCCTGCGGCAGGCAGGCTCGCTCCGCTCGGAATGACGGCGAAAACTTTTTACACGAAGCCTTCGCTGGATTCTATCGTGCCGCTGAATTTCGTTATGGGGACCAACTGGTCCTCGGTCGGCTCTGCTCAACAATACCAGGGCTCGCTGAGGTAGGGAGCAGGCCGCAGCGGTGATGCGATGTGGCGAAATTTTTCCGAGATCGGGCTTGCTCGCAACCGCACCGCAGCTTCCCAGATGCGTGCAAACGTTTCCGAACGCGACTCCCTTCTCTTTTCGGCCTCAGCCACGATGCGAGAAACGCCTTCCGCCAGGGCGTCCATGGCGGGGTCGGAGTGGCGCCAGGGGTTGACCAGTTTTTCGGAGTCGAAATCGCCGACCAGAGTTGCGATTTCTGGAAGTGCGAGCAGGCGCGAGCGCGAGGGAATCAGCAGGCGGATGGCTAGCTGTATGGACGGTACGGCAGCGATGAGATTGAGGTCTGCGACGGTTTCGAGGAGATCGAAATAAGTTTCGCGAGTGGTCCAGGGAGTGAATGGAACGAAAGTCGGCTGCAGAGCAAGACCTGCATCGTTGCAAAGAGCAAGAGCGCGAAGGAAATCGGCGCGAGTGTGGCCCTTTTCGAGTTTGAGCAGCACGTCATCATCGAGAGATTCTACGGCGCTGGTGAGGAACAAGCAGCCGGTTCGGGCGAGTGTCGGAAGGGCATCTGCGTGGCGGAGCAAGTGTTCGACTTTTATTGTTACGTCGTAGGTGAGTTGTGGATGCTCGGCGTGCAGCGCTTCAACGATACGCGTGGCGTGGGTGATGCCGTTGAAGAAATCGGGATCGCCGAAGGTGATGTGTTCTGCCCCGGCTGCGACCTGCTGGCGGATATCGGCAAGGACGACCTCTCGAGGGACGATGCGAAATTGGCCTTCATACACTGGGACGATCGGACAGTGGCGGCAGAGGTGTTTGCAGCCGCGGGAGGATTCCGTATAGCCCGATGTTTTGTGTGTGCCGTCTGGCAGAACGACGTGCGCATATTTGTGGAGAGCGGGTAGATCGGAACGGTCCGGAACTTCGAACAAGATGCGCGGAAGTTTTATATCGAGGCACTCAGACTGCCGCGGCGGACGGCCTGTAGATAATGCGTACGCCAGATGCGCGAGATCGGACTCGAACTCAGGGCCGAGAATGGTGGAAAATCCGCCTGCTCGTAGATGCGAATCGTTGAGCGGCGCGTACAAGCCGCACGCGCATAAGTGCGCGTCGGGATTTTGTCTTCGGATTGTGGGGAGCCACTGCAACACAAGGCGCGTGGCGGTGTGCATTGGCAGGTAGAAAACGATCAGCTCGGCTTCGCGTAACGCGGATTCGTCGAGCGATTGACGCGAGAGGTCCAGTGCACGGACGGAATGCCCGCGTTTTCGAAGCCATGCGGTGGGGGAGGCAAGGCCGAACGGCTGGCGGCCCAATTCGTAGGTTCCCAGGAGCAGAATTTTCACAGCAGGGACAGTATAGCGCGCTGCTGAAGTTGGAAAAAACCAAGAGAGATTCTCCTCGCTTCGCCTGCCTGCGGCGGGCTGGCTCGGAATGACGATGTCCTTCTTATGTGCTGCAATGTCTTCTGATGCGAGGGGGCACGCTACTGCGAAGTCGGTTACTATAGTGGGTTCGGGAGCAACGAAAGGACCGCAACATGGCCATCTCCGCTGCAAATTCTTTCGGAACGCGCGACAAATTAAATGTGGGCGCGCAATCATTTGACATTCATCGGCTGGAGTACCTGGAAAAGAAGCTTTCTTCGGAAAACATGGCGAAACTTCCGTTTTCGCTGCGGATTTTGCTGGAAAATTTGCTGCGCAATGAAGATGGTCGGTTCGTGCGTCCAGATGACATCAAAGCGCTGGCTTCCTGGAAACCCGGCTGCGCCGAAAAAGAAATCGCGTTTATGCCGGCCCGAGTTTTGCTGCAGGATTTTACAGGAGTGCCTGCGATCGTCGATTTTGCGGCGATGCGCGAAGCCGTCAAGAAAATGGGCGGCAATCCGAAGCGAATCAATCCGCTGTTCCCTGCTGAATTGGTGATCGATCATTCGGTGCAGGTGGACGCATTCGGAACCGTGGACGCATTTGGGCTGAACGCGCAAATGGAATTTCAACGAAACGTGGAACGCTACGCATTTTTGCGCTGGGGACAAACTGCGTTTCAGAATTTTAAAGTGGTGCCGCCGGAGACGGGAATTTGTCATCAAGTCAATTTGGAATATCTGGCGCGGGTGGTTTGCGCGGTGCCGTTAGGCAGCCGGTTCGAAGCGTATCCGGATTCGCTGGTGGGAACTGATTCGCACACGACAATGGTGAATGCGCTAGGCGTATTTGGATGGGGAGTGGGCGGTATCGAAGCGGAAGCGGCGATGCTGGGACAACCGAGTTCGATGCTGGTTCCGGCGGTGGTGGGATTCAAGCTGCACGGAAAATTGCCGGAAGGCGCAACGGCGACGGATCTGGTGTTGACGGTAACGGAAATGTTGCGGAAAAAAGGTGTAGTCGGAAAGTTCGTGGAGTTTTACGGCACTGGGCTTTCAACGTTGAGCGTGCCGGATCGCGCAACGATTGCCAACATGGCACCGGAGTACGGCGCGACGATGGGATTTTTTCCGGTCGATAAAGAGACCTTGGCATATCTGCAATTTACCGCGCGGCCGCATGAGCAGATTGCGCTGGTGGAAGCGTACTGCAAGGAACAAGGATTGTTCCGCACGGACGAAACGGCTGATCCGGCGTTTTCCGACATGTTGTCGCTTGACCTTGGAACGATCGAGCCGACGATTGCGGGACCGAAGCGTCCACAGGATCGCGTTTCGCTGCATGCGGCCAAGAATTCGTTCACCAAAGTTGTCGAGGGTTCGCCCGCAAAGCACGCGCAGGTGCGAAACAATGGCGATTCGTTCGACCTGTCGAGCGGAGCAGTAGTGATTGCTGCGATTACCAGCTGCACTAACACTTCGAATCCATCCTTAATGCTGGGCGCGGGATTGTTGGCCAAGAAAGCGGTGCAACGCGGGTTGCAAGTAAAGCCGTGGGTGAAAACCAGCCTGGCGCCGGGTTCGAAAGTGGTGACGGACTATTTGCTGAAAGCCGGGCTCACAGAATATCTGGATAAATTGAAATTCAATTTGGTGGGCTACGGCTGTACGACATGTATTGGCAACAGCGGTCCGCTGCCAGAAGCTATCGGCGCGGCGATTAAAGAAAATAATATGGTCGCGGTAGCGGTGTTGAGCGGCAATCGCAATTTTGAAGGACGGATTCATCCACTGGTACGCGCGAATTATCTGGCTTCGCCGCCGCTGGTGGTGGCGTATGCGCTTGCGGGAAGAATGGATGTGGACCTGACGACGGAGCCGCTGGGAAACGACCAGGAGGGAAAGCCGGTTTATCTGCACGAAATCTGGCCTACGCCGCAGGAGGTGGAAACAACAGTGCGGCAAGCGGTAACGCAGGAACAATATAAGAAGCAGTACGCGGCGGTATATGACGGCGACGAACATTGGAGGGGTATGGCGGTGCCTGCGGGCGATTTGTATCAGTGGGATGCGAAGTCCACATACATCAAGTTACCGCCATATTTTGAAAATATGTCAAAAACCGCTGCGCCGCTGGCGGACATTCACGCCGCACGGGTGCTGGCGATACTGGGCGATAGCATAACCACGGATCATATTTCGCCGGCAGGATCGATCGGCGCGGATTCTCCCGCGGGAAAATATTTGATCGCAAACGGCGTGAAGGCGCATGAATTCAATTCGTACGGCGCGCGCCGCGGAAATCATGAAGTGATGGTGCGCGGCACGTTTGCGAACATCCGGTTGAAGAATCAACTGGCGCCGGGGACGGAAGGCGGTTGGACAACGTATCAGCCTAGTGGCGAGCAGATGAGTATTTACGATGCTTCGGTGAAATACCGCGAGGCTGGGGTGCCGCTGATCATTTTGGCGGGCAAAGAATACGGGTCGGGATCTTCGCGCGATTGGGCGGCCAAAGGACCGAAGTTGCTGGGTGTACGCGCAGTGATTGCGGAAAGTTACGAGCGGATTCATCGCAGCAACCTGGTGGGGATGGGAATTCTGCCGCTCGAGTTTAAGGCGGGTTCGAATCGAGGGACGCTTGGATTGACCGGCAAAGAAACGTTTGAGATTACCGGAGTTACGGCTCTTGCGCCGCGGATCGATATTGACGTTGCGGTGATGAACCACGACGGCACCGCGAAGCAATTCACCGTGGTGGCGCGTGTGGATACGCCGGAAGAGGTGGCGTATTACCAGAATGGCGGGATCTTGACGTATGTGTTGCGGCAAATGATTTAGCGACACATGATGAAGGTGGCCGCTACGACGGAATGCTAGGATTGAGTATTGAAAATGACTCCGGATTTTCGGAGTCATTTTTTTTTGCGGAATTGAAGAAAGTCGAGCGGACGACTATGATGCGCGGGCGGAGTTCGTTGCTCACGATGATGCTGCGTGATTGAACGGGCCGAAAGAGGCTAGTGTGAAACTGCGACTTTTTGTTTTTTGGGGACTTATTTTCACGTCTGCGAGTATCGCCCCAGCGCAACAAACTCCCGCTCCGGAGGTTGTTACTGCGATCAAGGCGGGGCGCTTGGTTGATGTGGAAAATGGACGGGTGCTGGCAAAGCAAATAATTTTGCTGAACGGAAAAAAAATCGTAGCGGTGGGCGCCGACCTGCAGATTCCGGCGGGCGCGAGGGTTCTGGATCTTTCGACTAAGACAGTATTGCCGGGCTTAATCGACTGCCATACACATTTGGCGGATGGCGCGCACGACGGTAACGGTGATCCGGTCTCGCAACTGAAGCGGACGGCGTCGGAAGTTGTGCTGGAATCGGTTCCTAACGCACGGATGACGCTGGAATCCGGATTTACGACGGTACGCGATGTCGGAGTGTATCGTGCTTTGAACGATGTTGCGTTGCGCGATGCGATCAACAACGGTTACATCGTGGGCCCGCGCATGTTTGTGGCTGGAGCGTATATTACGATTACTGGCGGCGCGGGCGCGATGACCGGGTTTGCAGCGGACATCAAGCTGCCGTGGGATTTTAATTACGGCGAAGCGAATAGTCCGTGGGAGGTTCGGCAAAAAGTTCGGCTGCTGGCGCATGACGGTGTGGATCACATCAAAGTTCTCTCGACAGGCGCGGTGCTGACGCACGGCAGCAACCCAAATGCGCAGGAATTTACGCTGGAAGAATTGCAAGCTGCGGTTAGCGAAGCAAGTAATTTTGGATTGCGAGTCGCGGCGCACGCACATGCTCCGCAGGGCATCAAGAATGCTATCCGCGCTGGAGTGGCGTCAGTGGAGCACGCGACTTTGATCGACGATGAGGGTATCGCTCTGGCGAAAGAGCACGGCACATATCTGGACATGGATATTTACGATGACGAATGCATTCAGGCAGCGGGGAAGACAGGCAACATTCCCGCAGATTTTTTGGAGCATGATCACGACCTGGGCGAAACTCAACGCCGAAATTTCACGAAGGCCGTCAAGGCCGGCGTGAAGATGGCTTTCGGGACAGACGCGGGGGTCTGCCCTTACGACGTCGCGGCGCACCAGTTTGCATTTATGGTGACGTACGGGATGACGCCGATGCAGGCGATTCAGTCGGCGACGATCAGTCCGGCGACGCTGATCGGAAAGCCTGAGGAGTTTGGCTCGATTCGCGGCGGGAAATTTGCGGACTTAATTGCAGTGGATGGCGATCCGATCGCCGAGATCCGCCAGTTGGAGCATGTAGCGTTTGTGATAAAGGAAGGCGTCATTTACAAACAATAAATTCGTCTGCTGTCAGAACCCTGACAAATTGGTTGGTCTCCTCATTCCGAGCGCAGCGAGGAATCTCTCTTGGGTGCATACGAACGAAGAGAGATTTCTCGTCGCTGCGCCCGCCTGCGGCAGGCAGGCTCCTCGGAATGACGGCCCATTTTACCCGGCTGTGGTTATTTGGCAGCGGGTTGCAACGCGGCGATTTTCGTTTTCCTGACGATAACGAAAAAGAGCACAACGCCCAGTAGGATAGACGCTACGCTGGCGGCTTGCGCATTGGACATGCCGAAGAACGAGCGCGGGTTGAGGCGAATGATTTCGACGAGAAAACGCGCGACACCGGTAAGGACCAGATAGCCGCAGAAGACCAAGCCTGCGGGCTTTTCGTGTTGCAGCACATACGCTCCGATTCGCCACAGTACGTAAGCGATCAGCATCCAGACAAAAAATTCGTAAAGCGGCGTGGGATGAACGCGGCAATCCGCGGGCCAACCTTGCTGCACGCAGGTTTCTGTCGTGGGAACAACGCCGCTAGGAAAGCCCATGCCCCAGGGAAGTTTGGTGGGGACTCCGTAGTCACCATCGCCGCTGAGGAGGCAACCGATTCGGCCAATAGCGTAACCCACGCAGGCGGCAGGGCTGCAGGCGTCAAGAAGTGTGAGCGTCGGAATTTTTTCCCGCTTACCCAGGAGTAAAAGCGCCGCAAAGCCTCCAAGAAATCCACCAAACCAGGCAAAACCGAAGCGGCTGATCAGTTGCGGCCACGGATTGGCAAAAAATTCTGAGGGCGATTCGAGGACATGATACAGGCGGGCGCCGACAATGCCTGTCAAGCCTGCAATGCCGATGATGAGGAAAGCGTCGGCGTGGATAGTGCGGCGGCGAAAATCGCCTTGAAGAATGTAGGAAGCGACCAGCAAGGCGGTGGCGACCATCAAGCCAAAAGTGGGCAGGTTCAACGGGCCGAGGTGAAGGTAAGGGATCATTTGTGATCGGAAGTTTGTTCGCAAAAAGTATACATGAGCGGTTCAGGAAACCTTTGTAGTGCGCCCATTGCTGCTCAGATGCATTAAGGTTCCGATAAGAAGCCAAATAGCGAGAGCCATCCACTCTGCCAGTGAAAAGTGTCCTGGAAATTTCGGAATGACTTTCATCGCGACGAGGAGCAGCGCCACGACTGCTCCAATTGCAGCGACAAGTCGCGCACCGCGACGAGACTCGACCAGGAAAAGCGATATGCTCGCGGCGAACCATCCACAAGCGCAGGCCATCGAACCCACTTCGGTAACGGGAACGAGCAACGAGTCGCCGAGAACGAGACCGGCGAGCGTAGCAATCGTTACGCCGATTATGGCGATGGACGGCGTCTGAAACGTTGGATGGATCGCGGCGAAGCGCGTCGCTATGGTGCCGCGCCTGCCGAAAGAAAACAACAGGCGGCTGGCGGCAACGAAATTTCCATTGAAGCATTGAAAAAGGCCAAACATCGCTGCGATCAGAATGAGTCGAACGGGCCACTGCTTTCCCATGACTTGACCGAACGCGGTGGCGGTTGCGAACCGCTTGCCAAGTAGAGTCTGCCACGGCGCGGCGTACGAAACGGCAGCAATAACAGCCACGTAGAACCCTGCTCCAACGAAGAGCGCCAGCACAATGGCGCGAAAAAAGCTCTGCGGACGAAACTCCTGGTGGGCTTCTTCGGCGGCTTTTGGAACCGATTCGAAACCGGTCATGAAGTACGGAACGATTTGCAAGACCAGCAATATAGAAATTAGCGGCGCCGCCGAAAAACCGGGATGAAAATTTCCGGTCGAGCCGTGGAGGCCGCTGGCGACCGCGACGATCGCAAACAAGACCAGCACGGCCGTCGTCGCAAACCCTTGAAAAATCGCGCTGGCACGAATCCCGCGATAGTTCAGCGCAGCCAAGAACAGCGTCAGCAAAATTCCCAGCAGCAACCGAGGCAAAAATACCGGCTGGCCCGCGATGCGATAAATCTCAAATGAATTCAGCGATGGAATCAGGTAGCTGGCGAGTTTTCCCACAGCCACCGCTTCCCACGGGCAAACGATCAAATAGGCCAGAAGCATGATCCAACCGGTGAAGTAGCTAACGATGGGCGGAAAAACTTGCGCGGTGTAAGCGGCTTCGCCGGCCGCATCGGGCAAACGCTTGACCCATTCACCGTAAACGTAGCCGATTGGGAGTAGCAGCAATCCACCGATTGCGAACGCTAGCATCGCGCCGAACGGGCCTCCGCGGCCCAGCCAGTCGTCCATCAGCACCAGCCAGCCAACGCCGATCATAGCGCCGAAGGCCAGCGAAAAATAATCGTGCAGGCCTAATTTACGCGCCAGGACTGTCATATGCGAGTTGGCCGAAGCATCGTGGAGCGGGGATTGTAGCTGGGTTTCGCAAAAGCCGCCAGAAAGGAAGCGAATAGGCATTCCAACGGAATGCAGGCCGTATTAGACTCGGTGACGCCATGAAAATCAAAAAGATGGTTAAAGAAGCTGCGGAAATTTCCGAGCCGTTTCGCATTACGAAAGGTGAGAAGTTTCGTTTGAAGGATTACGATCCGGCGGACACCGGCGGCTTACAGGACAAAGAAAAAGCGCTGAAGACCCTACAGCGTGGCGTGCAACTGCTTTCGCATTTTCAAGAGAAACTTTATGCGCAGGACCGCTGGGCGATGTTGATGATTTTTCAGGCCATGGATGCTGCGGGGAAAGATGGCGCAATTAAACACGTAATGTCCGGAATCAACCCGCAGGGATGCGGCGTGACGTCATTTAAAGCGCCATCTTCGGAGGAACTGGATCACGACTACATGTGGCGCGCGCACAAAGCGATTCCGGAGCGAGGCAAGATCGGACTTTTCAACCGTTCATATTATGAGGAAGTGTTAGTTGTGCGGGTGCACGAAGAAATTCTGGGAGCACAGCATTTGCCGAAAGAATTGATCGGCAAAGATATTTGGGCAAATCGCTATCAGGACATCAACAACTTCGAAAAATATTTGGCACATAATGGAGTGATTGTTCTGAAGTTCTTTCTGCACCTTTCGAAGGGAGAGCAGAAGAAACGCTTTCTCGAGCGGCTGGAAATGCCGGAGAAGAATTGGAAATTTTCGCTGGCCGACGTAAAAGAACGCAGTTGCTGGAAGGACTACCAGAAAGCGTACGAAGAAATGATTCAAAACACGGCGTCGAAGCACGCGCCGTGGTATGTAATCCCCGCGGATAATAAGTGGTTCACACGTTTGGCCGTGGCCAGCGCGGCCATCGAAGCGCTGAATTCGCTGGATCTGCAATTCCCCGAAGTGGACAAAGACAAGAAAAAAGAATTGGAAAAAGTGCGGCAAGCGCTGCTGCAAGACCAGGAATGACGATGGGCAAGCGCTTGCGACATATAATGCCAGGTGTGTAAAAATTCTCAAATTAAGGGAGCGGATGGGCCATGAAACAAGTTGCGGCGGTGATCGGGGCAGGATTTGTCGGAAAGGCGCACATCGAAGCCTTGCGGCGGTTGCCGGTTCCGGTACGCGGAACGTTGGTGAGTTCGGGCGAACGCAGCACCGCAGCGGCGAAGGCGCTGGGACTGGAGCGCGCCTACAAGAGCGTCGACGAAATCGCGTCCGATCCCGAGGTGACGGCCGTGCATATTTGCACGCCGAATTACGTACATTTCGAACAGGCTGCAAAATTGATGCGCGCCGGGAAACACGTTCTGTGCGAGAAGCCGCTGGCGATGGACTCGCGCGAGTCGGCGACTCTCGTCGCTCTGGCCAATGAAACCAATCGCGTGGGTGGAGTCGCGCACAATTTGCGATATTACCCGCTATGTGTGCAGGCGAAGGCGCTGATCGAATCGGGCGCGATTGGACAGGTAAAACTGGTGCACGGCGGATTTTTGCAGGACTGGCTTACGTATCCGACGGACTGGAACTGGCGGCTGGAAGCGAAACTTGGCGGCGAATTGCGCGCGGTGTCAGACATCGGCACGCACTGGCTAGACCTGATTCAGTGGATTACCGGCCAGAAAGTAGAGGAGCTTTGCGCGGATTTGGCGACGGTAGTTCCGGTGCGGCACAAGCCGCGCGGGCATGTGGAGTCTTTTTCTTCAGCGAAAGATGTCGCAACAGATGAAATGCCGATTGACACTGACGACTACGCGTCGGTGCTGGTACATCTGGATCACGGCGCGAAAGGAGTCTTCACCGTGTCGCAGGTCAGTGCGGGCCGCAAGTGTAAACTTCATTTCGAAATCAACGGAACCGAGGGTTCGTTGGGATGGAATGCCGAAGAGCCCAACACGCTGTGGATCGGCCGAAGGAATCAGGCCAACGAAATACTGATTAAGGATCCGTCGCTGCTGGCTCCCGCTGCGCGGCCTTATGCAGCATATCCCGGAGGGCACGCCGAGGGCTATCCGGATACATTTGTCCAGCTATTTCACGATTACTACAACTATCTGGATGCCGGTGATTTTAAGGCGCCACGGAAGTTCCCGACATTCGCGACCGGTCACGAAGAACTAATTCTTTGCGAGGCGATTCAAAAAAGTGCCCAGGATCGCGCCTGGACGAAATTGCATTGGGACTGAGATAAAAGCGAAAAAGAACACGGCCCGGAGCGCTTCGCGGCTAGGATCAGCAACTGCTCGAGAAAATCCATGGCGGATTAATTTGAACCGGGGTAGTGGTATTGCAAATCCGCTGGCAGCTTCCCGGAGCGCTGGCGCGTGTTGTACTCCAATTCATATTGCGTGTGCGATGCGTCTTCGGGATAAGCACCGCCGGGCTCATACGGATAAGCCTTCAGTCCGTGCTTGGGCAAAGGTTCGACGGTGAATGCGTGTGCTGCATAGAAGTCCATATCTTTTTCGAAACCATCGGCATAGAAGAAATAATCGCGCACCCAGCCTGAGGGAAGTGCGGGCAATGACTTCGCGTCGAAATCCAGCTTCAGACCTTCGCCAGAGCTGAAAATGACAAAGCGATCGTCGGCGGCGCGCAGCAACGATTTCACATCGCCATAGCGCGTGTAATTCCCCGCCGCGCGCGCGTACGGTCCAGTCTTGCTGCGCTTCGAATAGGAATATTTTGTGTCGCTTGCGGGCGTCAGGCGAATTTCCTTGGGGAAGCCGAGAAAATCGAGTGAAGCGTTTGCCAGGGGAACTTCCGTTACGTGTACGCTGCGTTGCGGCGGCGTCTGGTCAATGCGAATCGCGTCCCAATAAATCTTCAGATTGTTGACGATGCGAATGCGGTGAGTACCTGCAGGAATCTTTCCAGTGAGATCGGCAATCATGGTGCGCTCGAGGCCCGCTGGAAATCCCATGTCGTCAATAACGCGGATCCATTTGCCGTGCGCGTCCTGCGCTTCGACGTACGGCGCAATTACTTTGATTCCAGCCTGACCGGCGGCGTACATCGAAGTCGCAGTGAAGTAGTCCGTGTAACCGTCGGCGATAAGCCGAAGCGGGAGGCGCGGATTCCATTCCCCGAGGTCCAGTTCAATCCAGTGTAATTTTGCAAAACCTGCGAACGGCAATTCGTCGAAACTGGTGACATATTTACGATCGCGGTTTGCGAGCAGCGCCAGCACATCGTCGCCGCGGTCATCCCACGCGCTGACTGGCAGATGAGCGTCACTCGTTGGCACCACACCGAATTCTGGGAACGGCGGGTTGCTGGCAAATCGCTCGTTGGGATAAACATCGAAACGCGCGGGATGATCGATTGCCAGCAGTTTCACCTGATCGAGATAAACGGTTTCTTCCATGGGCTCGAGAAAACGGAAACTGAGCTTGCCATCGCGCGGCTGCAAACTTTTCCCGGAAACTTTCAAATATTCCGTTGGATCCGGAACGTCGCGTTCGCCCGGCGCCACCCAGTGACCGACCACACCAGGACCGATCATATCGGCGATGAATTCGTATTCCTTGCCGTTCCAGGAAAAGAGAACGGGGCAGGAACTACCGCGGCGGTCAAGCTCAGCGACCACTTGCGTCTTGCGCCCATCGAGACGAATCTCATCTTGCGGCACGCCCGTGGGCCACAACAGACGAACGACCTCCGAACCTTTTTCGCTACCTAAACCAACATGAACGGGCAAAGCGCTCTGGCCGAGATAGCCGGATGCGCCAAACACTTCCCACTTTTGGTAAAGGGCGCCTGCAAAAACTTCCACCTTTGTTCCGATCGCGCTTTTGTTGTCGTTAAGCGCTTTCAAATCAATCTGCATCCAGCCGTTTTTTTCTGCACCGTGATTCTTCAGGAGTAGCGGCGCGCGCTCAGTCTGCGTGACAACCAGATCGACTCCGCCAGTTCCACTTACATCGGCGGCCGCAATGGCAAGTGGCCTGGTCAGCTTCACAGAGTCGAGCTTGGTGTCTTTCGTCGCGTCAGTCCAGTTTCCTGAACCGAGATTGCGCAGCAAACGAATTTCGCCACTGTTCGCGCCTTCACCTACAGCGACGAGATCAACCCAGCCATCATTATCGAAGTCGATGGCGGCGATTCCCGTGCCGCTTTTCCAGTCGAGGTCCGGCAGCGCAACGCGCTCAAGTACTTTGCCATCTTTGTTGCGCCACAAACTGATTCCAGGCGCGCCGGCATGCGTGAAAGCAAGGTCCATCCAACCATCCTTGTCGAAATCGAACGACACGACACCCAGCGCCGGCGGTAAACCCTCCTTCGCAAAATCGATTCCGGCAAGCGCTTTGAATTCTCCTTCGCGGGGATTGAGCAAAACGGATGCGCCTTTCGCGCCTCCCGCCAAAATAAAATCTACCGCGCGATCGTTGTTGAAATCGGAAGTGACCATGCCAGCGCCAGTGGCTTCGGTACCGAGGGCGGTTTCGGCGGAAACATCGGTGAATGTGCTGTTGCCATTGTTGCGCCACATCACATTGCGCCCCGCGTCTCCCGGCTTATTGCTGATGTAAAGATCGAGATCGCCGTCGTGATCGTAGTCAGCGAAGGTCACACCAACGCAGCCTTTTTCGCTGCGAATGTTAACCGCTTTCGTTACGTCCGAAAATTTTCCTGCGCCATCGTTGTGAAAAAGATGCACGCCATCGCCCATGCAGACGGCCAGGTCCGTTTTGCCATCGTTGTCAAAATCGCCCGCAGCGCAGCCCAGCCCGCTGCCCGAAAGCGTTAGACCCGAGCCACTGGTTTTGTCTGCAAATTTTCCCTCGCCGATGTTGTGCAGGAGTCGCAGCGTACCATTTTCACTTGCGCTGACAAGCACCAGATCTGGTTTGCCGTCGCCATCGTAGTCAAAAAAACAAGCGCCAGAACTTGGTCCAGTGGAAATGGCCTGCGCCACGTAAGACACCGGAATTGCCGCTGGCGCTTTCAGTGAACCATTCTTTGCATATTCCGCGAGCGAAAATTTTCCCTGATCGCCGTAGCCGGCGCCGAATGGCGCGCCTAAGTGCTGCGACGTGATTTTCTGGAATTTCTGTAGATGCACGCGCGCGTTCTCGGTGTCGCCTTTGCGTTGATAAGCGCGCGCCAATCCGAATTCGGCGGAAGCGTGAAAAGGGAACACTGCCAACGCGGACTGAAATGCAGCAATCGCGGCGTCGTACTTTTGCAATTGCGTATTGAGATAGCCAATAAAATAAAACGCGTCCGGCTCGGATGGAGCGATTTCGGTCACACGCTGAAAAGCGGCGATGGCTTTTTCGTGTTCGCCTACATCTTTGTAGACCAAGCCCAGGTTGTACCAGGCGTAAGGGTCGCGCGGCAGCTTTTCCGAGGCCTCCAGCAAAGCCTTTTTGGCGTCTTCGGATTTCTGCTGGCTCAAAAGTGAAATGCCGAGATTTAATTTCGCCAACGCGTAATCCGGCTGTGCTTTCAGCGCACCGTCGAATTGCTTTTGTGCGTCGGCAAACCTCTGTTGATTCATGTACGCGACGCCGATGCTGTTCAGCCGCGCAGCCTCGGAGTTGTCAGCGTCGCGAGCAACCGCATCCGCCACGATCGGAGCGGTCGCAGCCGACTTTCTGGCAGCGAACACGCCACGGAAGGGCAACCCAATCCCAAGAAACACCGCAATGATCGCGGCAAACACAGATGCGGACCGAATGCGCTTTCGCATAGTGGTAAATTATTCCAGTCTCAACGATGAAAGGTGGCACTGTGCCACGGCACGAGCCCAACTAATTCTCGCGGCCTTCGGCATGGTCGTCAACGCCTTTCACTAGCGTCGCCGAGCAGCGCTTGACGCTCCCGCTCTCCGCTCTTAGGCTCGAATGGAAAAAATGGCGGCCCTACATTACTTGTCTCTCGTGAAACTCGTGGAAAGAATCCGGACACGCGCAATTTCGCCGCGCGAAGTTGTCGATCAACATCTGGAACGTATCGCGGAGTTGCAGCCGCGTCTGAACGCGTTCGTGCATATGGATGTAGCCGGCGCTTGCGAACAGGCGCAAGCTGCGGAAACCGCAGTGATGCGCGGCGAACCCAGCGGCCCACTGCGCGGCGTACCGCTAACGGTGAAGAGCTGTATCGACGTGGCGGGCTGGCCATGCGCCGCAGGTTCGCTGCTGCGAAAAGAAAATATCCCAAACTGCGACGCGGTGCTTGTCCAGAGACTTCGCACCGCCGGAGCAATTTTGCTCGGCAGCACGAATACGCCGGAGTTCCTCATGGCCTACGAAACCGACAATTTGCTCGCTGGAAAAACGAGCAATCCGTGGAATGACGAATATTCGTCAGGCGGATCAAGCGGAGGCGAAGCAGCCGCGATCGCGTCCGGGTGTTCCGCTGGCGGAGTTGGCAGCGACGGTGGCGGCTCGATTCGCGTGCCGGCACACTTCTGCGGAATTTGCGGACTGAAGCCGACGCCCGGGCGAATTCCTTCGAAAGGACACTATCCGGCCGGCAACAGCGCGTTCGGATGGTTGGGCGCGGTCGGCCCGATGGCGCGCACGGTGAGCGACCTAAAAGTCTTATTCGACGTTTTGCGCGGACCTGACGCAGGCGACGCGCTCACGATTCCTGTGCCAACTTTCGACGACACGTCGCTGCGTTCTAAAAATGTAAGGATCGGAATCCTGGAAGGTGCTGGACTCGGAGCCGTCACGCCGGAAACGCAACTCGCGGTCAGACAAGCCGCTCAGCTTCTCGCTTATCAAGGATTTATTCTGGAGCCCTTCCGCCTGAATAATCTGGAACGCGTGTTGGAACTATGGTGGTTTTTCTTCGGCACAGTGATCAGCGAGCTTTTCCAGGATGAAATTCGCGGCCGCGAAGCCATGCTCAGTCCGCTGTTTCGGGACTACCTCGCAGCCGCGCGCTGTTCTTCACCCGAACCGGCTATGACCCCAATGACTATGGATCGCTTTCTGGCAATGTGCGCCGCGCGCGACCGCGAACGCGCAAACATTCTAGAGGCAATGAAGGATACTCCGATTCTCTTGTCGCCAGTCTGCACGGCTCCCGCGTTTCGCCACGGCGAAGGCAACTGGAATTCCGATAAAGGTTATCGGTCCACGATGCGCCACTCGCAGTGGCTGAATTTAGCAGGCTTCCCGGGAGTCAGCCTAACCATGGGCAAGTCACCAGAAGGTTTGCCCATTGGCGTTCAACTGATAGGGCGCCCGTTCGAAGACGAGCTGGTACTCGCCGTAGCAGGACAACTAGAAGCCGCACGCGGCCCGTGGCAGCCGCCTGGTTCGCTTTCCTGATCCAAGTCCAATTAGGGTTGTCGCGCGAGTTCCGGATCGGCAGTAGCGCGTTTATCAACCAGGCTACGATCTCTTTCCACTCCCGCCGCCATTATTTTACTGGCTTCGGCAAATTCCGCTCTTGCCTCTTGGCTGCGGCCGAGCTTCTGCAGCACTTGGCCCCTTACGAAATGTGCGTTCTGATTTTTCGGCGCAAGCTTGACTGCGGATTCTGCCTCGCGCGACGCGCTCTGCAGGTCGCCTTTGCGCAAATGTATT
>Ga0209488_10000792_pt1 | contig 26845 bp, 22 predicted proteins | sample Rivendell_Oct201_8_FD_188349 | JGI IMG/M metagenome (GOLD analysis project Ga0209488, IMG submission 188349) | Vadose zone soil microbial communities from the Eel River Critical Zone Observatory, Northern California, USA -... | ecosystem: Environmental > Terrestrial > Soil > Vadose zone >...
GCGGGATCAGATTGCCGTAGAGCCGCGGCCAGAGGGCGCGAGCGCGAGCTTCGGCGTTGTTCGAGACGATGCCGAGCAGAATGCCGCGCTTCTTCAGAAACATCAGCGCCTCGGCGAAACCGAGCGGCCAGCCCTCGCGCGACAGGCTCGACGCCTCGTCCTCTTCCGCGGCGACGCCGCGCCACAGCGTGTCGTCGAGATCGACGAGCACGAGCTTGACCATGTCCGCCTGACGGATCGTGCGGTACATGGCAAGAAGCTCGGTCCAGGCGTGGTGCACGTACTGACCGGTCGCCAGAGGGTAATAGCGTGAAATCTTCTCGAGCGGTTCGAGCCTGCCCGTATCATGCTCGAAATCGGCATCGCTCAAGCCCGCGTCGTGCGCGATCGTCCAGACCGCGTCGTCCTGAAAGTGCCGCCGTCCGTACGTCGCGACGATCTGGTCGAAATCGAACAGGTAGGCGTTCTTGTACTGCCGCAGCTCCGCGTCGAGCGCTTCGTTCAGCTTTTCGATGAAATAGACGAAGTTGCGCAGGTCGTAGCGCGGCAACAGCCGGCCCATTGGGTTCTGTTGCGGCACCAGGAAATTGCAAACAAAGGTCAGGATGCCATGCTCCCGGTTCCAGCGCAGCCACTCGGCTAGCGCCTGCGCCAGCTGCGCGCGCACATCTTCGAACAGACGTTCGAAAGCCGCGGGATCGGAATAGGACAGGCCGAAATACATGCTCTCCCGCATGAGCTGGCGCAGCGGGATCTGGATCACATGAAAATCGTAGTCCTGCGGCGCTGCGGGCATCCGCTCCGGCAACGTCGCGACGTTGTTGACGAGCAGATGATCGGCGACGCAATCGGCATGCCGGGTCTCCGCCACCGCCGGCCAGGCCGAGCTGAGACACGACCCGATCACGAGAACCCGTTTCGGGCGCGTCTCGTTGACCGCCAGATCGGCGGGGCAGCGGAACTCGCCGTCGCCGATGGATATGACGGTCATTGGCCCGGGGTGTTGGGCGCCGTTTGACGCGCGTTTTGTGGCCTCTTCGAGGGCGCCGACCACGGAAGTCTGGCCGGGGAAGCGGTCCAACAGCCGCGACCAGACCTCTACCGCGCCGGCGGCATCGGCGCTTTGAGCATCCTCCCAGGCGGCCCAGAAATTCGGCCAGAATTCGTCGGGAAACCGCAGCGCCGTCGCCGCACGCAAGGCTTTTGCTTCCTGCCTGCGGCCGAGGGCAGAGAGAGCATCGGCGACTTCGGCCCAGCCAAGGGGAAGATCGGGAAAATCGTCCCGAAGCCTCTCCGCGCGACTGAGATACGCCGGCCAATCCTTTCGGCGGCGCGCCACCGTCGCATAAAAATAGCGAACCCACGGATCGTTCGGAAACAGCGTCAGCGCCTCTGCGAGGAGCTGTTCCGCGGCGTCGATGAGACCGGCTTCGCAACAGGCTTCGCCGGCTTTGCCCCAATAGCGGGAGTGCCCGGGAAATTCGTGCCGCAATTCCTCCCACAGTTCGGCCGCGCGGGGCCAGTCCTTGGCTTTGCTCGCTTCCTCGGCGGCGTTCACGCGCCCGGCAGGCGGCTGATCGCCGTCCTGCTCGCGATATTGCTCGCCGGGCGCGGCCAGAATCAGTCCGACGCTGCCGCTGGCGCCAACGGAAATTTTGGCGATGGGTTGCCTATTCAAACGTGACCCCCGACACATAAAACCCGAATTCGCGCTTGTCCGGGCCGACCCCGGCCTCCTTCGGGCTCAGCGCGTCGCGCGCCCAGATGTTCAATTCGACGGGCGCGCCCTTCTCGATATTGACAGCACAGGAGAACTGGGTGGTCGGCTCCGCCAGCGTACAGCGGTGCTGTGTCTTGTCGATCGCGATCGTGAGCTCGTTTTCGGCAACAAAATCGGGTTTCTTGAACCCAATCGAGACCCGCCGCAGATCGCGGGTCGCCCGAAACTGGGCCGAGAGGCTTCTGCCGACCCCGAAATTGGCCATCAAGCCAGTAGCCGATCCGACCTGCACCGCCCAGCCTTGGCGCGGCAGCATAAAGTTGCGCTCGAACTGCGTCAGCCGAGCGATCGTGTCCTGGAATTTTTTCTCCCTGTCGTACAGGTCTTTCACCATCGTCGCGCGAAACTGGTAGTCGTTCTGGAGGTATCCGACATCAGCCGCCGTCAGCGTGTGCCCCGGCTTCAGATGGCCGGGCATCGGGCGGGGCACATAGATGGTCCCGTGCTTGTCGGCGATCTCGTTCAGCGGTCTCTCTTTTGTGTACATGTAGATCGTGAACGATTTCCGTGAGATCTCCTTGCCGTCGGGCACGCTGACTGCGTGAAAGCCATGCCAGGAATACTCGTTCGTCTCGAACAGCACGCAATGATTCTTGAATGGCGGAAAGGCGATGATCTCGTCACCTTCGGGATCCCACGGATTCTTGTGCAGTTCGAGATTGCCGCCCCATTTCGGGTCCCATGACTCATTCAAATAGATGATGGCGTTGATGCGCCGGTGATAGCCGGTCGACCGATGCAAGTTGAAATCGACGTGCGGGTCCATCCCCTGCCCGTCATGGTTATCATGCGTTCCGGCGCCATGATATTCCGGGTCGTACAGGAGCCCCGGTATCCCGGTGAGTTCCGACATCAGCGCGGCAAACTTCGGCGAGCGTATGTAGTCGTCGAGGTCGGCATACACGGGGCCGATATTTCGCACATCGTGCCGCGCGAATTTTTTGCTGCCCCGGCCGAACTCATTGACCATCTTTGTGGCGTCCGGCACTGGAAATTGCCGGATCAGATCCGACACCACATCGGCCGCGAAGAAATTCTCGATCAGAACATGCCGGAACGGCTTTGCCTCGGCAAACCGCCGCTTCAGATCGGCGATGTTCGAGGTCATGGCCTCGTGCAGAATCGGGCGACCGGCCTCAGACATGTTCTTGCTCTCCGGACTTAACGATCTGGTCACGGCATGCTCAATCACGCGTCGGTAATCCGCGACCCGTCCTTCGACCTTCAATGACGCGCTTGTCCAATCGCTCTGCGCTGCGCTGGATGGCCAACTATGGCTTTTACGGCGCATTTTATCAAGCCCAGGCGGCGGCAAACCTCATGCCACCGCATGGGATCGCTAATACTCGGGCGGTATCTTCGGGCCGATCCGAAAAAGAATGCTTAAGGGCGGCGGTCTTTATCTTAGGCTTGATTATCGGGCGAGGCGCCGCAGCAAGTCGTCGAACCGCGCGCCTTCGGACAGATGCCCGATCTCGCGCTCGCGCGAGCCGCGCGGCGGGACCCGCCGGTCGGGGATCGGCATGCCGAGGCGTTGCGCGATCGGGATCACCCCGGCCCAGCAATCCGCGCCGTGATCGATGTCGAGATCGAGCGGGCCGTCGTCGCGGATCTTCGCCGACACCTCCTCGATCGCCATGCCCAGCAGCATCGTTGCCTTCAGCTCCTGCGCCGCGATCGGGCGCATCAGCGCCGTGCGGCCGGGGTAGAGCCGCTCGATAAAGCCGTTGAGGCCGGCCTCCTTCTCGCGTTCGTCCTCGACCTCCCGCGCCGTCCCGAAGGCCATGACCGCGCGATAGTTCAACGAATGGCGAAAGGCGCAGCGCGCCAAGACGAGCCCGTCGACATGGCTGACCGTCAGGCAGACCGGGATCCCCTCGCGCTGGGCGCGCAGCATGCGGCTCGCCGACGAGCCGTGCCAATAAAGCCGGTCGCCGTCGCGCCAGAACAGGGTCGGCGTCACATAGGGTAGCCCGTCGATGACATAGCCGACATGGCACATCATGGCGGCGTCGAGGATGGCGTAGACGGTCTCGCGGTCGTAATGGGCGCGCTCGGGGTGGCGCCGCACCCGTGACCGTTGGGTGGCAGCAAAACCGGGCCTCAGACTGCCATTATCCGGCATGGCGTGATCCTCCTGGCGACCTACGCCCAACAGCTAGCGCCGCGACTGGTATGATGAAAGATCCAGTTTCGCCCGAGTTATCAGACCGGCTTCCCGGCGAGCGCTGCCGCCATGCGCTCGACGGCGCGGGCGATCGCCGCCTCGCTGTGCCCGGCAGTGCCGAGGACCAGCGCCGGCGGCCGCGGCGTTTCGAGGGTCAGCGCCGACAAGGGCAGGGCGCCAACCCCGGCCGCCGCCAAATCCTCGGCGACGCCTCGGTCGGACCACCGGGAGGGAAGGGACGCGGTCACATACATGCCGCAGCCTTGCGGCCGGATGGTGAGCCAGCCGCCGAGCCGCCGCTCGGCCTCGGCGATCAAAAACGCCTGCCGCTCGGCGTAGATTGCGCGCATCAATTTGAGGTGGCGCGCGAAATGCCCGCCGAGCATGAACTCGGTCATGATCGCCTGCAAAAGCGATGAGCTCTGGCGGTCGGCGAGATGGCGCGCTGCGGTGAACGGCCGGACCAGGTCTTCCGGCAACACGGCATAGCCGAGCCGCAATGCCGGAAAGACCAATTTGCTGAAGGTGCCGAGATAGATGACCCGCCCGGCGCGGTCGAGACCTTGCAGCGAGGGCAGCATCCGCGCCGGCTGCTGGAACTCGCTCTCGTAATCGTCCTCGATGATCCAGGCGCCCGCCGCCGCGGCCCAGGCGAGCAACGCCATGCGCCGCGCCAGCGGCATAGCCATGCCGAGCGGGTATTGCCGCGATGGGGTCGTGTAGACGAGCCGCGGCGTGCCGCCCCGGGACATATCGCCTTGTTGCGCCGCGGCGCCGATGTCGAGCCCCCCGGTATTGAGTCCCTGGTCATCGACCGCGACCGGCACGATGCGCGCCTCGGCGGCGCGTAAAATGTCGATCGCGGCGCGGTAGCACGGATCCTCGACCCAGGCCGCGTCGCCGGGATCGAGCAATACCCGAGCAGCGAGGCTCAGCCCCTGCTGCGTGCCGGAGGTCAAGACGATCTGCTCCGGCCGGCAGCGCACCCCGCGCGCCGCCGCGAGATAATCGGCGATCGCCTGGCGCAGCGCCGGTTCGCCTTGCGGGTCGCCATAGCCCCAATCGAGCCGCGAGCGACCGGACAGCGTTTGCGAGGCGAGCCGCTTCCAAGTCGCGACAAGGCGCGCATCGATATCGGCATGGCCGAGCTCGAACGGCCGCGGCGGCGTGCGGGGCTGCGGGTTCAACTCGCCGAGCAGCCTCCCCACCCGGGAGATGGACCGCGATACGGGCCGCATGCCGGGAAGCGTAGCTTCGCGTGGCGGAACGGCGCGCACCTCGGTCAGGTTGGCCGGCACGAAATACCCCGAGCCCGGCTGGGCCGCGATATACCCCTCGGCCGCGAGCTGCTCGAACACCGCGACGACGGTGCTGCGCGCGAGACCCAGCTCGGCGGCGAGGGCGCGCGTCGAGGGCAGCCGCGCCCCGGCGCCGAGCTGCCCCTCGGCAATCGCCGCCCGCAACGCCGCCGCGAGCTGGCGCGACAGCGGCAAGGGCGCCCCGCGGTCGAGCGCCGCGATCCACAGCGCCGCGCCCGCCGGCCGCGCCCGGGCTGACGGAGGCGAGGTTGCGCTATCCGGCGGCATGGCCCGGAGCATAGCCGATCCGCAGGGCCGGCTCGCCATAGGGCGAAATATCATGGGCTTGGAGACAGCGGGCGTCGCATGATTGCGGGTGCGGTCGATGAACAAACCCGCCCGACCGGCGTTGCGACGGCATGGAATCCCGAAAGCAGCGCGCCGACCGCTACGGGCGGGAAGCCGCGCGCCTGCGCTCCGGGGCCGAGACCACGAACGACCCAGAGATACGTCGGCAGATTCTGGCGATCGCGCAGCAGTATGAAGACTTGGCCACAACCCTGAGAGGGCTACTTTCCTGTTGAGGGCCGGATAGCAAAGGCGCACGGTACGGCCATCACGCATTTTTCCAGGCCAGAGGGGCCAATGGCCCAGACGCCCCTGACGGACGTCGAACGCTGCGCGCATTACCGCCAGCTTGCGGTTCAATTCCGCGATTGGGCGGCGAGCGAGTCCAACCAGCAGGCTCGCGACGGCTTGATGGATATGGCATTGCAATACGATCGGTTGGTCATCGAACTGACCACCAAAATCGATCAGGCAATTCGGGCGAAACGGGACTGATCAGCGCCTAGCGCGGGCCTGGCTGCTTACCGCGTCACAGCCCGGGCGATGTTACCGATTGCGTTATGGCCGATTGTGTTGCGGCAGCAGCTCGGGATGGCGAATTTCGATAGCGCCGTTCTCTAAGTCTTCCGCCAGATCCTCGTAATCCTGTGCCATGCGCAGCAACAGCCCCTCCACTTCGCGGTTGGTTTGAGACCGGGCCAATCGCTGCGCCCGCTCTGCCTGCTCGCGCCAATAAGACGGGTCCTGCATCAGGTTAGAAACAGCGGGGGCGCGGGATTGCCGCGGCCGATATTGAGGCCGCCGCGCTCTCCGAAGCCGTCACCAAGGCGCTCGGGATATTAAAGATCCGCCTGCAATTCGATGATATCGAGATCTGGCAGGGCACGCATCGCCTCTACCCCGAGCCCGCCGCCGATAAAGTGGCTTCCGGGGAACGTCTGTAGCGGCGACCACGACGCGGCTCACGTCCCGGCCGAGCTGCGCGCGATTGCAAAAGCTCCCTCGGATGCCTGGAGGCAGCCATCATGAAAACCGTTCTGCCGGCGATCTTATTGGTCGCGGCGGCCTCATCTCCGGCAAACGCCGCGCAGAACATCACCTGCAATGATATCAGGATCCCCGTCCCCGCAAAGCTGGGCGACTTGCCATCGATCGATTTCGAATACCCGTCGCAAGTGAGTGTTTTCAGTTTGCGCGATGGAAACCTTCTGATGATCGCGCATGATCAAAACGATACATCGCGCACGCGCCTTGTGATCTCGGCGCAGCTGAACAAGGCGACTCGGATTTACACCGGACAGATCGTCAGAGACGATGGAGGGAACGAGCGCCAATTGATCAATGGGCCCGTATCCTGCTCCGTGAAGTAAAACCCCGCCAACGCATCCCTGACCACAGGTTCTGGCTCTCGGAGGAGGGAATGGTGTCGCGCCGGAGTTGCGCTATGATCCAATAAGGCGGGCGGCGCTGGCAGGCCGCTCGGCAAAAAATGCGGGGGAACGGCATGACGGCAGCAGCAGCCTCGATCGCGCCCAGCGGCGCCGAATACCGCAAGGCGATCACTGCCGGCGTCATCGGCAATGTCCTCGAATGGTACGATTTCGGCGTCTACGGCTATCTCGTGCCGACGATCTCGGCCTTGTTCTTCCCGGGCGGCGATCCGCTGGTCTCGCTGTTGTCGACCTTTGCGGTATTCGGGGTCGGTTTTGTCATGCGGCCGGTCGGGTCGATCCTGTTCGGCGTCTATGGCGACAAGCATGGCCGGCGCAAGGCGCTCAGCGCCGTCATCTTTGTCATGGCGATCGCGACCTTTGCGATGGGGCTGTTGCCGACTTATGCCCAGGCCGGCGTCATCGCACCCGCGCTCCTCGTCATCGTGCGGCTGTTCCAGGGGCTCTCGGTCGGTGGCGAGTTCGGCGGCTCGACCGCCTATATCGTCGAATTCGCGCCGCCCGGCCGCCGCGGCTTTCTCGGTTCCTTCCAGCTGGTCGGCGTCGCGGGCGGGTTTCTGCTCGGCTCGCTGACCGCCGCCTTGTTTATCGGCTCCTTGTCGGATGCCGACCGGCTTGCCTGGGGCTGGCGCGTGCCGTTCCTCCTCGGGATCGCGGTCGGAATCGTCGGGTGGTATCTGCGCTGGCGCCTCGACGACACGCCGAAATTCACCGAGATCGAGGAGCAGGGCGCGGTCGCCAAGGCGCCCTTGACCGAAGCCTTCCGCGACCATCCCTGGGAGACATTCCTCGGCTTCGGCACGACGCTGCACAACACGGTCGCCTACTACATCGCGCTGATCTTTATGAACAGCTACATGATCAATGTCGCGAAGCTGCCGCAGCGCACCGTGTTGTGGATCGGCACGGGCTGTCTCGCGGTGTTTGTTGCGCTCTTGCCGCTGATGGGCTGGCTGTCGGACCGGGTGGGCCGGCGCCCTCTGCTGCTGTTCTCCTGCGCCGCCTATGTCGTGCTCGGCTATCCCTTTTTCTTGATGGCCTCGTCCGGCAGCATCGGGATGGCGATCCTCGCGCAGCTCCTGATGGTCGTCCTCTACGCGCCTTACGCCGGCACCTGCCCATCCTTCTACACCGAGCTCTTCCCGACGCGAGTGCGCTACACGGCCTTGTCGGTCGGCTACAACATCGCCGTCGCGATCTTTGGCGGCTTTGCGCCGTTCATCGCGACGTTCCTGGTGCACGAGACCGGCAGCACCCAGGCGCCCGCGTTCTATGTCATCGCGGCGGCGGCTGTGACCGGGCTGATCCTGCTCAAGGTGCCCGAGACCGCCTTCAAGCCCTTACGCTGACGACGGCGGCAGTTCCGGTGCGAGGGTCTTGCGCACGCGCATGACATTGGGATCGGCGCGCTCCGTGACGATCGAGAAGCCCAATTCGCGGCACATCTCGAGCATGCGCTGATTCTCGCGCAAGACCTGGCCAGCCAGTTCGCCGATACCCCATTCGCGTGCGACCGCGATGAGCCGCGTCATCAGGAGATAGCCGAGCCCGCGGCCCTTCCAGTCGCTGCGCACCGCGATCGCGTATTCGGCGCGGCGGGCGAGTTGGAGGTATGGGGCCGGCTCGGCATGAAAGCGCGCGACGCCGAGCGCGGCCCCGTCCTTCAGGGCGACAAGCGCCATCGCGCGGTCGTAATCGATGTGACTGAGCTTCCAGGCGAGCGCGTGGCTCAGCCCGCGCATCGACGCGAAAAACCGCAGCCGCAAATCCGCCGGCGTCATGTGCGCCGCGAGGTCTTCCAACAGCGGCTCGTCCTCGGCGCGCAACGGACGCAGGTGAACCTCGGTGCCGTCGCGCAGCCGCTCGTTCGTTTCGAGCCAGGCCGGATAGGTATTCTGTGACTCGTCGACTGGCATCGGCCGAATCTCTTCCGGCCTCAGTGAGGTCGCAGCAATTCGGGCGGGTGGCGGATCACGGTTTGCCGGCCGCGCTTCCATACCGCGAGGGGTGGGCGGATTTCCGCGACCGCCTGCTCCGGTGTCGCGGCATCGATGACGACGAGATCGGCCGGGTTGCCGGGCGTGAGCCCGTAATCCTTCAGATTGAGCAGCGTCGCCGAGCGCTCGCTCAGCATCAGAAACAGCTCGCGCAATTCGGCCGGCGCGGCGATCTGCAGCACATTGGCTTGCAGGTTAGCGATGCGGATCAGCGAGCAATCGCCAAAGGGTGTCGCCGCGTTGAGGATGTTGTTGCTGGACAGCGAGCAGGTCAGCCCGTTGGCGCTGAGGAAATTCGCGTCGGCGACGCCGCGGACGACGGCATGGTCGCGCTCGCGCCCCATCAAATACAGATCCGTCGCCGGCAACACCGTCACCGCGATCCCCGCATCGCGCAACCGGCCCGCCAACGCGGCAAGCTCCGTCGGCGGCAGCAGCGATAATTTCGCCATATGCCCGACGACGACCCGGCCGCCGCGCTGGTATTGCTCCGTCAGCTCCAGGACGCGGTAGACGTCCATATGCGCCGGGTTGTCGCCGACATCGAGATGCAAATCGAGATCGACATCGTATTCGTGGGCCAATGCAAAGATGCGGTCGATCTGCGCGCTCGGATCGCTGTCATAGCGCGGCGCCGCGCCGAGCACCGGCGCGCCTTGCTTGAGCGCCGCCACGAGCAATTCTTCGGTACCGGGATAGTTGGTCAATCCATCCTGCGGGAAGACGCACAGCTCGATATCGATCGCCCATCTGTAGTCGCCGGCGAGCGAGCGGATTGCCTCAAAGCCGCGCAGCCCGATCCCGGGGTCGATCTCGACCTGGGTGCGCATGCGCGTCGTGCCGTTGACCAGGCACTCATGCAATGTCTTCTCGGCCCGCTCGTAAACATCCTCAACGGTCCAGGTGGGCTTCAGCGGCGCGACCATCGTGACCGGGTTGACCCGCCGCCCTTCCGGCAAGGGGCAACGGTCGACGATGCGCGCCTTGTCGAGATGGATATGCGACTCGATCAGCCCGGCGCAGACGAGCCGCCCGGTGGCGTCATAGCTTTCGCCATTCGCCGCAAGGGCGCGGCCGATCGCGGCGATCCGGCCATTCTCGACAGCGATATCGAGGAGGCCGTCATCGAGCCGATCGATGAGACGGGCATTTCTGACGATCAGATCCATCTACTGCTCTCATCTCAGGAGGAAGCGCTCGCGTCACTCGATGACCTCGTTGGCGCGGGCGAGCAGGTTTGGCGGAATTTCGAGCGCGAGCGTTTTCGCCGTCTTGAGATTGATGACGAGTTCGAGCTTTGTCGGCTGCTCGACCGGCAGATCGCCGGGTTTTGCGCCCTTGAAGATCTTGTCGATCATGCCGGCCGCCCGATAGTACAGATCGGGGTAGCTCGGGCCATAACTCAACAGCCCGCCGACATCGACAAATTCCCGCGCCGGGTAGGCGGTCAGCACTTTGTGCTCACCGGCGAGACTGACGATCGTCTTGGCGTTCGCCTGGGTCAGCGCGTCGATCCCGACCGACAGCGCGTCCAGCCGATTTGCCGCGATCCTGGCGAACGCGTTGGCGATGTCATTTGTGTTTCGGACATCAAAGGGCTCGGCCGAGAGCCCAAGTGCTTTGGCAACCGCTTGGACGGCTTCCCATTGCGGCGGCGATGCCGGGTTTCCCATATTTTGCAGAAAGCCGACCCGTGCGATCGAAGGGCGCGCCTCCTTCAGCAGCTCGACGCGTTTCCCGGCCAATTCCGTCGCGAAGGCGCTGAGCCCGGTGACGTTGCCGCCGGGGTGCGCGAGGCTCGCCACGACGCCGACGTCGAGCGGCTCGGCGATTGCCGCCATGACGATCGGGATCATTTCCGTCACTGCTTTGGCCGCTTTGGCGGCCGGCGTTCCTCGCGTGACGATCAGGTCCACCGGCAGGTGAACCAGCTCGGTCGCGAGATCGAGGAACCGCTCCGCCTGCCCATCCGCGGAGCGGTACTCGATGCGCAAATTCTGCCCTTCGATGTACCCACGCTCGCGAAGACCGCGCAACAGCGCGTCCAGGTTGTCGCGGTTCAGCTCGGCCGGCAGCGTCTCGAGAATGCCCACGCGGTATAGGTGGCCGCTTTGTGCGCGCGGCTGCGAGCCGCCGAGCACGAGGCCCGCAACGGCGCCGGCAAGAACGTGCCGGCGCCGTAATGAGCTCACGCGTAGATCTTCACCAGCTCGGCATGCGCCGATTTGACCGCGTCTTCGGCCGGCATGCCCTGGACCGCCTTCGCGTACATATCGGAGATGATGTACTTCGAGATGACCTCCGCCGCCTTGCGGTTTGCCGGCCCGGCATAGCCGGCGAAATGGCCGCTTTCGGCCGCGGCGCGGAACGGCAGCATGATCGGGTCTTCCTTCCACAGGGCGTGGTTCTCCCACAGCTTGGTCGGGCCGACCGAGAAGCCCTGCTGCGTCACCCACCATTGCTCATAAATCTTTTCGCCGTGGAACCAGCGGAGGAAGTCTTTTGCGGGTTTCTGGTTCTTGCCATAGGCCATCACCATGTCGGCGAATGGCACATGCCAGCTGAATTGCCCCGCCGGTCCCTTCGGCAGCGGCGTATGAAAGACGTCGTCCTTCATCGGCTTGCCGTCTGCCGTCTGATAGGTGTCGGGCTTCTTCTTCGCTTCGAGATAGATCGAGGCGCCGTTGTTCGTGCCGCTGATGCTGCCCGACAGAAAAGCGCGGTTATTTCCGGAATCGTCCCACGCTAACCCGCCCTCGTCGCAGGCATCCTTCCACATGGCGACCGCGAACTTGACCGATTCGATCGTCTCTTTGCTGCCGAGCACGACGGTCTTGCCGTCCGCCTCGACCTCTTTGCCGCCCCACGACCAGAGATAGGGGTACCAGAACGCGTTGGCGTCACCGAAGGCATGCGCCACGGTTTGACCGAGCGGGTGTCCCTTAGCCTTCAGCTTCTTGCCGGCGTCGCGCCACTCCTCCCAAGTGGCCGGGTATTTCTCCGGCCCGTAGCCGATTTCGTTCCACCACGAGGCACGGTTGACAATCTGCAAACCGACGATCGTGTTCGGGACAGCGAGCCATTTCTTGCCGTCATAGGCGATCGCCTTTGCGGTCTCGAAATAGCCGCCCTGCGCCTTGCCGATCTCCTCGCAGACATCGCTGACATCGACGACGCTGTCGGCATAGAGCTGCGCCCAGTTGTTGATCGCGCTGATGATGTCGGGGCCGGATCCGGAGGATACGGCCGAGGTGACGCGCGCCTGGATCGTCAGCCCGTCCACGCCTTCGAGATTGATCTTGAGGCCGAGGTCCTTCTGCGCCAGCTCGTTGATCTTTGTTTTGATCGTCTGGTCCGACACGGGCACATAGTCCGACCCCCGGACCCAGTGCAATGTCGTGCCCTGCGCGAAAGCGGGCGCGCGGCCCGATGCCAGGATCCCGGCCAACCCGCCGGTCGCGGCGGAAGCCGCGCCGATGCCCGACAGCTGCAATGCGCGGCGTCGCGTGATGTTCGTCATGCCAAGCCTCCCCTGAAACGTTCTGTGCTAGGTGTAAATCTTCACCAACTCATCATGCGCCCATTTCACCGCGTCTTCGGGCGCCATGCCCTGGATCGCCTTCGCGTACATGTCGACGATGACGTATTTGGTCACCGCTTCGGCGGACGCGCGGCCGGGCGGACCGGCAAAGCCCCAGGTTCGCCCGATCGTCGGCAGGTCGCGGAACGGCAGGAGGATCGGGTCGAGGTCCCACACCGGATCCTTCTCCCAATCCTTGGTGGCGCCGTCGGTGTAGCCCTGCTGCGAGGTGAACCACTGCGAAAACACCGGTTTCGAGTGGACCCATTTCAGGAAGTCCTTGGCCGGTTTCTGGTTCGGCGAATACTTCATCAGCATGTCGGTGAACGGGCCGGGCAAGGCGTACTGGCCGGCGGGGCCCTTCGGGATGCGGGCGTGCAGGATATCCTGAAACAACGGCTTGCCGTTCTCGGTCTGGTAGGCGTCCGGCTTCTTCTTGGCTTCGAGGTAGATCGAGGCGCCGTTGTTGGTGGCACTGATGGTGCCCGACAGGAAGGCGCGGTTGTTGCTCGAATCGTCCCAAGCGAGCCCGCCTTCGTCCATTGTGTCCTTCCACAAGGCGACCGCGAATTTGACCGACTCGATCGTCTCCTTGCTGTTGAGCGCGACGGTCTTCTTGTCGTCTCCGATCTCCTTGCCGCCCCACGACCACAGATAGGGGTACCACCAGCCGGGCGCGTCGCCGAAGGTGTGACCGGCGGTCTGGCCGAACGGCCGGCCCTTGGCCTTCAGTTTCTTGCCAGCGTCGCGGTACTCGTCCCAGGTTCCCGGGAACTTGCCGTCCTTGTAGCCGATCTCCTCGAACCAGGATTTGCGATAGGCGACCAGACCGCCGCCGATCGCCCACGGCACTCCGATCCATTTGCCGTCGATATTGTCGATGACTTTCGCCAGGTCGTAATACCCGCCCTGTTCCTTGCCGATCGCCTCCGCGACGTCGGTGACGTCGGCGAGGCTCTCGACGTAGAGCCGCGGCCAGTTGTTGACGACCATGATGATGTCGGGGCCGGAGCCGGATTGTACCGCCGAGGTGATGCGCGCCTGGATGTCGTTAGCGTTGACCGCCTCGTAGTTGAGCTTGATCCCGAGATCCGTTTGGCATTGCGGCACGATCTTCTGCCGCAACAGCTGGTCCGAGGCGGGCACGAAATCCGACCAGCGCAGCCAATGTACCGTCGTGCCCTGGGCGTAGGCCGGAGCCCGGCCCGAAGCCAGTATTCCGGCAAGCCCGCCCGAGCCGGCAGTCAGCGCGCCGGCGCCCGACAGTTGCACAAAACGGCGTCGATCGATGCGGCTCATCGGCATTTCTCCCTATGGCCCGGTCACGTGTTGTTGTTGCAATGGTAGGCTAGGCTTGCCGCGCCGCACAAGCCGCTCCAAGGAGGGGCTGCACATGAAAATCCGCGATGCCGTGCCGGCGGATGCGCCGGCCGCCTGCGAGGTGCTCAGGCGGTCGATCATCGAGCTGTGCGCCGCCGACCACCGCAACGACCCCGTGATCTTGGAGCGGTGGCTCGCCAACAAGACACCCGAGATCGTTGACTCCTGGATCCGCCAGCCCGGCAATTCGGTGCTCGTCGCGGTCGAGGGCGATGCCGTGCTCGCCGTCGGCTCGGTCACCGTTCAGGGCGAGATCACGCTGAACTACGTCTCGCCGGATGCGCGGTTTCGCGGTGTCAGCCGCGCTATGATCGCCGCGCTCGAAACTCGCGCCGGGGAACGCGGCAACGAGCGCTGCACGCTTCTCAGCACCGACACGGCGCGTCGCTTTTACCGCAGCGCCGGCTACACCGAAGACGGGCCGCCGAAAGGGAAATTCGGCACGACCGGAAGCTATCCGATGTCAAAGCGGCTGACCGTCATTCGGCTGGAGCAGGTACTGGAAGCGCTGCCGGTCGGCTTCGATGCATTGCGCGCGGAAGCGCGAGCCGAGGGATACAGGTTTGTCGAGCGGCTTGCGGGGGATTGGGCTTCGGGAGAGCTTCGGTTCGACCGGCCTGGTGAGGTGCTTCTTGCCGCTTATGCCGGCAATAAGCTCGCGGCGATCGGCGGCCTCACGCTCGATCCGGTGCTTCCCGCAACCCTCCGTGTGCGCCGGTTTTATGTCAGGGAGCGCGACCGCCGATCCGGCATAGGGCGCCGGCTCGCCACGGCATTGCTCGAACGCGCCGCGCAGGCCGGGCGTCCGGTGACCGTCAACGCCGCCAGCGGCAGCGCGCGATTCTGGGAAATTCTCGGCTTCGTCTCAGACCAGCGCGACGGCCACACGCACTCGTTACGGCCAGACCCGAAGCCAGATCGAAATTAACGGCCGGCTCAGATGGCCGCTTCGGTCTCGGCGTCGAAGAAGTGCAGGCGCTCGGGGTTGATGGCGAGCTGCAGCTGCTCATGCACCTTGGCACGCGAGATCGGCTCGACCGAGGCGACCATCGTCACCGAGCCGACCGCGACATCGAGCAGGATCTCCGAGCCGAGCCGCTCGACGACCTCGACCACCGCCGGAATATTCAGCTCGGGGGGATCGCTGTCGCGGGCGACCCGCATATCCTCGGGCCGGATGCCGATCGTTACAGGTTTGCCGGCATACGCCCCGACCCGGTTGTCGAGGTGAGCCGGGACTTTGAGCCGGATGCCCTCTCCCTCGGCCCAGAGCCCGCCATTCTCGCCCGCGATCCGAACATCGGCGAAATTCATCGCCGGCGAGCCGATAAAACCGGCGACAAAGCGGTTGGCCGGTTCGTTGTAAAGCGTCATCGGGTCGCCGACCTGCTGGACCCAGCCGTCGCGCATGACAACGACGCGATCCCCCAAGGTCATCGCCTCGACCTGGTCATGCGTCACATAGATTGCGGTGGTGCCGAGGCGCTGATGCAATTTCTTCAGCTCGACGCGCATCTGGACGCGCAGTTTGGCGTCGAGGTTCGATAACGGCTCGTCGAACAAAAAGACCTGCGGGTGGCGCACGATCGCCCGCCCCAAGGCGACGCGCTGGCGCTGGCCGCCCGACAGCTGCCGCGGCTTGCGTTTCAGATACTCGCCGATCCCCAAGACGTCGGCGGCCTCGCGCACCCGCTTCTGGATCTCGGGCTTGTCGAATTTCCGCATTTTGAGGCCAAAGGCCATGTTGTCATAGACCGACATATGCGGATAGAGCGCGTAATTCTGGAACACCATCGCGATGTCGCGATCCATCGGCGCGAGCTCGTTCACCACCTTGTCGTTGATCAGAACGCGGCCGGAGGTGATGCTTTCGAGCCCCGCGACCATGCGCAAGGTGGTCGTCTTGCCGCAGCCGGAGGGGCCGACCAGCACGACAAATTCCTTGTCGCGGATGTCGAGGTTCACGTCTTTGACGGCGTGCACCTCGTCATACATCTTATTCAGGCTGCGCATCGTGACTTGCGCCATGTTCTACCCCTTCACGGATCCGGTGATGCCGGAGACGTAATGCTCGACAAAGAACGAATAGACGAACGCGACCGGGACTGAGCCGAGCAGCGCGCCCGCCATCAGCTCGCCCCAATAGAAGACATCGCCGCGCACCAGTTCCGAGGTGACGCCGACCGGCACCGTCTTCTGCTCGGGCGAGGACAGGAAGACGAGCGCGTAGATGAACTCATTCCACGACAGCGTGAAGGCGAAGATGCCGGCCGACAGAATGCCCGGGACCGCAATCGGAAAGATGATATAGGCCATCGCTTTCCAGCGCGGCGCCCCGTCGATCCGGGCGCACTCCTCCAATTCCTTCGGGATGGATTTGAAGTAGCCCATCATCAGCCAGGTGCAGAACGGAATGAGGAAGGTCGGGTAGGTCAGGATCAGTGCCCAGGGCGTGTCGCCGAGATGGAAGTTGCGAATGATGTCGGCGAGCGGAATGAACAGCAGTGTCTGCGGCACCAGATAGGTGATGAAGATGCCGGTGCCGATGCTGCCGGCGAACGGGAATTTGAGGCGCGATAGGGCATACCCAGCGAACAACCCGCAGATCAGCGAGATCACGGTCGAGACCGTCGCGATCAGCATCGTGTTCATCATCCACGTGCTGAACAGGGTCTCGGTCAACAGGTCGCGGATGTGCTCCAAGGTCGGGCGCAGCGTCCAGAAAGGTGTGTAGTTCGCCGCGTTCCAGGGGCGGTACAGTTCATTGTCCGGCCGCACCGTTGTGACGATCATCCAGTAGAACGGGAAGAGCAGAAAGACGATGAACAGCAGCAGCGGAATGTGGAAGAACACCCAGCGGCGCCACCTGGCTCCTTCGATCATGGCTCAGACGGTCTCCACCCGGCGGATATAGACAAGCTGGATAATCACGACGAGCAGCAATACCGGAAAGATCGCCAGCGATACCGCGGCGCCCTCGGAGAGGAGGCCGGTGCCGACGCCGATCTGATAGGCGTAGGTCGCGAAGAGGTGCGTATGATTAGCCGGCCCGCCCCCGGTCAGCACATAGACGAGTTGGAAGTCGGCAAAGGTCTGGATGACCGAGAACAGCACGACCACCATCGTGACGGGCAACAGCAGCGGCCAGGTCACGTATCGGAAGCGGTTCCATGCCCGCGCCCCGTCGATCGCCGCCGCCTCGTGCAATTCGGGGCTGATCGTCTGCAAGCCGGCGAGGAGGCTGATCGCGTAGAACGGCACGCCGCGCCAAACATTGACGACCATGACCGAGATGATCGCGAGATCGGGGTCGCCCAGCCAATTGATGCGGCCGGTGATCATGCCGAGATGGAACAGCATCCAGTTGATCACACTGAATGTCGGGTCGAACATCCACTTCCAGGCGAAGGTCGACAGCACGGTCGGGATGATGAAAGGCAAAAGAATGAAGGCGCGGACAAACGCCTTGCCTCTGAAATGCCGGTTGAGCAGCAATGCCAGCCAGAGGCCGAGGACGAGCTTAAAAACCGTTGTGACGAAGGTGTAGAGAAAGGTGTTGTAGACCGCGACGCGGAAGATGTCGTCGTGCCACAACTTTTCGAAATTGGCGAGGCCGACGAAGCTGCCGGGAATGCCGACCCTCGTGTCGGTGACCGCAAGCAGCACGCCCTTGATAAACGGATAGGCGATAAACAACCCGAGCAGCACGATTGTCGGCATCAGCAAGAAGGAGGCGAGCCAACGCTCATCCTCTAGGAGCCGGGTTATCGGGCCGCGCCGCGGCGTGCCCGCATAGACGCGTGGGGTGACGGCCTCGATCGTTGCCATGGTGCTGCCCTTCCCGGCGCGCGCTCAGCGGTCAGACATAGATTTTGGCGAGCTCGCCATGCGCCCATTTGACGGATTCTTCCGGCGTTGCCCATAAGCCGGCGCCCGGCCCGCCACCACGCCTGCCAGACTGCCGGTCTGTGCTGCGGCAGCCGCCGCACCGGAGATCTGCAACAAACGACGGCGGGTGACCCGACCCATACACTTCCTCCCGGAACCTGCCGGCGCACCGAATCGCAATGCTTTAGCCGGCGCGGCTGATCTTTAGGGGGCCGATCTTTAGAGAGAAGCGGGGCATAGCACAAGGGGCGGGGCGCCAAGGTGTAACCGCGGCTCCAGGCCGCGAGCGCGCTTCCCGCCGGCACAGCAGAGCGAGGCGTCGCCAGGGACCGTGTTTACGCTTCTGGCCAAGCCGGGGTAGAAAAGCGGAACTCGGCCCGAGGGAGGCGGCCAGGGCAGAACCCACAGAAGCGGTTCGGGCGGCCTCAGTAGATTGGCGGTGGCTATGGACGACGGGATCGCTGCATCGGCGCGCCTGATCGGAGAGATCCGGAGTGGCGCCTTTGCCCTGCCGGCAGCACGGCGGCGGCGCCCGATCGTCATCCTGATCGGGAGCGAGGAAAGCGGCGCCTCGCTGTGCTCGCGGGTATTGAGCGTCCTCGGCATCCGCATGATGCAACGCGCAACGGACGAACCCGGGATGCCGCGCTTGTCCCGCAACGGCGCTGGTGAAGACCGAGGGCAGTCCAAGCTCGCCGGGCTGCACGACCGCATTCTGGAGTTATTCGGTGGCGGCGACCCCGCCGCCGACGATCTGGAGTTGCCCGTATCATGGTGGGCCGATCCGCGGGTTGCCGCGATCCGGCACGAGATCGCGGAGCTCGTCAATGACCGCATCGGCGCCGGACATTTTGGCTTTCACGATCCGCGCGCGACGCGGCTGATGCCGCTATGGAACCAGATCGCCAAAGAGCTGAAACTCGCGCCGAGAATTATCTATTGTCTGCGCAACCCGGCGCAGCTGGCGCGTGTGCTGCAAGCGCGCGACGGGGTACCGCCCGGGCTCACCGAATACCGTTGGTTTGCCCACACGGTTGAGTTCTTCCGGCATGCGCGCAAGGCGGAAATCTGCACGATCGACTATGATGAATGGTTCGTCGACAGCGCGACAAATCTCCAGAAGCTGCAACGTTTTCTCGCATTGCCGGACGAGCCGGCCGCGCCCGATGTCGAAGCGGCGGTTTCCCCGATGATCGAGCATGAGCGGCCCGGCGATGACATAGGGCGGGGCGACGCGCGGCAGCCGCTGATCCGCTCGGTTTACCGGCTGGCCTGTCGCGCGGAACGCGATGCCGGCGCGCGCGATCAGCTGCAGCACATCGCAGGCCAGCTGCTGAGCTTTCAGCAGCTGCACGCTGCTGCTCGGGGTTCTGCCGAGGTCACGCCGTCGGGTGACGCCGACATGCCTGGAAATGGCGCTCGCGCGGCGCGCAGCGCTTCGGCCGTTCAGCATTGCCTCTCGCCGGCCTCGTTCTGGCAGCCCGACGATATCGTCCCCTCGGCCTGGCATCAGCACGCGCCATTTGCGTTCTGGCTGACGGAGGCCTTGCGGCCGGGCATTTTTGTCGAGCTCGGAGCCCATAACGGGTTTTCCTATCTGGCGTTCTGTCAGGCTGTGCAGCGTCTGGGTGCGACGACCAAGTGCTACGCCGTCGACACCTGGAGAGGGGACGAGCACGCCGGCTTTTACGGCGAAGAGGTCTTCGCGAAACTCAACGAGCTTCACGAGCGCCGGTACTCCGGCTTCTCCCGGTTGATCCGCTCGACCTTTGATGAAGCGCTGGCGCATTTCGGCGACGGCACGGTGGACCTTCTACATATCGATGGCCGCCACCGCTACGAGGATGTCGCGCACGACTTCGAGTCCTGGCTGCCGAAACTCTCGGATCGCGCGGTCGTGCTGCTCCACGACATCAATGTGCGCGAGCGGGGCTTTGGAGTCTGGCAATTCTGGGCCGACCTGCAGGCGCGATACCGCTGCTTCGAATTCGCGCACGGCTACGGGCTCGGCGTGGTTCAGGTCGGACGCCTGGTGGCGGCGCCCCTGCGGCCGCTGTTCGACAGCATCGCGCCGGACAACGTGGCGATCGCGCAGATCTACGCCCAGCTCGGGCTGCTCTCGACGGCCTCACACGAGCTGGCGGAAGCCAGAACGGCGCTCCGGGAGCGCGAAGCCCGAATTGCGGTACTGGAGCGGGACGGGGCCGCGGAGCGCGACGCGCTTGCTAAGGCCGAAAGCTGGGCGCGCGACCGTGAAGCGACCATCGAATTCCTGCGCGCCGACATAAGACGCTTGCAGGAGGTGGCTGCGGCGGCGTCATTGCGTGAGGAGGAACTGCAGCGCATTGGCGATCAATTCGCTGGACTGCGCGAGGAGGAGCTGCAGCGCATTCGCAATCAACTCGCCGGATTGCAAGAGGCCGTGACGCAGTTCGAGAGAGAGGCCGAGGAGCGGAGCGCCGGGGAGGCGGCCATGCGCCGCGAGATCGTCGCCGCATTCGAAGCCGCTCGGCGTTCCTCCGAAACGGCGGCGCAGGACGCCGCCGCCTTGGTGCTTGCGCAGCGGCGGGCGACCGAAGCGGAACAGGCCGCAGAGCGTAGCGCCAGGGAAGCGGAGCAAAGCGCCGCTGCACTGGAGAGCGTGGAGCGGAGAGCAAGCGATGCCGAGGTCAAGGTGGTTGCTCTAAGCGGCGAGATAGCGGGGATCAAGACCGAGCTGGCCGACTCCCGGCAGGTCGGGCGAGCGGCCCTTCACGCATTGGCGGTAAGCAATGGCGGCTACGCGTATCGAGAGCCGCGGCTCGGCTGGCGGCATACAATCCAGCGGCTGTTCGGCGTCATACGCCGGCAATGAGATCCGAACCACCTCGCCGCTCTACCCTGATGAGCCTGAGTTTAGTCGAGTAGGACCCGATGCCGCTGTTCCATCGCGATAACCGCCGCGAGCCGTCGGTCATCAGCCGCGCCGACCGCGCCCGCGAGGCGGGACAATGGGAAGCCGCCGCCGGCCTTTATCGCATCGCGCTCGACCGTAAGCCGCGCAACCCGCCGATCTGGATACAATACGGTCATGCGCTGAAGGAGGGCGGCCATCGCGCCTCCGCGGAAACAGCCTATCGCAATGCGATCGCCTATCAGCCGGACGACCCCGAGGCGTACCTCCAACTTGGGCATGTGCTGAAGCTCCAGGGGAAGATGGTGGAAGCGCGTCTGGCGTATCGATGCGCTCTGGTGCTCGATGCCTCGCTTGCCGATGCCGCGCGTGAGCTCGGCCAGTTGCAAGGTGACAATCTCGCCGCGGGCCAAGACGGAGCAACGGCCGAAGCGAGGGAATTCAACCAAGCGTCGTTGGCTGCCCCAACAGTAAACCCTGCAGTTCGGCGCAGCTTGAAACGCGCAAGAGGCAGCTTGATCAGTCGCGCCGATCGTGCGCGCGAGGCGCTGCAATGGGACATCGCCGCCGACCTCTACCGGCGGGCGCTCGACCGTAATCCCGACAATCCGCCGATCTGGGTGCAGTTCGGGCATGCGCTGAAGGAATCCGGCAATCTGGCCGAAGCCGAGAGAGCCTATCGCGCCGCCATTGCAAGGGATCCAACCGCGGCCGACTCGCATCTGCAGCTCGGTCACGTACTAAAGCTGCAAGGCAAGCAAGAGGAAGCGGAGCCAGCTTATCTCCGTGCTTTCGCCCTCGATCCCGGATTACCGCATACCTGCGAGGGATTGCGCGATCTCGGATGGTCCGAAACCCGCGTTGGCGAATTGCGACACTTATTGACTGCGGCCGAGTTCGTCGGCGCGCCGCCTCCGGCACGAGCCGATGCTGCGCTTGGACAACCTCTCGAGCCTCCCGATCTGTCGGAGCTTGACGGCTTGCAACCCCGCGGCCGCATTGCGGTCGTGCTTCACCTGTTTTATGCCGAGCTTTGGGACGAGATGCGGGAAGCGATCGAGCATATCTCGCTGCCCTTCGATCTGTTTGTCAGCTTGGTCAAGGGCGCGTCGTCACAAATGCGGGAAACCGTCTTGGAGGCATTCCCGCATGCCTATGTGTTCGATTTCCAAGATCGCGGCCGGGATATTGGGGCGTTCCTTGTCTTTTTAGAATCCGGCGTGCTCTTCAAATACGATCTCGTCTGTAAGCTTCATACAAAACGAAGCCCGCATCGCGCGGATGGCGATGCGTGGCGCCGAACGTTGATCGCCGGCGTGCTGGGCAGTTCGGCGCTGGTCGAGCGGATTGCTGCGGCGTTCGACGCCGATCCTGCGCTCGGGATGGTCGTCGCAGAGGGACAGATCTACGACGGGCCCGAACAATGGCGGTCAAATGAGGCGCGCCTTGCACAATTGCTGCCGCGGATCGGCATTTCACCCGAAGTCAAACATCGCCGCTTCCCCGGCGGCTCGATTTTTTGGATCAGACCGCTTCTGCTGCGGACCCTAGCTGACCTCAAGCTCACACTGTCCGATTTTGAACCGGAACCCATGACCTTGGATGGCGGGCTTGGACACGCGGTGGAGCGCATGTTCGGACTGATCTGTGAGGATTCCGGAATGCGATTTGTGGAGCACACCCGGCTGCCGGAGCAGCGCCGTCGCGATGAACCGACGAGGATGGAGAGGGGGGCATCATAAAAGCGACAAACGACGGCGACAGCGTAGGCTTCCTCGAGAGTGAGATCGCATCGCTCAGTCAACGGCTCGCGGCCGTCCGGCAGCGCGAGCATGCCGCGTCATTCGAAACAGCCAGGCTCCACGTGGAAGCCAAGCGCGCGCTCGGTGCGAGCGCCGCGACCACGAGCCTCGAACAGCGGGTGCGTGCCAGCGGCTTGTTCGATCCCGATGTCTATTTGGAGCTACATCCCGACATCCCGCGCCACTCGGCGGAAGCCTGGCGGCATTTTCTGCGGCACGGGCTGGAGGAGCGGCGCGCCTTTACCAGCCCGCTGGTCGTGGCGCGCCTGTTGGCGCAGATGGATGACGCGATACGGGCCGAGCGGCACTGCCTGACGCGGCTCGCCGAAGGCGCGGCGGCCGACGGAGATGTGGCCGAGTGCGCGGCGCCGCTGCGACGTCGCGGCGTCAAGATTGGCGTCTTTTGCAGCTCGCTCGGCAATTTCTTTATGCGCGAGATCGCCGATCTCTTGGCCTGGGGACTCCAGGCCGAGGGCATCGATGCGGTGCAACGCGACGAGAATGCCAATCGCGATGAGCGGTTCGATCTGCGGATCTTTGTCGCGCCGCATGAGTTTTTCTGGCTGGGCAAGGGCAGGAACTGGACAGAGATTGCTGCCGCTCCGGGGTCGGTTCTCTACAATGTCGAGCAGCCTCAGACGCAATGGTTCTGCCGCGCCTTCCCGCTGTTGCTCGAAGCGCCGCTCGTGCTCGACATCAACCTGCAGAGCGCGATGATCCTGCGCCGCGCCGGCTGCAATGTCGTGCATTTCATGCCGGGCCATTTGCCATCGGCGCGCTACGCCCAGCCGCGCCTGGATATATCGGACATTCCGCTGGCGAAGGGCTATGCCTTCGCGCGCCGACCCTATGACTGGCAGGCCCGCAACCGGCTCGACGAGCGGCCGATTGATATCCTGTTCATCGGCACGCGGGCGCCGCGGCGCGATAAGGCGCTTCTGCGTTTGCAGGAGCTAACGGACCGTCATCGTTTTGTATGCGTGTACCGTTCCTCCTCAGAGCCGATCACCGAGCAGAGCGTCGCCGCGGCCGAACAAAGCTGGGTATTGGCGCAGCGGGCAAAGATCGTGCTCAATGTTCACCGCGACTGGATCGGCTATTTCGAATGGCCGCGCATCGTCATGCACGGGTTTTGGCAAGGCGCGTGCGTCATTTCCGATCCCGGCCTATCGAGCCCGATCTTCGGGGCGGGTGTCCATTATCTCGAAGAGAATTTACGGCATATCGGCGAGCTGATGCGCTGGCTGCTCGACACGGAGGAAGGGCGGGGCAAGCTCGACCGGACGCGCATCGCGGCCTACGAACGGGCGCGCTCGGTCGGTTCGATGCATGTCGCGCTGATGCCGGTGCTCGACGCCTTCGCCGCGGAATTGCGGATCTAGGACGGCCAGCATGCAGCCGATGCGGCTCTACGATGTAGCGAGCCTCGGGGAGATCGTTTACGACAGCCATAATGACGGTATAGCGGCGGAGGTCGCCGTCATCATCCCCTTGTATAATTACGCCGGAACCGTTCTCGAAGCCCTCGAGTCACTCGTTCGGCAGGACCTTCCAAAATTTTCGGTTATTGTTGTCGATGACGCATCGGCTGATGATGGCGGCGAGCACGCGATACGATTTCTCGAACGGCGCCGGGCGCGGTTCGCCACAGCGCGGGTCCTACGTCATCACCGCAACCAAGGCCTTTCGATGGCGCGCAATTCCGGCATCGCCTGGAGCAGCGAGCCCTATCTCTTCATGCTCGACGCCGACAACCGTCTGCGGCCGCCGGCACTGTCACGGCTACTGGAGGCGCTGCACTGCTCCGGCGCGGCGTTTGCCTATTCGCAGCTGTTCTGGTTCGGCGATGAAGACGCGATCGGTATCGCCGATGTCTGGGAACCCGAACGGCTCGCAATCAACAATTACATCGATGCGATGGCGCTGATCCGGCGCGACGCGCTGCTTGCGGCCGGCGGCTATGCCGTCCTCGCCGACGATCACGGCCTCGAAGATTACGATCTGTGGTGCCGCTTTGCTGAACTGGGCCTGGAGGGGGTATTCGTCCCGGAGCTCATTTGCGAATACCGGGTACATGCCGCCTCGATGGTCAGGACCCGGAGCATACCGAATATTCTCGCTCTGAACGCCGAATTGGCGCTGCGCCACCCCTCGATCTTCTACCCGCACGGCGCCGAAAGCGCCGCGGCTACGGGAACGCGCCGAGCCACAGAGGGCGCCGGCCGCTCCGACCGGTCGGGGCAGCGGCAATGAGCGCGCCGCTCCGAGCCTTCGACATCGCCGGGCTGAGTCACATCGTTTACGAAAGCAGGCAAGAGGGGGCGGCCGAGATCGTCGTGGTTGTGCCGCTCTATAATTATGCGCATACGATCGGCGAGGCGCTCGCCTCGATCGTGAAGCAGGATTTCCAGCCTCTATCGGTCATCGTCGTCGACGATTGTTCGGGCGATGATGGCGCGCAGACCGCGGCCGGCTTTCTCGAACAGCAACAAGCGCGGTTCATCGAGGCGCGCGTCATTCGCCACGACCGCAATCAGGGCCCGTCGATGGCGCGCAATTCAGGCATCGCCGGGAGCCGCGAGCCTTACCTCTTCATGCTTGACGCGGACAATCGCCTCAGGCCGCCTGCCCTGTCCCGACTCATGGAGGCGCTGCAGCACTCCCGCGCCGCCTTCGCCTATTCGCAATTGCGCCTCTTCGGCGAGGAGGATGGCATCGGTATCGCCGATGTCTGGCAACCGGCCCAGCTGGCGCTTGGTAATTACATCGATGCGATGGCGCTGATCCGCCGCGAGCGGCTGCTCGAAACTGGCGGCTACGCGGTCCTGGCGGAGGATGTCAGCTGGGAGGATTACGACCTCTGGTGCCGCCTTGCTGAGCTCGGCTATGAGGGCGTCTTTGTGCCGGAGCTCTTGTCCGAATACCGGGTGCACGACGATTCGCGCAACCGCACCGTCTCTCCCCACTACCACGCGATGATGGCGGAAATGGCGCTCCGCCACCCGCGCCTGTTCAAGCGGCGTGACAAAGCGGCTGACGACTGAGCTCGCGAACGATGGGAAGGGCGAGGTGGCTGTCCAGCCGACGCCCCGCGGACGTGCTGCGATGATGATTTTGTTTGACTGTTGAAGCCGCATTCGCGTCCGATAATCGCCCGACTGTAGGCTCGCGGTCGGTCGAATTGGATCAGGAAAGCGGGGGGCGGGTGAGAGCGGCGTTGTTGATGCTGGCGGTCCTCGCTACGGCGGGCGGTTGCTCCGATGACAAGCCGGTGACAAGCGGTTCGACGATATCGCCGGAGGAGCTGAAGCGCGAATGCGCCGACCCGCAGTGGAAAGAGAAGAACCTCGGCCTGTGGTACTCGGTGTGTCGGCAGCCGCTGCGCTGGTAGCGCCCGGGAGGCGGCGGCTCTTGATGGGAGGCACGCCGGACCATTGGCCGCGGATTTCGCACGACCCGAGTCGCCGGCCGCCGCAGAGCGGCTCGCCTCACTTGCCCGGGTCCGCCATTTCCGCTAAATCCTCGCGCCGTTCCGCATGGCACGGGCGCGTAGCTCAGCGGGAGAGCACTACGTTGACATCGTAGGGGTCACAGGTTCAATCCCTGTCGCGCCCACCATCCATAAATCGGGACCCCGCATCGCCTGCCAACAAAGTCCCGGCCAAGCGGCCGGGACTTTGTTGCCAGATACGGCCCGGAGCGGCGAGGTGGATGCGCCGCGCGCGATCCTCGCCGAACTGAAGCGGCCCTAGGTTATTCGTTTATCATCGTGCTGCTCGGCCCTGCGCCAGGGCTGGCATTGCCGGACAGCTTGTTGTTGGCGCCGCTGATGAAATTCGAGCCGACAGCAGCCCCGACCGCCGTGTTGTTCGCGAACAAATCACTGTTGGTCAGCGCGATCGTTGCACCCGAAACGGTCGCATTGGCGCCGACATTGTTGGAGCTCATCACACTGTTAGCCACGGTCATAACAGCGCCGTTCGCCGAGGCGAGGACCCCATTGCTGGCAGTGGTCATGATCGAGTTGCTGACCGACGCGTTGCCGCCCGCGGCCGCCTCGACGCCGCTGCTGACGCGAGAGATATTCACATGATCCGCCGACAGAGAGACGCCTCCGACGGTTGTCGTGACTCTGATGCCGACGCCGCCCAGACGGTTGATCCTGGTGTCCTTGACCGTCAGAGAAGAGCCGCTGACGCCCAAAGCGACATCGATGCCATGCGTGGTGAACTCGTAGATTTGGCAATTGTCGACGATCAGA
>Ga0209488_10000793_pt1 | contig 26835 bp, 23 predicted proteins | sample Rivendell_Oct201_8_FD_188349 | JGI IMG/M metagenome (GOLD analysis project Ga0209488, IMG submission 188349) | Vadose zone soil microbial communities from the Eel River Critical Zone Observatory, Northern California, USA -... | ecosystem: Environmental > Terrestrial > Soil > Vadose zone >...
CGGTCAGGTAGGCAGCCGTGTCGGCAGGTTCGCGCACCCGGGCAGGGTCGCCGCCTGCGGACCATGAGACCACGGACTAGAAGTCACGTCGGCTGCTTGTTGGGGCCGCGCGCGGCCTGTAGACCATGAGTCACGTCGGGGGCCCGGGAGGACCCGACGAGGGAGACCACCACGTGATGACCCTGACGTCCGATTCCCTTGCTCGACGCACGAGCCTGACGGTTGCGGCCTTAGCCGCGGTGGTCTGCGGGTTCGTCAACGCCCAGGTCTGGGTCCAGCACGCGGCAGCGGTCTCCCCATCAACTCGAGCCGCTCAGGCCATGGCCTTCGATTCGCTCCGAGGCCGAGTTGTCTTGTTCGGCGGCTGGAACGGCATCGAGCTGGGAGACACGTGGGAATGGGACGGCGGCACGTGGCAGCAGCGCTCCACGCCAACCGCGCCGGCCGCGAGGGGCGGCGCTGGGATGGCCTACGATCCGTTCAGGGGAAGGGCCGTGCTGTTCGGCGGCACGACCGGCGCCACGGACACCTGGGAGTGAGACGGATCGCAGTGGTATTTGCGCGCGCCGCCACATAGTCCGCCAGGGCAGGGTGGGCATGGAATGGTCTACGACTCGGCCCGGCACGTCGTCGTGCTGGTTGGAACCGATGCCATCAGCATGGGCACCTACGAGTGGGACGGAACCGACTGGACCAGACGCACGCAGCCGAACGACCCTGCGTTCCACCCCTACGCGGCCCTTGCCTACGACTCGGTTCGGCAACTTGCGGTGCTCTTCGGGGGCGGCTTCACCTCGGATACCTGGGAGTGGGACGGATCAAACTGGACGCAGGCATTCCCGCCGACGTCCCCAGCGCCGCGCCAAGCGCACCGCATGGTCTTCGACCCGTTCCTTCAGCGCGTCGTTCTGTTTGGCGGCGAAGACCAAGCCGGGACCTACTTCGGCGACATCTGGCTGTGGGACGGAAGCAACTGGACGCAGGCAACGACACCAAGTGGACCGGCACCGAGAATTGCCTTCGGCATGGCGATGGACGACCGGTGGCCCCACGCCCTTCTCTTCGGCGGGGCCACCGGACAACCCGGCTTCGTTAACGACACGTGGCAGCTGTGGAGCAGCCAGCCCCCGACCGCGACCTTCGCGACCTACGGTACTGGCTGCGCCGGGACGGCGGGGACGCCACGCCTTCAGGTGGCGCTCGGGTCGCGGCCGATCATCGGTTCGGACTTCCCGATCGAGATCGATCAGCTGCCCATTCTCAGCTTCGCGGTGCCGTTCGGCGTACTCGGCTTCGATCGGACGGCCTGGGCGGGTCTCCCGCTACCGACCGACCTGGGCTTCGTCGGGATGCCCGGCTGCCAGGCGTGGATCGACGCCCAGTTCAACGTGGGTCTGGTCAACGCACAGGGCCACGCGACGTGGCACCTGGCGATCCCGCCGCTCCCGTACATCCTCGGCGTGACCTTCTACGTGCAGGGCTACGTGTTCGACTTCGCCGCCAACCCGGGCAACGCGGTCGTCAGCAACGCGGGCGAAGCACTGATAGGGGTGTAGGTCCGCGCGACCAGTACGTGGGCGGGCGGACGTGGCCGGGCCTGTCGCCCGTCCTTGGCCTTGTACTGCATCCCGCGCGGGCCTTGATGGTGATGCCGCGCTAGCGCGCGGCCAAACGCCCTCGGGCCCGGGCACATCGCCGCATGCGGAATGGATAGCATGCGGCCTCCACTTCTGGAGAACCCATGCTCACATCGCGCACTCTCGCTCTCGCGGCCGTGACCGCTTCCCTTGCCGCGCAGAACCCGTTCGTGGTGTTCCCGCAGGACCCTGAACGGCAGACGATCACCAGCGCCTCCTATGTGCGCCGGCCGAACTGGACCTCGCAGGCGGAGGGCTTCCAGCAGCTCGCCGCCGACTGGTTCCGCGGCATCGGTGACACCGGCCCCAGCTGCAGCGCGCGCGGCTTCTACTACTGGGCCGCCGACGAGAACATCGCCACGGCCGAGACCTATGGCATCGTGCTGCGCACCGCCGACCCGACCGGCGCGCCGGACGTCACCGCCACGGGCGTGATCATGCGCGTCACCGGCTTGACGACACCGTCGGGAGCCGGTGGGCCGCGCGGCAGCTGGATCATGATCGACGTGTTCGCCACGCCGGTGGCGGTGCCGTGCGACCAGAGCTGGTACCAGGGCATCGACCTGCCGGCCAGCCCGAATTGGCCGGCGACCGACGGCTTGTCGATGTGGGCCGCCGACGCGCTGACCGCGGGGTCGCCTGCCACCGTCGGCGAGAACCACCGCGTCGGCGCGCCGAACGTGACGTGGTCGGTCGACACCGTGCTCGGCACCGCCGTCTCGCGGCCGTGGGACTACATCTTCGGCGCCTACGTCGATGCGCCGGTGCTGCACCTCGGTGGCATCGACCCGCTGAGTTCGCGCACCGGGACGACCGGCGCGCCGAGCTACGGCATGAATGGCCTGTTCCCGGAGATCCCCGCGCACGGACTGAACGTGCGCGTGCAGGACAGCGCGCCGGCGCAGGGCTTCGCCATCGTGGCCGGCGCACTCGGCTCCTTCCCCCAGCCGCTGGTCTTTCCTCTCGGCGGCCGCTTCTACCTCGACCTCGGCACGACGGTGGTCATCGGTTTCGCCAGCCTGGCGAACGGCGCCGCGACGGTGCCGATCGCTGCGCCCGGCACGATCCCCGCGGCAATGGTCGGCCTGCGGTTCATGTTCCAGGGTGCGGTGATCGACAGCATCACGACCATCGGCCGGTTCACCAACGCGCAGACGACACTGTTCTGACGTGAAGGCCATCCTCGTCATGTTGGCGCTGGCTGGCGGCGCCCTGTTCTGGGCGCTGCGCCAGTCCACGATCGCACCCGCGCCCGTTGCCGGCGCGCCGCGGTCACCGGCGGCCACGACGTCAGCGCCGGTACCGCCCGCGACGGCCGCCGATCCGTCGATCGATGCTTCCAAGCCGGCCGCCGGTGGCGCATCCGTGCTGCTGCTGCCCGACGGCACGCACCTCCCCTGCCTCAACGGTGCGCATGACTGTGAACCCCTGCAGCGCGCGTGGGGCCAATGGCCGTGGAGTCCGATCACCGGCCGCGAGCGCAGCGACGCCGGCATCGACTGGTACATCCACGCCGACGGCTCGCGCTCGACGACGGAGATGAAGTTCCGCAGCGACCTCGGGCGGTGGGACGCGGTCACGCGCGTGGCGCATCCTGGCGCATCGCCACCGGCGGTGAAAGCGCAGTAGGCTACCTGCCGCGGTGGCGGGGCTGGCCGTCGAGGGTCACATGCTTGGGGCAATGCGACTGCGCCGTTCCGCTCCTTCGCCTCCACCGTTGACCAACGGCGGTTCAACGGTAAACCGCGGGGTACTTCCCTGGAACCCACGCCGATCGCCGCGGCCTGCACTCGGCGAGGTGTTGCTCGATGCCGGCACCGAGATCGCACCCGAGGTGGCGGTGCCGTAGGGAGCCGACGCGTGGCGTCAGAAGTTGCGGGCGGTAGGCGCCGTCACGACGACTCCGCGATAGTTGCGAATCGTTTCAGCGTCGCACCATGCCCGTCGGCCCGGCTGCCGGGAGCAGCTCGACCGACGGCTACTGCTTCGCCAGCGCGAAGCGCCGCATGTCGGACAAGACCACCTCGACTCTCCCATGCATGGCCGGGCTGGCGTTGACGACGACGTAGCCCAGGTCCTCCGTCTGGATCGCCCAGCCCGAGCGCTCCCAACACGAGAGATCGGTTGCTTCCTTCAGATTCTGGGCGAGTTCGGTCAGGCTGATCCACGCCTTGTCCGTGGCTTGCTTGGCTTCAGCAACACGGATTGCTCGTTGGGGCCCTTACCATTCGACCTCGGCCCGCTCGGCATTCCCGGCTGCTCGGCCCGCGTCAGCGTCGACTTCGTCGCGTTCGTGCTGGGCTCGGGTGGATTCGCGGACTGCCGCTTGTCGATTCCGAACAACCCCGTGCTCGTCGGCGTCCGCTTCTACCAGCAGGCCCTCGTACTCGATCCCGCGGCCGGCAATGCGTTCGGCGCGGTGACGTCGGATGCGACAGCAGCTGTCGTCGGAAACTGACGCGCCCTACTCGGCCCGCACGTCCAGCGTCACGACCCCTCGCCGCCGCGCAACACCCACCCGCAACCGAACATCCGCGTCCTTGGCCGGCCCCCACCGCCGACCCGCGACCACAGCCAGGAAGTCGCCCCCGCGCGTCGAGCCCAACGGCAGCTCGTAGAAGGCCGCCTCGCCCCGGACCACCACCGCGATCTCCTGGTCCGGCTCGAGCGTCAGCAACTCCCCACCTCGAGCGCGAGCCGCGCTTCCGCGAGCTGGGCTCGGCAGACGACGAGGCCGCGCTCGCGCGTCGTCCGCGAGACCGATGGCCCAGCTTCGGATGGCATGCACACTTCGGGTGCGCAGCCAGCCTTCGAGGTCCGCTGCAACTTGGAGAGGGAGCGCGGGCATCTCTCGACGCTCGTCGAGCAGCCCGCGCCCGCCGGCAAGGGCAATGCAGACCCGGCCGTCAGTCGACCGCCAGCATGGCCGTGTTGCCGAAGTACCACTGGTTGGCCAACGCCGCGACCGTCACCGACTGCGTCGGCAGACGCACACCACTCAGGGCCGGCACGTTGGGGATCCCGAACGACAGCACCGCCTGCCCGTTCAGGTTGTTGTGCGCCATGAGCGGGCTGCTGATCACGCCGGCCAGGTTCACGCCCAGGAGGCCGGACAATGGCGGCAGCGGCTGCCCGACCGGCAGGAACGCGAAGCCGGCGCCAAACAGCGACAGGTAGACCTCCGGACCGCTGGTCGGCGGCGAGTTGAAGGTGACGCTCATCGTCCCGCCGACCGGGGCCCGTCCGCCGGTGAACCAGTAGGTGTCGATCGAGAAGATGTGGTACTGCCCCGGCGTGGACTCGGCGTCGAAGAAGCGGCCGCCGATGAAGCCGCCGTTGTTGGTCCAGGTGGAGTTGCCGTTCATCAGCACCGAAGGCGTGGTCGGGTCCAGGTCCAGCGACAGGTAGTGGTCGTTGATCGAGCCCAGCACGTCGTGGTGCGAGATGCCGATCAGCTCGCCGTTGGGATCGACCACGGGAGTGGGCGAGTTGGCGGTGCTGCCCGGTCGCGACGCGAGCGCGATCACGGTCGACGGCCCGGTCAGCACACCGGTATTCAGGTCGATGCGCGTCATCGCGATATTGGTCCCGAGCACGTGCAGCAGGTACGACTGGCCGCGGTAGTCCGCCAGCGAGGGATCGTAGTAGGCCTGCGACGGGATCGGCCCGACCGCGCCGATGAGTTGCCATGGCTGACCGGTCGCGGCGCGGATAGCCAGCTGGGGCGGCCCCGGCAGCTTGTCGAACACCGCATGCAGGCCGCTGTGGTGGATCATCATGCCGAACTCGGTGCCCGCGGTGTTGAGTGCGGCCGCCTCGATGTTCGGAGTGAAGGTGTCGGTGAGCACGTCGTAGCTGCCGGTCACCAGATCGGAGCCGCCGACGCCGCCGAACGCCGGCGGCAGCCCGACGGATGTGGCGGAGCATAGGTACACGTTCAGTGGATCGCTCGGCAGGTGGATCATGTTCACCTGCTGCACGCTGCTGCCGGGGATGCCGGGCGCGCTGAGGCCGGGCAGTGGGTTGATCTGCGAGATCCGAAACGGTGGCACGACACCCTGGGCGAGCATCGAGGTCGTCAGGGCGGCGAGTGCAAGGCAGGATCGCATGGGTTGCTCCTGGGACGGGGGATGAGATCGGCGGGCAGCTTACCGCTTTGCGCGGACGACGAGAGAGGGCACGAGGGATCGGCGGCGCTTCGGTGGAGACCGTTCATGCCACGCCCGCCTCCACCGGGCTCGCGCTGGCCAAGCAGCCACAGAAAGCCGACGCCGCGCCGCTGCGCGAGCGCGCGACCGCAGGCCAACGGGCTCAACCCTGGCCTCCACGCCACCCTGCGCGCGGCCGATGACCTGTCGCAGCTTCTGCTCGAGATCAGTCGCAGGCTCCGGTGCGCTCGACCGCGGCTTCGGGCCGGGACGCGCGGTCGGGGCTTCGTTGGCAGCAACTCGCTGGTGCAGTTGCCGCCGAGCTGCGGTCAGCGACGCTCCGGTTATCCGGATGCCGTGCATGGACGCCTGGGCCTTGAGGTCATCGAGCTGTACGGACTAGCTCTGCTGAAGCGCGTGCGCGCAGAGCAGGATCGAGTCCTTCGCCCTGGGCAAACGCGTGCGCAGGCGATGGAACTCGACGTCCCAAGGCGCGGGGATGGCGGTCGATGGTTCTGGTGATGTCACGTGTCCCTCGATGCACATCCTACTCGGGTCCACGGTCAAGGAGCACGCCGCTTGGCGGCCACCGCCAGCGCCGGCGCGGAGACTGCACCACACTGCCCGACACCGGGCCTGGTCGCTGATCGCGGCCAATTGGCTGTCCTGCCCTGCACCTGCGCAGGGCTCGGGACTACCATGCGGCTCAACCTCGGGAGTGCCCCCCATGCGAAAGCTACTAGGCGTAGTTCTCACCTCCGGCGCTCGGGCCGTGAAACTCCGCGCCGCAGCGACCGTACCGTGGTCGCAGACCGCTTTCGTGCTCGTCTTCGCGTTGGTGACCGCCGTGGTGCATGCGCAGTCGGCGGTGAAGGGATGGGGTCGCAAGTATTCGACGGCACTTGGAACGGGGAACACTTCGTCCAGATCGCGGCCGGTGGCGCCCACACGGTGGTGCGACGTTCAGACGGCTCCGTCGTCGCTTGGGGCGACAACGTCTACGGTCAGTGCAACGTGCCCGCGCCGCCCACAGGCCTCACATACGTCGAGGTCGCGGCTGGTCTCCGCCACACTGTGGCGCGGCGCTCGGATGGCTCCGTCGTTGCTTGGGGTCGCAACTACGAGGGCCAGTGCAACGTGCCCGCACTGCCCACAGGCATCACATACCTCGAGGTCGCGGGCGGTGGCGCCCACACAGTGGCGCGGCGTTCGGACGGTTCCGTGGTTGCTTGGGGCGCCAACACCTCCGGCCAGTGCAACGTACCAACGCTGCCTCCGGGCCTGACCTACGTCAGTGTCGCGGCTGGCAGCATCCACACGGTCGCGCGGCGCTCGGATGGTACCGTTGTCGCTTGGGGTCTGAACAGTGCCGGCCAGTGCAACGTGCCGGCACTGCCTGCGGGCCTCACCTACGTCATGGTCGCGGCTGGTTTCTACCACTCGGTGGCGTGGCGCTCGGATCTTTCCGTCGTCGCCTGGGGTGACAACGGCGCCGGCCAATGCAACGTGCCGGTGCTGCCTGCAGGGCTCGTCTACATCGGCATCGCGGTTGGTGGCAACCACACGGTGGCGCGACGCTCGGATGGCTCTGTCGTCGCCTGGGGCGCCAACTTCAATGGCGAGTGCGGAGTGCCAGCGCTGCCTGCAGGACTCACCTACGTCGAGGTCGCGGCGGCCGGTGCCGACCTATCCGTCGGCCTTGGCCTGGGCCACACGGTGGCGCGGCGCTCCGATGGTTCCGTCGTCGCTTGGGGTAGTAACTGGTACGGCCAGTGCAACGTTCCCGCGCTCCCTGCAGGACTCACCTACGTCCAGGTTGCGGCCGGTGGCAACCACACGCTGGCACGGCGCTCGGATGGCGCGGGCGTCGCTTGGGGCGAGAACAATTCCACCCAGTGCTATTTCCGTCCCAGGCCCGCAGGCCTCACCTACGTCGAGCTCGCGGCCGGTTGGAGCACCACAGTGGCGCTGCTGTCGGACGGCTCCGTCATCGGCTGGGGCAACTTCACGGGCACCGTGCCGTCACTGCCCGCAGGCCTCACCTACGTCGAGGTCGCGGCAGGTGGCCGTAACGACGTATTCGGCGGCAGTGGCCACAATGTGGCACGGTGCTCCGATGGTTCCGTCGTCGCTTGGGGCCGCAATGTGGAAGGCCAGTGCAACGTTCCGGCACTGCCCTCCGGCCTCACCTACGTCGAGGTCGTGGCCGGTCCCATCCACACGGTGGCGCGGCGCTCGGATGGTTCCGCCGTTGCGTGGGGTGACAACAGCCATGGCCAGTGCAACGTACTCCCGCTGCCCACGGGCCTCACATACGTCGAGATCGCGGCTGGTACCTGGCACACGGCGGCCAGGCGCTCGGATGGCTCCGTTGTCGCTTGGGGCCGTAACAACTACGGTCAGTGCAATCTGCCGGCGCCGCCCGCAGGCCTGACCTACGTCGAGGTCGCGGCTGGCCAATACCACACGGTGGCGCGGCGCTCGGACAGCTCCGTCGTCGCTTGGGGCGACAATGGCTATGGCCAGTGCAATGTGCCTGTAGTGGCACCAGGCATTGCCTACGTCGAGGTCAAAGCCAGCTTGGATCACATCGTCGCCCGCCTCGGCGCGCCAAGTTCCTATGTGACCTTCGGCCCTGGCTGCACCGGCAGCCTGCCGCCTACCAGGCTCGTCCCGCTCGACACGCCGCACATCGGCGCAGCCCTGCAGGTTCACCTCGACCACCTGCCGGTGAACGCAGCCTTCTTCATCACCGGTTGGAGCAATACGGTTTCCTCACACGGTCCGTTGCCACTCGACCTCGCCCCGTTCGGCATGCCCGGGTGCTCGGGGCGCGTGAGCAAAGACCTCATCGCGTTCGTGGTCGGCAGTGGCGGCTTCGCCGACTATCGCCTGCCCATCCCCAGCAACCCGCTCCTCGTCGGCGTCCGCTTCTTCCAGCAGGCGCTGGTGCTCGATCCCGCGGCTGGCAATGCGTTCGGCGGGGTGATGTCGGATTCTGCCGCGGCCGTGGTCGGGAACTGACGCGCCCTACTCGGTCCGCAACTCCAGCGTCACTACGCCCCGCCGCCGCGCGACGCTCGCCAGACCGCCGGCGCCAGCACCTTGTCGGTCGCGACGGGCGCCGCTGCGAGCGTGAGCATTTCTCGGCGGTCGACTTGCATCGGACGACGATCACAGGATCTCGAAGATAGAGTAGATCGGTCCGCGCGGCCTTCGGTCCCCGACCGAGATCGCCAAGGGCCGATTGAGGAGCGCGTACTGCGAAGCTTGATGACCAGACGCGCGATCCGTCCACCACTGCCGACGGCGAGGACCTTTCAGTTCCGAGCGTCTATCAGATTGTTGAATCCGGCCGTTGAGATGGCGCGCCAGGTATTACCCCCATCTCTCGAATAGCTAGAGCCGCCTGCGCCAACGGAATATTGCGCCCCCGTCCGAGTTTCCGGGTCAGGCCAGGTCGAAGCGGTCCAGGTTCATCACCCTGGCCCAGGCCGCGACGAAGTCCCTTACGAACTTCTCCTTCGCATCCGAGCTGGCATAGACCTCGGCGAAGGAACGCAGCTCGGAGTTCGAGCCGAACACCAGGTCGACGCGCGTGCCGGTCCACTTCAGCGCTCCGCTCTTGCGGTCGCGGCCTTCGTACACCTCGCCGGCCGGCTGCCACTCCGTGCCCATGTCGAGCAGGTTCACGAAGAAGTCATTGGTCAGCGTCTCGCTGTTCTTCGTGAAGACGCCATGCTTCGAGCCGCCGTGGCTGGTGCCCAGCACGCGCAGGCCGCCGATCAGCGCGGTCAGCTCCGGCGCGCTCAGCGTCAGCAGGTGCGCCTTGTCGATGAGCATGTGCTCGGCCAGCGTGTGGTACTTGCCCTCGAGGTAGTTGCGGAAGCCGTCGGCAATCGGCTCGAGGAAGCCGAAGGACTTGACGTCCGTCTGCTCCTGCGAGGCGTCATTGCGTCCCGGTGTGAACGGCACCCTTACCGTGACGCCGGCCTTCTTCGCCGCCTTCTCGATGCCGGCGGCACCGCCGAGCACGATCAGATCCGCGAGCGATACCTTCTTGCCACCCTTGGCCTTCTTGTTGAATGCGGCCTGGATGCCCTCCAGGATCTCGAGGACCTTCGCGAGCCTGGCAGGCTCGTTCACTTCCCAGTCCTTCTGCGGGGCGAGGCGGATGCGCGCGCCGTTGGCGCCGCCGCGCTTGTCCGAGCCGCGGAAGGTGGAAGCCGAGGCCCAGGCGGTGGTCACCAGCTGATTGACCGAGAGCTTCGCGGCCAGGATCTTCTTCAGGTCCGCAATGTCCTTGTCGTTGATCAGCTTGAAACTGACCTTGGGGATCGGGTCCTGCCAGATCAGCTCTTCTTTCGGCACTTCGGGGCCGAGGTAGCGCGCGCGCGGCCCCATGTCGCGATGAGTCAGCTTGAACCAGGCGCGGGCGAAGGCTTCGGCGAAGGCCTGCGGCTGCTCGAGGAACTTGCGCGAGATCCTGGCGAACGCCGGGTCCATGCGCAGCGTCAGGTCCGTGGTCAGCATCGTCGGCCGGTGCTTCTTCTTGGGGTCGTGCGCGTCCGGGATGATCTCCGGCCCGTCTTTGGCCACCCACATGTTCGCACCGGCGGGCGACTTGGTGAGTTCCCACTCGTACTGGAACAGGTTCTCGAAGAAGTTGTTGCCCCACAGTGACGGCGTCTTCGTCCAAGTCACTTCCAGGCCACTGGAAATGGTGTCGCCGCCTTTGCCGGACTTGTAGTTGCTGATCCAGCCCAGGCCCTGGGCTTCGAGGGGCGCGCCTTCCGGTTCCGGCCCCTTGTGCGATTCCGGCGCGGCGCCATGGGCCTTGCCGAAGGTGTGGCCACCGGCGATCAGCGCCACGGTTTCCTCGTCGTCCATCGCCATGCGGCCGAAGGTGTCGCGGATGTCCTTCGCGGCCGCGAGCGGATCCGGTCTGCCGTTCGGGCCTTCCGGATTCACGTAGATCAGGCCCATCTGCACGGCGCCGAGCGGGTTCTCGAGGTCACGCACTCCGCCGGTGTAGCGCTTGTCATCCAGCCATTTGGTCTCCGCGCCCCAGTACACGTCCTCGTCCGGCTCCCACACGTCCGGGCGGCCGCCGCCGAAGCCGAATGTGCGAAAGCCCATCGACTCCAGCGCGACGTTGCCGGTGAGGATCAGCAGGTCAGCCCAGGAAATAGCCTGGCCGTACTTCTGCTTGATCGGCCACAGCAGGCGACGCGACTTGTCGATGTTGACGTTGTCCGGCCAGCTGCTGAGCGGGGCGAAGCGCTGCTGCCCGCGACCGCCGCCGCCACGGCCGTCGCCCGAGCGGTAGGTGCCCGCGGCGTGCCAGGCCATGCGGATGAACTGCGGGCCATAGTGCCCGAAGTCCGCCGGCCACCAGTCCTGCGAGTCGGTCATCAGCTTGCGCAGGTCGCGCTTGAGCGCGGCATAGTCGAGCTTCTTGAACGCCTTGGCGTAGTTGAAGTCCGCGCCCAGCGGATCGGACCTGGACGAATGCGCGCTCAGCAGCCTCAGGTTCAGCTGGCTCGGCCACCAGTCCTGGTTCGTGGTGCCGCCCCCGGCGGCGTGTCTGATCGGGGACTTGGATTCGATTGGCATGGTGTTGTCTCGCTTTTCGCTGAACCGCTGGTCGCAGCGACCGTGGGGGCCAACCTACGCTCCGCCTGTTGCGGCGACAAGCCGGCTGATCGATGGCCTCGATAGACGACAGCTACGACTTCTACCAGCTGAGCGCGCGCCGCCGACAGAGCAGCGAGGCGCTTTCCCGCCAATGCTGCGGCGATCGCCGGCCCGTTGAGTCCCGCGCGTTCGGTTTCCCTCAGTCGCACGACCGCGACTACCCGGGTAGCCTCCAGGCAAACGTGCTGCGGATATGGATCCGAGACCGGTGCGCCCCTGCGCGTCGCACTGTCGCGCTCGGCGCCACCCCGAGCACCTTGGTCGACCGCAGGATCTCTCGAGCGTCGGGGGCGTGCACACCGGACCTGGCCATGCCTCGACGTATTGTATCTTGACGTCGAGCTATTCGCCGACTACCATCCGCCGGTGAAACGGATCGCACGAGCGCGCCAAGCGAGGTTGGCTGGAAGCACCAGCGCGGTGCACCTCTGGCTCGTGCTCTGGAAGGCGATGCGCGCCGTCGAGGCCCATGCCCTCAAGAGCATCGCGGCCAAGCCCATCTGCGGCAGCGACTTCGCCGTGCTCGAGGCGGTGCTCCACAAGGGCCCGCTGCCAGTCAACGCCATCGGCCGCAAGGTGCTGCTCAAGAGCGGTTCCATCACCGCGGCTGTCGACCGGCTGGAGACCCGAGGTCTTGTTGTGCGCCGCGCGCATCCGACCGACCGGCGAGCGCGCGTCGTGCACCTCACCCCGGATGGGAAGCGGCTCATCACCGGAGTCTTCGCCGAGCACGAGCGCGACATGGAGCGCGCCGCGTCGGCGCTCTCGCCCGCGGAACGCGCAACCATCATCCGGCTGCTCAAGAAGCTCGGACTCGCTGCGGCCCACGCGCTCAGCGAAACGGCCGAGCCGACCAAGTCGAATCACAACGCTCGAGGAGAACGCAAATGCTGAACGTAGCGATCATCACTGGCAGCACCCGTCCGGGCCGCAAGAGCGAAGCCGTCGCACGGTGGGTCCTGGACGTCGCTTCGAAACGGAACGACGCGTCGTACGAAGTCGTGGACATCGCGGCTTTCGGCTTGCCGCTCCTCGACGAGGCTCTTCCCCCAATGATGCACAAGTATGAGAAACCGCACACGCGAGCCTGGGCCGCCAAGATCGCGAGCTTCGACGCATTCGTGTTCGTCACCCCGGAGTACAATCATTCGACTTCCGGCGCGCTGAAGAACGCAATCGACTTCCTCCATCGCGAGTGGAACGACAAGGCCGCCGGGTTTGTCGGCTACGGCGGCCTCGGCGGAGCACGTGCCGTCGAGCACCTGCGGTTGGTGATGGGCGAGCTCAAGGTCGCCGACGTCCGGGCCCAGGTCGCGCTGTCCCTCTACACCGATTTCGAGAACTTCTCGGCGCTGAAACCTGGGCCCAACCAGGAAGCGGCGGTCAACGCCATGCTCGATGACCTCGTCGCGTGGGGTCATGCGCTGCAGACCATGCGCGCTGGAAGAGCCCGGAAGGTGCCCCTGTGACCCGACACCTTCCCACGATCGCCGGCGCCCTGCTGGGCCTGCTGTTCGTCACCGTCGGCCTCATGGTCCTGCTTGGCCTCGGCCCGGCGCCGCAACTTCCGCCCGAGGGCACCCCGCCCGCCCACTTCTTCGCGGCCTTCGGACCCACTGGCTACCTCACCTTCGTGAAGGTCTGCGAGGTTTCCGGTGGCCTGCTCGTCGCGATCCCGCGCACGCGGAACCTCGGCCTGTTGGTGCTCGGACCGGTGATCGTCAACATTCTCGCTTTCCACCTGTTCGTGACCGCGGGTGCCGGGCTGTTCGACCCGATGATCATCGCGATTTGCTTGTTCGCCGGCTATCTGCTGTGGGTCGAGCGCGCCGCGTTCCTCGGCCTGCTGCGGCGGACCCCGCCGCCAGCCTGAGAGGCCACAGGAAGTGGCATCCCTCCGCTCACAGCCGGTTGGCAATCCGTCAGCGGTCGGACGCTTCCTTGCACTGGAGAAGTGCGTCGAGCGCCGGGCCTGGTGTCACAGCGGCTCAGGTTCCGCGCCCAGATCCTGCGCGGTGGGGATTGAGGTCGGCCAGCCTGTTGAACTACTACCCGGCCCCAACCTGCCTTTGCGAGCAGAATCGCTACTCTGCACCCCATGCTGATGCGGATCCCCTGCTTCCTGGCACTGCTCGGCGCCTGCGCCTCGCCGACGCATGTGCAACAGCTGACCAAGACGAAAGACCTCCCGGCGGTCGTCGCCGTTCTGCCGCTGGCCGGTTCCGATCTTCCCGAGGAGGTTGCCGCGCTGCTGCGCGTGCAGGTCGGCAACGCCTTCGAGCAGCGCGGCTATGTCAAGCTCGACGACGGTTGGGTCGACCAGCGCCTCGCGCTTGCCGGTTTTCGGCCCTGGGAGCGCGACTGGCTGCCGGTCGACGAGATCATGGACTTCTTTGGCCTCGCCAACGACATCGATGGCCTGGTGTTCTTGGAGGGTTTCGCCGCCGATTCCCTTACCACCGGCGTCTACAACGATCGTTCCCTGCACGGCCGGTTCCGCGTGCTCGACACGCGACAAGGTGACAGCACGTGGATCTTCGACGTCAGCGCCGACGAGGCCGGCGGGGCCCTGCTGCAGAGCGGACAGATCTTCGACGCAGTTGCGAACACCATCGGCGACGACGATCGCGACCAGGCGGTGCGCCTGGCCAGTCTGCTGGCGCTCGCGGCGGCCGAACACCTGCCGCGCAATGAGCGGCTGCAGCCCGTCGAACGCAGGCCTCAGGTCACCGCACTGCGCGCCGCGGCCAACGGTGCCAACAACACGGTGGACGTGGTCGTCGAGGGCTCCCCCGGCTGCCGCGCGTTCGCCAGCCTGCCAGGCTGCCTCGGCCGCTATCCGCTCGCCGAAGAGTCCGCAGGCCGCTATGCCGGCGCGCTGCCGGCGCCGAGCGATTCGCCACAGGTCGTCGCGTTCTTGCGCGACCGCGTCGGCGCCACCAGCAGGCCGATGTCAGGGGCCGTCGCGCCGGAGCATCGACCATGACGCGCGCTCTGTTCAGTGCCCTGCTGGCGCTGCTTGCCGCGGCCTGCGCCACCCGGCCGAGCGTCGAAGTGCACCGCGTCCCGGAGTTTGCCGTGCGCGCCGGACAACCGCTGCGCATCGCCGTCCTGCCATTCCGCGACGCGACGCCGGGTCACGGCCTGCTGTGGTATCTCGGCCGACCGTTCGCGTTGGTGGGTCGTCTCGTATCGTTGAATTTCGGCAGCGCCGCGCCGACCCCGGCCGCCGAGGCGGCGATGATGCGCTCGTTGGTGGCGGCGCGGCTGCAGGATGAAGCACTTGCCATCGTGAACCCGTCTCAGGTCGACGCTTCGCTGCAGGCACTGGGCGGACGAGACGGCCAGGCCGACGTCGTGAGGCTGGCGCACGAACTGGACGTCGACGCGGTGCTGGACGGCGAACTGAACACACTCAGCGCTTCGTGGTTCTTGTTGGTGACCCGGCGCGAGTTGTCGGGCACCGTTCGCCTGCGCTCCGGGACCGACGGCGCGACGCTGTTCGAAGCAAGGGTCCTCGTCAACGACAGCGCTGGCATCGACCACGGCCCGACCGGTTTCGTCAGCCTGGTCGCCGCGCCGCTGGCCGCGACCGATTCGGGGCCGTACACCGAGATGGCGATTGCCTGGGCCGAGGAAGTGGGCGAGGCGCTGCTGACCAGCTCGCTCCAAGGCCACGGCGCCCGGCAGCCGGTCATCGACCGCATCGCGGTGACCGCGCGCGACGGCCCGCTCGACGCGGGCGACGTGGTCGAGGTCGTGGCCGAGGGCACGCCCGGGATCACTGCACACTTCGACCTCGGCTCACTGCACCGTGAGATCCCGATGCGCGCTGACGGTGCGCAGCAGGAGGGCGTTGCGCGCTACCGCGGCGTCTACCACGTGCGATCGGGCGACCGTGTTGACCGCGCCCCGGTCACGGTGCACTTCGTGCAGCCGGGCGGCGGCCTTGCCTGGCGGCGCGCCGATCGGCTGCTCGATGTCGGCCGGCGCGTCGCAAGCGCCGAGGCGAGCAGCCGCTGAGGCTGGCGCCGTCCCCTGGCTCCTGCCGGCCCGCCCGCAGCGTAAATGCGGCGTCTCTCGCGGCGCGACCGGCGACGAGGCCGCGCTCGCGCATCGTCCGGGACACCGTGACGACCCAATCGGCATTAGCCGCGTACGCAACAACTGGAGGTGCCGGATTCATCGGGCGGTTCCCAAGATGCGATACCACCGTTGACACATTGCGTCAGTCCCTCAATGCGCGCACGCGATCGCGTATGGCCTGGGGCAGGACATCCACCTTTCCTCGCTCGAGGCCTTTGAGCCTTCTGGCGGCTGCGTCGATCTCCTCTGGTTTCAGCTGCAGCTGGTCCACCTTCTGCAAGACTGCGAGATGTAGCGCTACTTCTGCTTTCTGGGTCGCGGCTGCCTGCTCGAGCTGCCTCTTGCCCGCCTCATTCGCGGAGCCGGCAGCCTTCGTCAGCTTGGCCTCCAGTCCCTCGACTGGGTGCTGCAACAGAAACGCCAGCCCGAGCTGGGCCTCCTCGGCCGAGACCTTGCCGTCGGCCACCGCGGAGAGGAATCCATCCACGCTCTTCTCGCGATCGTCGACCAGGTTTGCGACCGAGCTCGAGAACGCCTTGGCAAAGTCCAGGCCAAATGCTCCCGCGCCGACGAACCCGAACCCGAAGAGCAAGCAGAAGAACAGCCCGCGAGCCTTCCCGGACTTTGAGTTCAAGGCCAGGCCAGCTCCGACGACGACCGTTCCCAGCACCAAGAAAACGATGCGGCCCACATCCTCCATGCTTGCAACCATGGCAACCTCCTCTCTGATGAGGGATGAAGTGTAGCAGGCGTGCTGGGCCTCCCTCTAACGCAAAGGTTACGACGCCTGTCCGGACGCCCGACGACCTCCTCTACCACCACCGACGGCGCTACGATCTTCTGCATGCGAGTCGTCGCGGCAGGTGCTGCTCTGCTGGCTGCGGCCTTCGCCACGGTGCTCTCGGCGCAGTCCGAGAGGGTCGTCCGCGAGCTGCGCGGCGCGGTGCATGGGGTCGGCGACGCGCGCGTGCGCGTCACGGTATTGCACAACGACATGGCCCGCAGCACCGTCGAGCCGCTGGCCGAGGGCCTCGCCGCCGCCGACGGGACGTTCGTCTTCCGCGACGTGCCGTGGTTCACGCGGCAGACGTGGGGCATGAACACGGTGGTCGTCGTTGCACGGGCGGCGCGGCGCGTAGGCGTGCTCGAGGTGCGCGGTGACGAGGCCGCCATCGATCGGCTGCAGGTCAACCTCGGCGATGCGATCGATCTGCATGGTCTGGTTCGCAGCAGGGTGAGCGGCAAACCGATCGCGGACGCGTGCATATGGCCGGCGATCTTCGGCGCGAACCCGCAGGGCCGCAGCGCCGTGTGGGTCACTGCGCCAATGCTGCCCTGGCGAGCGACCACAGACGCCGAGGGACGGTTCACTTTGAAGGACCTGCCGCCGCTCGGCCCGATGCAGCTGATCGCAGATGGCAACGAACACGCGCGGTCGTGGGTCGTGATCGACGACCTGCGGCAACCGGTAGAGGTCGAACTCGAAATCGGCGGCCGGATCCGCGGCACGGTCCTGCTGCCCGATGGCAGGCCGGCGGTGCGCGCGCTGGTGCGCACGGCGGGCAGCGGCGCCGGCTACGGCCATGCCACGACCGACGACGACGGCCGGTTCTGCCTCACCAGCCTCTCGGCGGACGTCTACAAGGTCTGGGCCGAGGTGCCGGACCTCACCGTGATCGCCGTGCACGGTCTCGCCATCACGCCTGGTGCAATCGTCGAGAACCAGACCGTGCAACTCGTGCGCGGCGGTTTCATCGCCGGACGCATCATCGACGCCGCGACCGGGACCCCGATCTCACCCGGTCCGAACACCGATGTCGCGATGTACGGGCCGGCGCGCCCGGACGGCGGCGCTTGCGAATGCACGCCGGTGCTGCCCGACGGCACGTTCAGGATCCGCGCCCCAGCCGGGCGCAACAACATCTACTTGCGTGGCGCAGTCGGCTGGACGGAACCGAGCGAGGACGTAGTAGTCGTCGAGGGCGAGGAGACGAAGGTCGAGTGGCGGCTGCGCCGCGGGCGCGCGAAGTAGGCGAGGCGCTGGGTGGCCCCGGAGCTCTCTACGACGTGTCCTGATCGGGTCCCCCGATCCGATCTGGACCGCGAGATGCAACTTCGGCGGCTCTCGTGGTCGACAGTAGGCGCTCCCCCACCATGACCATCGCCGGCCGCAGAACGCGATCCACGAACGACCGCCGTGTCCTCGCGCGTACCCTACTCGCGCGACAGGTCGACGATGCGTGCCGATGGCACGTAGGACTGCACGCACGCACGGGCGAGGTTGAACCACCGGACGCAGCGGTCGAGCACCGCTCCATCCGCGGAGGCGACGATGTCCGCGCTCTGCACGAGATCGTCGTCGGGGTCGGGCACTACGTGTGATTCGAACGGCCAGCCGTTCACGCGCGCCTGTTCGTCCACCAGCGCCCGCAGCCGGCCGCTGTTCGATACCGGACGATCGAACAGGAACACGCACCGGTGCACGCTGAGATCGCGCGCCAGACGGGCCAGGACTTCGAGTGTGAGCACCGTTTCCTGCACCATTCGGTAGGTACCATGCACACCGGCGATGTCGCGAAGCGTGCCGTCGCGTGCGAGCAGCACGATGCCGCCCCCCAGCGCGACCTCGAGCGTGGTGAGCACGTTGAACCCGTCGACCCGCAGCGTCTGTGCACGCAACGCCGAAGCTGGCAGCATGCTCGCCTTGCGTGCCTGGGCGCGCTGGTCATCGCAGGCGCAGCGCGCCACAGCGTCGCGCTGCCGCAGCGTCAACGCGTAGCGGTCGCCGACCACCTTGCGGCTCGACGTGGGGGCGTAGCCACGGCCTTGTAGGAAGCTCAGGTCCGCAGTCGCTGCGCGCAACGCGGGCAGCGACGGGGCGCCGAAGGCAATGGGATCCTCGGGGTGCATTCCGCGATGTCGGCGTGTGTCGGGCAGGGTCGCCAACTTAGCTGCGTACATGCCCCGAGCGAACAGTCGCACGTGCGTGTCGCCAGGCCGGCTGGCAACCTTGGTAGCATCCCTGCAGCTTCAACCAGGCAAGGAGACTCCCATGCTCAAGACCATCCTGATCGCTTTCGGATTCTCGGCTGCGGGCGCAGCCGCGGCTGTCCTCTACGTCGGCCGCACGGTGATCAGCTCGCCGTTCCAGCTGGCCATCCCGTTCGGGACCGCCGTGAAGACGACCATCGACCCGGCGAACGTCTGGTCGTGGCACTACGAGTTCCAGAATGTGGGCGGGGCCCTCGTGACAGCCAATGTGCTGGTTGACATGGACGGCAACGGCGTGATGGACACCGAGAACTCGTGGCTCCGTGTCCTGATCACGGACTTCGAACTGATTTCGCCCCAGAACGCCCTCGGCATCGCGTCGATCAGCGATGGTACAGGCAAGCGCTACTCCGTTGGCGTCGGCGGTTTCCAGACCGCCCCGAGCGGCCCAGTGCACCACGTGTCTCTCACAACCCGATCGTTCTGCCCGTCGGTTCACCCCTGCAGGTGTCAGTCCAGACGATCGGCAACTTCAGCGTGCCTTTCGAAGTGAACCTGATCGGCCGCGTAGTGAGCCTGTAGGGTAGCCACCGGCGCCAGCACGGTGGCGACGACGCACGAGTCCACCGCGATCCGGGAACTGCGGGCGCCAGCTGCCGCGCAGCGACTTCGTTCAGTGGGCGTTCCCCCACCATGACCATCGGCCGACGCACGAACGAAATCTACCAGGGGCTGGTCGACCATGCAGTCGATCTCCCATGCGACGGTTTGTCGCAGAGCCGCGAGCCGGTCGGTTCGCCGCGGCCGAAGATGTCCGGGAACCTGAGACCAATCGGGCGGGGACTGACGTTCGCTCAGGCACCAATCAGGCCAAAGCCGGCATTGCTGAGGATGAGTCCCGCGGAGTTCGCTCCTGGGTCGTTGACCAGAAACTGCATGCCGAAGTACACCCCCAGCAGGCCCGGATCGCTGGGAATCTGCGTCCCCCAGATGTAGGTGCCGAAGATTCCTAGGTCGGGAACAAGCTGCGCGATGTCGACTGACGTGTAGAGCGTGCAGCCATCCATCCCGAACGGGGTCATCGAGAGAGGAAGCGAGTAACCGCCCCAACTCTGGCTGCTGAAGCCCAAGAAAGCCAAGCCAAGCTGATTCAATGGCAGGTTGTAAACGATGAAACTGAACGGGTGACCGATGCGCGGGAGCTGGTTCGGCGACAGCAGTGGCGTCCCCGCGGTACCTGGGCATCCCTGGCCGATCGGCAGGAACGCCGGGATTCCGCCACCGAACAGCCCGACATCGTCCAGGGCTGGTCCTGCCGACGAACCCGGAAGCGAGAGGCTGGTGAAGTCGATGGTCGTGCTCGTGCCAGTCGCAATGAAGATCCACACTTTGTGCGTCCAGCCCATGCTGGAACCTGTCCGACCTGCCGTGTCGAACTCGAAGTCCGAGTTCTGCCCCGCGGCGGAGACGCGCAACCGCTTGATATCCCCGGAAGGGTTGCCAGCGAGCGCGAACGAGAGCAGATATGGCCTGTTCGGCACCGTTGCTACCGTCTGCCGGATTCCTCCCGGACTGTTGCCGTCCAGGTCCAGGGTTCTGCTTCCGTCCGCAGCCTGCCAGTAGGGCGCCTCGATGTAATCGATGCTGCCGCCGGTCACCGTCCACCCCGTGATGGCCGTCGAGGGGCTGCTGATGGTCAGGTTGCTGTGGTTGGGCGAGGGCCCCAGTTCGAAGCTGCCGTTGACCAACAGGTTCTGCTGGGCCATGGCAGTCGCCGCGATGCCAACCGCAAACAGTGTAGCCCGAAGGCCGACGCGAATGATTCCTTGGGTCATGTTGCCGACTCCTTGTCTGGGCCGTCACGGTACGGCTCCGCGCCGTCTTCGCAAGCAGGCAGCCACCGGCGATCGAATCGCTAGCGGCACCAAGCACAGCAATCCCTCAACGGCGACCTACTGAACGTGCGATTTGGCGAACTCCGCACGGTGGGCCACGCGCCCAGCTACTGCTGCCATTCGAAGTGGCCGCCGGTCACCTCTGCGATCTTCTGCAGCTGCTCGCGATACCACTGGCTGTCGCTGTAGGCGACCGCGTGCACAACAACCTTGTGGAAGCGGTTGAGGTCGGCAAGGTAGCGCGTCACGCGGTTCCAGTGCACGTAGAGACCAACGTCGGGTTCACCCGACGACAGCAGGTAGACCGTGTCGAGGGTCGGGTCGGCGACGACCATCTCCAACACCTGCCAGATGTCCTTGGCGCGGCCGTTGCACCTGGCGGCTGCAAAGTCGAAAGCTTTGCTGCGAGTGTGGGCCGACAGTCGGACCGGCCTCTTCTCCATCGCCTCGACCTCGGTGTGGTAGTTGAAGACGTTGAAGGTGATCTTGTCGTCGAGCAGCCCGAGTACCCGATGCAGTTCGTCTCGCGCCGCCTGATCCTTCGACACGCCCTTCTTCTCCAGAACCGCCTGCATCATTGAAGACTTGTCGAGCAGGAAGGCGATGTGGTCGCTGTCGATCGGGACGCCGTTGTAGGTGACGGTCCCGTTGCGATCGTCCTTCTTCGCCGTGCCGGCGCCGGGCGAGTCACCGGCCATCAGGCGAGACAGAAGCCGGCGACGGCGAGCGACCCCGCGACCACTTCGGCGTCCTCGGCGCCGCGAGTCTCGAGCAGCAGTTCCACCTCGACGATCCCGAGCGGGAGATCGAGAGTGCTGCGGCGATACGCGACCTCCAGGATGTTCACCTCGTGGTCGGCCAGCAGGCGGAACAGCTCGGCCATCTGCCGCGGACTGACGCCGCGCCGGTCCGGCAGCCGGACGCGGATGTGCAGGTGACGGCGCTCCGCAGCGAGCGCGCGGCGCACGTAGCGCGTCTTCTCGAACGTGTCCATGTTGCCGCCGGTGACGATCGCCACGACGGTGCCGTTGCCGGGCAGTTCGTCGCGGAGGCCGCCGTCGAGCAGCGCCGCAACGGGGACCGCACCCGCTGGTTCGGCCGCGAGGTGCGCGCGCTCGTCGAGCATCAGCACCGCACGGCAGATGCGGACGTCGTCCACGGTGACCATCGCGTCGACGTGCCGCAGGATGACCGCCAACGTCCGCTCGCCGACCTGCTGCACCTTGATGCCGTCGGCGATCGTGTCGACGGCCGCGCTAGCGACCCGCCGCTGCGCGCGGAACGACGCCACCGCCGAATCGGCGCCCGACGCCTGCACGCCGATGACGCGCACCTCGGGCCGGATCGACTTGACCGCCGTCGCGACGCCGGCGATGAGGCCGCCGCCGCCCACCGGACAGACGACGGCGGCGACGTCCGGCGCCTGCTCGAGGATCTCGAGTCCGATCGTCCCCTGTCCCGCCATCACGACGTCGTCGTCGAAGGCGTGCACGAACGTCATGCCGTCGCGTTCCTGCAGTTCCCGCGCGTGGCGATATGCCTCGTCGTATGATCGGCCGAACAGCACGACCTCGGCGCCGTAGCCCTCGGTCGCCTCGCGCTTGGTCAGCGGAGCGTATTCGGGCATGACGATGCGTACGCGGGCGCCGAGCGATCGTGCCGCCAGCGCCACGCCCTGGGCGTGGTTGCCAGCCGACGCGGCGATGATGCCCCGGGCGCGCTCGCGATCGCTGAGCGAGTGGATCTTCGCCGCGGCGCCGCGCACCTTGAAACTGCCGGTCCGCTGGAAGAGCTCGAGCTTCAGGTGCACCCGTCCTTCCATGCCGAGACGTCGATCGAGCGTCGTGGCGAAGTGCAGCGGCGTCCGGTGGAAGCGCTCGGGAGCGGCCAGCCGGGCGGCGTTCCGGATCTGCTCGAGGGTCACCATGGCAGCAGATGCAAGTGGCCTGCCGCACCGGCCTCGACGCGCCTCAGGTGCCCCGGCGCGCTGCCAAGCGCCAAGGCGTGGCAAGAACTCCTGGGCGGGACGGTGACGAGAGTTGCGTGGGCCATCGGCTGCATCCGCATTGGCTGGGCGAGGTGCGCAGATGTAGCAGCTGCGGTCGATCGCGACGCTCCGGAGATTCCCTGACCAACCGGCCATGAAAACCCCGAGTCCGCGGCAGCGGCTCCTGGTCAGGGCTCGATCGGGCCCGCGCAGCAGCTGGCGGACCATGCCATGCCCGCGCCCGGCATTCCCGGCGATCGAGTCGATGCTTGCCGATCGTTGAACATGAGGCTACCCTCACGTTCTTTGCTGCATGAGAGCTGCCTCGCATTTGCAGGGATGCGCCCGCCGCGCGCCGACGCAGCGCCGCGGCAAGCGGCGCGTGTCGCGGCTGCTCACCGCCGCCGTGACCGAGTTCGCCGAATCGGGCTACGAGGCGGCAACGATGAACGGCATCGCCCGGCGCGCGCGGTCGCCGATCGGTTCGCTCTACCAGTTCTTCCCCAACAAGCAGTCGGTCGCACGCGCCCTGCGGACGCGCCAGATCGAAGACATCCAGGCGCTGTGGGCGTCGTTGCGTGATGAGCGGGCCAGCCGCTCGCTCGACGGCTTCGTGAACCGGTTCATGGAGCTGATGACCGAGTTCGTGCGCGGGCACCCGGCGTTCGTGCCGCTGCTGGACGCCCCCTCGAGCACGATTCCGGTCGGCGCCCGCGATCGGCTGCGCCAACTGTTGGAGACCCTGCTCTCGGCGCTCGACCCGGGTATCGGCTCGCCGGCCCGGACGCGCTGTGCCGAGGTGATCCTGCACCTGAACAAGGCCTTGATGGGGCTGTTCGCGCGCTCGGCGGCCAGAGACCGGGCCTGGATCATGGCCGAGTACCGCGTCCTGCTGCGCGGCTATCTGGCCAGCCACGTCGCGCCGCGTGGCAAGGCGCCCGGCGTCCGCCGCCGCAAGTCGCGATCGGAGTCCTGAGTATGTGGATCGTCCGCCTCGCTCTGCGCCGTCCCTATACGTTCGTCGTGATGGCCCTGCTGATCGTGATCCTCGGCGTGGTCAGCATTGTCAACATGGCCACCGATGTGTTCCCCAGCATCAACATCCCGGTGATCTCGGTGGTCTACAACTACGCCGGAATGTCCGCCGAGGACATGGAGACGCGCATCGTCACGCAGTTCGAGCGCTTCGTCGTGACCACCGTCAACGACATCGAGCACATCGAGAGCCAGGCGCTGAACGGCATCGGCGTGGTCAAGATCTTCTTCCAGAAGAACGCCAAGATCGAAGAAGCCATGGCCGAGGTGGTGGCGACGGCGCAGACCGGCCTGCGGCAGATGCCGCCCGGAGCGCAACCGCCGTTGATCATCCGCTTCAACGCCTCGAGCGTGCCGATCCTGCAGCTGTCGATCAGCAGCGACAGCCTGCCCGAACAACAGCTGTTCGACATCACGATCAACCAGCTGCGCAACCAGCTGATCACGATCCCCGGCGTCATGATCCCGTATCCGTATGGCGGCCGGCAACGGCAACTGATGGTCGACCTCGACCCCGAGAAGCTGCGGGCGTGGGGCATCTCGGCCCAGGACGTCGCCAATGCGATCAGCGCGCAGAACCTGATCTTGCCGGCCGGCACCGCCAAGATCGGCACGCAGGAGTACCCGGTGCGGCTCAACTCGAGCCCCGACCTCGCCGACGCGATCAACGAGCTGCCGATCAAGACCGTGCGCGGCACGACGATCTACGTCAGCGATGTCGCCCAGGCGCGCGACGGCTATCAGGTACAGACCAACGTCGTGCACGCGGGCGGCAAGCGCGGCGTGCTGTTGTCGATCCTCAAGCAGGGCAACGCCTCGACGCTGGACGTCGTGGACGCCGTCAAGCGCATCCTGCCCGAAGCCAAGAAGCAGCTGCCGCCGGACCTCAACATCGAGCTGCTGATCGACCAATCGGTGTTCGTACGCGCGTCGGTCGAGGGCGTCGTCAAGGAGGCCATCCTCGCCGCCGGCCTGACCGGCCTCATGATCCTGCTGTTCCTGGGCAGCTGGCGCAGCACGTTGATCGTCGTGATCTCGATCCCGCTGTCGATCCTGGTCTCGGTCATCGTACTGTCGCTGCTCGGCGAGACGCTGAACGTCATGACACTCGGCGGCCTGGCGCTGGCGGTCGGCATCCTCGTCGACGACGCAACGGTGGCGATCGAGAACATCCATCGCAACATCCACCAGAAGAAGTCACTGGTGCAGGCGATCCTCGACGGGGCGCGGCAGATCGCGCTGCCGTCCCTGGTGGCGACGCTGTGCATCTGCATCGTCTTCGTGCCGGTCGCGTTCCTCGGCGGCGCCGCCGGGTTCCTGTTCACGCCGCTCGCACTCGCGGTCGTGTTCGCGATGCTGACCAGCTACTTCCTGAGCCGCACGCTGTTGCCGACGATGGCGCACTACCTGTTGCCGCACGAGACGGCGGCGCTCGGCGGCCCGGTCGGGCATCAGCGCTCCGGCTCAGCAGCTGAAGCCGCCGCCGTGACCACACCCCGCGCCCGAACGCTGCTCGCGCGGCGCGGTGTACGCACTTGCCTGATGCTGCTCTCGGCCACGCTCGTCGTCGCAGTGACGCTCGGTGTCACCGTCAGCGCCGCTGGCCGCGCGCTGGCGACGGCCGCGCTCGGCGATCCGTGGCTGCTCGGCGCGTGGCTGGTGGTCGTCGTGTCGGTTGCCGCGCTGCTGCGCGTGGCCGCGCGCCATCGCCTGTTCTCGCGCCTGCATGCCGGGTTCCAGCGCGGCTTCGCGGCCGCGCAACGAACCTACGGCAGCCTGCTCGCCTGGACGCTCGCGCATCGACTCGCGACCGCGCTCGCGTTCGCGGTGCTCGCCCTGGGCTCGTGTGCTGCGCTGCTGCCGATCCTCGGCACCGACTTCTTTCCTGCGGTCGACGCGGGGCAGATCCGCCTGCATGTGCGCGCCCCGCCGGGCACACGCATCGAGCAGACCGAGGTCTGGTTCGCGCGGGTTGCCGACGCCGTGCGGGCGCGCATCCCGAGCAGCGACCTCGACGCCATGCTCGACAACATCGGCATCCCCAACAGCGGCATCAACCTGTCGTTGAGCGACGGCACGCTGATGTCGCCCGCCGACGGCGAGATCATGATCTCGCTGCGCGAAGGACACCGGCCGACCGAAGAGTACGTGTCGACCCTGCGCGCCGAGCTGCCGCAGGAATTCCCCGAGCTGACGTTCTTCTTCCAGCCTCCGGACATCGTCACCCAAGTACTCAACTTCGGCCTGTCGTCACCGATCGATGTCCAGATCGCCGGGCCGCTACGGAACCAGGCGGAGAACGTCGAGCTTGCCCACCGGATCCTCGCTGATCTGCGCGACCGGCCCGGGATCGCCGATCTCCATCTGCAGCAGGTCGCGGCGGTCCCCGACTTGCGGGTCACCGTCGACCGGACGCTCGCGGGCCAGATGGGGCTGACGCAGCGCGACGTGGCGCAGAACGTGCTGGTGACGCTGTCGGGCACGCTGCAGGCGGCGCCCAACTTCTGGCTCAACCCGCAGAGCGGCGTGACCTACAGCGTGATCGTGCAGGCGCCGCAGCGCCGCATCGACTCGCTGGCGAGCCTCGAGGCGTTGCCGATCCAGGCGCCTGCCGACGCCAGCGGTGCCGTGGCCCCGCAGCTGCTCGCGAACCTGGCGGGCGCCGCCCGCGGCGCCAGCGCCGCGAACGTCACCCACTACACCATCCAGCGGACCGTCGATGTGCTGATGAACGTCAGCGGCGTCGACCTCGGCCGCGCCGGGGAGCAGGTCCGCGCGATCGTCGAGCGCTACCGCGAACTTCTGCCGCGCGGCTCGACGATCGCGCTGCGCGGTCAGGTCGAGAGCATGCGCACGTCGTTCGCGGGGCTCGTAGGCGGCCTGCTGTTCTCGATCCTGCTGGTCTACCTGCTGCTGGCGATCAACTTCCAGAGCTGGGTCGACCCGCTGATCATCCTGATGGCGCTGCCAGGCGCTGCCGCGGGCATCGTCTGGATGCTGTTCGTGACCGGCACGGCGATCAGCGTGCCGGCACTGATGGGCGCGATCATGGCGGTCGGGGTCGCGACCGCGAACTCGATCCTGCTGGTGACGTTCGCGAACGACCAGCGACGCGAGCTCGGCGCCAACGCGCACGACGCGGCCCTCGCCGCCGGCATCACGCGTCTGCGACCCGTCGTAATGACCGCCCTGGCGATGATCATCGGCATGCTGCCGATGTCGCTCGGACTCGGCGAAGGTGGGGAGCAGAACGCGCCCCTCGGACGCGCCGTCATTGGCGGCCTGCTCCTCGCGACGCTGACGACCCTTGGCTTCGTGCCCGTCTGCTATGCGGTGCTGCGGCGCCGCCCGCCACGCAC
>Ga0209488_10000794_pt1 | contig 26818 bp, 27 predicted proteins | sample Rivendell_Oct201_8_FD_188349 | JGI IMG/M metagenome (GOLD analysis project Ga0209488, IMG submission 188349) | Vadose zone soil microbial communities from the Eel River Critical Zone Observatory, Northern California, USA -... | ecosystem: Environmental > Terrestrial > Soil > Vadose zone >...
TGGCTCCTGACCGAGGAAGAATGTGCGGCGGTGGTCCAGAAGAAGGGCCTCTCGGGCTGTAGCGACCTTGAATACAACTGGCTCGGCACCGACGACCAGGGTTTCGACGTGGTGGCGCGGCTGATCTATGGCTTCCGGATATCCGTCTTGTTCGGGCTCATTCTCACCAGCATCTCATCGGTTATCGGCGTCGCGGCCGGTGCCGTGCAGGGCTATTTCGGCGGCTGGGTCGATCTCATATTCCAGCGGGTGATCGAGATCTGGACGTCGTTGCCGTCGCTCTACCTGCTGCTCATCATCTCGTCGGTGCTGGTGCCGAGCTTCTTCGTCCTGCTTGGGATTCTGCTGTTGTTCTCCTGGGTGGCGCTGGTCGGCCTGGTGCGTGCCGAGTTCCTGCGCGGGCGGAATTTCGAGTACATCCAGGCTGCGCGCGCGCTGGGCGTGTCGAATGCGGTGATCATGTTCCGGCATCTCTTGCCCAACGCCATGGTGGCGACCATGACGTTCCTGCCGTTCATCCTGTCGGGCTCGGTGATGACGCTCACTTCACTCGACTTCCTCGGCTTTGGCCTGCCTCCGGGCTCGGCATCGCTCGGCGAGTTGCTCAAGCAAGGCAAGGCCAACATCCAGGCGCCCTGGCTTGGCATGTCGGGCTTCTTCACCCTGGCCATCATGCTGTCGCTGCTGATCTTCATCGGCGAGGCGGTCCGCGACGCCTTCGATCCGCGCAAGACCTTCCGATGACGGGAACCGTCATGGCCGCCAAGCTGCTCGAAGTCAAAGACCTCTCGATCGCCTTTCGCCAAGGCGAGCGCGAAACGCTCGCGGTCGACCGAATTTCCTTCGACCTTGCCGAAGGCGAGACGGTCGCGCTTGTGGGTGAGTCCGGCTCCGGCAAGTCGGCGACTGCGTTGGCGGTGATGAAGCTCCTGCCGCCGTCTGCGCATCACCCGTCGGGCGCGATCCGCTTCAAGGGCCAGGATCTGCTCCCTATGAGCGAGCGGCAGATCAGGGACGTGCGCGGCAACGACATCAGCATCATTTTCCAGGAGCCGATGACGTCGCTCAATCCGCTGCACACGATCGAGAAGCAGATCGGCGAGATCCTGCTCCTGCATCAGGGGCTGGCCGGGACCGCCGCGCGCGACCGCACCGTGGACCTGTTGAAGCAGGTCGGCATTCCCGATCCGGCCGGCCGGCTGCAGAGCTATCCGCATCAGCTTTCGGGCGGGCAGCGCCAGCGCGTGATGATCGCGATGGCGCTCGCCAACGAGCCCGACCTGCTGATCGCGGACGAGCCCACGACCGCGCTCGATGTCACGGTGCAGGCGCAGATCCTCACCCTCCTTAAGGATGTGCAGAAGCGGCTTGGCATGGCCATGCTGTTCATTACCCATGACCTCGGTATCGTGCGCAGGCTCGCGGACAGGGTTTGTGTGATGAAAGAGGGCAAGATCGTCGAGCAGGGACCGGTCGAGCGCGTCTTCACCGCTCACGAGCATCCCTATACCCGCGCATTGCTCGCGGCCGAGCCGAAGCCCGATCCTGCGCCGCTCATGCCTCACGCGCCGATCGTGATCGCCGCCAACGACCTGAAAGTCTGGTTCCCGATCAAGCGTGGCGTGCTGCGGCATACTGTCGGTCACATCAAGGCTGTCGACGGCATCAGCATCGAGGTGCGGCAAGGCGAGACGTTGGGCATCGTCGGCGAGTCGGGCTCCGGCAAGACCACGCTCGGGCTTGCGATCCTGCGGCTCATCTCCTCGCAAGGCTTGATCACGTTCCTGGGCAAGCCGCTGACCGGTTTGAACTTCAAGGCGATGCGGCCGTTCCGTCGCAACATGCAGGTCGTGTTCCAGGACCCTTACGGCTCGCTCAGCCCGCGCATGTCATTGTCCGACATCATAGAGGAGGGGCTGTGGGTCCATTCTCCCGATCTCTCGAACGAGGAGCGCGAGCAGAAGGTGATGCGCGCCTTGCGCGATGTCGGGCTCGATCCGGCGACACGGTTCCGCTATCCGCATGAGTTCTCTGGTGGGCAGCGCCAGCGCATCGCGGTCGCGCGCGCGATTGTGCTCGAGCCGACCTTCATCGTGCTCGACGAGCCGACCAGCGCGCTCGACATGTTGATCCAGGCGCAGATCGTCGATCTCCTGCGCGACCTGCAGAAGAGGCTCAATCTCACCTACCTGTTCATCTCGCACGACCTGCGGGTGGTGGCGGCGCTTTCGAGCCGTCTCATTGTCATGCGCCATGGCAAGGTGGTGGAGGAGGGGCCTGCCAAGGAGCTGTTCGCGCGTCCGCAGAGCGACTACACCCGCGCCCTATTCGCGGCGGCCTTCAAGCTGGAAACTGCGTCCGAGGGAGTGGTGGCGCAGTAGTGGTGGCGGATCGCCGCGAGCTGCGCCGCCTGGTTTATGCTGAGCAATGTCGAGCATCCTCCTCGCGATCATGGGCTGGGACCCGAAGGGATGGGAGCAGCGCTTTCGAGCGCTCGCGCCCCGGCACGACATTCGTGTTTGGCCCGATGCGGTCGGCGATCCCGCCGACATCCGCTATGCCTGTGTGTGGAAGCCGCCGGCTGGGTTGCTTGCGGGATTTCCGAGCCTCAAGGCGATCTTCTCGCTTGGAGCGGGCGCCGACGATCTGCTCGCCGACCCCGAGCTGCCCGATGTGCCGGTGGTGCGGATTGTCGATCCCGATCTCACCACGCGGATGACCGAGTACGTCGTCCTGCATGTTCTGATGTGTCATCGCCGGCAGCGCTTGTACGAGGCACAGCAGCGCGAGCGCCGGTGGCTCGAGCACAGCCAGCCGGTGGCGAGCGAGGTCGTGGTCGGGATTATGGGGCTTGGCGTGCTCGGCACGAGCGCAGCCCAAATGCTGCAGCGGATAGGATTCAAGGTCGCGGGATGGAGCCGGACACCGAAGACGCTTCCCGGCGTTGAGACATCTCACGGCGCGCGAGGGCTCGAGCCGTTCCTGCGTCAGAGCGAGATCCTCGTTTGCCTGCTGCCAGCGACGCCGGCAACGCGCGGCATTATCAATCTCGATCTGCTGCACAAGCTCGGCAGGCACGGTGCGCTGCAGGGCGCCTACCTGATCAATGCCGGGCGCGGCGTGCTGCAGATCGATGCTGATATCCTGGCCGCGCTCGAGGAAGGCTCGCTCGCGGGCGCGGTCCTCGATGTGTTTCCGACCGAGCCGCTGCCCATAGAAAGCCCGCTGTGGGGTCACCCCAAGGTGACGATCACCCCGCACAATGCCGCGCAGGCGGTGCCGCAGACACTGGCAATGAGCGTGCTGCAGCAGATCGACCGCATGGAGCGTGGTCACCCGCCCGAGAACACGATCGACCGCACGATCGGCTATTGACGGGCCGCATTCTGGTCACCTCGCTGCCGGCGGTGAACGGCGCATCGCGGTTGACAGATGCCTACGCACACTGGCGGCTTACCGCGATCGTTCCGGTTGGAGCCGGGGAATTCGATGACCGAACCACCCATTCATGCGTTGACGCAGAGCGAATTCCGTATCAGGCGAGTATTCAGTCGGGCGTGGAACCTGTTTACTGCCAATATCTGGAAATTCTGCATTGTCACGGTAGTCAGCGAGCTGCCAGTGCGGGCGTATTTCCTTTGGGCCAGCGCCCGCCCGGTCGGCGGGCCAGGTCCGCTTGACGGCAGCGCAATACGGACGATCATCATTGTCCTGGCGTTCGTCCTTATGCTCCTTGGTCAGGCAGTCCTTGTGCACATTGGGTTTCAGACACTGCGCAGGCAACCTGCAGGTCTCCACGCAGCCGTGCAAGAAGCCGTGGCGGGGTTCTTTCCGATCCTCGGCCTTTTCTTTGCCGTCTGCCTGCTGATCTTCGGCATGATTACGCTCTTGTCCAGTCTTGTCGAGCCAATGCTCTTCGCCATGGTTTTCATGGTCGTTGTGATCGTGCTCCTGGTGAGATGGTCGCTGGCGTTGCCTGCCTGCGTCGTCGAGGGGCTTGGTCCGGTGGACAGCCTGGGACGCAGCGCCAGATTGACCAAGGGTCATCGCTGGAAAATATTCGGGATTATTCTTCTGGTCTGCGCTCCGCTGCCCGCCGTAACGGCGATACTTGCAGCCGCCACGTCCTTCATTGGCTCGTCCTTCCAGTATCTCGGCCAATTCGTGCTGGGAGTGGCTTGGATCACGGGCTTCAACAGCGTTCTGACCGTGATCTATCACGACATGCGCGTCGCCAACGAAGGTCTCGACAGCGGACAGATCGCCTCAGTGTTCGATTAGGCGGGCGGCGCCATCCGCCGCACGCTGGTCACCCGGCTGCCGCCGGCGGCGATGCGCGCGATCGCTTCGCGTGCTGACTCGAATGCGACGGCCATATGAAACGCATTGGCGTGAATGAGCGTCGCTGGGTCGCGCGCGATCGCAACATGGTCTTTCCAGAACAGGAGATCGCCGCGCTGCAGCTCGGACAGCAGCGCCGCCGAGCCAAGCGCGCGCTCCTGCATGTCGCTGTCGCGCGGACAGGCGACCCCGCTCGCCGTGAGCGCGAGCTGAACGAGACCTGAGCAGTCGATACCGATGCTCGTCCTGCCGCCCCACAGATACGGCACGCCGATGAATCTCTCGGCTATCGCGACGAAATCCGGTTCGCTGGTGTTGACCGGCTTAAGGTGACACGCCGGCACAAAGCCATTGGTGTCGGTCACCGCCAATGGCCCTTCGATCCGCGTGATTGCGAGGCGGCAGCCGAACGAGAGCCCCTCGCTCGGCGGCAGCTTGATCGACGGGCCCGGAAAGACCAGCGTGCGCGGCACCGCGACACGATGGGTTGGCGGCGGCCCTGGATCGCGCAGCGCCGACGTCGGCAGCCAGCCGACATAACCGTCGGCGGCCAGCTGGCCCCACGACCAGCCCTCCTCGTTGCTGTCGTAGATGGTGACGCGCTCGCCTTTGAGCGCCTCGGTGTCGAGCGGCGCATCGGGCGACGGCCAGCGCCGCAGCGGTGCCTGCGGCTCGGCAATCTCGCGCACATGTCCGTCGACGAAGCGCGCAGCCTCGACCGTGCCGGCAAGCTTACTCGCCGCGAGATCGGGCCGGGCCGGCGTAATGCGCGGATCGTACGAGGTCATTGGGCCTCGACAGCTTATCCGTAGCGCGTGGTCAACAACGCATAGAGAGCGCGGGCCGCCTGGCATTCGGCGCCTTCGGGGCGGCCCGGCCGCGTGGTCTGGTTCCAGGCGTAGATGTCGCAATGCAGCCACGTCTTGGCGGCGGTCACGAAGCGACGCAGGAACATGGCGGCCGTAATCGAGCCCGCAAAGCCGCCGCTCGAGACATTGTTGACGTCGGCGATCTTGGATTCGAGCAGCTGGTCGTAAGGACGCCACAGCGGCATCCGCCAGAGCGGGTCGCATTGCGCCTGGGCATGGCGGGCAAGCTCGGCCGCAAATGCATCGTCATCGGTATAGAAAGGCACCAGCTCGGTCCCGAGCGCCACGCGCGCGGCGCCGGTCAGCGTCGCCATGTCGGCAATCAGCTCGGGCTGCTCCTCGTCGGCGAGCGCAAAGGCATCGGCCAAAATGAGGCGGCCCTCGGCGTCGGTGTTGCCAATCTCGACCGTGATTCCCTTGCGGGAGCGATAGATGTCGCGCGGGCGGAAGGCCGAGCCGGAAATCGAGTTCTCGACCGCGGGGATCAGGACACGCAATCTGATCCTGACCTTGCGCGACATCAGCATGTGGGCGAGCGCCAGCATGGAGGCGGCGCCGCCCATGTCCTTCTTCATGTTGAGCATGCCGCTCTCGGGCTTGATGTCGAGGCCGCCGGTGTCGAAACAGACACCCTTGCCGACCAGCGTGATCTTGGGATGAGAAGGATCGCCCCAGATCATGTCGATCAGGCGCGGCGCCCGATCGGCTGCGCGGCCCACCGCATGGATCAGCGGAAAATTCTGCTTGAGCAGGTCGTCGCCCACGATCGTGCTGAAGCTCGCGCCGTGGCGCGCCGCGAGCGTGCGCGCGGCCTCCTCGAGCTCGGCAGGCCCCAGGTCGTTTGCCGGCGTGTTGATCAGGTCGCGTGCCAGAAAGACGCCCTCGGCGATGCGAGTCAGGTCTTCGCCGTCCACACCCGCGGGCAGCTCGAGCAGGGCCATGGACTCATCTGGCTTTCGGTACCGCCCGAAGCGATAGGTGCCGAGCGCAAACGCCAGTGCCGCCAGCCGCGCATCGGGCGGCGCATCGGCGAAGCGATAGGTGCGCGCCGGCAGCAGGGTTGGCAGGGCGCCCGCCCGGAAGAGGTCGGCAGAGGTGTCGCTTGCGTTCTCGATCGTAAACAGCACTCCCGCCAGGGCCCCGTCGGGGCCTGGCAGGAGGAGATGGCGGCTGGGACGCGGCTCGAAGCCGGCAGCCTCGGCGAACGCTCGCGTGCGGGCATCGAGCCGACTGCGAACGTCGGCCCAGGTGGCCGGGGTCACGAACGTGACCGGAGTTCCGGTGCCGTTGGGTGGGGCAAATGCAGGGTGGAGCGAGGAATTGGCCATGTTCCTGCAGGAAATGCCATGCGAGGGAGGCAAGGTCCAGAGAGCCTGTTAACGTCCCGTTAGGGTTAAGATTTTATTGCTGATGGTATCGGGTGGGGCCTGGAGTCAACCCTTAGCCATGAACGTATCACCGCCATCTCGCGCCAGACCCGCAAGGCTGCTCGCCTCAACCACTTTGCTTCTCGCTGTCGGGCTTGTGACAGTGGGCTGCCAGACCACGCAGTCCCAGGACCCTGCCACATCGGCGATGGCGGCCGTCCCACCGTCGCGCGACGACGCCGACCCGCGTGGTGCTGCCTCGGCTTGGGGGGAGCGCCACAGGGCTAATCCGAATGATCCGGTGGCGGCGATCAACTACGCCCAGGCGCTGCGCGCCTCCGGCCAGCGCTCGCAGGCCGTCGCGGTGCTGGAGCAGGCGGCGCTCAACAATCCCAAGAACAATGCCGTGCTCGGGGCCTATGGTCGCGCGCTTGCCGATGCCGGCAACTACCAGCAGGCGCTCGACGTGCTCAACCAGGCGCACACCCCGGAACGGCCGGACTGGCGCATCCTGTCGGTGCAGGGTGCCGTGCTTGACCAGATGGGACGCCACGACGAAGCGCAGCGCTACTACGCGACCGCGCTCAAGATTGTGCCCGACGAGCCGTCGGTGCTGTCCAATCTTGGCTTGTCCTATGCGTTGTCCAAGGATCTGGTACGCGCCGAGCTGACGCTGCGCAAGGCCGTCTCGCGCACAGGCGCGGAGCCACGCGTGCGGCAAAACCTGGCGCTGGTTGTCGGGCTGCAAGGCCGCTTCGCCGAAGCCGAAACCATCGCACGCGCCGATCTGCCGCCTGACCTTGCGGCGGCCAATGTCGCCTATCTGCGGCAGATGCTGGCGCAGCAGAACCAGCTCCACATGCCGGCCTCGGCGTCGAAGGCCGGCCGAAGCTGAGGGTGCTGCGGCGCCGGCCGCTGTTGTGCGGCCGCGCCCTTTTCGTCACTTTATCTCCGCGATCCGAATGCCAGCCGGGCCGAGGATGACGACGAAGAGCACCGGCAGGAAGAACAGGATCATCGGCACGGTGAGCTTGGGCGGCAGGCCCGCCGCCTTCTTCTCGGCTTCCATCATGCGCATGTCGCGGTTCTCCTGCGCCATCACGCGCAGGGTCTGCCCTAGTGGCGTGCCGTAGCGCTCGGCCTGCTGCAGGGCCATGCACACCGCCTTGACGCCGTCGAGGTTCGTGCGCTTGGCGAGGTTCTCATAGGCTTGGCGGCGCTCCTGCAGATAGGAGAGCTCCGCAGTGGTGAGCGTGAACTCCTCGGCAAGCGGGATCGACTGGGTGCCGACCTCGGCCGACACCCTGCGGAAGGCGGCCTCGATCGACATGCCGGATTCCACGCAGATCAGCAGCAGGTCGAGCGCGTCGGGAAATGCCCGTCTGATCGAGAGCTGGCGCTTCGATATCTGGTTCTTCACGAACAGGATCGGCAAATACATCCCGAGATAGGTCGCCAAGATGCAGATACCGACCTTGATCGAGGTCGGCTGCTCGAGCTCCGTCACAAAGAAGATGTAGAACGCCGAGCCGGCCAGCATCAGGATCGGCGACACCAGGCGGAAGAACAGGAACGTGACATAGGGCGCCTGTCCGCGATGGCCGGCCTGCACCAGCAGCGCTCGCGCCTCCTCCTGGCCCACCCACTTGCCGAGATTGAGCTCGTTGACGATCCTCTGCATGTACTGCTTCGGTGATCGCCGCAGCGCGACCTTCTCGCCCCGCGCAAGGCGCTCGCGCTCACGCTGGCGGATCTTCTCGCGCTCGATCGCGACGGCTTTCATGCGCTTCGACAGGTCATCGCCCGCCAGCAGCGGCATCGCCAGCGTCAGGACGGTGGCAACGGCCGCGACCGCTGCGAACAGCATGGCCATGCTGCGCGGATTTGAGAGCTGCTGGATCAGAAATTCGATCATGGTGTACCGTTAGAAGTCGAAGTTGATCATTTTGCGCATGACGAAGATGCCCATCGACATCCAGAACGCGCTGATTGCAAGTAGCATGCGCCCGGTTGGATGGGTCCAAAGCAGCTCGATGTATTGCGGGCTGGTGAGATAGACGAGCCCCATCACCACAGGCGGCAGGCTGCCGATGATGCCTGCCGATGCCTTAGCCTCCTGCGACATCGCTTGGATCTTGGCCTTCATCTTCTTGCGCTCGCGCAGCACCTTGGACAGGTTGCCGAGCGCTTCCGACAGATTGCCGCCGGCTTTCTGCTGGATGGCGATGACGATGCCAAAGAAGTTCGCTTCGGCCACCGGCACTCGATCATAGAGCTTCAGGCATGCCTCACCGAGCGGAACACCGATCGCCTGGATGTCGAGAATGGCCCGCATCTCGCTGCGCAGCGGCTCCGGCGAGTCGGCGCAGATCACCTTCAGGCTGTCGAGCAGTGGCAGACCGGCCTTGATGCCGCGGACGATGACATCGACGCCATCCGGGAAGGCGGCGATGAATTTCGCCTCCCGCCGCCGCTTGAGAAAGCCCAGGATCCAGCGCGGAAGCCCGAACCCTGCCGCAAAGCCGGCTGCGAGGGCCGCCCACAAGGCAGCGTCGATCGCGAAAAAGATCACGAACGCAGTCAGGCCAAGCCCGGCGCTGATGAGCATGAACTGGTTGGTCGACCAGCTTAGGCCTGCCTGACTGATCCGTGCGCTGAGCGGCGGCGACTTGGCCTGTTTGGCTTCGAGCTCCTTCAGCGAACCCTCAACCTGCTCGCGGCGCGACCGCTGCGTGTTGCGCGCCGCGGCGACGGCGGTCCGGACCGCGGGTGTGGAGCGTGCCACAGTTTCCTTGCGCTTCTCGGCTTTCTTCTCGCCCGAGAGCAACGGATAGAGGAATACCCAGGCGATGCCGCCGATCGCGACGCTCACCAGAAAGAACAATGAGATCGTGTTCATGGCTGCATCGGTCAGTTGTTCTGCGAGTTGACGGATTCCGCGGCATCGAGCGCGGCCGCGAGGCGCTTCTCCTCGCCGTAGTAGCGCGCGCGATCCCAGAATTTTGGACGGCCGATGCCGGTCGAGCGATGGTGGCCGATGATGTTGCCGTTGGCATCCTCGCCGGTCATGTCGTAGAGGAAGATGTCCTGCGTGATGATGACGTCGCCTTCCATGCCCATCACCTCGGTGACGTGGGTGATGCGGCGGGAGCCATCGCGCAGGCGTGCCGCCTGCACGATGATGTCCACCGATCCGCACACCATTTCCCGGATGGTGCGGGAGGGCAGCGAGTAGCCGCCCATGGTGATCATCGACTCGATACGCGACAGGGCCTCGCGCGGGCTGTTGGCGTGCAGCGTGCCCATGGAGCCGTCGTGACCGGTGTTCATGGCCTGCAGCAAGTCGAAGGCCTCCGGTCCGCGCACCTCGCCGACGATGATCCGCTCGGGTCGCATACGCAGGCAGTTCTTCACCAGGTCGCGCATGGTGATCTGCCCCTCGCCTTCGAGATTGGGCGGCCGCGTCTCGAGTCGGACCACATGGGGCTGCTGCAGCTGAAGCTCGGCCGCGTCCTCGCAGGTGATGATGCGCTCGTCGTCGTCGATGAATTGCGTCAGGCAATTGAGCAGCGTCGTTTTGCCGGAGCCGGTGCCGCCCGACACGATGGTGTTGATGCGGCAGCGCCCGATGATCTGGAGGATATCGGAGCCTTCTTTGCTGAGGCTGCCGAAATTCACCAGCTGGGCGAGCGTCAGCTTGTCCTTCTTGAACTTTCGGATGGTGAGGGCCGGTCCGTCGATGGCGAGCGGCGGCACGATGACGTTGACGCGCGAGCCGTCGGGCAGGCGCGCGTCGCAGATTGGCGACGATTCATCGACGCGGCGGCCGATCTGGCTGACGATGCGCTGGCAGATGTTGAGAAGCTGCTGATTGTCGCGGAAGCGAATCCCGGTCTTTTGGATCTTGCCCTTGACCTCGATGTAGGTCGTGCCGGCGCCGTTCACCATGATGTCGGCGATGTCGTCGCGAGCGAGCAGGGGCTCGAGCGGACCATAGCCGAGCACGTCATTGCAGATGTCGTCGAGCAGTTCTTCCTGCTCGGCGATCGACATCACGATCGCCTTGATGGCGATGATCTCGTTGATGATGTCGCGGATTTCCTCGCGCGCAGACTCGGCGTCGAGCTTGGCGAGCTGCGCGAGATCGATGGCTTCGATCAGGGCGCCAAAGATCGTGCCCTTGGTCTCGTAGTAGGCCTCGGAATGCCGTGAGTCGGTCGCGGTCGGCACCAGCGGCGGCGAGGGCGCGTTCGGCAGTCCGCCCTGCCGCTTGTCAGCTGACGGCGCAGGCACCAGCTGAGCGCCCAGGCCGGTCGAGGGAATGGGAGCGCGGCCGCCTTCGATCACACCCTGGCTGGCCGCCGGGTGCGGTGCGGGCGGCGGCGCGGCTGGCTGCGGTTGCGCAGCGGCAGGCGCCGGCTGCGGCCTCTGTGCCGCGACCGCAATGGGATTTTCGGCCTGGTTACGCTTTCCAAACACGTAACTAACCCTCCACGGCTGTTCACGCCCGCTTGCGCAGTTTCTCGAGTATCGGGGACAGCAGTCCCGCCTTGGCCTTCTTGGTTTCGATGCGACCGGTCAAAACCTGAGCGAGCTGACGGAACGTCTGAGCAGTGCGGTGGCCGGGCGAGAATTCAGCGATCATCTGGCCATTGTTGGCGGCTGTTCCGAACGCTTGCGGATCGAATGGAACAATGGCGACCGCGTCGAAGTCGAGCGCCTTCGCGAAATCGACAGCGGTGATCTCGGGGCGCTTTGGAACCCCGACCTGGTTGAGGCAGTAGTGGGGCCGGCGATCGTTTGGCCGGGACGCCTTGAGCAGGTCGAGAAGATTCTTGGCATTGCGCAGATTGGCGAGGTCGGGGCCAGCGACGACCAGGATGTCGTCGGCGCTAATCAGCAGCCGCTTCGTCCAGGCGGTCCATTGATGCGGTACGTCCAGCACGATGCAAGGCACGCTCGCGCGCAGGTTATCCAGGATGGAGTCGAAGGAGTCCTCCCGGAAGTCATAGGACCGGTCGAGCGTGGCCGGCGCCGCCAGGAGGCTGAGATGATCGGCGCATTTCGACAAAAGGCGTTCGATAAAGGCGGAATCGATGCGATCTGGCGAGAACACCGCGTCCGCAATGCCTTGCGGCGGATCCTGATTGTAATCGAGACCGGCCGTGCCGAAGGCGAGGTCGAGATCGGTCACGACCGTGTCGAGCTTGAGATCGCGCGCTACCGCCCAGGCAAGGTTGTGGGCGATGGTCGAGGCGCCGACGCCGCCCTTCGCACCGATGATCGCGACGACGCGCCCGACCGGCTTGGCGTCGGGGGAGGAGAACAGTCCGCAGACCGAGCGGACGACGTCGATAGTGCCCACCGGCGCGATCAGGTAGTCGCTGACCCCGCGCCGTATCAGCTCGCGATAGAGGAGAACGTCATTGAGCCGGCCGATCACCACGACCCGGGTGCCGGCATCGCACACATTGGCGAGCTGATCGAGCCCGGTCAGGATCTCATTGCTCCGGCCATCCGTCTCGATCACGATGACATTGGGCGTCGGCGAGGTGCTGTAGGCCTCATTGGCGGCAACAATGCCGCCCATCTGCACCTTGAGATGGGCCCTGCCCAGCCTGCGATCCTCGCCAGCCGCCTGGACGGCGGCTGCGGTCTCGACGGTTTCGCAAAAGGCCTGCACCGACACGCGGGGCGCGGGCGCGATATGCTCGGCCGATGGTTCTGCGGCTTCAGGCGGCATCGAAGAGTTGCTCATGATTACTGACCAACCGTACTGATCTTGCCCTTGTCGGCGTCGGGGTTTTGGGTCGCCGTGCTTTCGCCGCGGTGGTACTTGTCGAGCACGGTGGTGCGGCGGCCGTTATAGGGCGGCACCTCGCTGCGCGGCTGCACGAGGTCGGCAGGGTTCTCGACCATGGCGGCGAGATTGCGCTGCTGGGCACAGCCGAAGTTCCAGTATTGGCGGTTCTCGAAATGCTCGCGCTCGTACGTTGGGCCAAGATCGTGCGGCCACATCCCGCAGGGACCGACATCGGCCATCATGCGCGGATAATGGAGCCGCAGGGTCACGAGCTTGGCCGGGCTCTGTGCTCGGGTTTCGCGCAGCTGCATCGCATCCGACGGGACGCCAGCGGCCAACAAGATGGCGCGAACCTCGCGTGCTGCGTTCGCGGCGGCGGCCGCGTTGCTGCTGCCGGCTGGCACGTCGATCAGGATGCCGCCGGTTGCTTCCCGTCGCCACTCGGCTGCGAAGGAGAGCACCTCGGCCCGCTGGGAGCCATTGAGGGTGCCGCGTCTTTCGCCAATGAAAAGGTCGACCGTGCGCGGTCCTTCCTTGATCACGATCGGATGGCGCTGGCGCACGTCGCTGGCGACGCTGCCGGTGACCTCTTGCGGCGCCGTATAGCAACCCGCGAGCGTGAGCGCGCTGGCAGTCATCAAGGCGAGCCGAAAGGCGTTTGCGCGCCGTCCTGCGACCACCGTGGTTGTCGAGCTCATGGGTCGTCTCCGTTGCGCGCGCCTAGTCGAGAATGAAACCGTAGTTGCCGTTGTACGTGCGCTTGGGATCGACCTTGCCGGCAACGCCGTAGATCCGGTTGAGCCGGCCGAGCAGCACGGTTCCGGGATCGCTCGCATCGGCAAAGCCGTCGTCCGGACGGGACAACTGCTTCTGCGCCACCGAACGCACCACGTAGGGCGTCACGATCACGGCGAGCTCGGTGGCCCGATTGACGTAGTCGCGGCTCTTGAACAGCGCGCCAAGTATTGGCACCTGCATGGCACCCGGGATGCCGTTGATCTGCTGCTTGGTCTGATCCTGAATAAGGCCGGCCATGGCAAGCGAGCCGCCGGAGGGAATCTCCAGCGTCGTCTCCGCGCGGCGCGTTTTAATCGAGGGGATCGTCAGCGTCTGGGTCTGGCCGTTACCGATCGATTGCGTCAGGATCAGCGCGTTCTCATTCGACAGCTCGGAGACTTCGCTCATCACCTTGAGGCTGATGCGGCCCTCGCCCAGAACCACCGGCGTGAAGTTGAGACCGACGCCGAACTTCTTCCACTGCACCGAGATCTGGCAGCTGCGGGTCTGCGGATCGCAGGTGTAGTTGCCGGGGATCGGGAATTCGCCGCCGACCAGAAAGTTGGCGCTTTCGCCGGAGATCGCGCTCAGCGTCGGCTCGGCCAAGGTGCGGACGACGCCAGCGCGCTCCATCGCGCGCAGCGTGGCATTGACCGACTTCCAGCTGCCGGTGAAGCTGGACGGAGTCAGCGTCTGGCCGTACGCCGTGAAGGTGTTTGTGGAATTGAAGTTGACGACGGTCGCGCCCGTGCCAAGGCTGCCACTCAGATCGATGCCGAGCTGCTTGATGATTTCGCGCTGCATCTCCGCGACGGTCACCTTCAGCATCACCTGATCACGCCCATGAACATTGATGCTGTTGACGACCTTCTTGGGGTCATCGACGAGGCGGGAGGCGATGTCGAACGCCGTCTGCGATTCTATCGGGTTTGAGACGTTGCCGAGGAGCACCACGCCCTCACCAAGTCCTTCCGCCTGAATCTCGGCATGCGGCAGCGCCTGCTTGATGGCCGCGCGCAAACCATTGAGATTGCGGGTTACCGCAATGTCGAGGCCGCCGATCTGTTGACCGTCGGCATCGAAGAAGAAGACGTTGGTCTGACCAAATTTAACGCCGATGATGTAGGCGCGTCGCGCGGTGCGCACGACCGCATTGGCGATCGTGGGGTCGGCGACCAGCACATCCTTGATGTCGCGCGGCAGGTCGATCACCACCGACTTGCCGACGCCGAGGGGAATAAAGCGGGAGGTGCTGTCTCCCGCGACGAGTTGGATGGTTGGCGTGCCCTGCTCGGCCGCGGGCGTCTGCCCGGACGCGATCAATCCGAACGCGAAGATCATGGCGGCAATCTGCATGGTTCGGATCAGCGGCACATTCGCCATGATGGTCCCCTCGTTGTACCGGCTATTTCGATGTCGTCGCGCTGACGCCGAAACGAACGACATTGATGTTGCGCCGCGCTTCCGGGGTGCTGTCCTCATCGCTGGCCCCGTCGAAGTCGACGATGCTGCGGAGCGACAGCGTGAGCACCCCCATCAACTTGGCGCGGGCAAGCATTTCAGACTGATGCGGCGCGAGCTCGAGCGTTGCGGTCTTGCCGACAACCACGCGCTGGCCGTTCTTGTCCTCGACGGTCTGATCGATCGCCAGGATCCGGATGTTGGAAAGGATGATCTCGCCCGTATGGGTGTCGGCTCCGGCCGCCTTGTCGGCGTCCTTGTTGTCGCGCCGCGACAGGATGACGTCGACATGGTCGTTCGGCAGGATGAAGCCCGCCGCGCTGGTGTCGGGGGTGATGTCGATCGCGATCGCCCGCTTGCCCTTGGGCAGGATCGCGGCCATGTATCCGGAGCCCTTGGCCTTGATCAGCTTGGCCTCGCGGATCGGCTCGCCGTTGGCAAAGGATTGGCGGGTGATCGATCCTGCGAGCTGATTGATGGCGTCGGGATTGTTGCCCCTGCGAATGAAGAGCGAGCTGGCAGAGTCTGCCGGCCACGTTTGCCAACGCAGGTCCTGGCTCGACACCGTGCTGCCGAGCCCGATGTCGTTGCCGGCGATGAGGACCTCAACGGTCTCGATCTGCGCGACCGGCGCCGGCGCCGGCGGCGGAGCTTCCGACCGCCCAGCCAGCAAAGCGGCGATGCCGCCGGCCGCGATCGCGATGATCAGAACGATGATGCGCGCGGGTTTCATGACGCTTCACTTTCCACAAATCACGCTGCGACCAGGACGGTCACCGAGTGCCGACCGGGACCGTGGTCGTGCTGGCGCGATTTGAGCAGTTAAACGTCAAGGCATGGTTAATGGCGGGTATCTAAATCCAGTTAACACATAGTAACTAAATGAGGGGCTCAATGAGGGCCCCCAATGAGGGTCCTACGCACTGGCGGCGGGCTGTCTGCCATCAGGCCGGAACAGCCTGCATCCAGAGCGTGTCCGGATAGACCAGGAGGGCGGCCGCCGCGAGCGCGATGCCGTAAGGCACGCCGCCCTTCTTGTCATGCAGGCGCTGCACCCATTGCTGGGCGGCGAGATATTGCGGCAATGGCAGCGTGCGAAACGACAGCAACAGAAGCGTGAGCGCGCCACCGAACAGAGAGGCATAAAATAGATAGGGCAGCAGATGATCGAAACCGAACCAGAGCGCCGTCGCCGCCGCAAGCTTGGCATCGCCACCGCCGATCCAGCGCATTGCATAACAGCCAAAGGCTACGGCCAGGACCATGCATCCGGCGCCGATATGCCAGAGCATCGTGTTGGGGCTCATTCCAATGACGAGCGCAAAAAGGAAGAAGCCGCCAATGAGGGTCAGCGACACGCGGTTCGAGATCGTCATGGTCAGGAGATCGCTCGAGGCCGCAAAGGCCATCATCGCCGGAAACAGCATCAGCCCGAGTGCGGTGGCAACCATGTGAGACATCTCCCCAAGACGTCGATCGTGACATCGATCGTGTTCAGCGCGAGGCCAATTCTGATCCGGGTCTCTTGCGGATCAGTTAGCGTTCCAACATGGAAGCGCCCGCCAGCAATATTGCGGCGGGCGCCAGCTTGCCAGTGAGATGGGCGCTGATTGGCGCGTTTTCTTACTTCACCGCGGCAGCGACTGCGAGGAAGGTCGCGTCGAGGTTCGTGCCGACGAGCTTAACCGCTGTGATGATCACAACGGCGATGCCGGCCGCGATCAGGCCGTACTCGATGGCAGTGGCGCCGCTTTCGTCCTGAAGGAACGCGAAGAGCTTCGACATTGACGACTCCTTGGATGGTGTTGGTCGGACGCTGAGTTTCCCTGCACGGCATCCTTGTAGGAAGGAAATCTGAAGGGAGGGTGCCGCGAAAATCTCGATTTTTAAGGACTTCGCCGATCCAAGGCGCGGATGCGGCGCTGACTTGGAGCTCAAAAGCTGACTTGGAGCTCAAAAAAGACGAGCGCCCGCCGAGGAGGTCGACGGGCGCCAACTACGTCCGGCGGTATGAGCCGCCTACGGCTGTCCTTACTTCACCGCCGCGGCGACCGCGAGGAAGGTCGTATTGAGATTGGTGCCGACCAGCTTCACCGCCGTGATGATCACAACGGCGATGCCGGCAGCGATCAGGCCATACTCGATGGCGGTGGCGCCGCTCTCGTCCCGAAGGAACGCGAAGATCTTCGACATGAACTAACTCCTTGACTGACGTGTTAGGTCCAAAGTTGGGTTCCCTGCACAGGGCGAGTTGTAGGGCAGAAATCTGAAAAAATGGTACCCCGAAACCCTAGACTTTTTGCGTATCGAGTCATCTTTTGCGGTCATCGGCGGCGCTTCCCAGCGACGAGCAGAGCCAAGCAAAAGGCCCCGGTGAACCGCCGGAGCCCGCATCCAAGGTCAGCCGCGCCGCTATCTGGTCGGCGTCGACACCGTCGTAAATGTGGTGGCGAGCTTGGTGCCAAGCCCATGCATGACTGCAATGATGGACATGGAAATGCCCGCGGCAATGAGCCCATATTCGACAGCCGTCGCGCCCGACTCGTCCCTGACAAACTTCACGAGGAACCTCATACGCGAACGCCTCCAGTCCGTGCTTGCTGTCGGAAAGATGCCCCCGATGCTGTTATGGTTCAGCCGGTGCGGGGGGCAGAGCTGACCGTATCGAGGCCCCCTTGCGTGGTGGTTAATTTGTGAAAGTCGGTAGGAAGAGATTCAAAATCGAATAAAGAGAGCAGTTAACAGGTAGTTTCCGCCAGAAATGCGTGGTTAACAGCGAATTATGCTGTTGGATGGACTACGTTGTACGTTCATTTATCAAATAATACGCGCGTTTTCGCGAACTGTACTTGAGATTTCGTGTAGCCGCGGCCGTGCAGTGCGTCCGCTTAGACGTGGCGTGCGTGCGAGAAATTGCAGCAACGACCTGCCGAAGGCCCGAAGGCGCAAGTCCGGATATGACGATTACGGTCCTTGCGGTTAGTAAAAGCCTGCTTCACGGCATCTTAACTGCAGCCCCCTGAAATCAGATCCCTGCGGGGTTTGTGGGTTGCGTATCATGGTCGAAGGTCTTATCGCGGTCATTGAAAGCCTTGGCGCGACCTTCCTGCGGCTCATTCCGATCTCCATCCTGCTCGGCCTGGTGTTTGCGGTCTTGACCTTTTTCTGGGCCTGCAATCCGGGGCGTCCGTGGTGGCGCAAGCGCGAGCTCCTGACCGATATTTGCTATTGGTTCATCATCCCTTTGCTGTCGCGTTATCTGCGCATCGGGTTCCTGATTGTGGGCGCGGCGCTGCTGTTCGGAATCACCACGATGGATGGATTGACGGCATTCTATGAGGATGGGCACGGCCCGCTGGCAGATTTGCCGTTATGGCTGCAGGCGGCCATCTTCCTGGTCGGGGCCGACGTGATCATGTACTGGAGTCATCGGATCTTTCATGGTCCGATGATGTGGAAGTATCACACGGTTCATCATTCCTCGACGGATCTCGATTGGATCTCGGCGGCCCGCTTTCACCCCGTGAACATCGCGCTCGGCAGCGTTGCAACCGACGTCATCCTGCTGTTGGCGGGAATATCGCCAAATGCACTGGTGATGCTCGGGCCTTTCACGATCGCACATTCAGCGTTCGTCCATGCCAATCTCAACTGGTCGCTCGGGCCGCTGCGCTATGTGATCGCTGGCCCAATCTTTCATCGCTGGCATCACACATTGGCCGATCAGGGTGGCGAGAAGAACTTCGCACCGACCTTCCCGGTGCTCGACCTCATCTTCGGAACGTTCTACCTGCCCAAGGAGACGCTGCCGAGTTCCTATGGCGTGGCGGATCAGGCCTTTCCCAGCGATTTCGGCGCCCAGATGATTCATCCGTTCAGAGAATGACCGGTCTGGCTAGTGTCCCGATTCCGAAGTTCGCATGATTCTGCGGTCCTTTGTTTGCGAACTTCGGAATCGAAGGACACTAGCAACGTCTTGATCTAGTGTGGCTTTGGTTCAGAAGTCCGCATCCCGGACTCGCGGCAAATAAAGCGGACTTCTGAACCGCCACACTAGTTTGTTTGCGGTTCATTCACCTCTTTGAGGTGAACTCGGCTGCGTGACCTGCCCCATTCGGCGGCCGGGGTGTGTTGGCCGATCGAGACGTAAGGCGCGGGGGAGCATGATGGCGTTTTTCATCGAAGGTCGAGGGCCGGCAATGGGTCCCGCGCGTTTTGTTCTGGCATTCCTGGGCACGCTGCTGCTTGCGCCGCAGGCCGCACCGACAAAAGCGGCTGCTGCTGATATTGGTGTGGTGCTTGACCAGGCCCGGCTCGTCAGGCTGCCGGAACGGGTGGCGACGATCGTGATCGGCAATCCGTTGATCGCCGACGCCGCGGTGCAGAGCGGCGGCCTGATGGTGATCACCGGCAAGGGTTTTGGCATCACCAACATCATCGCGCTCGATCGCAGCGGTGCGGTCCTGATGGAGAAGACGGTTGAGGTTGTCGGGCCGCGTGAGGAGCTGATGGTGATTTACCGCGGAGCCGTGCGGGAGACCTACAGCTGTTCGCCGGTCTGCGAGCCGCGGATCATGCTGGGTGACGGCGAGAAGTTCTTCGAGGCCATTATCGGCCAGTCGGCCAACCGCAGCGGCATGGCTGCGGGCAACGCGCCTGCAAAATCCGACAAATAGCGCTAGTGCCCCGTTTCCGAAGTTCGTGATACGGCTCAGCATGCCCTGACACGAACTTCGGAAACAAAGGGGCACTAGCAACTCCATGATTCTAGTGCCGCTTTTCGATTTGAAGTTCCTAGCCGAGTTTGCTGGAGGTGGTGTAGGAACTTCAAATCGGCGGCACTAGCGCCTGACGAGAACCCCGGACGCTTTGGGCGCGGGGTGGCAGCGAAGGCATGGTTGATGAATCGTTAGGCGCTCCCCCGTCTTGTCGGGCGACTGCCACAACATTTCACAAACGCCTTTCCGGTATTGATCAGCTGTTGCGGTGCAGTTGCCGCCAAGCTTCGTCGTACGAGCTTCGTCGTAGCCAGGATCTGTGATCATGTGGGCCAAACTTGCAACGAGCGTGCGCCGGCTCAAATCCGTTCGTCTCGCCCGCCGTTTTGTCCGACAGGAGTCCGGCGTCGCGGCGGTGGAATTCGGCATGGTTGCCGTGCCATTCCTCGCGCTGATCTTTGCGATCCTGGAGACGTCGGTCATCTTTTTTGCCGGCCAGGCGCTGGAAACAGCCGTCGCCGATTCGGGGCGGCTGATCATGACCGGGCAGGCGCAAAACCAGGGCTTCGATCAGAGCGCCTTCAAGAATGCGGTGTGCGCCAAGATCTATGGCCTGTTCGATTGCGCCAACGGCATCACCATCGAGGTGAAGTCCTTCCCGTCATTCGCCGCCATGACTATGCCGCAGCCGCTCGATGCCAACGGCAACTTCGTCAACAATTTCGGCTACGACCCGGGCGGTCCATGCTCCATCGTGCTGGTGCGCCTGTTCTACCAGTGGCCGGTCTATGTCTCGCTGCTGGACGTCAACAAGCTTAACAACATGGCAGGCGGCAAGCGGCTGCTGGTCGCGACGTCTGCGTTCCGCAATGAACCCTACGGCACCTCCGGCTGCTGAGTGATGTACCATGAGAACGCTTGCTTCGCGCCCTGAACTCATCCAGCGTCTTGTTTCCTTCGCGAGGGATCGCCGCGGCGTTTCGGCAGTCGAGTTCGCGATGCTGCTGCCACTGATGGTCACGCTCTATCTGGGCGTGGTCGAGGTCTCGCAAGGCGTGGCGACGGACCGCAAAGTGACGCTCACAACGCGCACCATGGCGGACCTGGCGTCGCGGGTGTCGAGCATCAACAATGCCGACATGAGCAGTCTGCTGAACGCTTCGGCGGCTGTGATTGCACCTTACCAGCCTGCCCCCCTCAGGATCGTCCTCTCGGCGGTGTCCATCGATGCCAATGGTGTGGCCAAGATCGCCTGGAGCGACACGCTGAACGGAACCGCGCATAGCGTCGGGTCGACGGTGACGCTGCCAACTGCGCTCAACGTCGCGAACACGCAGCTGATCTGGAGCGAGGTCTTCTACACCTACTCGCCCACGTTCGGCTATGTGCTGACCGGGAATCTCAATCTGTCCGACCAGATCTACATGCGCCCGCGGCTGTCGGACTCGATCACCCGAGTGAATTCCTGAACAAAGGCGACGACCGGCGATGCCTTACGCCCGGCTCGTCGCCTGAGCCGCTCGCTCCGGAATCGGCAGCGCCGTGGTCGACTTGATCCGCTCCATGGCGAAGCGCGACGTGACGTTCTTGAGCGGCACCGAGGCGATGAGCCGCTTGTAGAAGGCGTCATAGCCCGCAATGTCGCTCACCACGACCCGCAGCATGTAGTCGACATCGCCGGCCATCCGATAGAACTCCATGACTTCCGGCATGGCGCCAACCCGGTCGGCGAACTGGGCGAGCCAATCCTGTGAATGGTCGCCGGTCTCGATCGACACGAACACGGTCACGCCCAGGCCGAGCTTGTCCTGGTCAACGAGCGCCACCCGCTTCTGGATCACCCCTTCCGCTTCCAGGCGCTGGATCCGTTTCCAGCATGGCGTCGAGGACAGGCCCACCCGGTTGCCGATCTCGGCTACCGATAGCGAGGCGTTGTCCTGCAGGAGCGCGAGAATCTTGCGGTCGATCGTATCCATGTCTGCGGTCCCATTCGCGAGTATTTCATCACGAATTAGGGTTAGATAGAAGGATTTTCTCAATTGTTGCTTTCAGCCATGTATATGAGGAAAACAATTCTATTTCAAGCCCCTATCGGTGGGCCAGGAAAGCGTCCACATCAGGCCGGGTCGGGGTGCCCGAGATCCCGCCAAAGCGGGTGCACTTGAGGGCGGCGGCAGCCGCCGCAAAGCGCATCGCCCGGCTGAGATCGCAGCCTTCCGCCAGCGCCAGCGCAAAGGCGCCATGGAACGTGTCGCCGGCCCCCAGCGTGTCCACCGCCTCGATCGGGAAGGCCGCCAGGTGGCGCGGCCGCCCATTTTCGAGCCACCACACCCCATCAGGGCCATTGGTAACCGCCAGGAAGCCCGGCGCGACCCTGGCGATCATCGCGAGCGCATCCACAAGGTCGTACAGGCGGGTGGTGGCGCGCAGCGCCTCGGCCGAGAAGATCACGTGGGTCGCGATCGCGAACAGCGGGTCATCGGGCGTCGTCGCTCGATCGCCGTCGAGCACCGCCGGAATGCCGCGTTCGACCGCCGCCTGCAGGATCGGCCGCACGAAGTCCGGAAAGCGGTTGTCAGCCATGACGATGTCGATATCGGCGACAAGGGCTGCGGGATCGCGCGGCCGCGCATCGCCAAGCCTTTCGCCGCGGCGCGTGGCGACAAGCTTTTCGCCGGTCGCATCGATCAGGATGCCGGAGACCGAGATCGAGGCGCCGTCGACACGCGCGACATGGCTTGCGTCCACCTGATCGCGCGCGAGACCAGCGAGGAAACGGGCGCTCGCGTCGTCGGTGCCGATCGGCCCGGTGAAACGCGCTTCAGCGCCAAGCCGAGAGACAGCGATCGCCGCATTGGCGGCGCAGCCGCCCGCCGTTGCGATGAGCGCGGAGGCCTGCGCCTTTTCGCCCGGCAGTGGGAAGCGCTCGACCTTGAAGATGAAGTCCTCGACCGCGATGCCGGCGCACAGCACCACCGGACGCTGGCCGCGCGCGCTATCCGAACTCAACGCCATCCTCCACCCAGGCGCGGATGATGTGATACGCGATGGCAACCGGCGCGGGTGCGGTAAACCCGTCCGGATGTTCCCTGGCGATCATCGACGCGACCTCTTCGCGGTCGAACCAGCGTGCGTCGGCCAGCTCGGTGCGATCGATGACGATGTCATGCGAGATCGCCTCGGCGTGACAGCCGATCATCAGCGAGGTCGGGAATGGCCAGGGCTGCGACGCGAAATAGGCGACGCGCCCGCACACGATGCCGGCTTCCTCGCGCGTCTCTCGCCGCACCGCATCTTCGATGGCTTCGCCTGGCTCGATGTAGCCGGCAAGGCACGACCACATGCCGGGCTGGAAGCGATGTGAGCGGCCGAGCACGCAGCGATCGCCCGCAACGGGAAGCATGATGGCGACCGGATCGGTGCGCGGGAAATGCTGGGTCTTGCACGCCGGGCAGTCGCGTCGCCAGCCGGCTTCGACCGCTTGGGTGGCGGAGCCACAGTTCGGACAGAAGCGGTGGCGCGCATGCCAGTTGAGCAGGGCCTTGCCTTCCGCCAGCGGCGGCAGATGGTCGGCCTCGATCAGGCCGCGCACCGCGATCGAGCGCAGGTCGGTGACCTCGAAGGCGTCGTCGGCCTTGAGTGCCGTGGCGGCGGCAGGCTCGATAGCGACCGCAAACCGGGGCGCGCCATCGACCAGGCCCAGAAAGGCGGTTTCGGCTGCGCCCGCGAAGCCGCGCGCTGCCACGCAGGAAAACAGCGGGTCTGGTTTGGCTTCGGTCTTCCTGAGCACAATCAATTCGCCGCCGATCACATAGGCGCGAGCGCTGCTGTCTCCTTCCAGCGCGCGCATGGCGTCGGCGTCGGCGCGCTGCTCGGCCGCGCGATCAATGCGACTTGCGGAATAGCCCAGACGCGGTTTCGGGCCGAGGTCAAGGCGCGGTGCCATTACTCGGCTGCTTCGCGCAACGGCCGTGGATAGATCGAATCGTAAAGCTCAGGGCGCTGCCATTGCGGTCCGAGCAGCCCCTGCTTGGCGGCGCAATGAGCGGACGAGCCGACCACATCGCGGGTCGAGCGCAGGAACCGCACGCGGTCGAGGCTCACATCAACGACGCTGAGCCCGGCGGCGGTGCTTTCAAACAGAATTTCTTCTGGCGCCGCCACCATGGCGAGGCCGCGCTCGGTGTGCGTGAACAAGTTCTGCGTGGTCACGACCAGCGCCAGGTTCTCGATGGCGCGTGCCCAAATGAGCGTGCGCCAAGTCGCCCATAGCATCCCTTTGTCCTTGCCGGCCGGCATGAAGATCAGCTCGGCTCCGCGTAGCGCGAGCGCGCGTGCGACCTCCGGCATGTAGACCTCGCTGCACATCGCAAGCCCGACCTTGCCATGCACCGTATCGAACACTGGAAACTCATTACCGGGAACGTACTGGAACTCCCAGGCGGTGCCGCCGGTATAGATCCAGGGGCCGTTGGGGTGCGTGCGCCGATAGCGCGCCGGCGGACGGCCATCCGGATAGGCCATGCAGATCAGGTTGTAGGCGGTCGCGGCCTGCTCATCGATCGGCTCGATGGTGCCGAAGATGACGTGCACACCGTGCCGCGCTGCCGCCTCGACCATCGCGGTGATCGGATCGAAGGTGGCCGGCATCCGCCACGGCCCCGGATAGGTTTCTGGCAGGCACACGAAATGCGCGCCCTGCGCGGCCGCGCGCTCAATATGGGCAACCGCGTCGGCGACGTTCGCTTCATCTTCGCCCGGCCGATGCGCGATCGGCTGCAGCACTGCGATGCGGAATGTCATACGCTGGCTCCTTTGTGTCGCGTGTTCTTGATCCTGCACCTACGGTTGGTCAACTGCCTTCGGCCGTGACCCAGACCTTGCGCTTGATCGCGGTGACGAACCGGTCGAGCTCGCGCGGGTCGTGGGGAAGCGGCGGTGCCGCGCCCCAGATCGTCTTCGGCCAGCCGGCGTCGCCCGAGCGCCGCGCAATCACATGCACATGCAGCTGCGCCACCACATTGCCGAGTGCCGCCACGTTGAGCTTGTCGCAGGCGGTCACCTCCTTGAGGGCGTGCGCCACCCGCGTGATCTCAGTCATCAGCTGCGCGCGCTCGACCTCGGCGAGATCGATGATCTCGCTCACCCCCGAACGCCGCGGAACGAGCAGCAGCCAGGGCCAGTTCGCATCATTGACGACCAGGAGGCGTGACAGCGCCAAGTCTCCGACCACGATGGTGTCGCGGGCGAGCTGCGGATGCAGCGACCAGGGGTCGGCCGTGGGCAAGTTCGACATGATCATGACGGCACGGATGGCTTAGTTCGGGTCCTCGTCTCGGGCGGGTGCTGCAAGACCGAGCAGTCGTCGGGCGGCCGGCAGCGCCGCGTCCGCCATGGCGGCGTGGCCTTCGGCGGTAGGATGCATGGCACCGCCATAGACCACGCTTGCGACACCCCACAGCGCATCGTGGATATCGGCGGGGTCGGCGAGGCCACCCATGGCCGGATAGGTCATGGCGGCGAAGAAGGAATCGTTCACCGTGCGGATCCAGCGCGCCCGCTTGGCATAAGACTGATATCTCGTCGCCGAGATATTACACTTGAGCGGCTTGTTCAGCCCACCTTGTGCAGCGTTGTTGAAGCTGTCGCCGTCGCGGAAGCAGTCGCGATCGAACGCGGGATCTTGTGCATCGGCTGCGCAAAAGCCGTGTTGCAGAAACGCGTCGCGGTGCTCGTCCACATAGGTCATGCGGTCGCGCTCCGGGTTCTCGCAGCCGCCGCCATTGCTGCAGGTGGCGTGGCTCTTGAGCTTCGGCAGAAGCTCGTCCTCCACGAACCGGGCAGTCAAACCGAGCTTGTCGCCATTGATGGTGAAGGACGGGTGAGCATCGAAGCCGCGCCGGCTGGCCGGGCAGATACGGTCGCCCTGGTGCATGGCCAGGTTGCCGTAGTTGACGAACACGACCCGTTCGAGGCTGCCACTGATGAAACGCGAGAGCGCGCGGCGCAGCGACTTGAAATCATCTGCCAGCATGCCGAACTTTCGGCGCGCGTCGGCCGGCGTCGAGATCAGCTTCTGGCGCACCAGAATCCGGCGCTCCCGGCTCTCGACCAGCAGGATATCCGCCACCAGACCGGAAAATTCGAGATCGTTGCCGCCGACGGTGAGGAAGATCAGATCGGGACGGCGGTTGTTGCCGCCCGCTTGAAGGTAGGACGACAGCTGCTCGATCTGCCCGTTCACACGGGGCGGGAAGGGCCTGCCGCCACGCTTGGGCCGTTCGCGCGCGGGCTGGCTGCCAAGCAAGCCATCCCGAATGGTCGCGCCTGTGCACGCGATGGGATAGTAGGTCACGCTGATCGTCGGGTTTTCGATCGCGAGCGCCAGCGCAGCGCGCGCCTGATATGAATAGAGCGAAAGATGGCAGGGCGCGAACAACCAGCGTGCGTTGGCGGCGTCCCATGCGTCACGCTGGTCACCGACATCTCCAGGCAGTGGACAGTCGGCGACCACATTGGCCTTGGCCCGGCCGGGAAGGAAGAACCGCAGACGGTCGGTTCCCAGGACGCGTCGGAAACAGAAACCAATATCGTTGAGCGCGACCGGCTCGATCGGGTTGCCTTCTCCAGATGCTGTTGAATCGCCAAGCCCGACGATGAGAACGTCACGGGTCTCGATCGTGCTGGCGCCTTGCAGGCTTGCGCCGGATTGATTCTGCGCTACGACCGAGACGGCGGTTGCTTGACGGGTTGGCGCCCGCTCATAGACAGTCACGGCGCAGTCCTGATTGGCGATGGTTCTCGCAGTGGTGCCAGTGCCGATCGTCCACGTGCAGATGGCACTGCCGAAGTTGGTCGGAAGCCGTGCCGTGAGCTTCACGCGCACGTCTCTGGGATTGAGGTAATCCTCCTCGACACCATCACGCTTGCATTTGTTCATAACTCGGCCATTCCAATCGTCGTAGCAGAGGCGATGGATGCCGGCGGCCCAGCCGCGACTGCTGCGTCCCTTGGCCAGCTCCTGCTCGAGATCGAACACGCTCTTGTGGCGAGTGGCGCGAAACGCGCTGACCTGCGCGTCAAAATCTTCCTGCACGGCGAACAGTCGAAAGCGATTGGCGACCTCCCAGTCGATCGCCAGATTGCTGCTCTGCGCGAGTGCTGAGCTTCCACAGGCGAGCGCAAGGACTGCCGCGATACCAAACGATCGGACGGAAAAGCGTCCTCGTGCCATGGTTTTGCCTCCGGGCTGCGGAATTGTCCGCCTCGCAAGAACAACTATAGATTGAGGTTATCCCCAGGAACCGGGGCCGGATGTCGAGCGGCACGATAGCATATCGCTCCGTCCTTGCCTTTGTGGCTGTTGCGGCCGATATAGAAGCTGGGAGGTTGGCGGTGGACGAGCCACTCGCCAACCGGGTCAGGTCCGGAAGGAAGCAGCCCTAACGAGCTCCGGTTCGGGTCGCTCGTCAGCCTCCCACC
>Ga0209488_10000795_pt1 | contig 26802 bp, 21 predicted proteins | sample Rivendell_Oct201_8_FD_188349 | JGI IMG/M metagenome (GOLD analysis project Ga0209488, IMG submission 188349) | Vadose zone soil microbial communities from the Eel River Critical Zone Observatory, Northern California, USA -... | ecosystem: Environmental > Terrestrial > Soil > Vadose zone >...
GTAGTTGGCCAGCGCGGCGGCGAGGGTCGGGCTCCCGTCGATCAACTTTTTCTGCAGTCCGTCGAGCTCCGCGTTGCCGTAGAGTGTCCACCAGCTGTCGCGCGGCAACCGGTCGGCCGGCTGCGCCTGCGTCCAGGGCCCGATTTCCTTATAGGCATCCGCGGCAGGAATTTCCGGGACCTTGAGCGGCGGCGCGAGCGAACAGGCGCCGAGCACCAGCGTCAGCACTGCGACAGACCAGGGTCTGCCCTTAACCCGTTTCATTTTTATTCTTCGCCTTGGCGGCGAGCACGCCGCCCGGCGGCGCGCCGGCGAGGCGCACCTCGGCCCCATTGCCGATTCCATCGGGTGGGTTTTGGATGACGCGATCGTTCGCTGCCAGGCCGGAGGCGAGTTCGACGACCGCGCCCAGGTCGCGCTCGATCGACACCGGCTTGAGCACTACGCGGTTGCCGGCGTCCACGGTGGCGATGGAGAGCCCCTTGGCGTCGAAAATCAGCGCGCTCGACGGCACGCTGAGCACATTGGCGGCGCCGCCGATCTGCAGATGAATGCTGGCGTAGTCGCCCGGCATCATCTCACCCGCGCTGTTGTCGACGATGAGTTGCATCAGGGTCGTGCCGGTGGTCGGGTCGACGGCCTGGGCCGAATACTCGACCGTACCGCCGTAGGTCTTGCCGGGATGCTCGGGCACGCTGATCGTGGCCCTGGTGCCCGGCAGCACGCTGGGCACATAATTCTGCGGTACGTTCACATAGACGCGCAGCTTGGTCGTTTCGGAGACGACGAACAGTTCCGCGGCGCCGGTGGCCCCCACATTGATCAGCGCGCCGATGTCGGTTTCGCGTGCGGTGACGATGCCGTCGAACGGCGCGATCAGATGTTTGAAGCCTTCCTCGGCAACCAGGCGGTCGACGTTCGCCTGCGCCGCCTTGACCTGGGCGACATTGGCGTTGTAGGTGAAGGTGTGCTGGTCGACGTCTTGCTTGGCGACGGCGTCGGTGCCGGCCAGCGCCTGCCAGCGCTCCGCGCCGATTTGCGCGAGCTTGGCATTGGCCTGGGCGACGCTGAGGTCGGCGCGCGCCTGCATGAGTTGCTGGTCGAGATCGGGCGTATCGATTTCGGCGAGCACGTCTCCGGCCTTCACCTTGCCGCCGATGTCGTGCTTCCAGCTTTTCAGGTAGCCCGGGACGCGCGCGTAGATGGGCGCACGGATGTAGGCTTCCAGGCGCCCGGGCAAGTCCAGGCCCACCTGATTCTCCACATGGGCCGGGGCCACGATGGCCACGGTCGGGACCGCCTGCGCTTCGGTCAAATTGTGCAGACGCGAATTTTCCGACGCGCGGGAGACCAGGCCGTAGGCGACGACAGCGACGGCGAGGAGCACGAATGCGCCGCCGACCAGGCGCAGCCGGCGTGGAACAGGGCGGCGATGATTGAGATCAGGCTGGGGCATGGGATCCTCGGAGGTTGATTTCCGGCTCAGGTTTTGGGCCTTCGCGCCGATGAACGATGCTGAACACCACAGGGACAAAGAAAAGCGTCGAGACGGTGGCGAAGATCAGGCCGCCGATCACGGCTCGGCCCAGTGGCGCATTCTGCTCGCCGCCTTCGCCAAGGCCCAGCGCCATCGGCAGCATGCCGATCACCATCGCCAGCGCCGTCATCAACACCGGGCGCAGACGCACGTATCCGGCCTCGAGCGCGGCTTGCGTCGCGTCGCCGAGCTCGGTGAGTTTCTCGCGGGCGAAACTGATCACCAGTACGCTATTCGCGGTCGCCACACCCATGCACATGATCGCGCCGGTGAGCGCCGGCACCGACAGCGTGGTATGCGTCGCAAACAGCATCCAGACGATGCCGGCGAGGGCCGCCGGCAGCGCGGTGATGATGACGAAGGGATCGCTCCAGGACTGGAAGTTGATCACGATCAGCAAATAGACCAGCACGATGGCGCCGAGTAGCCCGAACAGCAGACCGGAGTAGGCGCTGTTCATGGTCGCCGTCTGGCCGACCAGGGCGACGCTCGCGCCCTTCGGCTTGTCCTTGTCGTTCCGGGCGATGATTTTCTGGATGTCGGCGGAAACCGCGCCGAGATCTCGCCCCTGGGTCGTCGCGTAGATCTGTACCATCGGGGAGATGTCGTACTGCGAAACCACGGCGTTGCTGTGGGTGCGGCGGATATTGGCGATGCCGCCGAGCACCGTGGTCGGCCCGCCGCTGGCGTTGATCGGCAGGTTCTGCAGCGCCGGCAGCGTGTCGATCTGGTATTGCGGAGTCTGCAGCGCGATGGGATAGGTCACGCCGTTTTTCTCGTTGAGCCAGTAGACAGGCGCAACCTGGCTGGAGCTGGCCAGGTTCACGACCAGGCTGTCGGTCACGTTGGCCGCGGTCACGCCGGTGTATTGCGCGCGCGTTCGGTCGATGTTGACCTCGAGCGTCGGCTGCCCGGCCGACTGCTGGATGCGCGCATCGGCCACGCCGGTGACCCCGCGGATCTGCACCAGCAGCTCGTTGGCGTAGGCATAATCCGCGCCGAGATCGTTGCCGCGGATCTGCAGATCGATCGGCGCCGGCGCGCCGAAGTTGAGGATCTGGCTGACGATATCCGCCGGCAGAAACGAGAAGCTCACCCCGGGGAAACGGCGCGGCAGCTGGTCGCGCAGGCGACTGACGTAATCGGCGGTCGGCGCGTGCCCCTCGTTGAGCGAGATCTGGATGTCTCCGTCCGACTCGCCGATGGTGCCGGTGTTGTTGTAGATCGTATTGATCGACGAAAGATAGGTGCCGATGTTGTCCACTACCGCCGCCACTTCGGCCGGCGGGATCACCTCGCGGATCGCCTTCTCCACGTCGGCGAAACGCGCGGCAGTTTCTTCGATACGCATGCCGACCGGGGTCCGCACATGCAGCAGTATCTGACCGCCGTCGACCTGCGGGAAGAAATTGCGGCCGAGAAACGGCGCGAGCAGGAACGAGACGGCGATGACGCCGATAAAGCCCCCGACGAACAGCCTGCGATGCTCGATGGCGAGCGCCAAGAGGTCGTGGTACCCGGCGCGCAGCCGTACGAAGAGCGCCTCGAAGGCGCGCTGGAAGCGCACCAGGGGGTTCCTGGAGGGCGGCGGACCGATGACGTTGTCGTGCTCGTCGACGTGGGCCGCGTGCGCGCGCAGCAGATATTTCGCCATCGTCGGAACCAGCGTGCGCGACAGCAGGAACGAGCAGACCATGGCGAACATCACGCTTTCCGCCATCGGCACGAACAGGAAGCGCGCCACGCCGCTCAGGAAGAACATCGGTATGAACACGATGCAGATGCACAGCAGCGACACGAAAGCCGGTACGACGATCTGTGAGGCGCCGTCGATGATCGCGGCTTCCACCGGTTTGCCGCGCTCGAGGTGGTAGTTGATGCTCTCGATCGTCACCGTCGCCTCGTCGACGAGTATGCCCACGGCGAGCGCCAGGCCGCCGAGAGTCATGATATTGAGCGTTTCGCCGATCGCGGACAGCGCGCCGATCGCGCCCAAGACGGACAGCGGAATCGAGGTGGTCACGATCAGGGTCGAGCGCCAGCTGCCGAGAAAAAGCAGGATCATCAGGCTGGTCAGCGCCGCGGCGATTATACCCTCACGGATCACACCCTGGATCGACGCGCGCACGAATACGGACTGATCGCCGATCGGTTTGATGTCGAGTTCATCCGGCAGCGAGGGCTTGATGAGTGTCAGCATCTTCTTGATGCCGCTGACGATGTCGAGCGTCGAGGTCATGCCGTTCTTGAACACGCTGATCAGCACCGAGCGATTGCCGTCGACGTGCACGACATTGACCTGCACCGCGTTGCCGTTGTGCACGTGGGCGACGTCGTGCATGTAGACCATCGCGCCCCCCACGCTCTTGATGGGCAGGTCGCCGAGGTCCGCAATTTTAGATGGCGCGCTGTTGAGGTTGACGGTGTATTCGTAGTCGCCGATCTTTTCCGTGCCGGCCGGGGTGTTGAGGTTCTGCGCGGCGAGCGTATTGGCGACGTCGAGGCCGGTCAGGCCGCGCGACTGCAGCGCGGCGGTGTCGAGATCGAACATCACCTGCGGTGTCTTGCCGCCGAATGGCCAGGGGATGCCGGCACCCTGCACCGTGACCAGGCGCGGCCGCACGAAGTTGAGGCCCAGATCGGCGAGAGTCGGTTCGGCCAGTCCCTTGCCCGACAGCGCGAGCTGGATGATCGGCACCGTCGAGGCGCTGTAATTGACGATCAGCGGCGGCGTCGCGCCGGGCGGCATCTGCTTGAGCAGGGTCTGCGAAATCGCGGTGACCTGCGCGTTCGCGGTGGCGATATTGACCGAGGGGTGGAAGAAGATCTTGACGATGCCGAAAGTGGTGTACGAATTCGACTCGATGTGCTCGATATCGTTGACCGTGGTCGTCAGTGCGCGCTCGAACGGGGTGATGATGCGCCCGACCATCTGGTCGGGCGGCAAGCCCTGGTACTGCCAGGCCACGCCGATGATGGGCATGTTGATGCTCGGAAAAATATCGACCGGCATCCGCAGGGCGGCGAGCGTGCCGATGAGCAGTATGAGCAGGGCCGCCACGATGAACGTGTAGGGGCGACTCAGCGCGATACGAACTATGCCGAGCATGTGGCCACCGACAATCGACTTGGGTTCTTAACATGCAATTTCATTTGGTACCGCAAAGGAGCTTCGCAACCCGCGCTCCTCGCGGAGCTTCAGTCGGGTGAGAATGGGGCCGCCGGATCGGGAGATGATTGCAGGACCCGTCTCGATCATTACATTTGAAATGTTCCGCCTCCCGTTGATTCGAGGGATTGGATGTCGTCAATCGGAGCGAGGATGCGCAGGTGAAGCTGCCCCATTGGCTCGAGTCGGAATGGCTGGAGCCGATCATCGATCACGGTGAGTGTATCGGCACCCTGGTGCTCATTCCGGATGCGCTGCGGCGCAAAGCCTCGGCGTTCTAGGGTGGCTTACCTCGGTACAAACTCCGCCGTGCGGTCGAGTTCGTCGACGCGAACCTTGATTATCGACGCATCACTTCGGCGGCTGTTCTTCGACGACTTCGTACCAGATGGCGTTGAGCACGCCGAATGCCAGGGCGAGCCCGGTGCCGAGAATCCAGCTGAAGTACCACATCAGTACGGGCCCTCGTGTCCATGCAGGGATTCAAGAGTAACGCGTCCCTTGAGAACCCTGAATACCCAAGTAGTGTACGCAAGAATAATGGGCAGGAAAACAGCCGCTGAGCCCAGCATCAGCAGCAGCGTTTTTGCGCTGCTCGAAGCGTCCCACACCGTCAGACTTTGGTTGGGGAAGGTCGAGGAAGGCATCAAGAACGGAAACAAGGCAAACCCTGCCGTCAGAATCGTTCCGGCCTGCACCAATGCACTGGCCAGGACGGCGGCGCCGGCGCGTCGTGCTCGCAGGCATAGATTCGCACACACCGCCGCCAGCGCCGCGACAACGGGGGCCGCCCACATCCAGGGCCATGTGTGAAAGTTCTCGAGCCACGCACCCGCCGCGATGATAACGGTTTTTCGCGTGGGATCGGAGGGACCGGATTGATCGATGCCGCCGACGATCTCGTAGCCGCCCATCGAGCGCAGCCAGAAGCCGCCGGCCACGAAGGCCAATAGGAAAATGAGGGATGCCACGCGTCCGACGGCGCGGGCGCGGCTCGCCATGGGTTCACCCACCTTCAGCGCCGCATAGGCATTGCCGTGCAAAATCAGCATGGACAGACTCATGATTCCGCCGAGCAACGCGAAGGGATGCAATAAACTGAACAGACCGCCGGCGCCGAAGGGGCGCTGCATGGCATCGAAATGAAACGGCAAACCCAGGAACAAATTGCCGAACGCCACGCCGAACAACAGCGCAGGCACCGCACCGCCGAAAGTCAGGACGCCATCCCAAGCCGATCGCCACCGTGCATCGGTCAATTTATCGCGGTACATGAAACCGGCCGGCCGCAGGATCAGCGCCAACAGAATGATGAACATGGCCAAGTACAGTCCCGAGAACGAGGCCGCGTACAGCAGCGGCCAGGCGGCAAACACCGCTCCGCCCCCCAAGATGAACCACACTTGGTTGCCCTCCCAGACCGGCTCGACGGAAGCGAGCAGCGCTCGGCGCTCGGCGTCGGTGCGGCCCAGCAGCCGAAAGGTCGCGCCCAGCCCCAGGTCGAAACCGTCCATGATGGCAAAGCCGATCAGAAGTATTCCGATCAGCAGCCACCAAATCACCCGCAGCGTTGCGTAATCGAACAGCGGCGCGCTCATGGGATTCCCTCCTTGCCGTGAGGTGAAGATGCCCCCGCTGCCGCGGGCCAATATCCCAGTCCGTCAGGTCCGCGCCGGATGGTGCGCGTCAACAGATAGGCATCGACGACGGCCAATGCAGAGTAGAACACCACGAAGCCCGACAGCGAGAGCCACAGGTTGCCCATGGAAGTTCTCGAGACACCCAGGAACGTCGGCAGCACACCGTCGACGGCCCAGGGTTGCCGCCCGTATTCGGCGACGATCCAACCGAGTTCCACCGCGACCCACGGGAGGGGTAAGCTGAAAAACGCCACCTTGAGAAACCACCGATGCCGGTCGAAGCGATGCCGGCTCGCGAGATAAAACGCGGTTGCAAACATGGCGATGAAGAACAGGCCGAGCCCGACCATCGCGCGAAAGCTCCAGAACAAAACGGGTACGTTGGGCACCGTGGACCATGCCGCCGCGTCGATCTGTTCCGGCGTCGCAAGCGCCGGATTGTCCGTGTAGCGCAGCAGCAGCAATCCATAGCCCAAATCCGTCTGATGGGCCTCGAACCGCCGCACCAGTTCGGGGTCCGGCGAGTTGGGTCTCGCGCGCAGCAATTGGAGTTCGGAATAGGCTTCCATGCCCGTGACGATGCGTGCCCGGGCTCGCGCAACCAGATCGAATATGCCCAATACCGGCCGATCGATGGACCGCGTCGCGATCAAACCAAGCGCCCAAGGAATCTTGATGGCTGCGTGCGTCTTGCGCGCAGCGACGTCGGGCAGACCGAAGGCGGTAAAGCTCGCCGGCGGCGATTCGGTTTTCCACTCAGCCTCTATCGAGGCGACCTTCATCTTCTGGTTCTCGCCGTCGAGGTATCCGGATTCATCGCCGAGAACGACGACGGATAGGGAGCAGGCCAATCCGAAGCTCGCCGCCACCGCCATGGAACGCCTGGCGATGTCGACATTGCGTCCCCGCAGCAGATACCACGCGCTGATCCCCAGTACGAACACCGAACCCATCACATAGCCGGCGGCGACCGTATGGACGAACTTCGCCTGCGCCACCGGATTGAACAGCACCTCGCCGAACGAAGACAATTCCATTCGCATGGTGTGAAAGTTGAAGCGGGCACCCACCGGGTGCTGCATCCAGCCGTTGGCGATCAGAATCCATAACGCGGAGAGACTCGATCCGAGCGCCACCAGCGCCGTCGTGATCAGATGGGCGAGCTTCGACAATCGATCCCATCCGAAGAAGAACAGGCCGACGAAGGTTGATTCCAAGAAGAACGCGACCATGCCCTCAAGCGCCAGCGGCATGCCGAAAATGTCGCCGACGTAGTGCGAGTAGTAGGCCCAATTGGTGCCGAACTGGAATTCCATCGTAATTCCGGTGGCCACGCCCATGGCGAAATTGATGCCGAACAGCAATCCCCAAAATTGCGTCATGCGCTTCCATATCTCGCGGCCCGTCATGACGTAAACGGACTCCATGATGACGAGGATCATGGACAAACCGAGGGTCAGCGGCACGAACAGAAAGTGATACAGCGCGGTGATCGCGAACTGCAGCCGGGAGAGGGTGACGACGTCGAAGTCGATCACGAATGATTTCCTCGAAAAAACAGGAACCAGAGCAGGATCAATCCCAGCAGTTTGGCGGCAAGAGTCCAGGCAATCTTGACCTTGAGGTCTCGCCGCCAGTCATCGTTGCGATGCGAAGTCTCAACCATGCACGTTTCCAGTATGCCTTGCACTACGATCGGTCGTCCGCCGGAAATCCGCCGAGCATTTATACCAGCTTTTTACGAAATCGGTTTCACCTTCCAGACAGAGCTTAAGACCTTGGGCGCGCGACCGATCGTGCAGCTGGCCGCAGCAGGCGCTCTGCGATTGGTGCCCTCGCTCCTATACAGAGCCGCTCGAGAGCGACTAGAATCGTCCCGAACAAAGAACCGAACAGTTTTCCTGGGGGGAATTTGGGCGCCATGCGGCGAATCCGGTACTTTCTCGAGGCCTTTGCAGTGGGCCTCGTACTTTGTTTCGGCGGCGGGAGCGATGTCCTGGCCGATCCGCCGGCCGGCACAGAAACGGCCGCCTCGGCGACCCCCTCTCCGAGCGACGCGCCGGCGTCGCTTCCCCAGCAGAGCTTTCTTTCCTCATTGAAGCAGGCTTTCAATAAGGACTTCGATCGTGAGGTGGTGCGCGGCCATTTCGACCTCGGTTCACCGCCGAACGCACATCGATACTATTGTTTGATCGACCCTAAGACCGGCAAGAAGGAGCCCAATGGAGTTCTGGGTCAGCCGGTCGCGCTGGCGGATGGGATGACCGGCGTCACGGCGGGTTCTGTCTCTCTCTACCGCTGTGACGACGCAGAGAAGCAGCGAATACTGGTTACCGCGGGCTACATAGTGAGCAAGGGCGCCGGAAGCGTGGTTGCCCCGGCGCCGCAGCCACAAACACAAACACAGGCACAGACACAAACTCAGGCAGAGACACAAACTCAGGCGCCGGTACCGGTACCGGCACTGGCACCGGCGCAGGCACCGGCACTGGCGCAGGCACAAGTCACAGCTCCCGCTTTGCCCGACGCATCACCGGACAAGATTGATGTCGCCGGCGTGAGATTGGGCATGTCGCCCGATGAAGTGCGCGCGATACTCAAATCCAAGAAGCTGCCGGACTACTATGAGTCGACGGAGGCATTGGGTCATTTCGACTCGACCAAGGGCGCCATGCAGCCGACGGCCAACGGGCGCTTTGTGAACATCATTGCAGCCTGGGCTCCGCCGCCGACTTCTTCTGTCGGCGCCCCCGCGGAGGACGGCGAATCGTACGAGGTCATGTTCACACCCGTCCCGGGCAGGGAGCGGGCGATGGCAATTGTCCACTCGGTGGGGTACTCATCCGCGAATGCCGTTCGCGAGATGGCTCTCGAGCAGGGGTTGCTCAAGAAATATGGCGGCTTTGCCACACTGGATGACCTGCCGGGCTCCCCCACTTGGCGTTTTCAGCGCGGCGGCAACGTGCAGGTCGGTGATCCTTGCAATCGTCGTGGAATATTCGGCGGACTGAGCGGTATGAACGCGGGCAATGCGACGCAGCAGAATCTTGCCCTGAAGACGACGCCCGACGAGTTCCGATTCCAGATCGACCGCTGCGGAATCGCGATCGTGACCGAAGATCATTCCACGGTGAACCGTGGCGCACCGCGTGAGGACCGAATCGTCACGCGATTCACGGTAACTGCCTACAGCCCGTCGATCGGATTCGAGGGCGCGACGACGGCGGCGGAACTGCTCCAATCGTCCGGGGATGCGGTAGGTAAGGCCGGCGCCGCGCGATCCAAGGATCAGCCAGCGCCGAATCTTTGACCGGCGCGGCTTCCCCGGGCCGGCCGAATCAGTGAGCCACCTCGAAGTGCTCGATCAACATTTTCGGAGCAATCAAGCCGAAGGCCATTGCCAGAAGGATCAAGAACGCCGTTACGCCATCCGTGAGGGTACCCGACAGCAGCTCCGGTGATGCCTTTTCGCCCGGCGCCATCAGAGCGACGAGGCCACCGGCCATTCGGAACAGGTACAGTCCTGGGATCAGCGATACCACCGACGCGAAGCCGAACGCCGCAAATGGCAGGCGCAATCGATGGGCCACGGGTGTAACGATGATGCCGGCCACGAGACAGGCAACGAGCGCACCGGTTTCCACGCTGCCGCCCCCTATCGCGATGACCAGCCAGCGGCAAGTGTGTGCCAGCATTCCAATCACAATGGGAATCGGCAACAGGCGCCACGGCATCGAAAAGAAAGTGCAGTAAGCCGCGACAGCAACGCCCGCGGCAACCACATCGTAGCCGAGCGGCACCCGGGATGACGGCGCAGAGGCCGGCAAGTTCACGCCGCCGAGCGCAAGCCCGGCGAGTAAGCCCGTGCAGATCATGAGAACGATCAAGCCGGCATAACCGATGCGCGAAGCTCCCAGCGGGAGACGCCCGCGGATGAGATCGAGCGCGCCGTTGAGGAGATGCGGGCCGGGAACGAGCACCATACAGGGACATACCGCAACGAGGCGCAGCGTGGTACTGAGCTGTAGTTGGACAGCGGCCGCTCCGACGATACCCGCCAGCAGCGCCGCGCCGAACGGCTGAACGAAGAGGTTGCGGCTCAGACCACCGAGCCGGCGACGAAGGTACGCTCCGATGCCTGCGCTCAACGCAATCAGGATCAAGCTGAACCAATGGGCGGCGCCGAATATCACAGCCAGCGCCGATGCCCCAGCGGCTGCAAACAAGGCGAAGCGAGCGACGCCGACCGGAGGGAAACGGGTGATTGCATCGAGCGACGATCGTGCCGCTACGGCATCGATGCGCCCGGCGCAAACGTCATCGATCACGCCCATGGTGGCGATGACCTTGTGCATGTCGACGCCCGCCGGCGTCGCGGCGATGATTTCCCACCCGCGATCGGCGAACCCGTCGATGCGGATGTGCACCTCACCCCAGCGCGGCAGGACAATGGCGCCGTACCCCAGTGCGGCGCCGAGCCTCGTCACGGCTGAGATTACCCTTTCAGTGGTCTGACCATTCTCGAATAGAAGCGTGACGCTTGCTGAAAGCAGGTGCAGGACGTCTGCGGGCATCTCATCAGCGCCGGTGCTGCCAACGACTCCCGTTCCACTCGACATGGCCACAGCGTTATCAATTGCTCGCTACGTAGGGTCTGACCATCTTGGCCGGATCGACTATCCGATCGAACTCCGCTTCCGTGACGTAGCCGAGCTGCAGTGCAGCAGCCTTCAGCGTCAGGTCGTGATCCATGGCGTGGTGGGCGATCTTCGACGCCTTATCGTAGCCGATCACGGGAGCGAGTGCGGTCACCAGCATCAGCGAGCGATCGACATATTCCTTGATCTTCTTCAGGTTCGGCTGCGTGCCTTCGACCAGGAACCGACGGAAATTCGTGCAGCCGTCGCTCAGGATGGTGATCGAATGCATGAGGTTGAATATCATCAGCGGCTTGTAGACATTCATCTCGAGGTAGCCGCCGGCCCCGCCGACACCGACCGCCACGTCGTTTCCCATGACCTGCACGGCGATCATCGTCAGTGCTTCGGCCTGGGTCGGATTGACCTTGCCGGGCATGATCGATGAGCCCGGTTCGTTCTCCGGAATCACAAGCTCGGCAAAACCGGCGCGCGGGCCGCAGGACATCAGGCGGATATCGTTGCCGATCTTGTACAGCGAAACCGCCAAGGTGCGGAAGGTGCCGGAGAGCTGTACCAAGGCGTCGTGCGCACCCTGGACCGTGAACTTGTTGGGCGCGGTGACGAAGGGTAAGCCGGTCAGACTTGCGATCTCGGCCGCCACCGCTTCGGCGAAGCCGGGCGCTGCATTGATCCCGGTACCCACCGCCGTGCCGCCGAGCGACAGCCGATAGACGCCCGGCAGTGCAGCGTCGATGCGTTCGAGGTTGTCCGCCAGCATGCCGGCGTAGCCGGACCATTCCTGGCCGAGAGTGATTGGCGTGGCGTCCTGCATGTGGGTGCGGCCGATCTTGACGATGTTGTCCCATGCGGTTGCTTTCGCTGCGATGGCGTCATGCAGTGCCTGCACCGTCGGAATCAGCCGCTGCACGGTATTGACCGCGGCCGCGATGTACATGGCCGACGGAAACGAGTCGTTCGACGACTGCGACATGTTGACGTGATCGTTGGGATGAACCGGCGTCTTGCTGCCGAGCGGCGTGGCGGCGAGCTGGCAACAGCGGTTGGAAATGACCTCGTTCACGTTCATGTTGAACTGGGTGCCGCTGCCGGTCATCCAGACATGCAGAGGAAACATGTCGTGATGCTGACCCGCCAGGATCTCATCGCAGACTTCGACGATCAGGCGGTGCGCCAGGGTCTCGAGCCGACCGCCGCTGTGATTGGCGTTGGCCGCGGCTTTTTTGAGGATGGCATAGGCCGTGATCATTTCGCGGGGCATCAAGTCTCGGCCGATGCTGAAATGCTCGAGCGAGCGCTGAGTCTGCGCTCCCCAGAGCTTGTCGGACGGTACCGCCACATCACCCAAGCTGTCGGTTTCGATGCGTGTGTCGTTCACGGCGTTTCGCTCCTGATGGTGGCGTATACCGCGCTCAATTCGCGGGTTCCGCACAGTGGTCTTGGCAGTCGCCGGTGCCGGCTCCTGCAGCAAGGCCAGATTATAGCGCCTGTAGCGAGCGCTCCATCCCAGTGGGCACCAATCAGCGTTCAGACACCTGCGAGATCGGCATTGCGGCGTCTGATTCCCTCACACGCGCGAGCTCTTGACGTGATTCACCATCCGCGTCGAATTCCAACGGCGGCTGATAGATGTTCCTCGCCACCAAGTCCTGCAGTACGCTCATCAGGCCCAAGAGCAATACGAACATAAAGCCTAGAATCAACAGGATCGAAATGAGAACGTGCATAAGCCACCCTGCCACTGTCTGCTCGAAGACATCATTCCCCATCACGTCAAATCCTTGGTGCGTTCGTGAACTGGCCGGTCACTCTATGTCTCCCGTCGGTCGGTCTTTTGGAATGTGAAGAAATTAGGCGAAGCCGCCCAATCCGTCTTGACCGCGCTTGCTCAACTTGGGCTGTTCTTGCGGTCTACTTCGGCAGGCGCCGCAAAGATCAACCAACGGCCGCGGCGTGGCTGGCGCAGTTCCTCACGGTGCTGGGAACTCGCATTTCGCTCTGATCGTCCCGCTTCAGCGGATGCGTTGGGACGCGACTGCCCGGCGCGCGGGTTTGGCGTTCGCGAGCGAATACCGGCGCAACAAGCTCACCAGATGCTGGCCGGTGCGTCCGAGGGGGCGGTCGGCGCGATGAACGAGCATTGGATTGAATCGATAGCGCGAACCACCGGAGTATTGCACCTCGCGCAATTCTCCGGCGCGCAGTTCGCTTTCCACGAGGTATGTGGGCATCCAGCCAAAACCAACCCCCATGGCGAGAGCTCTTTTCTTGGCGGAAAAGTCCGACAGATAAAACACGCGTTCGCCGCCGAACATGTGCCGATCGTCGCCCTGATCACTGGAGTCCTGCACCGTCAACTCCACGTGTTCATGCAGCTGATCGAGGGTGACCGAGGGTTTGCCCGCCAGTGGGTGGGCCGCAGCCACGCACAATACACATAAAATCTCGGGAAGGGTTTCCGACAGCAATTGCGGACGCGGCTCGTAGTCCTTGACGAGCATCAGATCCGCGTCGTCTCGTTCGAAGCGATATTGCACGCCCTTGAGAAATTCCACCTTTAGCTGAATACGAGTCGGGATGCGCTCTTCGGCCAGCGTTTTCAATGCGGTGAGCGCCGATTCGAGCGGAAGGATGCCGTCGGCGATGACCGTCAGGCGCGCCTCCCATCCTTCGGAGAGCTGATGCGCCAGTGTCTCGAGCGACATCGCATGCGCGAGCACTCTCTTACCTTCCGCCAAAACTGCCTCTCCGGCCGCCGTCAGCCGGACGCGATAGCCGTCGCGGTCGAGCAGCTTGAGACCCAGCTGCCGCTCGAGCTTTCGCAGCTGATAGCTGACCGCTGATTGAACGCGATGCAGTTTCTTGGCAGCGGCCGCGAGGCTCCCTTCGCGGATGACTACTTCCAGCACTTGGATGGCATTGAGATCGACTCGCATAGACCATCTAAATATTTGATAAAGATGTTCTAAATAATACGCTTTTTTTGATAGAGTAGGGCGCGCAGGCTGAGCGGGCAGATCCGCACCGTTCCGGGACCTCATTTATGCACGCCGCCGAACCCATGAGCGAACTCTCAAACCCCCTCGCCACCGACGGATTCGAGTTCGTCGAGTACACGGCCCCGGACACGGCCGAACTCGGCCGGCTGTTCGAATCCATGGGATTCAGCCGCGTCGCGCGGCATCGATCCAAGGACGTTTCTCTATACCGCCAGGGCGATATCAACTTCATCGTCAACGCCGAACCCAACAGTCTTGCCCAACAATTCGCGCGCGACCATGGGCCGAGCGCCTGTGCCATGGCATTTCGCGTCAAGGACGCGGCCTTTGCCTTGCGCAAGGCGGTCGAGGCCGGAGCCAAGGAAGTCAAGGGCTCGATCGGTCCGATGGAACTCAACATACCGGCGATCGAAGGGATCGGCGGAAGTCTGATTTATCTCGTCGACCGTTATAGCAACCCGACCATCTACGACGTTGATTTCATCGCGGAGCCCGGAACTCCGCATTCGCCTCCGGGCGCCGGTCTGGTCGAGATCGATCACCTCACCCATAACGTCGCCAAGGGACGGATGGACTACTTCTACGATTTTTACCATCGGATATTCAATTTCCGGGAGCAGCAATATTTCGACATCTCCGGCGAATACACGGGTCTCACGAGCCGGGCGCTGTGCGCCCCCTGCGGCAAGATTCGCATTCCCATCAATGAGTCGAAATTCGAGCATGGCAGCGGCCAGATGGATCAGATCCAGGAGTTCATCCAGCAATACCACGGCGAGGGCATTCAGCACGTGGCGCTGCGCACCGATGACATCTTCCGGACTTGGGATGAACTTCAGGCGCGCGGGCTCAAGTTCATGACGGCGCCGCCGGATAGTTATTACGAGATGCTGGAAGAGCGGCTGCCGGGTCATGGACAGTCGGTCGCCGACCTGCAGAAGCGCGGCATCTTGCTCGACGGCGCCAATGGCCGATACCTGGCGCAGATTTTCACTCAAACGCTGATTGGGCCGATTTTTTTCGAAATCATCGAGCGCAAGGGAGATGACGGCTTCGGTCAAGGCAATTTCCGCGCGCTATTCGTCAGCATGGAGCGCGACCAGATACGCCGAGGGTCTCTGAAAGTTCCGCCGAAGGCTTGAGGCGCCCAATGTTCAGCTACCAATCGGGCTTTGGCAACGAGTTCGCGACGGAAGCGCTGCCCGGCGCTCTGCCGCCTGCGCAAAATTCACCGCAGCGTTGTCCCTATGATCTCTACGCGGAGCAGTTCTCGGGAACGGCATTCACGGCGCCGCGGCACGCCAATCGACGATCCTGGCTCTATCGAATTCGTCCGGCGGTGACGCACGCGCCGTTCCAGGCGCTCGACCGCGATCCCTTTGCCGACCAGACCAACCCGGAGCCCCTCTCTCCCAATCAGCTGCGCTGGGACCCTCCGCCCCTGCCGAACGTTCCCACCGATTTCGTCGAGGGCCTGCTGCCGATCGCAGGAAACGGTTCGCCGGAGACTCATACCGGCTGCGGCATCTCCATGTATGTCGCCAATCGATCGATGGGCAATCGGTTTTTCTACAGCGCCGATGGCGAGCTTCTGATAGTGCCGCAGCACGGCGCTTTGATCCTCGATACCGAGCTCGGGCGCATGCGAGTCGAGCCGCAGGAGATAGCCGTCATTCCTCGTGGTCTGAGGTTCCGGGTCGATGCACCCGCGAGCGGAGCGCGCGGTTACATCTGCGAAAATTTCGCCGCGCCTCTCGAGTTGCCGGATCTCGGCCCCATTGGATCGAATGGGCTCGCGAACCCGCGTGATTTTCTGACGCCGCACGCCTATTACGAAGATCGGGCCGGCGACTGCGTGCTGATCGCCAAATTCCTCGGTCGCCTATGGGCTGCACGGATGGATCATTCGCCGCTCGATGTGGTGGCGTGGCACGGCAACAATGTCCCTTACAAATACGACTTGCGCCGATTCAATGCCATTGGATCCATCTCCTACGATCATCCGGACCCCTCCATATTCCTGGTGCTGCATTCGCCCAGCGGCACCGTGGGAACCAGCAACCTCGATTTCGTGGTTTTCCCGCCCCGCTGGCTGGCGATGCAAAATACGTTTCGGCCGCCGTGGTTCCATCGCAATGTGGCGAGCGAATACATGGGCCTGATTCACGGCGTCTACGACGCCAAGAGCACGGGATTCGTGCCCGGCGGAGCCTCGCTCCACAATAGTATGAGCGGACATGGGCCCGATGCGGCGACCTTCGACAAGGCGCTGGCCGCAGACACCACTCAGCCCCAACATATCACCGACACGATGGCCTTCATGTTCGAAAGCCGCTTCGTGCTCAGGCCAACCCGTTCCGCGCTGCACGGCAAACCGTCATTGCAGCAGGACTACATGCAATGTTGGCTCGGCCTCGACAAGCGTTTCGATCCCTCGAGGCCCTAGTTGAAGCCCGGCACGGCCGGTTTCTCGCGGAGCTTGGACAATAGACCGCGCAGATGCGCATTTCGATCACGTTCGCGAAAAGCGAGGTACAGCGTGGAGAACGCCTCTTTATCGCGCAGAGGCACGTAGGCCACGCCGTCCAAGTGAATGCTTCTCGTGTCCGCCGGAACGATGGCGATTCCCTCGCCCGCATCGACGAGACCGACGATGGTCGTGAGCTCTTGAACCTCCCGGGCTATCTGCGGCCGAAATCCCGCGTTCGCACAGAGACGCAGTACCTGCCAATAAAGGCCGATGCCGGACTCGCGCGGATACATGATGAGGGGTTGGTCGCGCAGATCGCTGATTCTGATCGCACGTTTCTTGGCGAGGGGATGGTCATTTGCCATCGCCGCTACCAGAGGCGCCCGATACCATTCTTCGATCAGTATCCCCGACGGCGCAGGCACATCCGACTTGCGAAGGATGCCGGCGTCGAGCGTTCGATAATGCAGAGCGTTGAGCTGATCGAGAGACGTCATTTCGTGAAGCGTCAGAAGAACATGCGGAAATCCGCTTTGAAACTGCTTGATCGCCCATGTCAGCGACGAGGTGAACATCGCGGACGATGCGTAGCCGAGATGGAGCGAACCCACCTCGCCGAGCGCGGCACACCTCACTTCAGCCTTTGCGGCTTCCACGGAAGCGAGAATATCGCGGGCGCGGCCGAGCAGATGCTTCCCCGCCTGCGTCAGAAATACGTGCCGCTGGTCCCGATCGAACAGCCGAGCGCCGACTTCCTGTTCCAGCGCCCGGATCTGAATGCTGAGCGGCGGCTGCGCAATGTGCAGCCGCTCGGCGGCGCGCGTAAAGCTCAATTCCTCGGCGACTGCGACAAAATAACGTAGGCGGCGAATCTCCATGATATCTATATAGTATCGAAAGTGATTGCTATTTTGTATTGGCGAATATAACGAGCGCTGCCTACGATTGGCCCTGAAGGACCGCCGCGACATCGCGATAACAATGGCGGCGACACCGAGCTGGAGACTGTATGCAGGATGACAAGGCCCCATGGCTCGTGGCCAGAGCCGCGGTGGAGCGTCTCACTCAAGGTATACCGGTTGCGGCACTGGGAGTCCGAAGCTCGCGAACGGCCGACATCGCCCGCGTCGCGCGAAGCTCCGGGCACCACGCGATCTGGGTCGATCTCGAGCACAGCACCATGCCCATCGACACCGCGGCACTGATTTGCGCGGCCGCCCTGGACCTCGGCCTCGCGCCCTTTGCGCGTATACCCGAGCGCGAATACGGCGTCATCGGCCGGCTGCTGGACGGCGGCGTGCTGGGGATCATCGCGCCGCGCGTCGAATCCGCCGAAGAAGCGCAAGATATCGTTGCCGCGTGCCGCTTTCCACCCTTCGGCCATCGTTCTGCCGTTGCCACATTGGCTCACTTCGATTTTCAAAAGATGCCGGCCGCGCAATTCAACCGCACGATGAATGAGGCGACGGTGGTGAAAATACTGCTGGAGAGTCCTCGAGGCATCGAGAACGCGGAGGCGATCGCCGCGCTTCCCGGCGTGGATATCGTCGGGATCGGCACGAACGATCTGACGGCGGAAATGGGCGTGGAGGGCGAGTTCCGCCATCCGGACGTGCGCAAGGCCCACGAATCTGCGATTGCCGCATGCCGGCGCGCGCAAAAACCCCTGGCAATCGGCGGCATCGGCGACTTAGCCTACGCGGCGGAGCTGATCCGGCTGGGTGCGGCCCCGTTCGTGTTCACCGGCATCGACACCGATCTTCTGCTTGCAGCGGCGCGCGATCGCGTCAGCCAGGCGCTTGCGTCGCTCAAATCATAACTCCAAATCATAGCTCCAAATCAGAGCTCGATAGCTCGCGAGAAATCATACCGACATGTCGTCAACCATTCTAACGTCCAAACCGATGCGTGATGCCGGCACGCTCACGCGCCCCGCATTTTCAATGCCGGGCGAAGCTTGCGATTCTCATGTTCACGTGTTCGAGGCTGCGGCGAAGTACCCGAGCGTCGACGCGCCGCATTACACGCTGCCCGATGGCAGCCTCGAGAAGCTGCAGCGCATGACCGGTGTGTTGGGGCTGCAACGTTTCGTCATCGTTCAGCCAAGCTATTACGGCACCGACAATCGCTGCATGCTCGACGCATTGGGCGCGGCGGGCGCGCGCGCACGCGGGGTTGCCATGGTGCGGGAGAACTGCACGGACGAGGAATTGACAGCGATGCACGCACGCGGCGTGCGGGCGCTGCGCCTGGATTTGTTCCTGCGCTCGAGTTGGCCGACGGCCGAAATCATCGCCTACATCGAGCGCAGCGTCCGGCGCACGCGCGCAATCGGCTGGCATGTGCAGTTCTATACCCCCGGATGGGTGGTTCGCGATTTGTTGCCCTTCCTGGCCGGCCTCGACGCTGACTTCGTCATCGATCATATGGGGTACATGCTCGAGAGCGACGGACTTACGCACACCGACTTCGATCGTCTGATAGACATGATCGGCGCGGGAAGGGGATGGATCAAGCTGTCGGCTCCGTATCGCCTTGCCAGGGACGGAAACTTCGAGCGCTTGAAGCCCATGGCCCGCGCCCTCATCGAGGCCGCTCCCGATCGGATCATCTGGGGCAGCGACTGGCCGCATATTCCGGAAGGCGGCAAAGACACGGGCACTCTTTTGAATCTACTGTCCGAGTGGGCTCCGGACGCAGAGGCGCGCAAGCGAATCTTGGTGTCGAATCCTGCGAAGCTGTTCAGATTCGAGGAGTGACGCTGCGCGGCAAGCGCAGCCCTGACCGGGCTCCGGAATCGTTCCTAGCCCAAGTCAACGCGGCTCGGCTGCGGCCGGATATCGGTCGGAATGTTCGATCAGGAATTGCCGCGGCGATTCTCCGTATTGCCGCCGGAACATGGCGATGAAGGCGCTGACGCTTTCGTAGCCCACGTCGAGCGCGACGGACGAGACCTTGTGTCCCGCCGCCACGAGTTCCAACGCGTATTGGGCAATCACTGCACGCTTCCAGCGCGCATAGGGTAGCCCCGTCTGACTCCGGAAATGGCGTGCGAACGAGCGTCTGGACATCCCCGCGCGCACCGCCAGCTTGTCGAGGCTCGCGGAGGCGGTCGGACTCGTGAGCACGCTCTGCGCCGCCTTTAACAAGCGCGGCGCGGTGGGCATCGGGACCTCGAGCGGTTCGGGCTGCGCTGCGCTCATTTCAGCGGCAACGACTTTCCACAGCAGGCGCCGCATCGAACGGTCACCGGATGTCAATTGCGTCAGGCGCTGGAGCGAGGCAATCATCAGAGCGGACGCGCGCAAGACGCATACATCGCGGCGCAGGGTGCGCAGCCCGACCGGAGAGATCACCACCCATCCGCGGCCGGCTCCGCTCGATCTCGAGACATGACGTACGCCCGGCGGTATCCACGCCACGCGGCGCGCGGGCACGATCCAGGCGCCGATCTCGGTTTTCAAATGCGAAATGCCGGCTTCCACGAAGATGAATTGCCCGCCCTCGTGGGCGTGCCACGTGGTTTCATCCGGGCCCGCGCCGTCGAAGCGATTGGTCCCGCGCTGACGGAGGATCTCTGTGCGCTCGGCCGAGGGGCCGAGGACGCTTACCCGATTCGTAGCGGGGGAGGGCACTTAGTTTGGCGCAGCCACGAGAAATCCGAAGGTACCCGGCAGGACGGTCGGGTAAGGAATGGGTGGTTTGGGCGGCCCAAACTTTGCGGACGGCAGATAGACGCGGCCGCTGTCGATATCCACGGCTCCCAATCGCGTGCCTTTTTGCGTGCTCAGGGTCTGCAGCACCGCGATGTCGCGATTGCTGCGAACCGCGATCACGCTGAGAGTACCGTCCTCGCCGCCGGCGACGAAAGCGCGGCGGCGCACGGAATCGAACATGACTGCGTCAGCGCCGCGCCCCACGGCGACGCTCGCGACCACGCGTCCGGCACCTTCATCGAACGCTTTCAATACTCCGTTGTCGCAGACGGAGAGGACGAGCTTGTCGGCTCGATCGTACGCAAGGCCCGTGGCTTCCTCGCACCCGTCCAACGGGACGCGTTTGACGACCTTGCGCGAGGCAATGTCCAATGCCACGATTTCGCTCACCTTGCCTCGATTCACGTTGATGTAAATCTTTCCCGTTCCGTCGGCGGCGGCGAATTCGGGATGCCCCCCGACGGAAACCGTTCCGGCGACGCTGGCCTTCTTGACGTCGATCAGCAGCACCAGTCCCGACTCTCCGTTGAAGGCGACGAGCAATCCCGTTTTTGGCTCGAGCACCATGGCGTCCAGCGCATGGACTCCGCTCACGGGGTTGTAGTCTGCCGTGGGAATCGTCGATAGAATTCTACCGCTTGCCCCGTCAAAGATCGTGATGACTCTGTTCTGGCTGTCATCGACGGCGAGGGTTCCGTCCCCGAGGTGCGCCAGGGCATGCGTCATCTTGCCGGGCACCAGATCCGTCGTGACCGTATTCGTCTTCAGGTCGAGGGCGGTGACACCCGCCTGTGCGAGAAATAGCCGGCCGCTGTGTTCATCGACGACTGCATAATCCCATGCACCGCCCGAGCCCGGAACGCGCCCGGTGATCGAATAGCCGGTGGGTTCGGTTGCGCCGGCGTTGCCGGGCCACGCAGCCGCCGCCGCGACCTGACAGAGGGCGATCAAGAATATTCGCGCGTGCATCGGCGTCACCAACGGTAGCTCAAATTGACGGTCCAAAGGCGCGGCCGGCCGATCCCCGCCACATTGAACGGTGCTTGCACTTCCGCGGCGCTGATATATTCGGTGTTGTACAGCTTGTTGAAGACATTCGAGACATGACCGGACACCGACCATTTGGCGCCCTCCAGCCGAATGCCGAGATTCACCAATTGATGAGCCGGTTGCTGGAAGTGGTCCGTAGGGTCCCAATTCTGTTGTCCTACCAGGGTCGCATCGGCGCGGGCGCCCAAGGTCAGATAGTCGGTCAGGTGATGCGACCAATCGAGCGACACCGAGCCTTGATACGCCGGCGTGTACGGAGCCGTGCGGCCGCTCAGATTGGTCGGCTGATTGAGGTCTAGGTCGTAATACGGGACATTACCCCAGATCGCCTTGGTCACGCCGAAGCTGGTCGTGAAATACAGGTCCTGAGTAAGCCGCGCGGAAACATCAAATTCGCCGCCATAGCTGCGCGAAGCGCCAATATTCTCGGTGAGTTGGATGAATTGGTTCGCTTGGAAGGCCACCGTCTGGAATAGCCGATCCCGGTAGTCGATATAAAACACGGCGGCGTTAAAACGCAGACGACCGAAGAACGTGGATTTCAAGCCCAGTTCGTAATTCCACGTGGTTTCGGGCTTGTACTTGCCGGCAAAGGCATTGCCGTTGGCGTCGAACTCTTCGACTAGATCGCCGGGTTGGAAACCCTGTGAAATCGAACCGTAGCCCATGACATCTTTGTCGAAATGATACGACGCCGAGAACTTCGGCAGGACTTCGGTGCCGTGCTGCTCGTTGGCAATGCCGTAGATGGGATCCGTGAGGGAGCTATTGTTATAGTCCGCGCGCAACCCCGTTTCGAAGGTCCATTTCGCTAAAGAGTACGATACGTTGCCGAAAACGGCGTACTCCCTGTGACGCTGAATCACATCGGTATTTTGAACGCCATACTGGGTCGGATCGTCCAAGTTCGCCGGAGTCGGGGGATCGCCGGTGAACGCAACCGTATTCGTAAAGACGCTCGGATCGTTGGCCTGCGCGAATATGCCCACCAGCCATTTCAAGGCGCTGTCGCCGGAGTTTGCCAGCCGCACTTCTTGGCTTCCAACGTCATGCGCGAAGGCCTGGTGGGCAGTCAGGAACGGAAGAGGTCCCTTGTCGACGTCGACCGTCACGTCCGAATAGGAATGAAAATACGAGGAAATCGAGGAGAGATTCAATTGATCGCCGAACTGATGGTCGATTTTCAGGGTGGCGGAGTAAAGACCCCGCAAATACTCCGGTTGCGTTCCGTCGGTAATGTTCAACGAGTAGTCCGTCGGCGAATCAGGCCTGTAGTAAAGATTGGCGCCGCTTCCGGCGCGATTCCAATTGTAATAAAGGTACAGGGCAGCGGTGGTCGCGTCGGTCTTGTACAGGAGAGTGAGTCGCCCGCCTCGTTCAGTTCCGCCATCGACCGTCCTGTTCAGAACGGGGTCAAAGAGATAGCCGTCGGTATGCGAGTCGAAAAAGCTCGCGCGCGCATCGAGGCCGGAAACCAGCGGACCGGAAACGAAAGCGGAATAGGTTTGCGTGCTGTAGTTGCCGAACTCGACGCTCGCTCCCGCGTGAAAATCATCGGTCGGCAGCTTGGTGATGTATTTGATCGCGCCGCCGATGTTGCTGCCGCCATACAGTGTACCTTGCGGTCCTTTGAGTACTTCGATGCGCTCGATATCGTCCGCGCGAACGCTTTGACCGTCGAATAGCTGCACATCGTTGGCATAGAATCCGACGCCGCTGACCACGCCGAACGACCCGATGCCGCGCAGCACGACGTCCGGGGTGTTGTCCGCTCGCGTCGTAATGTTCAAATTGGATACCAGATTTCCAAGATCATCGATTTTGGTGATGTGCGCATCGCTGATTTCTTGAGCGCCGAACGCTGCGATGGACTCGGGAATCGACTGCATGGTTTCCACGCGTTTGCGCGCGGTGACGACGATTTCGGTCAGGCCGGTCTCCTCGTTCGCCGCATTGGTCTCGCTCACCGTTGCCGCCGCCTGCGCTCGCGCGGTCGATGCCACCAGCGTGGACGAACCCGCAATCATCAATGCGCCGAAAAGCGGCATCACAAGGGAATAGACCGCCGCGGGACCGATCCACCTGACCCTTTGCCGCTCATCTGATGAATGCATCGTTCGCCCCCCGGAATTCATAATTGTTCTCGTCGCCTACGCCGGATCGACGCCTGGCTCAACCGGGTGCAGCCGCTCGATCGCCGCTAGGCGACCGCAGAGTACGAACTCGCTGTAATATTATCCAATACATATTAGTTTCCTTCGGTTATAAGAATTACCTATTATGAAACTGCGCCAACTTCAGTTTTTTATCGCGGTTGCCGAGGAATTGAGCTTCAGCCGTGCGGCCGTCAAACTTCACGTCGCTCAGCCCTCGCTGAGCACCCAGATCAAGGTGCTCGAGGACGAAGTGGGTGCGCGTCTGTTCGAGCGCGACAAGCGCCACGTCTCTTTGACGCCGGCGGGCCGGCGCTTCCAGCACCGGGTAGCCGCGTTATTGTCGTTGGCGGACAGCGCCAAGACCGAGGCTCGCTCCACCGAACGAGGGCAGCTCGGAACCATTGACCTGGGCTACACGGCCATGTCGATGTTCTCGACGGCGCTGCCGCACGCGATCCGCCGATTCCGCCGGCAGGAACCCAACGTCGTCGTCACATTGCGCGAATTGACCTCGCTCGAACAGCTCCACGAGCTGGGCGAACGCACGCTCGATGTCGGCGTGCTGCGCAAAGTGGATGTCAGTGCTCCCAAGGGAATCAGCATCATCGAGTGGTACCGCACGCCGCTGGTGGTGGTGATGCCGAAAGATCATCCGCGGGCCGCATCCACCTCGCTGTCTCTGGCAGACCTCAAGAGTGAGGCCTTCATCATGTATCCCCGCCGCGCCGGCACCGGGATCTACTGGCAGGTGATGGACTTGTGCACGACGGCGGGATTCCGCCCTCGGGTCGTACGGGAGGTGCTCGAATCCTCGACGATCATCGGTCTGGTCGCCGCGGGGGTGGGCATCGCCATAGTGCCCGCCGACATGAACAGCATCCAATTTTCCGGGGTCGTGTACCGGCGCATCACCGACGCGGGGGCATACACGGCGTTGCACCTGGCGCAGCGAGAGGGCGACCGAAACGAACATCTGCGGAGCCTCTACAAAGTTCTGAAACTGTATGCCCGCCGCCGATTGGAGCAACAAAATCCAAAATGAGCGCCGGCGGCGATGGCGATTCAATCGTGGCCCAAACTCGTCATCAAATGGGAAAATAGCGATATTGGGTGGGCGTGGAATTGGTACAGAATCCCAACTTATGATCACCGCGACCCCAGGTGTAATTGCGTCGAGGCACCCCTATCTGGTGGCAGGGATCGGGTTTGTCGTCGCCATGGTCGATGGGTACGATACCTTGATGCTGGCCTTCATCGCCCCGCTCATCTCGAAAGAATGGGCGCTGCATCCGCAGACCGTGGGAGCGATATTTGCCAGTTCCTACGCCGGCGCAGCGTTGGGCGCCACGGCAATCGGCATTGCAGCCGATCGATTCGGCCGCAAGACCATGTTGCTCGCGTCGCTCGCGCTCGTCGCAGTATTCACCATGCTCTGCGCTCGGTCCGCCAATCCCGCGCAATTGATGGTGCTTCGCGCGCTGGCCGGCCTTGGTCTGGGCGGAGCGCTGTCAACCTCCATCGCGTTGGTTGCCGAGAATGCTGCAGTTCATCAACGCCGCGCAATAGTCACGCGCATGTTCCTGGGATTTCCCGTTGGAGCGATAGTCGGAGGCGCCGTCACGGCAGGGGTCATGACCTCCCTGGGATGGCGTGGAGTGTTCCTGGCGGGCGGCGTTTGCGCACTACTGCTTATCCCACTGGTCGCGTTGGGCGTGACGGAATCCGCGAGCGGTGCACATACCGCTTCGCCCGTTCATTCACGTCGGCCACTCACCGAACTGGTGTCGGGTGGCCGAGCGTGGACCACGTTTCTATTCTGTGTGAGCGTGTTGCTCATGCTGCTGACCAGCTACTTCCTCGTCAGCTGGATACCGACGGTGCTGACCTTGAATGGCATGTCCGCAGAACACGCAGCGATGGCGGCGGTGATCATCAACTGCGGCGGCATCGTCGGCACCTTGATCCTGTCGTTCATCATCGGCCACAGGAGTCCGCTGGCGCCCGTCGCCGTGTGTCTATGTTCGGGCGCCATCCTGATTGCGCTGCTCGGCCACGGCATCGTCTCGCCCGGGAACACCAAGTTTCTTCTGGTGTTTGGCGTTGGCTTGGTTGTCATCGGCGCTCAAGGCTGCATCCCGGCGCTGGGTGTGCATTTGTATCCTGCGTCGGTTTATGCGACGGCCGGCGGTTTATCCGTTGCCTGTGGCCGATTGGGGTCGATCATAGGCCCGCTGGTCGGGGGCTACCTGGTTTCCGCAAAACTGGGATGGAGCCGGCTATTTATGTTGGCGGCTGTTCCCGCGATGTTGGCTGCGCTTGCCATGGCAGCGCTCGCGCTGATCGGACAAAGCGAAGGGGAACGCCGATGAATTGGTTCGTCAACGCGGTGCGGCGCAACGGGACGCTACGTTTCCGCGGAAACGTAGCGTCATCCACTCCATGGTCATTCGGGCGGCGTTTCCGCGGAAACGTCGTGACAACTTATCTCGGGGTACCTATACATGACTACCGCTGATTCACAGAGTCTCGCCGGCACATTGCTCGTCGAGCATCAACGCCTGGCCACATCGGGCGCGCGCGCCGTGCTGCCGTTTCACACGGACTCGGAACTGTGTTTGGCCATACCCCAGCTTGCCATCGACATTCCCGGCACGCCGCCGCATATGAACGGCGGCGACAGCAATGTCGACATGCCGCTCTACCGCTGGTCGGGCGGCCGGTTCATCGAGGATGGGCGACTACCGGTTCCCGGCGGAGAAGACGCAGTCTTCTTCCAGATCGGCGGCCGCGAATTTCTAGCGACAGCCAGCATTCGAACCGGTTCCGGACCGTATGATCTCAACGCGGATTCCGTTCTTTACCGTCGTGCCGGCAATGGGTGGGAGGCGTTCCAGTCGTTTCCAACCTTTGCGGCAAAGCAATGGCACTATTTCGCGGTTGGTAATCGCCACTTTCTCGGGCTTGCTCAGGGTGTGACTATCGACGGCGCAGCGGCGAGGAACGCTCGGCGCTCCTGCATATTTGAATGGGACGGAAATAGATTCGTCGACTTTCAGACCCTGGACGGAGGGTGGGGCTATAACTGGGTCGATTTCGAAATCGACGGGCAGCATTTCCTTGGGTATGCGGACCATACCAGTCCTTCGGGTCTGATGATTTGGAACGGCGGGTCGTTCGCGCCTTTTCAAGAATTCGCGGCGCAAGGCGGCCGCGCATACGAATTTTTTCACGCGGATGGCGAGGCTTGGCTCGCCTTTGCCTGTCTCACCGGTGAATCCTGGCTCTATCGCTGGCACGGCGGCCGTTTCGTGCCGCATCAATCCCTTGGCGGTCCCGGCGCGCGTGAGTTTGCGGTGGCGCAGACTGCACAGGCTCTCTATCTCGTCAAACTCAATTTCCTTCATGGT
>Ga0209488_10000796_pt1 | contig 26796 bp, 31 predicted proteins | sample Rivendell_Oct201_8_FD_188349 | JGI IMG/M metagenome (GOLD analysis project Ga0209488, IMG submission 188349) | Vadose zone soil microbial communities from the Eel River Critical Zone Observatory, Northern California, USA -... | ecosystem: Environmental > Terrestrial > Soil > Vadose zone >...
CGTCGCCTTATCTGCAATTGTGTCCCCGATGCCGATGCTGAAGCCATTGTGGAAAAGCCAGTAGTTGACGATGCACTGGAGCCCGGTAAAAAGCGTTCGTGTCGCTTCTGGTCCCTTCTCGCGAAAGACTACATGTACGAGGCCACCTTGCGATGCACCAACGGTCTTCTTCTCGACGACGCCGAAGATGATCTCGCCATTTTCGATCAGCATGCCGTCGTCGAATACTGGGTTCGGAGAAGGTTTATCCGGGGCCCGAAAAATATTGATACCTCGGGGGATGGCCATGCTAAGAATTTGCTTCCCGGTCCAAAGGGGCTTCGGCTTAATGATGGCAGGGGTCGGCACAGTTCCATCCCAATCCGGTACCCAAAGCATGATATTTTGGACTTGGATCCAGTCCAAAAAGCAATCCCGCAAGGTGAACTTGCGGATCCCACAGAGGGTATCTTGTACAATACCCATAACTGGCTTATTCGCTTGTGGGGAAATAATCTGACACGCAGATTAACGACAGATGTCGCAAGGAACACGTGGAACACTTACTTGTCTCGGAACCCAAGCAATCTGGCTAAGCTCCGCACGAGTTTCCTCGCTTTGGGGAACACTGACGATAATGTCAGAATCGTGGTAACTACACCATTTTGCGGGACGTACTGCATATTCATTTCATCCCCATCGAAGTCCGCATTGTATGGTGGCGTACTATACAGAGGTTACTGATGATAGAGCCTGTGTTTGCGAAAGCACTTACACGGATAGGTTTAGCCGAAAAGCTGGACACAAAGAGGACAAAATAGGATCAGGACTGTAGATGTGAACAACCGGAAGGACTTACTGGAGTAAGGCATCAAGTGCACCCGGTGACTCATCATACTCATTTTATGCAAAGAGGGTTGGCGGTTGAATAAAACATAACTATGGAGTTGAGAATCACAAATATATATAGACAGATATCGGACTCACTCGCCGTCCTTCAGATGGCGTTCCACAATCCATCCATACTGCAGAAAGGCGTCCGCTTGTTTGTTTCGGCGAAGGTCAATTCGGTCGCCCGTATCTCGGACCACGTATCGTGCTCCAGGATAAGCATTTGGACCTCTTCGGACGAGTTCCTGCAAATATGCGATATTATACGGCGTCACTGCAACAACAAAGTCTATTAGAAGGAAATAGGAGGAAACTGGTAACCATGACTCACCCCGCTCAGGATATGTCAAAGTCATGGCTATCGATTTTGGCACACCAACTTCATCCAACTCTAAATTCGGATCACCCGTGATGACCGTCCGAGCAGAAAAGTCGACACGCTTTCCCATTAGATTGCCACGAAGGCGACCCTCCTTGCCCTTCAGGCGAGCGCGGATAGCTTTCACCGGGCGGCCAGACTTTTGCAACGCCTGGGGAATGCCTGCAATATCGTTGTCCATATACGTGGCCACATGAAACTGGACAAAGTTTAGTGACAATGGCTGTCAGAGAAACATCAATCACACACACCTGAAGAAGTTGTTCATACTCAGTCACGATGTGAGCCGGGGAACCTTCCTGCTCGCTCTTCCGTACGTTGGTAGAAGCCTTGATAATCTCACCCAGCTTGTAGGTGAGATCGTCCTCGCTTCGCATAGTACCGCCATCCACTGCAATACTTGGTCGTACGGGAGGAGGGGGGACCGGCAAAACGGTCAAAATCATCCACTCCGGACGAGCATACTCGTCGGAAAGCCCAAGGAGATGCAAGTCGGGATCGGATATCTTCATCAAGGTGGCATACACCTCCGATGGGGTGAACAACCGTTTATCTTGATTAAACGTTTTTATATCCTGGAAGACTGTCAGCATACGATGCAGCCTGGCGTGTCTAGCCCAAACCTCGTCTTCGTCCTTGGGCTTCTTGTATTGCAGGAACAGCTTCAGGCCTTCTTTGCGGATCAAGGGTTGAAGGTGGCCGCATCCGCCGTGGCCCTTCTTGGGCTCATCACCTTCAAGGTCACCCTCGTCCCTCTGCTCGTCGGCCTCACAAATCATCTTACTTTTGCAATGATTCCAAACGATGGCCATCCGGGTCTTCAAATCCCGAACATGTCGAATCTTTTCGGCGAAGTTGGGGTCCGACTTACAGCACACATTAAGACATCGGAGATAGAAATAAGAAGGTTAGCCTGAATGCAGACGAGACAACAGAACACCCTAGAACACCACAAAAGTTCCTTATACGCAATATGAAGAGCGATCAAGTGGCACACTGGGCTCATACCACTGCACTGCGTAAGAGCGAGGGTAGCCCAGCCGTCCAGCACAACAGTGGCAATGGGCCGCTGTATGTGGGCACGTTTGCACTCCTTGCTCAGCCCCCATTTCACCACACAACTGCGTGTCCAACCAGACCGAGCGGTGAAAGGGCCGACGCGGCGATCAAGCGATCGAAAACGCGCGTCAGCCACGCTACGGGTGGAAGAACGCCACGATTGCCGAGGAACGAACGCAGTGTGGGCTTGGGGTTCCCCACCATCGGTGGAGAGAGCCCCCAGAAAATTTGGGTGGTGGGGTGCGAAGCAAGTAGAAGCAAAGAACACGCCACTCACGGTATCGGCTTTCAGTTTTCCACAATTTACACATATGCTCTCCAGGATCTTCTTTACTTTAACGATGAAACCTTTGGACAAAAATTGGAACGACAGAAAGGGGTGACCGAGCATGCCACGCACCTGGATGGAAAACCGGTCTGGCCAGCTCGATGTGACCGAAATGCCCTGGACACTCGGACATAGATTCCCCACAGGTCTGGCATTTGAAGTTCCGGTCAATCGTACCCATACGGGGGTCCATTAAACCACCAAGCTTAGGTCTATGGCCGGTCTCATCCATGACCTCTGGATGCTCGACTTTGACAACGGAATACGCTTTCTAACGAAGCGCCAAGAAAATTTCAGTGGGAACCTCAAAAGATAGAAATCACTCACAATCTCCTCTGGTGAGAGGATCCCAAACTGAACCTCCTTCACTTTACGGATGGGGGCTGAGGAGTGCGCAAACTGATGACCCAACATGTCTAAGACAGGAGGTGGTGTGAAACAGAGTGAAAGGTGTTATATGAAGGATAGAGAATCAGAAAGGGACCAAAATCGGGGGTTTATGGGAGTACAATGAATCTAAAAGGATGTAGAGTCCGTATCCTGGAACTTTTTGTGTGGTTTTGAGGATGAGTGGACACAAGACGACTGTGCGGTGTGTCACTGTGGAAGAGGCGGGGATGACGTTGCTAGAACCGAAGACAAGGCCCACAATGTGTCTTTACCGTTCTGAGATCTGGAGGTCAACGAAAGAGAGAGGAAGAGGGGTGGACCAACGGTAAGGGTGGTGGTTGTTTGGGTCCAACCAGCGCTGACAGGCACGCTTTGGACTCCGCCCGAATTCACTCAAACGGTGCCGCCAAATGAGTCAAAGTGAGTGACCATCACCACAGGCTCTGACACTTTTCTAACCACAATTGTATGCACGTTCTATCCTGCCAGATGAGCCTGCAGGATGTGAAAATAGTTGGAAGGTGTATGAATCCAGACAGGCCCATAGCCTCACTCCTTGGAAACACCGCATCTCGGTCTGCTCATTTTTCTGCGCAACGTATAATGCATGGTGCCTGGTTTGCGTGTATCGCCCCTCAATACATACATCTTTCAGCCCATGGTGCTCTCGTCGCGAATCTGCTTTTTGTGTCGTTTCGTTGATTGTGAGTCTTTGTCACGTGATATATTGGCTTCCCTTCCCGGCGCTCACTGCCTGCGACGCCTGCGGGAGACATGATGATCACCTTGAGTGGTCTTGCAATCGAACGCGACGGGTATCGGACCAGTTCTGTACTGTATCTACAGTAACTTGGAAGAGAATGTCGGCGTTTCATGAATCTGATCCCTGCTTATTTAATGATGATCGGAGTGTAAATTCGGTCGCCTGCTGTCATCGCATTCAGCGCCGCCTGGCAGAACGCCAGAACAAACCAGACGAGTAACACCCCCCTTTCTCATACACCATGTCGACGTTGAGTAGCTGGCTTTGGGGAACCAGTCAACTTGATGAAGCTATTGGTAGGACCTTTTATTCTTGTTCCATCCCAATTGTGCGTGACCACCGACGACAGACAAGGCCACATCCGAGCTCCTTCCAGCTGGTTCAGAAGATATTGCTCTTAATCTTGAAATATGCGACCAAATACGATCAAAGAGTACCCAGCCAAAGGATGCTATGCGCGCATTGAAACGTAGATTGAATCATAAGAACCCGAACGTGCAGCTCTTGGCTCTGAGCGTATGTGTCTTTCATGTTTTCTTGGAATCGTTCTTTACATCTGGCATTCCCATGTCTAGCTGACCGATGTCTGTATCAAGAACGGTGGAGATCACTTTCTTGTAGAGATAGCCTCCAGAGAATTCATGGATAACCTCGTTTCGATACTGAAGACACCTACACTCAACCGTGATGTCAAGAACAAGATTCTTCGTTGCGTGCAGACCTGGGCAATTTCGTTCAAAGGGAAGCACAACCTCAGTTATGTCGAACAAGTGTATAAGACGTTGAAGGCGGAAGGTATGTTTCATGCAGAGTTTGGACGTGCAACCTTACCTACAACCTTTCCAGGATTTACTTTCCCTCCGGAGGATCTTGCTATCGCAGGTTCGGCTCTTGTCGACACACAAACCGCCCCGGAGTGGATAGATTCGGACGTTTGTCTCCGCTGTAGAGACTCATTTTCATTCACCAATCGAAAGCATCACTGTCGCAACTGTGGGCGTGTATTTGACCAGAAGTGTTCTTCCAAGACCCACTCTCTTCCCCATTTCGGTATCGCGCAGGATGTACGGGTCTGCGACTCATGTCACAAGGACCTCACGCGCAACAAGGATAAGATGTAAGCATTCATTATCCATAGTTCGTGAACCCGCTTATCCCCCCATGAACTTCGATTAGTAGGCATCGCCGATCCTCACACGCCCCCCCTCAACTTGAACACCGCTCCTCGCGTGACCTTGCCGACGCGGACCTTCAACGTGCAATTCAATTATCATTGGACGAGGTTAATGCACAGGGTCAACATGGGCGTCCGGGTTATGTACCTTACCAACCTGACTCGTGGCAACGGTCTGAGCCTCCGTTGGTTGACCATTCCTCACGATCACCGGTCCAGGCTGAAGGTGATGATCCTGATCTCAAAGCCGCCATTGAAGCCAGCCTTCGGGAGGCTAACGCCCCAAAGCCGAGTGCACCGACCGACCCCGAGACTCCCAGGGCAGAGGGACCTTCATTATCCTCAGGCTACTCACAGTCCTATTTCCCATCTGGCGCACCCACGCAGCCATCTGTATCAACTCTTCCGAACTATGACCTGGCTCCGTTGGAGTCCGACACAATTATGACGTTTAGTCAGACAATTGAGCAGGTGCAAGCACAGGGCGGTGGGGACATGTCACGGTTCCCGGCCGTAGCGCAACTCTTCGACAACGCAAACAACCTGAGACCCAAACTTGCGAGGAGTTTGGATGACACAGGCCGCAAAGAGGGTGCGCTTACCCCTGTTTTATCCCCTTGCGATCTTTGACCAGAGCACTGTCTCATCAGAGCTACTCACCGAGATGAATGATAAACTCGCTCAGGCGGTGAAATTATATGATCACATTTTGACACAGCAAGTTTCACGCCCAATATGGCGACAGCAAACCGCATCGCCTCCATCCCAACCTTTCAGCCAATGGAACTATGACCAAACACCGACCTCTGCTCAGCCCGCCCATACCCCCTTGAATGAATCATGGTCCCAGTCCTCTCCCACCTACGGATCCTCGCAACCCCATCAACCTCCTGTGAACGCCGGTCCATCTTACGCTCCGCCCTCACATCCCCCTCCTCAAACCTTGACTCAACCTGGCTACGTATCCTCGGTTGCCAGCCCTCCTCCCATGACCGCCACTTCTCAAACAAGCCCACAATATCATTCAGTCCCCACTCCGCATCACCTGGCTTCCCAGCAATTCCAGTACGCACACCAGATTCAGCCGGTATCGATCCAGCAGCCTCCAGCACGTGTGCCCGCCCACGTGATCCCCCCTCCACAGCAACAGCAACCTGCACCCGTTGCTGCGCAATTCACACCGGTACAACATCATATTGCTTCCCATCCGTTTGCCCATCACCGACAGCAGTCCCTACCTCAGCCGCAGCCGCAGCCGACTCTGTCGCGGCATAATACCGTCGGACATGCGGCACGTATTCCATCCCAGCCCTTGCAACAGCATTACCCTCCTGCCCCTGTCCCTGTCCCTACCCTTCCGAATTTCCCTTCGGTCCCGACAGCACCCCCAAGTGTCCCGTACGGGTCCTACGATGGTGCGTCACCGGTCGTGGAGCAGCCAAAGAAAGAGGCTCTTTTGATTGAGTTGTAAGGAGGACACGAGAGTGCATCAAGATGAGCTGCGTACCTTTGGCTACTGTTCTATTGTTGTTGTCATTTATGATTTTGATGCAATGATTCCTTGGGGTTTGGAACGAAGCACGCGGGCTTAGCTGAGGCACTGGTACAGGCGGCCTCACGACAACATGGCAAAGTCACAGAGCGTTCTCATTGGCTGAGTGAGCGAAACTATTCAGATAGGCTATTACAGTTCCCGCATTATCAAGTCGATTTAAATCTCCCGATCGCAGCCCACTGCGCTTTCTCTTGTACTGCGACCTTGTGATCCTCACCACTCCTTATGCGTAGCTTAGACTTATTGTACGCAAGTTTGCGCTAGTATCATGCGAAACAAGTGGAATCTGATCATCGTCATCCTTATCACGGTCCTGTAGCGGTCACTGTCAACTTGTGGTTCGTATGGACATATTTAACACCATCACGGTTAGGAACGTACTGCTCATAACAAAGATCTCGTGCGAGAAGGTAAGTCTTGGGGACGTTTTCCCATCCCACGCATATCTTCATAGTTGTCAGCCGAACCTCTTTGGGTGTCGATGAGAATGTCACAGATGACGCTCAGCTAGATGATGTCGCTTGTGATTGGGTCCGTAGAGGGCGACTTATTGTATGTATCATGAACCAGGACATTACATGTATCAAGCAAGTACAGCTTAGAGAGCCTAACCTAGAAAAGATATTCACGCGCAGCACTTCGAAAAGGACGTAATGTTACAAATGGTCGTCTTCGCGGCATCCTGAAGAAGACAAAGCCCATAAAGGTCACGCCGCATACTGTTCAATTATAGGCGTTGGTCAAGGAATCTGATAAAGCAAATTTACGCACATAAGTGTCAAATTCTGACATTTCAGACGTTGTAGTGTATAGCTCAAATGCTCTGATGAATGAGATCTCTTAGTCAGGGAAAGGGAAGAACGTCCATGGTGAACGGTCGCTTTACGTACGCCATGGGCATAACAAATTTGCCGGAAAATTCAAATTTCCGAGCAATAAGCGTGGACCGCCTAATAAAAGCAGTAAGCCAGATCGCACCCACGATAGGAAACGACGACAAGCATTTCATAATGCCATGAAACCAACCTTTGACAGACCAGGAAGGCGTCATTACTGTATGTCACGGAAAGTCCCGATCGCTGAGTTTTTGAGTTGTTTACTTGCGAGGCTCGCTAAATGCGCCGTTTGACCATTGCCCATCGCACAAAAATTGAGTTGATCCCAGTCTGGTTGTAGAGACTGAGAATGGGGCATGCCCCTACTCGAAATGGGATGGATGTGAGTGTAACGTGACTGGCAGGAACGATGTGATCAGTTCCATTCGTTGCTAGTGTTGTGTCTGGCATTCTTCTCGACCTTCACGTAGACGACCACCTCAATAAAGTGACAGGAGATGGTATGTGAGGGTAGAGAATGGTGGTGTAGGCACAGGACAACAGAATCCTGTCCCGGCATAGGGCGTGCCAATCGGGATATGTGCGTTAGGCGTACCGATCATTGTTTGATGGACAAGTTAGGAGATCAAAACGCAGGGCAAGGAGATTGCCTTGGAGGATACACATGTCAGAAACGAGAGGATGGGCCCTGATCTCACCGTTGACTTTCATTTGTGGTGAGCCAGGAGCTCGGGTTCTTGCACAGTGTCTTACGCAGGAGGCCGATAGTGGAAGTGTTCACATTACCTGCTTTTCTGAACTCAGGCGATTTGAGAAGCACACGATAAATGATTGCATCTTCGGACCTGGCAGAAAATGGTATCAAAATACCTTCTGTCAAGTCAATGGGGCACGTGGGGGATGCATGAGGAAAGTCCAACCTTTCCTGTAAGGGTGACGAAGATCACGACACCCATGGCCCAGAAGTCTGGCCAATACATATACCGATTATCGCGTGAATCTCTGGCGCACAGAAATCCAAAGCCCCGTACGAGCGATCTGCGAACCTGAAAAGGACGCTTACGTTCTCATCGGCACATGAATTCGGTGGACGCCTAACTTTCACCTTACCACCGCCTTGTCAGGACTGGATCCACGGACTATCCAAAATCTCGGGGCGTAAATGGCCGGCGCAGTTGAGGAGGACCTTTTCCTGCGTAATGTTTCAGTGAAGTATGACGTGCGCGTGTAGCCCTCTCAGAACCAGGGCTACGGGCGTATCAGTCGGTGGTGGAAGAAGGGCAAAGACAAAGGGAGCGGAGTTCATTAGCTCCCGTTCCCAGAAACGTCACATATGCCGAAGGGTGGAGGTCTCCCCAGCGGTCGGCGTCTGAATATAGGTCACTGTTAAGGGCAATATTCCTCGTCGAAACCGCTTACAGAGACAAGGAAAAGGGGTCGAAATCATGCTAACTCGTGTACGAAGCGATGCTTCTTGTTGCTGCCAAGAGCAAACATGGACATACGAGCTACGACTGCGGTCAATATGCGAAAGACCTCGTTGGGATACCGACCGAGAAAACCTTCTTGGGGGCAGCAACGACAAGATCACTAACGCGAGGTAAACGGTTACAAAACTCTTATGTCTAAAGCCTTGATGGAAGCTTGATGGACTGCACAGTAATCTATATTCAGCGTACGTACCAGGGAGGAGGTTCAGAGATGAAAGAAGCAGACGTCGGCCGACGTTGACAGAGTAAGGGGCGATCACGATAATTATTATTGAAGTTGCCGTCAAAGGTGTCCGAGCCGAGCTAACTTGCGGGTAGCAGATGGTTTTTGGAAAATGCCGGGACTGTGGAGAACGCAACGGATGGGTTCGCAATAATCTAGGGGTGAATGACTGAGGTTGCACATGATGAATGCAAAGCGGGCGCTGATAGCTGCCAGGTTGCATGTGTGCGGCGTCCACAAGGAGTTTGTACTTGGCCTTGAATGCCGATAACGAGGCTCGAAATCTGAAAATGACCAGAGAGTTGGTTCAAATGCCTAGAACCACGCCCCAATCCCTAAGGTGCCTGCGATGTCTGACCCAAGAAGATGGTGACTATCGTCGTTGGTTGGACAGCGCCTGCGGAGACCAAATATGGGCCAAACATTAGTAGGCGGGGCGAATCGACTGGCTCCGGTTCCCTTCCCTCCTTCACTCGTACCCTCCGTCGCCTGATTCACTTTGGAAAACATGGTCGAAGTGGTTACGGAGGAAGCAAAACTATTGGGCGAAGCCCTCAGCACTGTCAAAATACAGGTTCAACAGATGAAACGACACCTCGTATGTCTTCCGATCGGTACCATTGCGACTCGGCTGAGTAACCGCGCAACGATAATCACTGACTACCTGACAGGAGTTAGACCTGCTGATGGACGCGCTCAAGAGTGCTAGCTTAATGCTCGCTGAACTCCGGACATCCTCCCTCTCCCCGAAGCAGTACTACGAACTTTGTACGTTGTCTATACTCCACTGCACCACATGACCTATTCACTTCGCCCCCAGACATGGCCGTGTTCGATGCTCTTCGCCATCTCTCTAATTACCTTTACGATGCCCATACCACGGGTCGCCATCACCTTGCTGATCTCTACGAGCTCGTTCAGTACGCTGGGAACATTGTTCCCCGGCTCTACCTTATGATTACAGTCGGCTCAGTTTACATGTCTGTTCCCGAATCACCCGTGAAAGAAATTATGAAGGACATGATGGAAATGTCGCGCGGAGTTCTCCACCCCATCCGTGGTCTCTTCCTTCGGCACTACTTGAGCGGCCAGACCCGCGACCACTTGCCAATTGGGTCAGACACCGGGTGCGCGTTACCTTCGTCCGGTCCTGACTTGGCTTCTGACTTTCCCCAATTTCAGGCCAGCCGGCAATTTGCAGGACTCAATTAGCTTCGAGCTTACCAATTTCATTGAAATGAACAAGCTCTGGGTGCGCCTTCAACACCAAGGTCACTCGCGCGACCGCGAGAAGCGTGAGGCCGAGCGCAAGGATCTTCGTATCTTGGTCGGCACAAATCTCGTTCGCCTTTCCCAGCTCGAAGGCGTTGACCTGGAGCTCTATCAAAATAACATACTCCCCGCAATTCTTGAGCAGGTTGTCCAATGTAAGGATGTTATCGCCCAGGAATACCTCATGGAAGTCGTAATCCAGGTCCGTTTCTCTCTCATGTCCCTCCTTTTTTTCCAACCAGGGGTCCCCGAAGGTGTTTACGGATGAATTTCACCTACACACCCTTGGTCCATTCCTCTCCGCAACTGCACAACTACAAACCAAGGTCAACATAAAACAAATAGTCATCGCACTCATTGACCGTTTGGCCTCTTATGCTGCACGTGAAGCAGAAAATGAGGATGCCGAGGAAGTAAAACGACAAGAAGAAGCTGCTGCGCGGCGACTTGCGGAACGTGTGAAAGCGCAACGCGCGCGGGCGCGCGCGAATGGTGTCACAAGTCCCGTACGCGAGTTCAAGAACGAGGCTGGATGGGGGGAACCAACAAGTCCCACCTCACCAGCACCTGTCGAAGACAAGGGGGAATTGGCCGGTGGAGACGCAGAAAGTGAGAAAATGGATAAGGGGAAAGAGAAGGAGGGCGAGCCCATGCGCAAGTTCCGGGGCATTCCAGAGAATGTGAAGCTGTTTGAGGTATTCTGGGAACAGGTAGTCGAGCTTATCAAGGTATTCCTGTTCTTGACCGCAGACACCACTTCTCACAGTTCACAGGCTAGACCCGATTTGTCAATCCAAGATGTCACGGCATTGCTCGTGTCGCTAACCAATCTATCACTCAGCTGCTACCCCGACCGCCTCGAGTATGTGGACAAGGTTCTTGGTTTCGCTCGTGAGAAGGTCAAGGAATTCGCGGATAGGTCCGTCGACAATTTGACACGTTTATGACTAGTTTAGCAGGAAATTGATTGGCCCCCACAGTCCGGATCTTCACAGCCAACAAACCACGTCTCACCTCGCCAGCCTCCTTCTTGCGCCAATTAATTCATATCAATCCGTCCTTACCCTCCTTGCACTCCCTAATTATGTCCCTCTTCTCTCGGCACAGCCTTATGTCACGCGCCGCACGCTCGCCCACGCAATAGTCTCCAGTGTTCTGAAAAACGAAACCGTTGTTGAAAATCCCGAAGACGTGCACGGCATTCTCGAATTATGTCAGGTTCTGATCCGTGAACAGCCTGACGCCGCACCTTTACCTCCGGGAACTGGGGCACGACGTGGGGCGTTTAATGGTAGTGAACGGGAGGACGTGGCGGAGGAACAGGGGTGGATTGCAAGGATGGTACACTTGTTCCGATCCGAATCACTGGGGACCCAGTTCGAGGTGAGAATGTGTTTGTCAGCTGAACCGGTCTGACTGAAACGTGTAACGCCAAGATACTACAAACCGCGCGCCGACACCTTGAAGCCGGTGGAGATCGCATGCGTTTCACCTTGCCCGCCGTTATCACTTCTGCGACCAAACTCTGCCGTAGGTACAAGAACCGTGAACACCTTGAAGATGACTGGGTCTCTAAGGTCGAAACGATTCTCAAATTCGTTCGGCAGCTTACCTCGATCCTCGCCACTCAAGTAGAGGCTCCGACCATCGCACTACGACTGTTTCTCCTAGCGGCTCAAATAGCTGATGAATGCGGCTTTGAGGATCTCGCGTACGACCTATATGTCGAGGCATTTACTGTTTATGAGGAGGGTATCTCAGAGTCCCGCGCTCAATTACAGGCGATCGCGCTTGTGATTGGAACGTTGCAAGGAGCCCGAGTGTTTGGTGCCGATAATTTTGACACCCTCATCACGAAAGCTGCCCTCCACGGTGCAAAGCTGTTGAAGAAACCACACCAGGCCAGCGCAGTACACTTAGCGAGCCACATGTGGTGGCAAGAGGCATCTACGTCCGCTCCAGAAAGGGGCGACTCGACTACCCCATCAGGGCCCGAGAAACCACCGACACTTCCTCAAACAAAAGATGGAGAGGATGGAACTGATGTACCGAAAGCGGTGAGAAGGTTGTTCCTACAACCGCGCAGCCAGCTGACGGTCGGATCTCACAGTACCCGCACCAAGACAGCAAGCGCGTCCTTGAGTGCCTTCAAAAGTCACTCCGTATCGCCAACTCTGCCACAGAAGAGATCGTTACTGTACAGCTGTACGTTTGCACCCTCGATCAATATCTATTCTACCTCGATCGTGGAGCGGCAGCTGTGCGTATATGGTGCTCGGAACTTTCGCCGTACACTGACGCCCTTGGTCTCAGGTGATGCCAAAGTTTGTGAATTCCCTCGTGGAGCTCGTTACAGCATCGATCGACAACATTAGTACGCCTGATATTCATCCCGCCCAACGTGCGCCCCCTGGCCTGTTAGAAGGCGTCCAGACCCCCGAAATGATCACTCGACATTTCCGTAACACCCTATTATATATCCAAGCAAAGAAGGTAGCCGCGGAGGGTACCCCAGGCTCCTGCTGGGATGACGTGGATGTCGTTGGTGCACTGCTGAAAATGGGCCTTGGCGCTCGATGAGCTACCACGCAAGGACGATGTTATGTAGGCCTACCCGATAGGAGCTGCGTAGGTTTATCCCAATCTTGTTTACATTATTTTTTTTTGGGTTTCCGGTTGCGTATCGTCTCCTGACGGTGTCTGTTTTCGGTCCTATGAAGACTATTATCGCAATGCACAACCCCGGAGAAATCTCGGAGCAATAGATATCCAGTAGCTGTATGATCGAGCTTCAGCGCCGCCGGCGTTGAGAGGGGTCACATGGATCACTTCTAGCAATGACCCATCTGCCGCTGCCTAAAGTGTTGTAAGAGATATTCGACCCACAGAGCGGCGCCTGAAAATTCTAGTACCGTGACTGTCGGTAGTTGGATGCACCTTCTAGTCCTAGATTATTTGCCATGAGGTTACCCTGACTGGGCGCAACAAGGATAAATTATCAACGCTGATGCGCCCACTCCTCCCGCAGGCGTGAAATGCGCGCGCATGTGATAGACCGAAAAATTGGCATCGACTGGAGCACTTCTTTATGCGAACTGATTGACACAAATTATCATATTCACAAACGAACCAACAAAACAAACGTTACATCTCAGACGGTGATGGAAGAAAAAAAAAATCAGCGCCTCCTCAGCTGTATAACCAAGCGGAAGGTTTCGGGACTCTCGGGCTCGGTCCAGCATGCAGACGTCTGCCAGAGGTGATACCCCCCCTGCACGTTTGTCCCTGCCTGCATCCCTGGAGGAGGGGGCCCTGGCTGGTGCTGGCCCTGCTGGCCGACAAAATTGATGCCAGCGCCTCCAGCCTGCCCACTTTGAACTTTCGGCTGTATTGTTATAAAGTCGGGCGGTGAGCGGGAACGTCCATCGAACTAACTTCGGGGCATATTTACCGAAGTCGGGGGCCCGTACTGAATGGATTGGTTACCACCTTCCCAGGAACTTGTCACAGCGCTGTGGGCGGCGTGGGCAGGGGGCGGGCCGTCTCCGTAGAAGTGGTGGTTGTAGTTGTTGAGGACCGGCCCGGGTGCCATTGGGAGGACGGTATTCTGCTGTTATCATTTCTATAAGCCACCCGAACCACGCACCTAGAACTTGGAAGACATCGACTTACAGTATAAGTGGCCGGAGGTCCCTGTGCAAATTGTTGGTATGCCAGTGGAAGACTTTGGGACTGGTCATACTGCCAGTGTGTCACGTCAGTCTGGATTCACAGGTGAACAAACGGGCCTCCGTTGTTCGGGCTGCCAGTGGAAAGGTCTCACCTGAAAGTCAATTCCAGAGGCGGGTGGACCGTTTGTAACTGCCGCCCCATTCGCTGGAAAGCCAGAGGAATGATTGGGCTGACTGGCAGGTGCCTGCGACGGCTGCCCAGACTCGGAGGGGTTTCTATACATTTCTTTTGGTCAGATGGGCTGAATTGAAGTGAAGACGATGACCCCAGCCCAACGAAATGAGCCCTTTTATCTCCCAGAATTAGCGCAGAGACCCGGAATGTCCGAAGTGAATAGAAAAAAAAATAAAAATAAAGAAAGGGTACACCTTATCACGGCTCTCGGCCGTAATTCGGTGCACTCATGCCGGCCAAGACTTTGTATTGAAATTGCGTGGGTGGATGAAATTAAGTAAAGGATGGGAAAGTTTCGTAGGATTCCGCATGCGGAGCTGATGAGGCAAATATGTGCAACAACAGAGCATTGGTACTGGGTACACTAGACGCCGCGGTCAACTTGAACAAGATGCTCGGGAAAAGGTCACGCGCCGCATGTGGGGTGACGGCAGGGACGGATGTTTGGTCGCGGGAAATGAAAGGAAGGAGCTAACTGTGAAAAGACCCACCAGCGAGACTCGGAGCACACTCAGGCTGCCAGCGGCGTTTACTAGTGTGAGCAGTCAGATCCAGGCGCAAATCGGAATCAAGAAAGGAGATATCGATCATTGGTCTGGTTTCCGGATCAGATCCTCACTGACGCCGTCGTGTATTGCAGCAGAGGCTGCCGCGATGTCGAGTGCCAGTAGGTGCCAGTGCGCAACTCGGTCGGAACTTGTTGGTTTAGTTGAGTTGATGATCGTTAAACCTGTTGTCGAGACTGCTAACGCGATCCCGATCATTTGCCGAGTTATCGGGTCCAGCGCGACCGTCCAGCGCTGTGATAAATTCCGTCGAGGTCGCAGTATGACGAGATGCCTTAAAAGGAGAATGGGGCGCGACGTGCAAGGAGGACGCGTGTCTCTCACCGTCCGCCCAACATATCCTGTGCTTTTGGGTTTTTGCTCATGGTCTAAACGTGTCTAGGTGAGTGTTCTCTCGAAGAGGACGGTGTGTCTGACCAAACCTTACAGGCTTTCTCCGCGCCTTCTCCTGGACTTCCAATATCACAATTTATGCTGTCTCCAGAAAATCGTACAGTTGCATCTGCCCCTCCCTCTTCCCTGGATGTCCTCGTAGAGCGTTTTTTCATCTGAAAGGGCCTTTATTGCAAGAAACACGGATCGATCCTCGTGCAGCTCCCCAGCGTCATTCGTGGATAGCGGACAATATGGCTATATGTCGCACCTTGGTTGTTTTTAGATCCGCGTTGTCTTTTTCTTCTCTGGTCGCCCTGCCTCTCATCCAAATAATAGATCCATCTCAACACGCGCACTTCGTCCCTCATGAATGTGTTATCAGTAAGATGAACGTTTGCGTTCTCTGAATGCGGTGATAGCTCTGATATGTGCGGACTCGAGGCTCTGCATGTGTCGTAACATTGGTCACTTGCCCTCCAAAACGTACTTGAAAACATGGGCGGCAAGGCTTATCATCTCAGACCGTGGCTTGCTCCGTCGTATACTGTATTGCTTCCAAAAACAGGTGGCAAACCGTGGCACCATAGTTTCTACTAGGTCCGACACGCTCACATGATTCAATGTCAGTGCGGCGCTCAAACTTGCTTTTTCCCAGAACAGCCACATTCGGGAGCGTGGGCCGGTAATACTGTGTATGAAATAGGCACCTCATGCATCGTGACTACTAGATGAGACTCCAACGTGCAGCCCCCAGAAGCCAAAGTGTCGCTCACCGGGCAAGGCGGCAGCGTAGGGCGACAGCGTCGCAGAAATTTAAAACCAGCTCGAGTCCTCGCCAATCGGAGAACGACTATCTGTCTTGAAAGCAGGAGCTGTGAAGGAAGACTGCTCGCATCCCGAATCACCGAACGCATTGGAAGTTTTATCATGTGAGAGGGCCCTTTCCGGTGTTACGCCTTGGCTCACGGCACTCGCGCTGGAATACTCCGCAGCGCCTTCGCGCTCCAGCTAGCTTGAGGATTTCTGAGTTACGGTGTCTTGTGATGCGAATGTCTAAATCCGTGGATTTACCACTACTGGCGAAAGAAGGTTTGAACCGGCGAACGGTCTCCCGGCTGGTGGGTGCGACAAATGAGATACGGCGCAGCAACAAAGCGGCCAAAAGCACTGCACTCAGCGCTCCGTATGGTAATATACCCTTTTCTCCAGAGTGCGGATCCCTACAGACGGCGTTGCAGTCTTGCGGCTGGCTACTTAATTTTGTGATTATGATGACCGCTACACGAAGGGAAATTGGAAGTCCTTCACTTGTCAACATCCGTCCCATGTTCTCGGGTGTTCTAGCTGGGGTATATTGCGTAATTTTCATTCATCATCAGCAGGGATGATGGATCGGCGAATCTCCCTGGTGTAATATTGCTTTCTTTGTAATTCTCTCTGGCTCGTCCCCTCGCTTCACGAGCGCGAACGTAGGACCCCACCGCCTCTCTTGCTGAAAGAGTCCTTTTTTGAGATGGTTGCGTAAATATTGTGACATCGATACGACCATACACGCGTTCCTCGGGCGGCGGACGCGGAATTAATTTACTTCGGGCGAATTGAGCGGCATTGACTCAGACTTATACTGAGAGTAGTGAGTGGGAGTAGATTGGTGATATTGCGAGGGAGACGATATATCGACTTAGGGGGTGGCGCATGGGGTCACGACGGGAGTCATCGAGATGATGACGACGGTGGTGAGCACTGCCCCTTCAGCGTACCTTACTATACCTTTCAATTAGCTGATTCATCCGTACAAGCGTATGTCGATGCTCCTGAAACGATAGCATGAAGAAATCTCGGAACCTCTTGACGAGTGAACGATACGCGTGGTCATCATTATAGGGGGTCAGGTTTCTCATACTTGCCGTCTGTCTGAATATTATGACAGATCGGGCCGTGTCGAAATTTCAAAGTGCCAACCGAGTCAACGTGGCTGACAGATGTGGGAAGTTACAGTAAGGTTACAGTAAGTTTCGGCATGCAAGCATGCTGGTGTTGCGGCATGATCGATTACAATGTCTCGTGGCGGATAGCCCATCTCAAAAACGATACAGACTTCGTATTCGAAAAAGAACAAAAAGCACGACACAACACGAGCAAGGAATACTACAATGACGGCTGGGGAAATGTAGCGGTGAGATCCAATACGAGCTGTGGAAGCTTATTTGCGGAGAGCAGCACGAGGCGGCCGCCCTGCCCGAGTCCAAAAGAATCCCTTTCGCGAGGAAGTGTGTTGGACAGCGAATAATCAATTGAATGGGAAGCGAACTTTCGATTAAGGTTCAGTTCCTTCAGGCTATACGGGGGGAGGGGGCGTGGGCAAAGCATGGCGTACCTTCTGGAGGCACTGGTCCTCGTGGTGAAACGAGAACACGCCTCCCGTAGCAGACGGAACTGGTGCACCTTTTCGGCGTTTCTGCTGCGACGTTGACGTGGCCTCCGCTTCTTCATCGGACAGGGTGTATGTCCGCGAGAGCACCAGGAAATGGCCGAAATGATACGGTTCACCATCATCACACGCCCATTGTATTTCGTCAGCGAGCATGCGATACATGTGAGGAACGACTTCCACGGGCATGTTCACAAGGCGCTCGCTAAAGATAAAGCCAAGGTGAGACGAGGCATCGGGAGCAAGGAGAGTCCGGAGTGTACTATGAAAGGATGGGTCGGGTTCAGACTTTAAGAGAACATAATCCACAATTGATTTTATCGACGGGTTGTCCTGAAGAGGTGGTATTAGGGACGTAATTGACGAGTGGGTAAAGGAGGACCTTGTGAACATGCATGTTGAGGACGGTGAGGAAAGCATACGGATCACTTTCCTTTCCATCGGTTTTCACGGTAGTTCCAACAAGAGGCTGTGATAAAATGAGCTCCGAAAGTTCTTGTGGTTTCAAAAGGTCTGCATCTGCTTGAAAGAGCTGAGCGATAAGCCGCTTGAGAGCGATGAAGTCGATGTCGGGGTTTGGGTCAAAAAACTCAAAGTCGACTTGGATACGGCTCTACTAAATGAGTTCAGCGGATGGTCATTGAGGAAACAATTAAAACCGGTAACCGTCTCTGTCTCGCTGCCCTCTTCGTCCTCTTCATTGTTTTCTTGTTTTCGTTTTGGCATCTATATTGTTTCAAACCAAACCTAATAACGACGACCACTACAAGTCACGTGGAGTACGCTTATCGATTTCCCGAGAGTGCGGGCCGCTCCCATTACAGTATCCGGCCGGAACACGGAACACGGAGCCCGACCCGAACGATATGATGAAGAGTATTCTTGTCCTATACAATGCCATTCCATTTAAACGGCTCCTCATCGCCATCATCTCGCATCTTTCTTTCCAATCCATTGCATGCTAGCCCATTTGTTCAAGCGACAGATTTCAGTCACTCCGTCGTCACAGGTTTCACGCCGATGCTACAAAGTACTCGAGCGTTCTGCTGCAAGCTCTTCCCATCCGAGTCATCTGCGCATCTCGGCGGCGGGTGGCGGGGCGTTGACAGCATCCCTGATCCTGGGCTTGGGTTACACTCTTAATGCTGACACCCCGCCGCTCTCGAGGGACGGTGCGCCCACTCCGCTTCCCCAACTCCTTTCCTCGTATGTTGTCTATACCATGTGTTCCATCCCTGGACTCGTCGAGGCTTCACCCGCCTTGCTCGCTTTTGGCACGTCCCTACCCGGTCTACGGCAGCTCACCGAGGCTTTTGTGCGGGCTACCTTCTTCACCCGGGTTCGTTATTGCGCCCTCATCTCGGTTGATAGAACAGCTGACTCAAGGAAATGCCGTACACAGTTTGTCGGTGGCGACACCGCCCAAGCATGCTTACCGTTGATGCGCAAACTTCGCGCAGAGAACAAAGGCACACTGCTAGTGTACAGCGTGGAGGTCGATGAGAACGAAGCCGTTGGCGAAACTCGCTCCTCAAGTGAACCTGTACACCAGCATATTGTACAGGAGATGATTCATTCTATTGATGTCGCGGGTGGCTTCGAGGACTCCCAAGCACGTGAGACCCCAGGCTCCGGCCGGAGAACGTGGGTCGCCATCAAACTGGTAAGGTCCGTTGTTAATCGTAACGACGTAATTGAGACGTTTGTTCGGGCACATAGAACGCGCTCTTACCGAATCCGGTCGCGTTGACACACCTTTCCGCGCATCTTTCCTCGCTTCGCACCCATGATAATACACTATTCCCTGGTTGTCCTTGCGCCGATGATCTCGCTGTCCTCAAGTTGAATGACCCCCCACCAGGGTCACCACTTACCGCACGGGACCTGGTCGATTTACGCGAATTACATGGCAATCTTGTTCGAATCTGCGCTCATGCGCGGGCGCGGGATGTACGCGTCATTATAGACGCGGAATATAGCTGGTACCAGGTGCGTTCACGTCGTGTGTTGCTCCTAAGCCGCTTCAAGGTCGATATTAACTCATATGCAGCCCGCTGTCGATTCCATCTCCTTTGCTCTGATGCGCAAATTCAATAAAGACCCTTCCTCCCTCACGCGCTGGCTATCGCGACTATTTTCTCGCCCCGCGCGCACTGATCCTCCTCCGCTCGTCTATGCGACATGTCAGGCTTACCTTCGGCGGTAAGCCCCCGTCCCCTTCCCAGCATCACCACGAAACTCCAACTTTCTCATTCTTCGTTTCTTTAGGACGCCAGAATTCCTCGCACAGTCTTTCCGAGATGCGGCTTTTAACCATTATGCTCTCGGAATCAAGCTCGTCCGCGGAGCCTACCACGAACAGGAAGTCAAGACCAACTCTCCCTCATTTTCCTTCGCTCCCAGCGCCTCTTGGCCACCGGTCTTCACAAACAAGGCCGATACAGATCGGTGTTATGATGCTGCTGCTGCGGAGTTGGTGCGAGCCGTTGCAAACGCGGATGGCCACGGGCCGAGGGTAGGGGTGCTCTTCGGATCCCACAATCCAGAGAGTTGCACGAAGATTCTCGACGCTCTCGTTGACGTGGGCCTGGCCACACACGAGGAGGACGGCATGGTGAAGCTGGATGATCTAGCTGCGGAGTGCGTCTCCCTTGCCCAACTATACGGTGTGTAGCAAGCGAGATCCGTCTTGCTGCCTGTTCGTGGAATTAGGAAACGCTGATTCCGCGTGTGGGTGATCAGGTATGAGCGACGCGCTCACCGATCGCCTTGCCACTTCGGTTAGAACTCGCGCCCCCTTCGTGATGAAATATGTTCCGTACGGCGCGCTTTCAGAGGTACATGCCTCCGCCGCCTGTTATCGCCCTAACTTCCTTCCTAAGCCACATTTTTTAGGTAATGCCGTACCTATCCAGGCGCGCCATCGAGAACAAGTCCGTCCTTGGGAACGGTCACGCTGCAGAGGAGCGGAAGCAAGCGTTTGACGCCCTTTGGCAACGTTTGTTTACCAGTCGGAAGTCGGAACCTGAAGGAGCCCATTCGGCGCAGCACGTACAGTAATCTTGATATGGAACCCTACCATGTCGTAATCTTGTAATAGGGTATAGATGATCCAGGTAGACTGAACCTTGACACAATCAGGGAATTGAGGATCTGTCCGACGTCACGCCCCGAAGTCAACGTCTCCACCGTTGTATTGGTGCTTGACATCTCGGAACAAAGGCGGGCCACATGTCCGCAGGGCATCATTCATCACCACTGCAGCATGGCGTTCTGTCATCAGACGATGGCACGACCCTACGCACGCCTGGATTTCATAAAACACAGTGATGGCATACCATCCTAAGTCGTCCGACAACATTGAGAGTTACGTAAATGTACAAAAGTGCAAAAAGGAAACGTTGCTGATCATGCATGATGCACGCATCCCAGGCCATGCGCCAAAAAAGTCAAATTCCAATTATAGTTCACGCGCCCACGAGTTCGTTCAGCTCATCGCGCCATTCGCTCTTCTTGAGCTCCGCCACCAACGCGTCGAACCTCGGCGCTGCACCCGTACTAGAGACCTTGCTCAGAGCCGCAACGGCGCGGAGCGTGCTTCTCTGGAGCTCGGCCGCACGCTCAAGATCTTGCTTCACGGTGTCCTTCCCGATCGTCGGTCCTTTCATGCTGGCCTCGAGCAATGGCGTGGCCTCGCCCAGGCGCTGCGCGACTGCGGTCGGCGCGAGCGGTGCAAGACGGAAGAGAATCATGTGACAAATGACCTTGATCTCGTCAGAAACGTCTGCAAGGCCGACGAGGACGTGCGAGAGCAGTTCGTTAAGGTCAAGCTTCGTCAAGGAAGTGTCTAACTGTAGCAGGAATTAGCAAGCACGTATCGTGACATACGAGTAACGAGGCAGACCAGGGTGTAAAGCGTCTCGTAGGCTGTCTTGCGTGCCTCGAGACCGTCATCAACCTTGTGCTGCCATGGGCCCATCTGAACTGTTCGGACAAGTTCGGGCCTAATAACTGTTTCACGGTATAACACGGGTAACAGCGTGTGCAAGTGATCACGCAGGAGATGAGGCTTTGTACGTGCCGCAGCGTTCAGAACGCTCAGCGCGAGTTGGCGTACACCCTATAAAGGAGACGGTAAATTAGAAACGAACCTGCTACATGAAATGAATTATACCAATTCTAGATCCTCCATGAGTGATAAAAAGTCTATGATATATGGGGCCAAAACCTCGTCGAAGGCAGGAGATGAGTCGGCAAAGGTGTATCTGATCGCAGACAGCACAGTTATCCGAGTAGCAGCATTCGGGTCACGGATGCGGGCCTAATTTCATATGAGCGCGAATCAATAATAATATATCTGGGCGTGCATACGTGAACCTGCGGCAAATATCGCGCAGGGTGAGTAGTGATGAGTTTGCCGATGCAAGCGGCTGCCACGCCGCGAGAGCTCTCGTCTGCATTCTCAGAATTTTCGAAAAGTGGGACCCAGAGTGTTTCGGCGAGGTGCTCTAGATGACTCGTAGACGTGTGCGTTACGACCTCCTTTAGTGCGTGGAGTGCGAGTAGTCGTTTCGAATCATCCTGCTTGACGAGCTGAACAATGAAAGGAAGAAACAGTTGCAGGTTTCCGATCGCGATATTTCCTGGGGATGGAGCAGTGTGAGATTATGCAGAAGGAAAGAACGACGAAGGGCGACCTGCAGCGAAGGCAGCAGCAGTCCTGATATCCTCTTGATCTGATGCGAAGAGCTCGATGGCGCCATTGAAAACATCTTGTTGAGGGGACATGTCGCTGAGAGTACTTTAGCAATCATTAGACAGCTTCGCTGAATCACGGCGCACATGAAACGTCCAATCTCCCCCAGAATCAGGAGTGCCATGGAGAGATCTCGAGCGTCCGAGCGTTTCTGGAAACGGTGTCAGACACTGTAGACCTCGCTGCTAGAATGGGTTTACCCTGAGATTTTTTGAGAACTCGGCGATTACACCCGCTGCCAGTGCCTGGTAGCTTTTTACGACTTGAGCCACACACTTTGCTACGTTCGGATATGATACGTCTTTGAGCTTTTCGGGCGTTCTTCGACTGAGCGAGCTCACGACGTGCGCGGCAATTTGAGAGTCTGCCTCAACGAGGGCCCCGAAGAATGCCAGCACCGAGTCAAGCGCAACACCGGAAGTAAGTGGCGAGTAAGCGATGCCATACACGTCCTCTAGAACTTCACGCTCGACCTCGGGGAAAGTTGACTTGGGTGAGAGCTGCAGGAGCAACGCAAAAAGGGAAAGTGCTTGGGAATGGAGTGAAATATTTGCGGTGGAGACGTATGATTTGAGCTGAGGGATAAGAGCGCGTAAAAGGTTGTCCGGCACTCCGTTGTTGTATCTGCTGACCATGATGAGTCACTGATAATCGGAACTACGTCGAGAGGCCAGACCTTGAGAGAAGCACTGTCAAGCACTCGAATACTTCTGCTTTACCGCTTTTTGTGAGCAGTTTGCTTGCCCATTCTGCGCAACCATTGACCCACTCTTCTGTAACTTCCGCTTCGCGCGCAACGCGAGTGACAACTTTAACTGCACCGTCCGTCCGGCCTGACGTACGACACACATACTCCCACTCTTGGCCATCTTTGGCATGTACCGTGTCTGGCGCATTTAACCACAGGTCTCCGATAACGTCCTCCGCGCATGATCGCACTTCTGCATCCGTCGCATGGTTGGCAAGACGCGTGGTTGCCTCTTGGTAAACCGGCTCTACCCAGTCTTGACCTCTTACGGGCTTGAGAGCTCCAAGTAAGGCAGAAAATGCCTTAAATGCCTCGGACGCAACGCGCGGGTGTTTCTCACCCAGAGTCTTGAGGAGAACGGGTGTCAACGCGGGCAATGAGTTTAAGAAGGTCGGCGGGGGATGTGTAGAAAAGAATGAAGAGATGAATTGTAGACAGGAAATATGTAACGTTGAACTGGACGTTGACGGAGGTTGTGACAGAATAGCTTTGGATATCGACGCTATCAAACCGGTCTGACCTGAGAGTGACCCTGGGAGCACCAGCAGCAACGTATGAAGAAGTCTGAAGCCTGCTTGTAGAGTTGCGTTGGGCGTTCTTGGGGACTTCAGCTGGTTTAGAAGAGCTTTAGCCAACGCCGGTACCTGAGACTGCAAAAGAGAGTAGGCTGTCTCCTCGAGGTCTGGCCCATCTGGAGTCCGCTTCCGCTTCACACCGACTGAGTCCCTGGTTTGCGGTCCTCCGCCATACAACCGAGTTTGTGATAGAAGGGTGACGTAGGTTGCCCATACCTCCAGGCGGACCGTCTCCTCGCGGTCGCCGAACCTAGAGATAAGAATCGGAGACACTTCTTTGTATAGCGGGATTAACAACTCTGGTCGCGTCGCAATGATAGAGGACAAAAGTTTCGTGGCAGAGCGACGAATTTTGTATGACTGGTCCTCTTCGTCAGACCACCTTAGAGTCTTTAAACAAGGGATGGGATTATAGTTGGAAATTAGCTTACTCGTCGAGGTCCCCTTCTACATCGTCATCTTCGTCCAACATCTCCTCATCCTCGTCGTCTCCGCCTCCGGCATAGTTCTTGAAAGCGATTAGGTCGATACATATGAGGCGTAAAATTCACTCACAGGGTCAAACTTGATGTATTTTGTTGCGACGTGTATGATCGTGCCCAAAAATGGCGTGACCTCGGACGGCATTCTCAATACGATCGATTCCAAGGCCTTAGGAAGCGTGAGGGGAAGGGGAAAGCCGAGTACGATTAGAGGCTCACCTGCAATGCACCCTCCCGAAGCTCTTCGTCATCCCGATCAACAACGCGGAGGACGCCAGGAATGATAGCCCCTAGACCAGAAGCTAGCCGTTGCGGAGATGTACGGGCAATCGCAGCTACGAGGTTGACGGTCGTTCTCTGCATCTCGAGAGGGGCGGAAAGTTGTAGGTTAGGGTTGATAACTGTCGACAGCAATTGCTCAGAGCGCTCTGGGGCAGACAGAGGAACAAATTGCGCAAGAGTGACGATGGCCCGCTTTCTTACAGCGGGCCGCGAATGGGTGAGAAAAGGCGTAATAGTCTGAATCGGTGGAGGTGAGAGGGAGAGACTCGAAACATAGGTGGGGAAATGTGTGACTAGAATGGACAGGATGGAAAGTGTCTCCAAGAGTGTATCTGGAGGAATTCCCGGCTGTAAATGAATGCTATTAGGTTCTCTGATTTGAGATTAAGAAGACGTGCGTACGGTGGCAAGCTGCGCCAACAACTTAGGAGTAAGCTTTGCACATGCCTTTACCGCGATTGTGCCTTTGGTTGGCAGTTCAGCAGTGATCGTCTTGAGAGCTAACAACCCATGTCACCTGGGAAGTCCGAGAGAAGCCGTTTAATGAAATGTACCTAGACCGGAGATGTCACGAAGTTCCTCGTCGGTACTTGACGAAAACTCGGTGAGTTTATCTACGACCAGCTCCATCTGTGACTCGCGGATGATTTTGATCAGCTGTCCCAGACTGAATTGAGGGTCAGGTAGATTCGTAACTAGTAGAAGTGTTACAGCTCACCACTTTACGGCTTGGTTCTTGACTTCAGAAATCTTGTCCTCTACTAATGCCAAAACTTGACCTAAGACTTTAAGCTCTACGGATTCATCGCCAAGAAAAGCCTGAGGATCCTGTTTGATTTCCTTCATGAGGTCACTAAGGCCCATATATCTATTCGAGAGGCGTTTCAGTGAACAGGAGCTTTCTTGGAAAGCCATGTAGAGTACCGAAAATCCTGATCTTGGGATTGCATCTAACATGATGGTATTCTGATGGGCAATCGAGACATGGGACAGGTACTACACACCTTCTCGACGAACCCCGTCATGAGGTATGTCTTTGTCATGGCGGAAGGGTAGAGAGTACGATGATGGATCAGTGGCGCGTGAGATGGAATCAGATCAAAACACTGGCAGGCGCGGCGGACTACGGACACGGTCACATTCTCAAAGTAAGGGTATTAAATACAGCTACAACCATCCTGCCCTGCGAAGTAATGTACGTGTGTGCATCGTATCCGGCTTTATCTCCCCATTCAATGGTGCGAAATGCTTCCTCATGCGTGAACCAATCCGGAATATTACAGGATAGAATAACCCCTCTTTCTGTATGGCAGACGACGTTTAGTATCACAGTTTATTGAGCCCTGTGTAAAGTTCATTACCTGTCGAGTCTGTCCTCGTCTGACGTTATTGCTCGACACTTTGCCAGGATACCATTTCCCTCCTTCGGTTCGTATCCACACCCCATCACCCACCTAAATAACGATCAGCATCCATCCTTCCGTGACGAGCGAATCGGATTGGCTGACTTGGAACGTGTAAAGCCATGGGTCATCAAGCTCTTCTGGACCTGTCTCCAGGGATATTTCATCTTCATCACTAGGACTCGAGTCGGAGTCGGACACTGCGAACGACTCTGGTAACTCGCTACCCCCAGGAGTCAGGTCCCTTATCGAAGTCTGAGACGGCGAGTGTGGGTGCTTCCTCGGTGAGACCAAAGCTCGAGAGTTGGCATCGACGTCATACGGATGGGATCTGATCGAACAGCTTGCTAGCTGGGCATTTGTAGTTATCGCTGACACATCGTTCAAGTTGATCCATTGCGCAGCACAGTCCATGTTCGGAATGTTGTAGGTACCGATATCAAAAGGTTATATCGAGGTCAGTGGCAAGTAGGAGAATCACAATTGATGCGGCTAGATCAGTCAGGCGACTTATATACCTAATGATGTGGTGCGGTGTGACCGGGAAGAATGGCACACAGCAACAAAGGCCCGGGCTTTTGTTCCTCGATGCTCATCAAAAAGTGCCTGATCCACGAGTTTCTTGACAAAACGCGACAATAAGGGCGAGATGGCACGTTCCGCCTCAAAGTACAGCATATGAAATCACCAGTGCCAGCATGACGTATGGGGTCAGGCTCATCCTAGCGGGCTAGGCTAACATAGTCTCACTTACAGAAATACTGGGACCCAAATACAAAGTCGAAGGGACCTGAGAGATAAAAGGCAGATACAAAGGAGACGATTTCCTCATACAGAGCATCACAAGCCTGTTGTATTGTTGAATAACCGAGGAGTCCTTTTATTTTCGTGAATAGAGGTTTCAAGTGTTCTCATTGGTCGCAAGCGGCGGCA
>Ga0209488_10000797_pt1 | contig 26792 bp, 21 predicted proteins | sample Rivendell_Oct201_8_FD_188349 | JGI IMG/M metagenome (GOLD analysis project Ga0209488, IMG submission 188349) | Vadose zone soil microbial communities from the Eel River Critical Zone Observatory, Northern California, USA -... | ecosystem: Environmental > Terrestrial > Soil > Vadose zone >...
GTACTGAACGTTGGCGGACGGAACTTTGGCGCGAATCGCTCGCAGGGGCGAGGTGGGAAACCAGACATGGTCCTGCCAATGGGTCTGGCCTTTACCGGGGGGCATGATCGCGTTGCCGCCGGGAGGATCGACTTGAGCGGAACCTCCGCCGGAGATCATTGCGATGTCGGAGTGCGCGCCGATGACGGCAATGGTGTGCAGTTTGGAAGCATCGAGCGGGAGCTGCGATTGCTCATTTCTGAGCAGCACGGTGCCCTGTTCGGCAATTTTCTGAGCGACTTCAAATCCTCCGACGACATCGACGACACCTTTTTGCGGAGGATCGTCAATCACGCCGCAGACAAACATGGAACGCAGGATGCGGCGGACGTGGTCGTCCAGTTCTGTAACTGGGACCTGGCCTGACTTCACGGCCTTCTTCATGGTGTCGCCATAGAAGATTTCCGCGGGCTCTTCGTGGTCGAGGCCAGCGGCGGATGCTTTGGCGGCGCTATGCGTGCCTCCCCAATCGGAGAGGACAAAGCCTTTGAAGTTCCATTCTTTCTTCAGGACGTCGGTGAGCAGATATTTGTTTTCGCAGGCATACTCGCCGTTCACGCGGTTATACGAGCACATGACGGCTGCGACGTTCGATTCCTCTAAGCCGATCTCGAAGGCCAGCAGGTCGCTTTCTCTCATGGAGCGCCTGTCGATGTTGACGTTGACGGCATTGCGTCCGCTCTCCTGATCGTTGAGCGCGTAGTGCTTGATGTCGCCGACGACATGCTGCGCCTGTTCGCCTTTCATTAACGAGCCGACCATGGTACCGGCCAGAACCGGGTCTTCGCCCATGTATTCGAAGGTGCGGCCGTTGCGCGGCTCGCGGGTGAGATTCACTCCTCCGCCTAACGACATGTTGTAGCCCTGGGCGCGGAGTTCGCGGGCGATCAGGGCTCCGTACTCGTAGGCGGCGTGCGGGTCCCAGCTGGCGGCGCCCGCGACGTTGGAGGGCAGAGCGGTCGAATAGCGTCCATTCTCGCCGCTGCTTCTGACGCCGTAGGCTGCATCCGAGATCTGGAGATTCGGAATACCGAGGCGTGGAACTCCGACCACGTACCCGGCGCCACCGTTGGAGTTTGCCGACAGAGGACTCATTGGGCCCAGCCCCTGCATGCCGGTGCCATGTAACAAGGAAATTTTTTCGTCGAGCGTCATTTCTTTTAGCACCATGGCGGCGCGCTGGTCGGGCGATAGTGACGTATTCATCCAGGGGCGGGAGGATGCGTTGTCCCGAGGGCCGGCGAAGGCCGCAAGGACGGCTAGGTTCAGGATTATTGTGCTTAGGATTATCGTTTTCTGGACACTGGCGCTCCGGGAGGTCGGGCGGAGAATCCCGTGACGGATTGGGGATGCCGTGGAATGCAGGGGCATTGGTTTCCTTATTAGCGAATTTACTGCTTAGACGGATCGACTGCCAAATCGTTAATGTACCAGCTTTTTTGGCCTTTCGCCTGCATGGAATGCTGACTGGAAGGACCCTTGTTCCTCGTGCAGAATTACGCTCGCTAGTTGAGATACACTGCCCTCGAATGTCTTCTCTCGGCGATCAACTCGGTTTCAGCTTTCGCCCTCCGGAACGCCGGGTGTGGACGGTGCGCGACCTGGTGGCTGCGGTGCGATCGCACATTGAACGGGAATACTCGGACGCGTGGGTGGAGGGAGAGATTTCAAATTTTCGCGCGCCGGATTCAGGGCATCTCTATTTCACGCTGAAAGATGGGAACGCGCAGATTCGGGTAGTGATGTTTCGATCATCGGCGCGGTTGCTGCGCTTTCGTCCGGCGGACGGAATGCAGATTGTAGTGCGGGGGCGAGTCACGATTTATGAGGATCGCGGGGAGCTGCAGATTTCCGCGGAGTATCTGGAGCCGAAGGGTGCGGGATCGCTGCAGGTGGCATTCGAGCAGCTCAAGGCCAAGCTGGAAGGCGAGGGGTTGTTTGCGGCGGAACGGAAGAAGTCGATCCCGTCGCTTCCTTCGCGGATTGGGGTTGTCACTTCGCCACAGGCGGCAGCTTTGCGGGACATTCTTAATATTTTGCAGCGCAGGCACCACACCGTGAACGTGATGATTTATCCGGCACAAGTGCAGGGGGAAGCTGCGGCTGCGGAAGTTGCGGCGGGTGTGCGCTATTTCAATAAGCAGGTCAGTGTGGACGTAATTATTGTGGCGCGCGGAGGAGGGTCGGCTGAGGATCTGGCTGCGTTCAACGACGAAGGGCTGGCGCGCGTGGTAGCGGCGTCGGAGATTCCGGTGATTTCGGCGATTGGGCACGAGACGGACTTCACGATTCTGGATTTCGTGGCGGACTTGCGGGCACCGACGCCATCGGCAGCGGCGGAGTTAGTGATCCGATCGCGACAGGAGGTGGAAGAGCACTCCAACACGCTGCACGAGCGGCTGGCGCGGGCCATGCACTACCGCCTGTTGATGGGCAGGCAGGCGCTCATGGAACTGGCACAGCACGGAGCGTTTGGACGGATGATGGACTTGATCCGCCAGCGGCAGCAGAAGCTGGATGACTTGACTTACCGGCTGGAGCGGGCGGAGCGGCAGCAGTTGGAAAGGATGATGCGACGATGGGAGATAGTTTCGTCGGCCGTGCGGCACTACGATTTGCGGCTGGTGCTTTCTGGAATCAGAAAGGAGCTGGACGCCGGGACCTCTGCACTGGCGGCGGCGATGCGCAACCTACTTCTGCAGAAGAAGGTGCGAATTGAGCGCATGGAGATGGCGCTGGGAACTCTTTCCCCGGTAGCGATTCTCGAGCGCGGATATGCGCTGGTATTCGATGCTTCGGGGAATTTGCTGAAGGATGCGAGAGGCATTGAGATCGGTCAGGAGATCTCGGCACGGCTGACGCGGGGAGAAATTCAAGCGACTGTGACCAGGAAGCGGGTATCAAAGTAGTGAAAGAGATCGCTTATACAGGCTGCATTACAATGAGCATTTCAGGCCAGTCGGAGTTTACGTGCGGGAAGGAGATTTGGTGACGCAGTTTCCCCTGTCATGGTCGGAAGTGTCGGTGGCGCTCGACATTCTGCTGGTCGCGATCCTCATTTACCAGGTGCTGGTAATGATTCGGGGGACTCGGGCTGCTCCCATGCTGGGCGGGCTGGCTGCGATTGCAGTGATCTTCTACCTGGCCCGGATCGGAAAGCTCACGACACTCAATTGGATGGTCACGCGGCTGGTTCCGTACGTGGTGTTTGCGCTGATCGTAGTTTTTCAATCGGAAATCCGTCACGTGCTGGCCGACCTGGGGCGGCGGTTGAGCTTCCTGCGCGGATCGAGCGCGGAGGGAGATTCCTACGATGACATCGTTCTGGCGGCGAATCTTTTTTCGCAACATCAGACCGGCGCGTTGATCGTGATCGAGCGGGAAATTGGGCTGCGCACGCACGTGGAGAGTGGAGTGCCCCTGGACGCGCGGCTTTCCTACGATCTGCTGGCCACCATTTTTCGGCCGAGCGCGCCGCTGCATGATGGCGCCGTGATTGTGCAGAAAGACCGTATCTCCGCGGCCGCTTGCTTTCTGCCGCTCTCGATGAATCCGATGCTCTCGACGCAATTGGGAACTCGTCACCGCGCGGGCATCGGGATTACGGAGGAGACGGACGCGATTGCCGTGATTGTTTCCGAAGAAACGGGCGCGATCAGCCTGGCGTTGGGCGGCAAGATCGAGCGCGATCTTACGGTCGAGCAGTTGCGCGCACGTTTGAGCAGCGAGTTGCGGCGGTACATGTCTCCGGTAACGTTGCCGACGGCGATCACACCGGACGATGAGTCCAGCGCGGCGATTGACTCGCCTGTGCGGGCGGTGGCGCAGCGGAGTCCTGAGAGCAGTTCGACGCCGGGATCGGAGCGCCAGTCATGATCGACTTCTTGCAGCGCCACGTGCTGCATAACTTCGGGTTGAAGGTGTTGTCGCTGGTTTTGGCGACAGGGCTGTGGTTTGCGATAGAGCCCGACGAACGGCCGGCGGAAGTTGCGGTGCGAGCTCCGATCGTATTTGAGCGGCTCCCTTCTGATGTTGAAATAAGTTCAGAGACGATTCCCGAGGCGCAAATCCGAGTGCGCGGTCCGGAGCGTGTGATCCGTCAACTGCGATCCAATGATGTGCACGCGGAACTTGAGCTTGCCGATGCGAGGCCGGGAGAGCGTACTTTTGATTTAACTTCGCAGCAGATTAGCCATCCGCGCGATCTGACCGTGGTGCAGGTGGTGCCGAGCCAGGTGCATATTGCGTTTGATACGCGGCTGACGCGCGAGGTGGAGATTCATCCGCGCGTGACGGGTAACTTCCTGACCGGAGAGCAAATTACCAAGGTCGACGTGGACCCGCCGCGGATCACTATCACGGGGCCACGACATCATGTGGAGAAAGTGGATTCGGCGACGACGGATCCGGTGGACGCAACGGGCACGACCAGCCGGGCGACGTTTACGACCAATGTTTACGTTGCGGACCCACTGGTGCAGGTGGTGCAACCGACTTCGATTCATGTGACCGTGTTCGTGGAGAAGACTGGGGCGGAACGCTAGGTCAGGTCGCACGTGTTGTGAAAGCAAAGCTTAATGTCATTCCGAGCGGAGCGAGGAACCTGGGTTTCCGCCTGCGCTAAAGACCGTGCCGACGCAAGCGAAAACCCAGGTCCCTCGCTCCGCTCGGGATGACACGCTTATTAAAATCGTCTTCAATCGGCTTCAATTCTCTTGCCGATCTCTTGCTGAGACAATGCGGCGGCGCCAGCAATTCTCGTTTATCATCCTCTGTCGATCTGAATTACTGTTCGAATCTGATTTCTAATTTATGACGCAGCAGACGCGGCAATTATTTGGGACGGATGGCATTCGTGGGGTGGCGGGGGAATTTCCGCTGACACCGGAAAGCACATATTTGATCGGGCGCGCGCTGGGGCATGATCTGGTCCGCACGACACAAACGGCACAGGCCGTGATTGGGCAAGACACGCGGGAATCGAGCCGGTGGATCGCGGATCGGGTGGCGGCGGGACTGGCGGCCGTGGGAGTCGACGTACACAGTGCCGGCGTAATCACGACGCCGGGAATTGCTTATCTGGCGCGCTCGCGGGGATTTGCGGCAGGCGTCGTGATCTCGGCGTCGCACAATCCGTGGACGGACAACGGCATCAAGGTTTTTTCCGCCGACGGGTTCAAGCTGACGGACCAGCGGGAACTGGCGATTGAAAAAGAAATTTTTGGGCTGATGCAAAATCCGGGAGCGGCGGATGAAACGGCTTTGAAGATTGCGGCGCCGTGCCTGCCCGGGGAGGCAGCGCTGCGCCAGGCTTACATCGAGTCATTGGCGAGCAGCGTGCCGGCGGACTTGAGCCAACTGCGCGTGCTGGTGGATTGCGCGAACGGCGCGGCCGCGGCGGAGGCTCCGGAATTGTTTCGCCGCGTTGGCATCCAGCCTACGTTCATGCACGTGACGCCGGATGGGAAGAATATTAACGAAGGTTGCGGGGCGCTTCATCCGGACACCTTGGGCAAGACTGTGGCAGACTCAGGCGGGAACTTTGATTTAGGTGTCACCTTTGACGGGGATGCCGACCGGGCTTTGTTTTGCGATTCCAGCGGTCGCATCGTGAACGGGGATGGAGTGCTGCTGGCGGCGGCGCGCGATCTGCACGCGCGCGGGAAGTTGTCGGGCGAGACGGTGGTTGCGACCACGATGTCGAACATGGGGCTGGAGATTGCTTTGAAGAGCTCAGGGATTCGAATGCTGCGGGCGAATGTGGGCGACAAATATGTTTTGGAAGAGATGTTGAAGACCGGGGCAACACTGGGTGGAGAGCAGTCCGGACACATTATTTTTCGCGATGGCGATGCGACTACCGGCGACGGATTGCTGACGGCGCTGCGGTTGATGGACATCATGGTGCGAAGTGGAAAGTCGTTGACGGAGCTTGTCGGCGATTTGAAAGTGTTTCCGCAGAAGATTCAGAATGTGCGGGTGCGGGAGAAGGTTCCATTTGCGCAGGTGCCGGAGGTGAAGGCTGCGATTGATGCGGCTGAGCGCGAGTTGGACGGGAATGGGCGCGTCGTGGTGCGGTATTCGGGGACCGAGGCGCTGGCGCGGGTGATGGTGGAGGCGGAGTCGGAAGAGAGGATGCAGGCGCTGACGGCGGGGATTGCGGGGGCGATTCAGAAGGCGCTGGGGGTATGAGCATATCTCGAGCTTCGCTCGGTTGGACAGCCGAGGCGACTGTCCCCACATGGGCACTGGTGGTTGACTCGCATCACGAGGCGAGCGTAGGCTCTGGCGAGTCTTGACGGGCATCTCCGGGCCCCATCTGTTTCACAACAAACTCCGTTTCTGAGGAGGGACGATGGTTCCTATCACCGCGTTGTGGCTTCCCATTTTGCTTTCGGCTGTGATCGTGTTTGTCGCCAGCTCGATCCTGCACATGGTGATCCCCTACCACAAAAGCGATTACCGCAAGCTGACCGAGGAAGGCAAAGTGATGGACACTTTGCGGGCAGCGGGCGTGACTCCGGGGCGGACGTATCATTTCCCCTACACCACTCACAAAGAGATGAAATCGCCGGAGGCGGTCGAGAAGTTCAAGCGTGGACCGATTGGGCTGCTCACTGTCATCCCCAGCGGGGCGCCGGCGATGGGGAAATATCTGGGGCAGTGGTTCGTTTACTGCGTGGTGGTCGGCATTTTTGTGGCTTGCCTCGCCGGGCGCATGCTTGCCCCCGGAACTCGGTACCCGACAGTGTTCCACGTGGCCGGCATTGCCGCCTTCCTGGCATACGGATTCGCGCAGGTTCAAGACTCGATCTGGAAGGGGCAGACTTGGGGCGTGACGGCGAAACATGTTTTCGACGGGCTGATTTATGCGCTGCTGACTGCTGGGACGTTCGGGTGGTTGTGGCCGAAGTAGAGGGACCCGCGCCTCTCTGCGCTCGGTTGGACAGCCGAGGCGGCTGTCCCTACGTGTTCTCAAATGCCGCCGGCAGTCACGGGCAGAGCCTGCCCTGAGCTTGTCGAAGGGAGCGCCCGCGCCACACGAACTTACTCTAAGTCTCGCCAGTTGGGGCCTACACACATTTCTACTAGCAGGGGGACCGTCAGGGCATGGACTTTTTCCATTTGTTCGCGGACCAGGGATTGCATGGTGTCCACTTCTTTTTCGGGGACTTCGAAGACTAGTTCGTCGTGGACTTGCAGGGTCATTCTTGATTTCAAATTGCGTTCGCGCACAGTGGCGTCGATGCGGATCATGGCTATCTTGATCAGATCGGCGGCGGTGCCTTGCAGAGGGGTGTTGACGGCGGTGCGTTCGGCGAAGCCGCGCTGGTTGGCGTTTTTGCTGTTGATGTCGGGGATGGGGCGGACGCGGCCGTGGAGAGTTTTTACTTTCAAGTCACGGCGGGTTTCTTCGAGCGTTCTGTCGATGAAGGTGCGGACGCCTTTGTATTTCTCGAAGTAGTTGGCGATGAACTGCCTGGCTTCTCCGGGTTCGATGCCGAGGTTTTGCGACAGGCCGAAGGGCGAGAGTCCGTAGACGATGCCGAAGTTCACGACCTTGGCCTGGCGGCGGTGGTCGGCGGTGACCATGAGCGGCGGGACGCCGAATACTTGCGATGCGGTGAGGGTGTGGATGTCGTCGCCGCGCCGGTAGGCTTCGACCAGGAGCGGGTCGTGCGAGAAGTGAGCCAGCAGGCGGAGTTCGATCTGCGAATAGTCGGCGGTGAGCAGGACATGACCGGGCTCGGCGATGAAGGCGGCGCGAATGCCGCGTCCGAGTTCGGTGCGGATGGGAATATTCTGCAGGTTGGGATTCGCGGAGGAGAGACGGCCCGTCGCGGTGCCGGTCTGGCCGAAAGTTGTGTGCAGGCGTCCCGTGGTTGGATTGATGAGCACGGGCAGGGCGTCTACATAGGTGGACTTGAGCTTGGTCAGCTGGCGGTAGTCGAGCACCATGCGCGCGATGGGATGATCCTCAGCCAGGGTTTCGAGAACATCCACGGCGGTTGAAATGGTGCGTCCCTTGCCGTATTTCACCGGCTTGGGAAGATTCATTCGGTTGAAGAGGACGTCGCCGAGTTGCCGGGGAGAGCCAACATTGAATTCTGTGCCGGCGATCTGGTGAATCTCTTTTTCTTTGACCGCGATCTCGCGCTCCAGTTCGGTCGACATCTTGGCGAGCGCGGTGGTGTCGATTTTTACTCCAGCCTGCTCCATGCGCGTGAGCACCGGCACCAGGGGCAGATCGATTTCCTCGTAGAGCTTCGACAAATTCTCTCGCTCGACATCGGCACGGAGCGTGAGAGCGAGCCTGCCTGCGATGTCGGCTGCTTCGGCCAGATCGCCGCTGAGTTTCAGGTTGAAGCGGCGAAGGGCGACGTCCGGCAGACGATGAGAAGAGTACGAGGGATCGAGAAGATAGGAATAAAGCATCGAGTCATCGCGCACGCCTGCGAGCGGGACGCCGAGAGTGTCGAATGCATGCAGCGCCGATTTGTAATCGTGAACTGACTTCTGAATGGCCGGATCGGCTAGCGCTGCGCGTAATCTATCTGCAATGCCGGTCGAATTCATGCGGACGACGGTGGCCGTACCTGACGCGGCCGAGATGGCAACTCGCTGAGCAACGACAGGTTCGGGCACGGCGGCTGATCCGGCCGTTAGAGGCAGAAGCATCGACTGCGGTTCTTCGCTTGCATCAGTGCCCGCGTCCACGTCGGAATCGTCCTCAAGCGATGGCGTGGAAGAGTCTGCCTCTTCGATGGCTACGGCCAGTGGCTTCCCCTCTGCGACAGAGTTGAGGACGCTCTCCACATCCGAAGGGGACTTGGCTTCGGTGTAGTGCGAGTCCGTCACCTCGACTACAGGCAATAATTCTTTCAGCAGAGAAGTAAATTCGAGTTCGGTAAAGAGCTCGCGCAGAGCGTCAGTGGCAGGCTCACCGGCGCGCATGGCCTCCACATTGAGCTCGACCGGCACGTTGGTGTCGATGGTCGCCATGCTTTTGCTGAACAGGATGACGTCGCGATTGTGCAGCAGCGATTCGCGGTAAGTCTTTTTCTCGACTTCGGCGGCCCGATCGAGCGCTTGTTCGACGGTGCCGAAACGCTTGATGATTTCGACCGAACCCTTCTCGCCGATACCGGGAGCTCCGGGAATGTTGTCGATGCTGTCGCCACGAAGGGCCATGATGTCGACGACGCGCTCAGGAGGTACACCGAGGATTTCTTCCACCTTGGCGGCGTCGCAGATCAGATTATCTTTGGGCGGATTCAGGACGCAGACGCTGTCGTTGACCAGTTGCATCATGTCTTTGTCGCTGGAGACGACGTAGACGGTGTACGATGCGGCTGCGGCCTTGCGGGCGAGAGTGCCGATAACGTCATCGGCTTCGAAACCGGCTAGTTCGAGAATCGGGATGCGATAGGCCTCAAGCGCGCGGCGAATGTAGGGGACTTGCTGGGCAAGATCCTCGGGCATGGCGGCGCGGTTGGCTTTGTAGCCTTTGTATTCGATTTCAGTAAAAGTTTGCGTTTTGATATCGAACTTGCGGACTTTGGTGATGGCCTCAGCCTGCTGATCGCGAAAGGTGGGCGCGGCGACGTCGAATACAGCAGCCAGATATTCGGGGGAAAAGTCGTCCCGCAGTTTGCGCAGCATGTTGACGAACACCAGGATCGCAGCCGTGGGCAGGCCGGCCTTGGTCGACATGGGGCGCTGGCGTGCCATGGCGTGATAGGCGCGGAAGATGAACGACATGGTGTCGATGAGGAAGATGCGGCCCGTGCTGGACGCAGAGGACTTGCCGTTTTTGCGGACCAAAGATGGCGCCGACGCAGAGGACGCCGTGCCGGCTTCAGGCTCCGAAATTTTTTTTCGCGGGGGCAATCAACTTAGTTTACCAGCAGAAACAGGGGCTAGAAGTCGACTGTGAAGTTTGCTTCCACGAGCTTCCTGCCCTCTTCTCGGGAGGAGTTGCGGAAGATCAGGTAATACTTTTGCGGCTGGTCCTGCGAGACCGGGAGGCCAAGGTTCACTTCCTGATCGTGCGTGGATTCTGCCGAGAAGAGCGCTTCGCTCTGGCGTCCGGTGGCAAGGTCAGCATACTGCTGCTGGTTCAGCACAAGAAAGTCCACGTTGCCACCGTCGTCGCTGGACTGGGCTGCCTGCTGCTGCGCAAAAGATCGGAAAGCACCATGCAAGTGCGGAGTGGCGGCGTGCGATGGAATTTCAAAAGAAAACTTCGTGAGTGTCCCCACGCTGAAGGTCTTGTGCAGGATGACGTTCTTGCTGCCAACCGGAGAGGCGGCTATGCGGTCCAAGGGATGGGGCTTTCCGGGCGAACGTTCGTGCTCAGGTTGGTCTCCTTTGTGCATCAACGCGATCAGGGGAGCGACAACCGTTCCGTTTGATCCAGACTCGGACACTGCTTGGCCTTCGGATTGTGGGGCTTCCGGCTTAGTCGGATCGGATTGCGGCAAATGCTTGAGGAGAATAAGCAATTTTTGTTTCGGATTTTCGCGGACATAACCGTAGCCAAATACCAACAAGCCACCGAGCAGGAGCCATCCTAATTTTTTCGTCATTGGCGTGGTCCTTGGAGAGATGCCCCTAAAAGGCGCGAAGCCCGTGCCGTCCCTGCGGGACTCGCTTCCTTTACGGTATCTACCCCGGACTTACGTCCGGGGCTAATGAATGCGTCGCTTTGCGACTGGGATTTGCTGGATTACACTTCACCACTTCGACCCAGTTCTCAGGCACACACTAGAACCTCATTGAAATCGATCCTTATCGCAGCGCTGAAAACGCTGCGCCACCCAAAACCGGAGTTTTTCTGGAGCCTGTTAAGGTCTTAAGCAAGAATTGTTGCCTAAGGGTGCTGGTTCGCCAAGGTTCCGGAAGTCACTTGCAAGGCTTGCCGTAAGTGGTGTTGTAGTGCAGCTGGATTTCTCCGCAGGTACCCTGCTCGGCGGAGTAGACCACGCAGGTATCGAAGGGGCGCGAATACACGTGCAGGCTGACGGCACGCTGGTTGAATTCGCGGGGATTCAGTACCCGGTGCACAGGCTCTTGCGGATCGACGGCGCAGGGCTGAGAAACATTCATCTCGACGACATCGGCCGGTTCCAGTTTGCAGCGGCCGGCGCTGATGTCCTGTTGTACGACCCGAAAATTCTCTACTTGCAGGCGGCCGATGGGCACCGCCATCCAGCAGTTCTGGTCGCGGTGATTGTGCACGGAACTGGCTTGCCCGACCTCCCAGCAGATGGCCAGCAATTCGTAGAGCGGAGTCTTATCGATCAGATTGCGTGTGTAGTGCTGGCGATCCCAGGTGAGGTAGGAAGCGAGCGACTCCGGGCTTACAGGAGTGTCCTGCAGGTAGCGGCGAATCTGCTCGGTCTGATCAAAAGCTGATTGGGGAAACGTGCGGAGTTGAGCGACGAAATCTTGGATTGGAAACTGCTTTACTGCGGTGGCCATGGGGTGCTCCGGGAAAAGTATAACGCAGGGAAACCTTAACCACAGGGAGCACAGAGGAACACAGGGTAGTTCGAGGAACGTCATTCCAGGAACATGCAGTCTCCGTAGGAGTAGAAACGGTAGCGTGCTTTGACGGCATGGTCGTAGGCGCGCAGGACATTTTCTTTGCCGCCGAAGGCGCTGACTAGCATGAGGAGCGTCGACTGGGGTAGATGGAAGTTTGTGAGCACGGCGTTCACTATCTGGAAGGTGTAACCGGGATAAATAAAAATGTTGGCCTCGCTGGATCCCGCTACCACGCGCCCTGCGTCGGTGGTGGCGGCATATTCCAGGGTTCTGACCGTCGTGGTACCAATGGCGATTACGCGGCGGTGAGCGTCCAAGGCTCGGTTGATTTGGGCAGCTGCATGGGCAGAGATGGAGTACGGCTCGGAATGCAATTTGTGTTCTTCGACACGCTCTGTTCGTACCGGCTGAAAGGTTCCCAGGCCCACATGCAGCGTGATCTCGGCGGTATCGATGCCGCGTTGCCTGAGGCGGGAAAGAATTTCGGGGGTGAAATGGAGGCCGGCCGTGGGAGCCGCTACGGAACCGCGCTCTTGCGCGTAGACCGTCTGATAGCGTTCGCGGTCGCTTTCGCCGTCAAGAGTAGCATCGGCCCGGGAAATGTAGGGTGGAAGGGGAACGTGTCCGATCTGCTCGATGGTCGCGAAGAAATCTGTGACTGGCAGGAAGCGGATTCGTCGTTCCCCAAAGGTGGCGCGTCCGATTACCTCGGCCCGGAACTCGTCATGTTCTCCGAAGAAAAGTTGCTCGCCGACCGCGATCTTGCGGCCCGGTCGCACCAGACATTCCCACTCGTTCGGATCTTCTGAGAGTTGCCGAGTCAACAAAACTTCGATCCGGCCCTGAAGAAACTCCCGAGCTGCCGGATTGCGCGGGGCGACGGGATGCGATTTAAGGCCCGCCCGGCGTCCGTATAGTCGTGCGGGGAACACACGAGTGTTGTTGAATACGACGAGATCGTCGGGGCGTAGGAGTTCTGGGAAGTCGCGGAACTGGCGGTCGTGGCAGCGTCCCGTGGAGCGCTCGATATGAAGCAATCGCGAGGCCGCCCGGTCCGCTAACGGTTCCTGGGCGATGAGTTCCTCGGGAAGAGAGTAGTGGAAGTCGGAGACCAGCACGCACTTCGATTATAGGATTGTGACTTGGAATGTGCCTGAGGTGGAATCCGGCGAAAGTTTTAGCGAATTTTTTTGCGAACCGGATTGTTTCGGCGCCAGCGTGCTGGTAGTATGCGGGTGCCGTAGTTGCGGACCGCTTTGCGCCACTCCCCCGAAGGTATTCATGTCCATTGAACGGAAGCATAGGGAAGAAATTGTCCGCTACGGACGCATGCTCCACCAGCGTGGATTCGTCGCGGCCATGGACGGGAACCTTTCGGTTCGGCTGAGCGACAAGCGGATTCTGGTAACGCCGACCTGCGTGAGCAAAGGCGCCATGCGCCCTGCGGATATGGTCATTGTCGACATGCAGGGAAAGCGGGTCGCGGGACGCCGAAATGTGACCAGCGAAATCGGGATGCACCTGCTGATCTACAGGATGCGGCCCGATGTGCGGGCCATTGTGCATGCTCATCCGCCTACGGCTACTGGTTTTGCCGCCGCCGGAATGCCGTTGACTGAACCCCTGGTGTGCGAGGTCGTAATCGGCCTGGGATGCATTCCGCTGGCGCGCTACGGCACTCCGGGGACTTCGGAGCTGGCCAAGACGTTGGAGCCATTCGTTCCCCAGTACGACGCCATCCTGATGTCGAACCATGGCGTGGTTGCTTACGCGGAAACGCTGGAACATGCTTATATGAAGATGGAAACCGTGGAACACTTCGCCCAGATCGCACTGGTCACACACCTGCTTGGAAGGCAGCAGCCGCTGCAGCAAGGGGAGGTTGAGAAGCTGCTGCTGGCCCGCGCGAAATATTTTGGGGCGAAGATCGCGTCGTCGATGCCGCTGCCTAGGATGGGGTCACCGGAGAAGGCTAGCTAGGAGCCGGGGCCCAAGAGTTCCCTCGCTGCGCTTCGGTGGACAGCCGAGAGCCTGCCCTGAGCGCCAGTCGAGGGGCGGCCGTCCCTACGTGATTTGTTTTCGCCCGTCTGATTATTCCCCTCCGATTCTGAAGCGCAATCCTGCGCGAAAGTTCACGGGCAGGGCGGGGTAGCCGACTACTTCGTTGTACTTCTTGTCCAGCGCGTTCTCGATATTTACGTACGCCGTGACCCTGGGATGGAGGGCATACCATCCGCCGACATCCACTCGGGTGTAGCCTGCCGCATGATCCATCGGGTTGGGTAGGACGAAGAAATCGGAATCAGGCCTGCGTCCGACGAAGCTGCCGCCTAAGTTCGCCGCCCAACGGCTGCCCAGGTATGAGAGCAATGCGCTTCCCGAATGCTTGGGACGGCGGAGCAAGGGATTTCCGGGCTGGTGCTGCGCGTCGAAGGCAAAGGGCTGCTCGAGGATCTGAGTGGACGCGTAGTTGTAGGCAGCGTCGAGCGACAGGCGCGGGAGCGGGCGGCCGTGGAATTCCAGCTCTGCTCCGTGCGCGAAAGACTTGTTGATGTTCTCGTATTCGCCCGTGAAGTTGATAAAAGCGAAGTCAATCTGGTGGCGAAACAGGTTGTTGAAATAGAGGGCAGAGAAGAAATACTTTCCCGAGAGGAATGACTGCTCTATCCCAGCTTCGAAGGCGCGGTTTTCTTCGGCCTTCAAGTGAGGATTGGGAACGATTCCGGGGCCGCTGGCGAATGCCTCTTCAAAGCGGGCTTCTTTAATGCCGGTGGCGTAGGAAAAACGCAGCCGGCTCCCGGAAAAGAATTGGCCGCCGCGCATTGCCAAATAACTGAGCGCCACTCGGGGCACGAACTTGTTGCCGAAGGTTTCGTTATGCACGAAGCGGCCTCCAGCTACCACCGACAGTCGGCTGAGTTGCAGCACCTGCTGAGCGTAGACTGCGTGATTTCGCCGCAGCCCGTGAGTAACGGGGGGAGAAGTCGGATCGCCCACGAAGGCGGTCTCGTCTTCAAACTCATAGCCCATGGTGGTGTGGGCCCAGCTGCGCTCGGAATAGTCCGCCTGATAGTCGAGTCCGGCGCGGTTGAAGTGGTCGACTGCGTGGAAGGGGCAATCGAGGAAGACAAAGTTCGTGAAGTCGCAGCCGCGATCGGAAATTGTATCTTCGTTCAACCTTTTATGGTTGTATTCGAAGGCGACCAGGCGGTGCTGCCAGGCCGATGGACCACTGAGAGTTAATTCGGCGCTACTTAAAAGATCGTTGGTGCGCGCCTGCTGATCTACGTCGGGAGGAAGCAGCGGCTGGTTGTTGAAATTCCATTCGCCTTGCACGCCGGTGTGGCTGTTGGCATGGCGCGCCCGCACTCGAAGCAGTGCGCTGGGGCTGAGCTGCAGCCCTACGTTGGCTCCCAGCTGCGAGTTGGAATAGTCATCGTTCGGGCCCTTGCCAGCGCTGTTGAATTGATCGCCGAAAAGGTTGAAGTCCCCACGACCGCGCGCGCCAGAGATGCTCGCAAAGCCGTGGCCGGTATTGAAGTTTCCGCCATCGGCTCCCAAGCGTAATTCGGGAGTTCGGGTGTTGCCGGTCGTGCTGAAGGTCTGGACGACGCTGGTCATGGCGTCGGAACCGTAGAGCGTGCTCTGAGCGCCGCGAGCGAATTCTATCCGTGAGGCCTCGGTCAGGCGGACAGGGCCGAAGTCCATGGTGCCGCCGGAGTCATTCACTGGCACGCTGTCGATCAGAACCTTGTTGTAGCGGGAATCGCCGCCGCGCACGAACAATGAGGCTAGGCCACCGCGCTGGCCGGAGGTGTCAACGACCGCTCCGGGCAAGAAACGGAGCGCATCGGAGGCGTCAAGCGGTTGCATGACCTGGAGCTGGGCGGCTTCCAACAGCCCGACGCAGGCACCTGATTCAGCTGCTGGCACCGGGGTTCGCGTGGCCGTCACGACGACGACTTCAGTGGCCGGGGCCAGTTGTAGTTGGGCAGTAATCGAGTCTGCGCGGGGAGTGGTCACGCTGATGGTGAGGCGGGCGAAGCCGGGGGCAAGGACCTGCACCTGATAGTCGCCGGCGGGCAGATTCTCAAACGAGACAGTGCCATCTCCGGTAGAGGTGGCAGTGCGCAGGGCCGCTCCGTTGGTCCTGATCAACAACACTTGGGCGCCGGGTACAGCGGCGGATTGCGGGTCGACCACTTTGACTTTGAGTTCGGCAGCCGAAGCGGCGGCCACCAGGGCAAATATGAAAAATACGACGCGAAGTATACGCATACCATCCTCCTTTACACGCGAAAGGGGTTAAGGTAGACGGTCTGCGCCGGTCTCCTGACTCGCGAGTAAGGATGCGATGAGCATCCGGCTTACGCAATCGGCCTTCCCAGGCTTTCCCCTGGTGACCGGCTGCAATTTCCTCGCTTACAGTTGCGCGGCAGCGCGGGAATTTCACCCGCTTCCCTGTCTTTCGCCGAGCGGCAAAAGACGCGCATTCCGAAGGATATTTGAAAGAGCGGAAAAGATCGTTTGAGGAATGTAACGGGGGCGTGGTGTAGAAGTCAAATTTGAGTGGGGACTAAAATCATCAACCACGAAGGTGCACGAAGATTTTAATTCCCTGGTTCGTTGGAACGCTGATCAAATCGTGCCGCGGGCGACAAGTGCCGAGCTTGCTCGGCCGGACAGCCGGAGCCTGCCCTGAGCTTGCCGAAGGGGCGGCTGTCCCTACGTGGGCATCGTGCTTACGGGTGGCGTTGGTAGTAGGGGAATTGTGGGGTGCCGACTTTTTGTACGTTGGCATCGGCGAACTCTTGCACGCGGTCCAGGGCGGACTGCAGCTCAGACTGGTAGCGCTCGACATCTTCGTCGGTGGCGTCGGGGGGGACGTGGATCATCTTGCCGATCCGCATCAGGACTCGCGAGAACGGCATCGGGATCATGAGGCGGTCCCAGGTTTTGAGAACCAACGCTTTGTCGACTGCCATGTGAAACATGGCTAGAGGCACACCGGAAGAGCGTGCCAGGGCCACAGGGCCTGGCTTCACCTTGTAGCGTGGTCCTCGCGGTCCGTCGAGAGTAAAGGCCACGGTCCAGCCATCGTCGAGTGCGCGGCGCAATCCGAGCAGCGCGCGGACGGCGTTCCTGCTGCTCGATCCTTTAACCGGAACGAAACCGAATTTGCGGATGATGCGGCCCATGTATTCGCCGTCGTAGCTGTTGCTGCTCATCACACGCATGCCGAGATTGCGGCAAAAATAAGTCGAGGGGATAATGCAGGCGTGCCACAGCGAGGCGATCAGCGGGCGTTGTTCTACAGTTCCCGGCGCGCCTTCTTCGCATGAGACGCTGAAGCGCAGCGTAGGACCGATGAGGCGGATCACCCAGTATCCGGCCCAGATGATCATGCTCAAGACGATTCTCTGGCGCAGGGTAAAGCGGCGAGGGCTGTTGGTTTCTGCTGCGGGGGATCTGGTGCTGACTTGAGGCACGAAGGCTATTGTAAATGGGGGCAATTAGAGCGGGTGGCAAAGTTGGAGTACGTGATTGGGATGCAGCGTGGATAAGAAATTCGACCCTCAGTGGCTAAAAGCCGCTATCTTTTTTGCGGCCCTTACGGCGCGGCTGGAAGCCGCTCCCTTTCAAAGCAAAATCAAGGCTGGAGACACGTGCGGCACGACTGAAGTCGTGCCCTGATACGAATCAAAGACCGCGGCCTCGAGGGCTAACGCCCCTTCTTAACCGAGCTATCATCGAACCGCTGAGAGCGTTGCGTTACCCAAAATCGAGACGCTATGACTCTTAACTTTCCAGGTAGGAGTCGATCCACTCTTTGACTCTTTGACGGCGGTCGTCGGTGGCGTCGAAACGGACTCCGAAGGACTTTGGTTTCTGCCAGGTGATTACGCCGCGCACCCAGACGCGGGGCAACGTCAATAGCGAAAAAGAAACCTCGACGTTGGTGCCGCTGGTTATATCTTCGGCGCTCTTGAGAGACATTCCACCGGAACTCATCTCCAGGCTTGTGGTGTTGAAGCGACGTTTATCAGCACTGACAACCGAGACTTCGGTCATCAAGGGAACGCGCACGTAGCGGCGGAATTCGTGCAGCACCAGCATGTGCGTGGCACGCACCAGTTTCAGCGCCGCAGGACGCTCCAGCGGGGAGTGAAACATGGCGTTAATGCCATATTTGGAATAGCGCATTGCCTCCTGGGCGTTGCCTCCCAAGCCGTAGAGTACGCAACGGCTGTTGGAGGGTGAGGTACGCGCCGCCTCCATCACGGTTTCCGCGCCGTTGCCCAGGTTCAGCACGCAGGCCTCAAATTTTTCCTTGCGCATCCTCTCAGCGGCGTTGGCGGACATCACCACCGTTTCAATGCCGAACTGACGAAAACATTCCGCCAGCAAGGTACGGGCGGAATCTTTCAGATCTACGAAGGCGGCGCGAGCGGCCACCTTCCTGATGGGAGAGACAGAGGGCAGAATAGGAGCGAAGGCTTTTTCCATGGGCAGAATAGGTCTTACCGTGAAACCCTATTCTGGCTTGGGCGACGGCCGTTTTAAAGACACAAAGGACTAAGGCACGAAGTACCAAAGTGCCATTACTCCAGATGCCCCGGCGAGGGATCTCCTGAGAATTTCGTAACTTACATTTAACTTGCAGGCTCTGGCCGGGTACAAAAACGGCAGCGAAATCAACTTGAATGGGATCGAACAGGGAGAGTTATTCCTCCCAGCGCCGAAATAGCAGGGCGCCGTTGGTGCCCCCGAAGCCGAATGAATTCGACATGGCGTATTCGAGAGCGTCAGCCTTGCGGGATTGGTTGGGAACAAAATCCATCCCATCCGTGTCCGGATCCTGGTTCTCCAGATTGGCCGTGGGCGGGAGGATTTGATTGCGCAGCGCGAGGACCGTGATGCCCGCTTCCAATCCGCCAGCTCCACCGAGCAGATGTCCGGTCATCGATTTGGTGGAACTAACGGCGAGCTTGTGCTGTCCGAAGAAGTTGCGGATGGCATGAGCCTCGAGCGAGTCGCCGATAGGAGTCGAGGTGCCGTGGGCGTTTACGTAGCCGATCTGTTCCGGAGTGATGCCGGCATCGCGCACCGCATTGCGCATCACGCGGAAGCCCCCTTCGTGTTCGGGCGCGGGCTGAGTCATGTGGTACGCGTCGCCGCTCATACCGTATCCGGCAATCTCGGCGAGGATCGGAGCGCCACGCTTGCGGGCATACTCGAGTTCCTCAAGAATCAGAATGCCCGCGCCTTCACCGATGACAAAGCCGTCGCGATCTTTGTCCCAGGGGCGGCTGGCTCGCTCGGGCTCGTCATTGCGCGTGGAGAGCGCGCGCATGGCGGCAAATCCGCCGACCCCCATGGGAGTGATGGCGGCCTCGGAGCCGCCGGCGATCATCACGTCGGCATCATTGTGCTGGATGATGCGAAAAGAATCACCGATGGAATGAGCGCTGGTGGTGCAGGCGGTGGCGGTAGCTTCATTCGGTCCGCGGGCGCCAAATCGCATGGAGACGTGGCCGGCGGCGAGGTTGATGATGGCGGCGGGAATAAAAAACGGAGAGATCTTGCGGGGCCCGCCTTCCATGAGCGCTGCGTGCTCCCGCTCGATGATGTCGAAGCCGCCGATGCCGGACCCGATGTGCACGCCGACGCGCTCACTGTTCTCGGGCGTGACTTTCAGTTCCGACATTTTCATCGCTTCCTCCGCGGCGGCGAGGGCCAGGTGGATGAAGCGACCCATTTTTTTAACCTCTTTTTTTTCGATGAAGTTCAGCGGGTCGAAGTTCTTGACCTCGGCGGCGATCTGGCAGGCAAATTTGCTGGCGTCAAAGCTGCCGATGCGGGCTATCCCGCTCTTGCCCGCCAGCAGGGCTTTCCACACCTCATCGGTGGTATTGCCCACGCCGCAGATCAAACCGAGGCCGGTAACGACGACCCTGCGTCCCAAAGTTACTTCCCGCCTTTCGAATGCTTGGAGATGTAATCGACGGCGTCCTGAACGGTGCGGATCTTTTCCGCGTCCTCGTCGGGAATCTCGATGTCGAAAGCCTCTTCAAAAGCCATGACGAGTTCGACCGTGTCCAGCGAATCCGCCCCCAGATCGTCGACGAACGAAGCACTTGACGTCACTTCGCCCTCATCCACGCCTAACTGCTCCACAATAATCTGCTTTACCTTCTCATCAACGGCTGCCATGTTTTCCTCGCTTGCCTCGGTTAGATTTGAATTCGATGCTCTGGATGCGGATATGGCCTTTTCGTTTTTTCTGGCCCATGCCTGGGCCGACCTGCAACTTCGCCACTTTCACGTGCCGCTGCTTTGGAAAAAAGGGCGACTGGGTAGTGTAATGGCCCCCATAAATGGCTGTAAAGAAAGCACCCGCTCACGCAAATGCGCGTCCGTGGTATACCTTCAGCATCCTAACCGCGCCTGCTTGCGGCGGTCAAACCAGATGCGTGCCGTCGTCCAGCGCGTGAGCCGCGCCCAAGTGAGTGTTAATGGGGAGATCATGGGGAGAATTGGGCTCGGATTGCTCGTACTGCTGGGCGTGGGGCACTCCGATACTGAGGCGGACGCCACCTACCTGGCTGAAAAGATTTCTGGCCTGCGAATTTTTGAAGACGATCAGGGAAAGATGAATCGCAGCATTCAGCAAGCCGGAGGCAGCGTGCTGGCGGTTTCGCAATTTACGCTCTATGGGGACGTGCGCCGGGGCAAGCGGCCGTCGTTCGATGCCGCCGCGCCGCCGGAGAAAGCGCGGACACTGTATGAATTTTTGGTTGAGCGGATTCGGCAGGGAGGCTTGATTTGCGAAACTGGACGGTTTCAGGAAATGATGACGCTAGAACTGGTGAATGAAGGGCCGGTGACTATTCTGCTGGATTCGGCGAAGGGTTTTTAGGGGCTGCGTTATCTCAAAAGGGGCCGGTCGTGCAGGTGGTATAAAGCTCTGATCATGCACATCGGCTTATGGTGTAATCTCGAACACGGTGCCGTATCCTGCAGTTCCGCCGCCGAAGGTCGCGCCGTAGAGGTTGCCCGCAACGTCAAAAATCAAGCTGCCCTTTGGCGACTGACCGTCGGTTCCATTTCCGAAGCTGTGTATCGTGTTCTCTGTCCAACTGCCGTTTACTCCTGGAACAAGCTTGAAGACCGTGCCGAAGTTGAAGGCTCCTCCGATGAGAGTGGCGCCGTAAAGATTTCCGGTGGGGTCTATCGACACGCCCGACTCGGGATTGCCGCCATCTCCGTTGGAGTGGGTAAACGCGTATAGCATTGTCTCGGTCCAGTTGCCATTCTTGAAGATCAATTCAAAGACCGTGCCGCACCCCGGAGGCTGCTGGTAGCTGGGGCAGTCTGGGCTCTTGTTGCCTCCTTGAATGGTGGTGTAACCGCGGATGAGCCCATGACGAACGCCCTTGCCGCAAAGTTTCCAGTCAAAGGGCTGGGGGCTTTGGTTGACCGGTTTGAAGTTGGCGCTCCGGCTCTAATCTCCGATGTGTAGTACTTCCACAGCTCGCGTTGGGACTTCTTCGAAAATGAGTTGTCTCTCGATCTCCATTGTGTTCTGCCGGATCCGACGAGGGACGTACCAAGCCACAGAAGCAAGCGGAATGAAGCCGATCATGCGGATTGGCTCCAGCAAGGCCCACGACTCAAACTCCGGAGTCACGATTGCGAACGCAAGAAATGCCATGGCCCATCCCAACAGAGTCACGATGGAGTGCTGCTCGAATAGCGGAAAGGCGCAGGTAAACGGAAGCTTGCGAAAACGAACCAGAACCGCGTTCGTGAGCAAGATGCACCAGGTGACGATGAGTGCCGTGTGCAGCAGGCCAACGATCCAACCTGCAAAATATGCATAGAGCGGAAATGCAATCAGCACAACCCAGGGCAGCGCGAAAATCAGTATTACTTTCCTTGCCATGGGTTCGCACTCGTGGTTTCCGGCGTCGAGCATCAGGCGGAAGATCCAGTTCGAGCGCAGTTCGACAGGGATTTCGAACGCCACCCGCAAGCCGGTAACGATGCAGAAGATCAGAATCAACGGCACGGAGAGGGCGTCGGCGGAAAGAGCACGGTTCACGTCACTTTGGCTTTCGAATGCCCTCTGCAACGCTTGCGCAGCCAGAACCATCCCCAAGCCTCCGATTCCTGCCAGCACCAGACGATGTGGTTCACTGCGCAACAGAGTCTTCCACACGAAATGGAAGCAGCCTCGTTGGACTGGAGTGCGCAGCACCAGTCGATCCAGCACGGTCCTCAGCCGCGGGAGTGTTGGGCGGGCTCGAATGGGAGTAGTCTCAGTCATTTCAGCGTTGCGGACGAAATACCGCCGATACCCCACTGCGTAGACAAGAATCGCTGCCACTATCACCGACCCGAGTGCTGGCAGCGCCAGGCGACCGAGCGCGGCCAAAGCAGGATCGGCCCTGCCCCTCAACAACTGGCACAAGCCTAGAAACCAGGCCGACGGCAGGAAGCGGGCCCATGAATGCGGCGATTGCGCCAGCGGCTGTAGTTCTGCCGATGCGGCAAAGCTGGTTGAAAGCAGTGTCACCAGGCTAATCACGACAAGGGCGCGAGCGTAGACGGAGACTCTTCTGAAAACTGAGTGCGGCAATACCGCCATCAGGAGCCCGAGCACTGACAACACGGCGAAAAACGTGAAGATGCTGGCCAGCATAACGCTGATTGCATGCACGGCGGCAAATTTTACAAAGAAAAAGAATGTGTTCTGAGTGGCTCCTACGACCAGCGGAAAGAGAATGGACGAGGCCGCGTTTACATCGACGGCGAGCAGGCCTACGAGAAACAGCATCGCTACGAGGTTGGCGAAGAATATGGTCCGCGTGGAGATGGGCAGAGGAACCAGATTGAGGTAGTCGCGACGGTCGGGAAAGATGCTGTCCCATCTCCAGACTGCCACCACGCCGGTTACGACCACCGAAAGGACAATGAAGAAGTATTCGTCGGGCACCGCGATAGCATATGGATCGACGTCGGTTGTCCCCTGCATCCATTGCAGGAGCGATCCGTACTTGTTGAACAGAAGAATCGATACGAAGCCGCCGGGCAACGCCAGCAATGAGAGAAACAGGCCAACGCTCAGGTCGAGACTTTCGGAATCAGCAGCGCCACCTCCGTGAAAGATGCGGGCGATGAAGAGCTGAACCATCCTCGCGAAAGGTCGCTGGCGATAGTTGTCCCACCTGCGACGGATCGGTCCTGTAAATAGAGTGGTCATGCCGCACTCATAACGCTGACAATGTCCCGCGCCACGCTCATGGTGTCGACGTCGTCGACCAGGTGAAGAAATGAATGCTCCAGCGACTGGCCCAGAACCTGGCGGATCTTCTCGACGGAGTCCTGTGCGATCACGCTTCCATTGCGAAGAATGAGTACATCAGAACAAACCTTCTCAACCACCTCGAGCACATGAGAACAGTAGAAGACGAGTTTGCCCTGTTGACCCAGAGCCTGGACCAGGTTCTTGAAAATCAATGCGGAAGTGACATCGAGACCGGAGAGCGGTTCATCAAAGATAAAGATCTGCGGGTTGTCCATCAAGGCAGCGATAAGAAGGATCCGCTGGCGCATTCCCTTCGAATAGGAGCCGACGACAGAGTGGCGGTGAGCGTGCAGCGAAAGAAGTTCGAGCAGAGAGTCAATCTTCTTCTCCAACTGGAGGCGTGGCATTCCGCGCAGGGTTCCGATCAATTCCAGATATTCCCAACCCGTCAGGTACGGGTACAGATGAGGCTCTTCGGGCACGTACCCGAGGAGCTTTCTGTATCCTTCCAGGTCGTCGCGAATGTTGCGGCCGTTGAACAAAACCATGCCGCGGGTGGGCTCCAACAGTCCGGTTAACATCTTGACGGTAGTGCTCTTTCCAGAACCGTTTGGGCCGAGGCATCCGAGAACTTGGCCCTGGCGCAGCGAGAATGATAGGTCCTGTACCGCGGGCAAGGAGGCGTAACGTTTGGTCAGGCGCACAGCTTCGAGCATGGTTGACCTTGTGCGGAGCCGACTTGGAAGCAAAGCTGTATTGGAACGGCGAGAAACGCAAGCACAACTCGCCAAGGGATTAGACACCGGTATATGAGAATACGTTCCATACACAGCAACGCGCATAGGAACAAGTCGATACTGCTAGAGTACTCAAGATGAATGCCCACGAAATGGTGACGTCGCAGGATTCGAAGATTGACGGCGCAATCGTTCTCGAATCTTGGTTCGCAGACCATGCTGATGTGGCTGCAGTCTTTGTGGTTCTCGTGGGATTCCTGGCGCGCTTGTGGGCTGCCTCCGGAATATTCCTGAATCCCGACGAGGCTCTGCATTTCCGGCTGGCCAATCAGGCTTCGTTGGCGATGGCCTATGGACAAAGTACGACGGCGGCCCATCCGCCGCTCTTAATCCTGTTCCTCTATTACTGGCGCGCACTCGGCACTTCGGACCTTTGGCTGCGGCTGCCGTCTGTCATTGCGGGGGCGATTTTCTGTTGGGTATTTTTCAAGTGGCTCACGCAGGTCACGGACCGGCTCACAGGCTTTGTAGGATTGTTGTTCGTATCCTTTCTTCTGCCGATCATCATGCTGGCGGCCGAAGCGCGACAGTACGCCCTCCTGCTGGCATTTGCGGTCGGTGCTCTGTATTTCCTGGACCGAGCCTTTGCCGAGACTTCCGTAAGGTTGATGGTAGCCTCAACGCTTTGTTTGTATCTCGCCATGCTGACGCACTACTCGGCGTTCTTGTTCGCTGCGGCGCTGGGGATATATGCCCTGCTCTGGATTTTCACGCGGCGCCTACCCATGAAAGTGATCACAACCTGGGCAGGCGGACAACTTGGCGCGCTCGCCCTGGCAGCGTTCCTCTACAAGACACACCTTTCGCGGATTGGCGCAGGGGAATCTCGGACAGTGATCGAGGGGTGGATGACCTACATTCGCCGCTCCTATTTCGATCGCGCACACGATAACCCGCTGGTGTTTCTGGTTAGTCACACCTTTGGAGTCTTTCAATACCTATTCGGTCAGCTTGCCGTGGGCATTGTGGTTGGCCTTCTGTTTCTTGTGGGTGTGTTTCTTCTTCTGCGTGAAAAGTCGAGTACTTCGCGCCGGTTAGGGTTGCTTCTGCTGGTGTCGTTCGCGATTGTTGGCGCAGCTAGCATGGTTCACGTCTATCCCTACGGCGGTACGCGGCATTCAGCATTGCTAATCATGCCGGGTATAGCTGGAGCGAGTCTGGCTGTGGCACGGATTACATCTGGACGGTGGATGCGCGCTCTCGCGATTGCCGGCGCGATCATAATGCTGTGTCTGTTATTTGGGAAGCTCCGGCAGCCTCGCATGGAGCGTGCCGATCAGAGCCGCAAACAGATGGCGGCAGTGCTGGAATTCGTGCAGCAGAACGTCGCGCCTTCGGCTCCCATTTTCGTCGACTACCAGACTGACTTGGTTCTGGGGCACTATCTGTGCCAGCAGCGTCCAGTTCCACTACAGATTCGTCCGACGGGTTTCGAGGAATTTTTCTGCGCCGGGCGTCACGTGGCCTCTACCGGCTATCCCACGTGGACATTCTCCAGTGAGACATTTCCCGGTGACTGGGAGCGCGCGGTCCAAACCCTCGGACTCAAGCCCGGGGACCCGGTCTGGGTTTTGCAAACGGGATGGGGAATTGATTTGCCCGAACAACTGCAGAAGCACTTCGCGGAGTTTCGCGACCTTCGCTTCGAATCGTTTGGAAAAAATATCAAGATCTTCAAGCTGACTGTGGGGCAGCCGATGCACAGGGCGAAAGTACCGTCAGCGAAAACTATTGAGCTGGCGGGAGCTTCAGCCCCAGCGCCCGGATTGTAGCTTCATCCGGAGTCGGCTTGCCGTCCTTTTTCGTCACCACTCCGAAGCTGCCGGAATAGTCCCACATCGTCCAGCCGATGTCGTGATGTTCGAGTGACGTGCGGACATCGTTGATCCAGACCGCGCGATCGTGGGGCTCGGCAAACGACCGGTATACGCCGAATTCATTGCAGATTAGCGGCACCTTGTATTGTTTGGCCCAACCGGCGGCCTGGTTTATTTCCGCTTCGATGCGGGAGGCATCCCAATGGTCCTGGCCATAGCGGACCACGTACAGGCGATCCAGCGCCTCCGGAACGCCGGCTGCGATCTGCGCGGCATTCTCCGGCGACGAGGGATAGTGGAGCCCCTTCAGCCGGTGCCAGTAGTACGCTCCCCAAGTCGCGCCCTGATGAGTAAAGATGTGCGGCTCATAGAAATGAAAAACATAGATCACATTTGGATCGCGCAGCGGTTCGAGAAACACGAGGTCATCGTCGTTGTCCCAGCGAGCACCAGTAGCGATGATGGTATGTACTGGGGCAGCTTGGCGGATCGCCGCTGCTAACTTTGCTTCGACTCCATACCACCGATAGGGGTCCTTGAACTCGGGCTCATTCATGATCTCGAAGAAGACGCGATCCGCATCCCAGGAAGAATAGTGTCGTGCCACCGTGCGCCAGAAGTCGGCGAACTGCTCAACAAAATCATCTTCCTTGGCCAGGCGCACCTTGAAATCCGAGTCTGGATGCATGTCGATCTCGACAGCCAAGCCCGCATCGAGAATCATTTTGACCGCGCCGTCGAGATAACCAAAATATTCGTCCATGCCGTCGGCGCGATGGCTGGCGTCCATCATGGGCTGTGGATTCACGCTCAAACGCACATGGTCGAAGCCGACGGATTTGATCAGGGCGATGTCAGCAGCGGTGGTCCAGTTCTGGAAGTGTTCTTTTGAATATCCTTTCGAATCGTAGACCTGCGCGAACCACTCACTGGCGTTGATGCCGTGGCGGATGTGAGCGAGTCGAGAGGCAGGGACGGAAGAGAACGGTTGCGGCGCGGTCTGCGCGAACGTAGTGAAACCGAAAAATAAGAAGAGCAGAAGACCGGCCGCATTGCGTCTCATCACTTCGTCCTCGAGGTTACCGGCACTAACTGAGAATCGGTAGCGCCCGGATTCGTTTCCTGGTCGCGGCATAGATTGCGTTGCAAAGTGCAGGGGCAAGCGGTGGTATGGAGGGTTCGCCAATCCCCGAAGGCGATTCCGTGCTCGGCACTGCATAGACTTCGACCACCGGAGTTTCGTCCATGCGGACGGGAGAGTAGTCGTCGAAGTTGCCC